>ENA-OWNT01004232-OWNT01004232.1-seawater-metagenome-genome-assembly--contig:-NODE-4232-length-12783-cov-5.025972_pt1 | contig 12783 bp, 9 predicted proteins | sample MGYA00238136_ERZ651165 | MGnify/ENA primary metagenome ERZ651165 (study PRJEB26861, sample SAMN08777766) | seawater metagenome | isolation source: coastal seawater | place: USA: Florida | collected... | reverse complement strand
GAACCACGGAGATCCTGGAGGCCCACTACGTCGTGCGGCTGTACGCCAACCACGAGGTGGTGGGCGGGGATCGGAGGGAGGCGTGATGACGGAACACAACCCGCCCATGCACACCGATGAACGCAGCGTATCGACCGTACGCCTCCCGGCCGAGCTGCCGGTGACCCGGGTCACGATCCTCGAGGACAGGGCCCAGGTGGCGCGCTGCGGCACCGTGCCCCTTCGGGAGGGCATGAACCGCCTGGTCGTGCCCGGCGTCTCCCCGTTGCTCCAGGACGTCTCCCTGCAGGTCCAGATCGATGTCGACGGCTCCGCGACCGCGCGCGTCGTTCGCTCCCGCCGGCTCCTGCCGGAGCAACGCCCCGAGGCCATCGCGGAGCTGGAGGCCGAGTCCGTGGCTCTCGAGCGCAAGGTGCAGGAGCGCACGGCCCATGCGGCTGATGCTCTCGATGTCGTTCAGGTACTTGTCGAGGGTGTCGCTGCTGATGGCGTACTTGTTGTCGCCGAGCTCGGTGACCTCGTCGTCGTCGTACAGGCCGAGCCGGCGAAAGAACGCCTCGATGGGGTCCGCGAAGAACCAGCTCAGCGCGCCGACGTCGAGGCTGTCCACGGCGCCGCGGGGCGTGGCCGGGCGGGCCGACAGGTCGATGGGGCCCAGCGGCCGGCCCACCAGCGGAGGCACCGGCTCCGGAGCGAGCCGTCCCTGGCGCCAGGCCTTCGCCTGGGTCGCGTCCCGGGCGTCGAAGGTGAAGGGCGCCGCGGGATCGCAGGCGTGGGGGCTGAAGGCGTGGAGCGGGTGTCGGGTGACGACCGCGTCCGCGACCGAGGCGCCGTCCGGGCGCACCGCCGTGTGATCGAGGACGTCGAGGAGCTCCGCCACGGGGGTCGCGGGCGCGAACGTGCGGTCGCTGTACGGCGAGGAGCCGGTCCAGGTGACGATGAAGGCGTCGCGGGCCGACAGGATCGACTCCAGGAACAGGGCGCGGTCGTCCTCCCGAGGGCTGCGATCGCCCGGCTGCGGCTCCGCGTCCATCCGGTCCACCGCGAGGCGGGTCGACCGCCGGGGGAAGACGCCGTCGTCCATCCCCAGCAGCACGACGACCCGGAAGGGTACGGACCGCATGGGCGTCATCCGGCAGAACGTGATCCCCCCGGACAGGTAGCCCCGCCCGGGCTCGGCGACCGTGAACCGACCGTCCAGCAGGCTCTCCACGGCGCTGCGGTCAATCGCCCCGCTCCACCCGGCGGCGGCGGCGTCCTCGGCGATGGCCACGAGCCCGGCGCGCACCTCCTCGGCCTCCTCGTCGTCCGGGGCGGGCGCGCAGATGCGCTCGAACAGGGCCAGCAGGGCGTCCCGCCAGCCGGCCACCGAGCGCGCCTCCTCGAAGTCGAGGGCGGCGTCGATCAGGACCTCCACCAGGTCCACCAGCCCGCCCAGCAGCGCGCGGCCGTCCCGCCCCTCCACGTCGCCGTGGGGCAGCACGTCCAGCACCAGGTCTCCCTGGTCCGCGACGGCGTGGCCCATGAGCAGGCGGTCCAGGGCGTGGCGCCATGTGTACAGGTCCGTCTCGGGCTGATCGAAGCGCGCGCGATGTGCAGCGTCGGCGCCCCAGCGGGCCCCGGCGCCGATGACGAGCTCGCGCACGTCGGGCAGGTCGTCCGCGGCGATCCCGAACGCATCGCGGACCACGGCCACGTCGAGCAGATCGAGCACCGCGCTGGCCTTGAGCCGCGTGCCGGCCAGGCGCAGCGTGCGCAGGAGGGCGTCGGCGAAGGGGTTCGTGGCCCCGAGCCCGCGATCGGCGATGCCGTAGGGCAGCCGGGGGAGGCGCCCGGGGTGCTCGTTCCGGCGCGCCCACTCGACCTCGCCGTCCCCGAAGACCCCGCGGATGAGCGGCGCCCAGTCCGCGATCTCCGGGGCCATCACGATGACGTCGCGGGGCTGCAGCGTCGGGTCGGCGTCGAACAGGTCCAGCAGGACGTGGCGCAGCACCTGGACCTGGCGCGTCGGCGTGTGACAGCCGTGCAGCTGCACGCTGCGGTCGGCCGGGTCGAGGACCGGGGGGGAGCCGGGCAGCGCGTTGGCGCGCAGATCCCGCTGGAGCGCGTGCAGGAGGGAGTCCGGCTCTGGGGGCGGGGCGGGCAGATCGGCCACGACCGGGTCGTGCCGGAGCAGGGTCTGGACGAACGTCGTGATCAGGCTGCCCATGGACGCCAGGAGCGGGTGTGTGGCCGGGGCGCCCGTCCAGATCGAGTCCGTGGGGCTGAGGACGAACACGTGCACCGGCCGGATCCGGGCCAGCGCGGCGAGGAGCTCCACGGTGATGGGGGGCAGCGTCACCACCGAGAACACCGCGATCCGGGCGGGCAGCGCGGCCGGATCGGCGCCGGCCTCCAGGGCGTCCGTCAGCGCGGCGTGGAGCTCGCCCAGATCGCTGCCGGGGAGGCGCCCGGCGACCGCCCGCCACAGGGGCGGCTCCCAGCCGTCGCCGGCTCCGGTGCGCCAGGAGGCGACGAGGTCCGGTCGGTAGGTCGCGTAGCGCTCGAACAGCCCACCGACGGCGTGCGCCAGACCCACGGCCCGGCGGGAGCCCAGCGCGGGCGGATCGTCGGGCGCGTCTGCCGTGAGGAAGGACCGGAGGGGCTCACCCGCGGGCGTGTCGACGATCTCCGGCAGCGCGCCGAGGACGGCCCACCGGATCCGCTCCGCGGTCCAGGCCCCGGCGTCCGCGTCCGGCCCCAGCAGCGTCGCCAGCGCCAACCCCACGAGGCGGTGCGGGGTCAGGAAGTCCGTCTGGGCGCAGATGCCGTTGCGCCAGGCCACCTGCATCGCGAGCCAGCGCTCGAGGCCGCGGCTGTGCACGACCACCGCGTCCCGCGCGAACACGTCCCCCGCCGGCGCGGCGAGCAGCTCCGCGAGGCCCGCCACCAGGTCCTCGGCCCGCTGGCTGCGGTGGACGTACAGCTGGGACATGGGGCCTCAGCGCCCGAAGGCGCCGGCGTGTCCGTGGGCGATGGCCTGGTCCAGGAGCGCGTCCGTCATCCCGGGGATGGCGCGGGCGCGGCGGTGCTCTTCGGCCGCCGAGGTCTGGGAGAAGAACGTGTTGTCCGTGTTCACGCAGGCCCGGACGCCCAGAGCGAGCCATCGGGGCAGGGGATGCGCGGCGATCTCCGGGATCACCCCCACCTGCCAGTTCGACGTGGGACAGGCCTCGATGGTGATCTCCCGATCCAACACGAGCGCGAGCACCTCGGGATCGTCGAGCAGCGTGGTGCCGTGGCCGATGCGCTGGGCGTGCAGGGTCTCGATGGCGACCCGAATCTCGGCCGGCGGGCGGCCCTCGCCCGCGTGCACGGTGCGGCCGATCCCCCGCTCCCGCGCGATGCCGAAGGCGCGGCCGTAGTCCCCCATGCTGAAGTCGTGGGTGGGCGTCGGGCCGCCGGCGAGATCGAGGCCGGCGATGCCCGGCAGGCGGGCCAGGCGCTCGACGAGCAGCGGCGGCTCCCCGTACAGGGCGCACACGAGCAGCCCCGCGCGGCCGGCGATGCCGTCGAGGGCCGCCTCGGTGATGGCCTCGATGGACGCGCCCCGGTGCAGCTGCGGCGCGAAGCGGATCTCGAGGGTCGTGACGCCGCCAGCCGCTGCGTCTTCGCACATCTCGTCCGCGACGCGGCGCACGCGGTCCGGGGTGGTGAGCAGGGAGAGCGTGTACTCGAAGCGCGCGAGGGCGTCGGTCAGGCCCATGTCCGGCGTGAACGGCAGGCCATCCGGAACCGCCACGCCGTCGGCGTCCGCGAAGGCGTGCACGGTCGCCTCCCGGAGGGAGCCGTCGAGGTGGCGGTGGAGATCGGGCAGGCCAGTCATGGGCCGTGTCCGGCGCTCAGCTCTGCGCGGCGGCCCAGGCCTTCGCCTCGGCGGTGCCGTACTCGGCGAGGTAGGCGATGCAGCGGGCGTGGTCCGCGTCCGGGAGCCGCCCCGCGCCGCGCAGGTACGTCAGCGTCTCGGTCAGCGTGACCACGGGGAGGACCGGGACGCCGCTCTGTTCGGTGAACGCGGCCACCGCGTTGACGCCGTCGGGGCGGACCTCCTGGCGGTCGAGCACGATGACCAGCGCGACCACGCTGCCCTCGGGGGCGACCTCCTTCAGGAGCGCCGCGGCCTCGACCTTGGTGCCGCCGGTGGTGAGCACGTCGTCCACCATGACGAACCGGGCGTCCGCCGCCGGCACGCGGCCGAGCAGGCGCTTGGCCATGGGCGCGCCGGACGCTTCGGCGCCGTGGGTCTTCGCTTCCTTGCGATCGGACAGGGCGGCCTTGTCGACCCCGCGCTCGTCCAGGCTCATGGCCATGGCGATCGACAGCGGGATGCCCTTGTAGGCGGGGCCGAAGACGACGTCGAAGCCGTCCGCGCCGAGGCGCTCGAGCGCGGCGTCCGCGTAGGCGCTGCCCAGGCGGCGGAGCCGCGAGCCCGTGTCCAGCAGCCCCGTGTTGAGGAACACCGGGGAGGTGCGGCCGCTCTTGAGGGTGAACTGGCCGAAGCGCAGGGCTCCAGCCTCGAGGAGGAAGTCGACGAAGGCGCGCTGGTAGTCGTGCATGGCGCCGGAGTCTAACCAGACAGGCCTGCGTCGCGGGTGCGGCGTGCTATGTCGCGGCGCATGGTGCACGACACAGCGCGTCTTCACGCCCTCCTCGGCGGTCTGGTCCTCCTCCTCGCGGGCTGCGTCGCCCGGACCCCGGTGGGCCCGCCGTGGGTCGAGGTCGACGGTCCGTGGGAGCACCGCTTCGTGGACCTGCCGGATCGCGTGGATGGCGGCCCGCTCCGCATGCACTACGTCGTGGCCGGGCCCGAGGACGGCGACGTGGTCGTCCTGGTGCACGGCTTCCCGGACATCGGCTACGGCTGGCGCTCGGTGCTGCCGCTCCTGGCCACCGACCACCGGGTCTATGCCCCGGATCTACGGGGGTACGGCGGGACCGACCGGCCCGCCACCGGCTACGCGTTCACCGAGATCGTCGCGGACCTCGCCGCGTTCCTGCAGGCGGCGCCCGCGGCGGACGGGCGGGAGGGGCCGGTGCACCTGGTGGGGCACGACTGGGGCGCGGCCACGAGCTGGGGCCTGGCGATGACGCAGCCGGAGCTCCTGCGCACGCTGACCGTGCTCTCCGTCCCGCACCCCCAGGCCTGGGCGGACACGCTGGCCGAGGACAAGAAGCAGCGGCGGCGCGCCAGCTACCAGACGTCCTTCGCCAAGCCCTCCTTCGCGAAGCTGCTCGCCGGCCTGGGGGCGGGGCAGGTCGCCGGTGTCTACCGATCGGAGCTGGTGCACAAGGACGCGCTCAGCCCCGCCGATGCCCAGGTGTACAGCGACGCATTCTGCGCGCTGGAGGACTGGGATCCGCCGCTGCGGTACTACCGCGAGCGCCTCGCCAACGCCGAGAGCGACGCCGCCGCCGTCGCCGCGGCGCCGCCCGTCGCGGTCCCGACGCTCGTGCTCTGGGGCGCCCAGGACGGGTTCCTGTTCGCCGAGAACGCCGGGCGCTCCTGCACCTACGTCGGGTCGGACTGCGCCGTCACGGTCATCGAGGACGCGGGACACTTCATGCACTGGGAGGTCGCCGACGCCATCGTGGCGCGCTGGCGGACCTTCACGAAGGACGCGCCATGATCGAGCTGTTCACCGCCAAGACCCCGAACGGCTGGAAGGCCTCGGTCACGCTCGAAGAGCTCGGCCTGCCCTACACCGTGCGCCCCGTGGACCTGGGCAAGCTCGAGCAGAAGGAGCCGTGGTTCCTGGCCATCAACCCCAACGGGCGGATCCCGGCCATCGTCGATCACGACAACGACGACTTCGCGGTGTTCGAGTCGGGCGCGCTGATGCTCTACCTGGCCGAGAAGGCCGGCGCGCTCCTGCCGTCCGACGCCAGGGGGCGCTCGCTCGTGACGCAGTGGCTCATGTTCCAGATGGGGGGCGTGGGCCCGATGATGGGGCAGGCCAACGTCTTCTACCGGTACGCCCCGGAGAAGATCCCGTGGGCCATCGAGCGCTACCAGCGGGAGTCGCGTCGCCTGTTGACCGTCCTCGACACGCGCCTGGCGGATCACGAGTACCTGGCTGGCGACTACTCCATCGCGGACATCGCGAACTTCTGCTGGACCCGCACGGCCTTCTGGTCGGGCATCGACACGACCGGGCTCGACCACCTGCAGCGTTGGAACGACGCCATCGCGGCCCGTCCGGCGGTCCAGCGGGGGCTCGCGGTCCCCGAGCCGGTCGATCTGGACGCGATGAAGGCGACCGCGGAGGACGTGAGGGCCACGGCGCGCAAGATGCTGGTCTGAGGCACCACTTGATCTGCTCAAGGTCGGGGCCCCGGTCCCGATGAGCGGAGCATGCGGATCTCCACTCACGCCGCCGCCGCCGTCAGCGAGCTCGCCGGAGCTCACCGCTCCCACGGGGCCCACAAGGCCGAGGGCGGCGAGGGGGCCGAGGGCGCGCACGCGCCGAAGCACGGCAAGGCTCACGCCCCTCACCACGCGCGGGTGCATGGGGCCGAGGCGAGCAGTCCCCCCGGGCTCACCCTGGCGCCCGAGCTCGACGCCGCCACCAAGGCGCTGTCCGGCACGTTCGGAGGGAGCTTCGCGGCCCCGACCGGCCCCGACGGCGGGACCGCCGTGGCGTCCGCCCCGGTGGAGGCGCCGAACGAGGCGGACTCGGGCAAGCGCACCCGCCGCGGGCGCAAGCGGGGCGGCAAGAAGCTCTTCAAGAAGCTCAAGAAGTTCCTCACCAAGCTCATGAAGCGGTTCGGCGGCGCAGACGGCGCGGGCCAGGCCGAAGGAGCGAAGGGGGGCGGCGACGTCGGATCGAGCGGTGAGATCGGCGAGCTGGGGTCTGCGAAGCGGAGCCGCGGGCGGCGCATGGCGCGGTTCCAGGCGCGCGGGCTGCTCGCGGCCCCCGCCGGCCACTCCGAGACCAAGGCGCCAGCGTCCGACGAAGCCAGCGCCAAGGCCGCCGACAGCATGAAGCAGGCGTTCGCCCGCTTCAGCGCGCGGCGCGCCTACATGGCCCAGCAGACGACGGGCGCGGAGAGCCTGATCAGCTAGGTCAGCGCGCGCGCAGCTCGCGCCGCAGGATCTTCCCGGACGCGGACTTCGGGATCGCGTCCACGAACTCCACCTCCCGCACCTGCTTGTAGCTCGCCACGTGGCCGGCGACGAAGGCTTGGACGGCCGCTGCGTCGATGTCCGCGCCCGGCGCCCGCACCACGAAGGCCTTCGGGATCTCGCCCGCCTCGTCGTCCGGGATGCCGATGACGGCGGCGTCCACGATGCGCGGCTCCGCGAGCAGCAGCGCCTCGAGTTCGGCCGGCGGCACCTGGAAGCCCTTGTACTTGATGAGCTCCTTGAGCCGGTCGACGATGAACGTGTGGCCGTCGGCGTCGATGACCCCCACGTCCCCGGTGTGCAGCCAGCCGTCGGCGTCGATGGTGGCCGCCGTGGCCTCGGGGTTGTTCAGGTAGCCCTTCATGACCTGGGGTCCGCGGACCCAGATCTCGCCCCGCTCGCCGGTCGGCGCGTCCGTCCCCGTCTCCGGATCCACGAGCCGGGCCTCGGTGCCGGCCACGAGCGTGCCCACGGATCCGGCGCGGTAGCCGTTCGGCGGGATGGAGTGGGTGACGGGCGACAGCTCGGTCATGCCGTAGCCCTGGGCCATGGCGCAGCCGAGGCGGTTGGCCGCGGCCTCCGCCACGTCGCCGCCCAGGGGCGCCGCGCCGGAGAAGATCTGCCGGACCGAGCTCAGGTCGTACTGGTCGATGATCGGGTGCTTGGCCAGCGCCAGGACGATGGGCGGGACCAGGAAGAGCCGGGTGATGCGGTGGGTCTGGGTCAGCTCGAGCATCTGCACGAGGTCGAACCGCGGCACCGTCACCACCGTGATGCCCTCGGAGAGCATCGCGTTCATCAGCACCTGCATCCCGTAGATGTGGAAGAACGGCAGCACCGCGAAGGCGACCTCGTCCTCGCCGAAGTCGCTGTGACCGGCGAACTGCCGCAGGTTCGCGACCAGGTTGTGGTGCGTGAGCATCACGCCCTTCGGGAAGCCGGTGGTGCCGGAGCTGTAGGGCAGGACCACCACGTCGTTCATCAGATCCACGGGGACCTGGCCCTCGATGGGGTCGCCGAACAGGGAGGCGAACGGCGTGCCGCCGCCCGGGCCGATCACCACGACCTCCTCGACCGAGCAGTCCTTCATGGCTGCGCGGGCCGTCTCCTCGAAGAGCCCGACCGTGATGATCACCGTGGCCTGGGAGTCCCGGAGCTGGAAGGCGATCTCCTCGGCGCCGTAGGTGGGGTTGAGCGTGGTGGTGGTGGCGCCCGCGAGGGCCAGTCCGTGAAAGGCCACCACGTACTCGGGGATGTTCGGGGCGAGCAGCGCCCAGGTGGTGCCCGGGCCGACGCCGCGCGCCCTCAGGCCACCCGCCAGGCGGTGGATCTGGTCGGACAGCTGCCCGAACGTGACCGCGCGGCCGGAGGGACCGTCGATGAGGGCCGGTCGATCGGCGAGCTCGTCCGCGCGACGCAGCAGGTACTCGGTGATGGACACGGCGGGGACGACGGGGGCGGGGACGGTGCTGGTGTAGATGGTCACGGGGTCTCCGGAGGCGTGAGCGGGACGCGATGGTACGCCGGAGCCTGCGTCGAGGCACACTCCCGGACCCCGCCGCCTGGAGTCCGCCGTGATCGCCTTCGCCAACGTCCACAAGCAGTACGGCCGCCAGGTCCTCTTCACCGGCGCCTCGTTCCAGGTCGACCCGGGCGACAAGGTGGGGCTGGTGGGCCCCAACGGCGCCGGCAAGTCCACGGTGTTCCGCCTCCTGGAGGGCACCGAGACGCCGGACAAGGGGAGCGTCGAGCGACCCCGGCGGCTGTCCATCGGGTTCTTCCGGCAGGACGTGGGGGACTGGTCGGGCTGCACCGTGCTCGAGCAGGTGATCGCCGGCGCCGGTGAAGTGGGTCAGCTCGCCCGGCGGATCGCGGAGCTGGAGCCCCGCCTGTCGGACTACGAGGCGGCGGACTTCGACGCGGTGCTGACGGAGTACGGCGAGGTCCAGGAGCGGTTCTCGATGCTCGGCGGCTACGACCTCGACGCCCGGGCCGCGTCGATCCTGGCGGGTCTGGGGCTCAGCCAGGACCAGATCGCCGGGGACGTGGGGGCCCTGTCCGGCGGCTGGAAGATGCGCGTGGCGCTCGCCCAGGTCCTGCTCATGCAGCCGGACGTGATGCTGCTCGACGAGCCCACCAACCACCTCGACATCGAGTCGATCCTCTGGCTCGAGGAGTTCCTGCGGGAGACGCGGGCGACGGTGGTGATGACGTGCCACGACAAGGACGTCATGAACCGCGTGGTGCAGCGGATCATCGAGATCGACGCCGGCGCGCTCACCACCTACACCGGCGACTACGACTTCTACGAGCAGCAGCGCGCGGAGGCCTCGATCCGCCAGGCCGCCGAGTACAAGGCGCAGCAGGCGATGCTGGCCAAGGAGGAGCGCTTCATCGAGCGCTTCAAGGGCCAGCCCAGCAAGGCCTCGGCGGTCCAGAGCCGGGCGCGGATGATCGACAAGATCGAGCGCGTGGCGCCGCCGCGGACGGTGGTGGAGCAGCACTTCGCCTTCGCCCCGTGCGACCGGTCCGGCTCGCGGGTGCTCGACGCCAAGGGGCTGCGGAAGGCCTACGGCAGCACCGTCGTGCACGACGGGCTCGACTTCTCGGTCCAGCGGGGCGACCGCTGGGCGATCATGGGCGCCAACGGGTCCGGCAAGAGCACGCTCATCAGCATGCTCGCCGGGGCGGTGCAGCCGGACGGCGGTGAGGTCCAGATCGGCGCGTCGGTCGACATGGCCTGGTTCGCCCAGCAGCACGCCGAGAACCTCGCCGGGCGCGGGTCCGTGCTCGATGAGCTCGAGGCGCGCTTCCCCATGACCGGTCAGGGCGTCCTGCGGTCCCTCGCGGGGGCCTTCGCGTTCCGCGGGGACGACGTGGACAAGCCCGTGTCCGTGCTGTCCGGCGGCGAGAAGACGCGGCTGGCCCTGGCGATGATGCTCTACGCCAGGCCGAACCTGCTCCTGCTCGACGAGCCCACGAACCACCTCGACCTGGGCACCAAGAAGGCGCTGCTGCGGGCGCTGCAGGAGTTCGAGGGCACGATCGTGTTCGTCAGCCACGACCGCGTGTTCCTGCGGTCGCTGGCGACGAAGATCCTGGAGCTGCGGCCCGGCGATCCCTGGGTCTACCCCGGGACCTACGCCGAGTACGTGGAGTCGACCGGGCGCGCGGCCCCCGGGATGCGCGCCCTTACCTGAGCCGCCGCCGCACGAGGCCTCCGACCAGGAGCAGGGCCAGGCCGCCGGCGCCGCCGCCGCTCACGGAGCTGCTGCAGCCGGCGCAGGCGACGTCCGCCGGCTCCGTCGCGTCGTCGTCGTCCTGCTGGGCTCCGTCGTCGTCGTCATCGTCGTCATCATCGTCGTCGTCGTCGTCGTCGTCGTCATCGTCGTCGTCCCCGTCGGGGATCGGCGGCCACTCCGGCCAGTCGAGCTGCTCGGGTCCGTACAGCGTGTCCGCGGCGACGCAGGTGACGCCGGTGCCGTCGTTCACGGCGGCCATCCCGGCGGCGCAGTCGCAGGTCGCGAAGCCTGCCACGCCGACGCAGGTGCCCTCGCCGCAGCTGACGCCGTCGCAGGGATCCGGGGCGCCCGTCATCGACGCGAGGACGTCGAACGTCGTGTCGACGCAGGCCACCGACGGCTCTCGCCCGGCGCTCGTGGGGCTGTCCACGGCGCGCGCGGCGAAGCCCTCGTCGCAGGCGCAGCCGTCGCCGCTCTTGGTCGTGGCGCAGCTGCCGTCGCCGCAGTACAGGGCGTTGCATGGGACCTCGGGGGACTCCTCGAGCAGCACCTCGATCGGCCCCCGCCCGCTCAGGCTGTGGATGTTGCTGACGGTGTCGTTCGTGGCTGCGGGCCCAAAGGCGGGATCGGCCGTCATCTCCGTGTTGGAGAGCCGGATGTAGAGGCGCGTGACCATCCCGGCGGAGGGCAGCAGATCGTCGAGGTAGTCCCAGCCGTCGAGTCCATCGACGATCCGGTCCGCCGCCAGGGACGCCCGGTCCAGCAGGTGGGACGTGGTGTTCGCGTACTCGGTGAACGCCGCGTGGCCGCCGGCCTCGTCGGACTGCCAGCTCAACAGGGGGAAGTAGTTGTTCGTGCCCGTGCGCGGATCTGCATGCACGCGGGCCGTGTCCACCAGCAGGTTCGTGTACGTGGTCGACTCGAACCGCGTCGAGCCCGCGATGAAGACGATGATCTCCATGTCCGGCGCGGCGGCCACGCTCGTGAGGATGATCGGCACCATCGGGTTCGCGGCGTTGTACGTCATCTCGATGGGCGTGATGTCGGAGGCCCCGGCGTCCGGCGCGAGCTTCATCGCCAGGAACTTCATGCCCGCGTCGATGTAGTCCTGCATGAACGGCGTCATCGCCTCGGTGACGACGTACCCGTGGGTGTTCAGCCAGTTCACGAGCGTCGTCGCGTCCGTCGCGGTCAGGACCTCCGGGTCGTAGGGCCCGACCTGGTCCAGGTCCTCGACGATGACGCCTCCGCCCCCGCCCGCGTCGTCGTCGTCTCCGGCGGAGTCGTCGTCGTCACCGGGGATCCCCTCGGACCAGTCCGCCCGCGGGATGATGACGGGCGTCGTGGCCAGGTCCAGGACCTGCAACGCCATCGGCGGCGTCACGCCCAGCGTCGGCGTCTCAGGGACGGGGACGATCCAGGAGAACGCATCCGGATCGCCGACGTAGCTGATCTCCACCGTCGTGGTGATCGAGCCGTCCCCGTTGTCCACGAACAGGATCCGCTCCTTGCTCTGATCGACGGGGATGGGCTGCGCGTTGCTGCAGAACAGCCCGCCGCACGCCTCCGCCGGTGGGGCCCACAGGGCACAGGTCAGAGCTGCGGCAGCCGCAGCCGCCAAGGACGTGGTCGTGAGTCGCATCGGAGTCCCCCCGCGATCCTGCCCGGATCAGGGCGGATCCTACCGGGCGCGGCCCCCGCGGAGAGGGGGCACGTCATGCACGGGCGCCACCGCGCCCGCTACCACTCCGACGACCGGTAGGGCGTGTCCATGACGGGCAGGTTGCCGTCGCGGCCGGGCCAGCGGGGGCGCGCGCCGAAGTACTCGATGAGGTCCTGGTACTCCTCGGTCCCGTAGAGCTCCCAGCCGTCACCGAGCGCCTCGGCCCAGGCCTTCTGCACCAGGAAGTCCTCGCTGCGCCACACCCGCACGGGGAGCTCGTCGGGCTGCGGGTGCGGATCGTCGAACGGGATCTCGACGCCGGGTGGGGTCACGTCGTGGGCGCCGACGGTGACCAACCAACCCTCGACGGGGCCTCCGGGGGGCGTCCGCGGCAGGTCGCTCAGGGGCATCCCGCCCTGCAGCAGATCGAGCACGACGGCCGACAGCGCCACCGCCGGCATGGACTCGTCGCTCGGGGCGTGCAGCACCGCGAGGTGCATGGGGCCGCCGCCGCGCTCCGCGGCAATGAGGTCCGCCATGGCCGCCGTGCTCCCGATCGTCGACATGCCGTGGGCCCAGTGCTGCGCGCCCTCGGAGCTGTTGATGGCGTCCCGCGGCAGGAACGGCAGGAGGCTCAACCCGAGCACCGCGGCGGCCACCACTTCGGCGCGCATGCGGCGCGCGGGGTCGGCCCAGCGGTGATCGGCGAAGCGTCC
>ENA-OWNT01004230-OWNT01004230.1-seawater-metagenome-genome-assembly--contig:-NODE-4230-length-12787-cov-3.993470_pt1 | contig 12787 bp, 14 predicted proteins | sample MGYA00238136_ERZ651165 | MGnify/ENA primary metagenome ERZ651165 (study PRJEB26861, sample SAMN08777766) | seawater metagenome | isolation source: coastal seawater | place: USA: Florida | collected... | reverse complement strand
CTATACCAAAAAGATCAAAATTATGTCGGAATTACTCTCACACAATGTTATCCATTCATAGTACTGTATATTTAGATTTCATCATTGGTCATTGGCGTGGCGATTGTTCATTGTTGGTTCAGTGTGGATGGCTTGCTGTGTGTGTGCGTGTGTTCCCCTTCCTCCCACTCACTCACTCACTCACTCAGTGATGAGTGAAGCGGGAGCTAGCTGGGCGCTGCGGCTCACTGTGACGATGAGTGAGTGACACCGAACGAATGAGCACGAACGAACACATGAATGTGACAACACACAAGTCGTAATCTACGGTATGATTAGTGTACATAAAACTCTAAAACACGTTGTTCATGCAAACTGATGCAGTGTACATAGTTGATGCCTTTTTAGATTTTTGAATATACTGTGAAAATGGAAATACGGTATTGGTAGAAGGGTTGTCACGTTGTCACCAGCCGACTGTCACCAACACTCCGTCATTGAGTATTGGGTGATTGTAGTCCCATACAGTCCGCCTGAATCCTCGAATTCTGAGAGAGTGACTGTGAGAGTGAGCCTCAAATCAGTCCACTCATATAACTATACGTGGACGCAGTGAGGACTAGTGGGTCTTGAATAACCCATAGAACATAATACATAAGACAGAAGAAACGGACTGAATGAATGACTGACGAATGACTGACTGACTGAATGACTTTCGTTTTTTCGTTTTTGCTTCTCTTCCGTTCCCTTTGGGCGTTTTGAGTTTTTGAGTTTTTATGTTGTTATTGTTTTTTGAGTTTTTGTTTTTGAGCTTTTTCTTTTTGAGCTTTTTGAGCGTTTGTGCGTTCGTGCTTTGTGATCGAGTGAGCGTCGAAGCGTCGAAGCGTCGAAGCGTCGAACTTCGTTGTTGTTCTTTCTGTGCTGTTCGTCTGTTCGTTCGTTCGTGCGTTGATTGAATGTTCGTTGTCCGTCGTCTCATCTCACGAGTTGTTTGAACTCTGCCGCCGTTCCTCCGTTCCTGGCGAGCACCGCGACATACACCGTGTGTGTTGTGTTGGAGGTACACCTACTCTCAGTACCGTAGACATTGCACGCCACACCTACCGCACGACGCACGACGCAATAGGTGTTTGAACTTCGCAACTTCGAAACTTTGAAACTTTGAAACCGACGATCGATCTCGACGAACGAGCACTCGATGATCGGAGACCAGAGTGGAGTGTTACCACAACTGAAGCTGTGAATGGCACTGCGCGACACACGACACGAATGACGGCAGTCGTGACTCCAACTAGCACACGAAACTAACAGTGTCTACGTCGTGCATTGTGCATACATAACGGGCTGGTCAGCAGCTCCACTTGGCGGTGAACACAGCAACTCACCAGTGCCTATCTGGCGCAACCGTGCACAGCGTTAGTACCCCAGTGCACAGGGCACGGACCACGACACTGTCATTGCTAAGGAAAAACCTTAACACTCGAAAGTCTGTTTAAAAATATCAATCGCAATCCTTTGTTTTGCTGACTTCTTACTAGTGTTATCGAGTCTATTGTATTTATCGTTGTCGACCACATCCAACATGGCTGAGAAGCGCTCCGAACCGGAGAAAAAATACGAGCCAGAGAGTGAGTATCAAGGTCCTTCGCTCATACCTGAAGGATCTTTTTATGTTGACGGTCCCAACGACGATGCAAACACTCGTACCGCGTACTTTGGGTCACCTCAGAAACGGCCACGCGGCGATAGCTTGGGCGGATCCGAGAACGCAGCGTCGATGAGGCAATTCGGAATGGAAACATTGGAACAGCTGACCAGCATTCAAGACTTAAAAGACAAATATGTTGGGGAAACTCCCCTGATCTGGGTCGACTGTGATCCGGGAGGCGATGATTGTTTTGCGCTCATGTGGTTGTTCGCGCTCGAACAAAAAGGTCATTGCAAAGTTCTCGGCATAAGCACCGCTGATGGGAATGTATCGGCTCCCCTGACTTTCGCCGCCGCAGATAAAGTCGCAAATTTGTGTGGTTCCAAAGTCAAAATTTGCGCTCAATCCCCTCGTGGTGCGATTTGGGACCAGAGAAGAACGTCGAGCGGCGAGAATTGCCGAAGTGGCAAAGAACTGCAACAGTGGTGATGCCGCTCATATTCATGGTGCAGATGGAATGGGTGGACTCAGTGCTAAGCTGGAGTCATCCGGGAACAAGTACGAAGATGCTGAGGAGGCGTATGAGCAGATTATTGAGACACTCCTCCACTATCCACGACAAGTAGTCTTGGTTTGCATTGGTACGTTTACTGTTGCCCTTTCATGCCTTGTGATCCGTGCGATAGTAACATCAGACGTCAAATTCTGCTCCCCATTGTGTTGGGTAGGCCCGCTTTCCAACCTCGCTGATGCTTGTGACCAGGTCCCAGGAATTTTGATGCTCAGTCGAGACATTGTTATTATGGGTTTGTTCGTTTGGCAGTGCTTGAGTCAACGGCTTGTCGTAATTTCACTGTTGTTTCCAATATGTGCTAGGCGGAGCGTTCACGGTGCAAGGCAATATCACGCCCTCTGCGGAGTTTAACTTCTGGAAAGATGCTGCAGGTGTGTGCGACTGAATGTTGGTTTGCATCGCGTGGTGAGCGAATAAGTCCTTATTGTTGGTTTAACTTGGTCGACGCAGCCGCGAAGAAGGTCATCGAGACCAAGGGTCGCAAGAGCATCACGATTATGCCCCTCGATGTCACAACCAAACTCATTGTGACTAAGGATTTGGTGGAGCAGATCACGCAGCCAGCGGTACTTGCAAAGTTGACTGCGCACCTTCCACAGGGCCCGTACAGTCAGTATCCCAAGAGCGAGGTCAGTGTTGTAGCGCTCACAGCGCGTCGATTCTTCTATTTTCGTCTGATTCACTTGCTTGTTCAGGTCGGCAAGGCAATGTTCTTAGCAGATTTGGCAACTTTTTTGATCAAATCGAATATGGGGTTCCGCTGCACCCAAGGACACACCGGCTTTCTTGTTCACGATGCAAGCACGTTGGCGTTTCTGTTTTACCCCGAAACTGTTCGCCTGACCCGCGGGCGTGTGAAGGTGGGTTTGGTTGGATATGCACCAGCAATTGAGAGTTTTTGTAATTGGGCACCCCTTGGTCTCCGCCAGGTTTCAACGTCCGAAGATGTTCAGGGGAGAACCCACTTGGACATGCGACATTTACCGAAGACTCCTGGTACGTGTTGCTCGAGTGGGTATTGTTTTGCTGTTTGCTCCTTCTGGTGTCTGGACACACGAGTGTTTACTTTGTCATGTGACTTTCTAGGGGGATCTTTTGTTGCACTCGACGTTGACGCAGATGCTGTGCTCACGGCGATGGTCCAAGATCTCATGGCAGCGTTCAATGAAAGCAGCCAGCAAACAAATATCTCTGAGTTCGTGCTCAAGAACCCAGCAAAGCTCGCATCTCCTGGTGGCGGAGCAAAGTAAAACTTCCCAAACCTTTACCAACGGAACTACGTCGGGGATATTTGTATTACCGTTGTTATCTGCGGGAAATTTGGCCACTCGCAGCACGTCCATACCTTCGTTCAGTGTTGGCAGCGTTATTTCCCTTTGCTTGATCTTTGTTTCGCGGGCACTTGAGCCTGATGACCATTCTATATACAACAGCCGCAAAGTATTACTCGATGACACTGTGAGATGCACGAGCGAAACGTCGACTCAATCTCACTTCGAGAGCTGATTGATCTAACTCCAAGTCCAAATCCAAATTGTCAGCCACGGACTCCTATCATAACATACATAAAATTGTAAACTGCCGCGATCGTGGGCATCGTAGCTGCAAATGGTAGGTCAATACATGACAAACCCGAATGCGCTCAACGTCATGACGACTAAAATTGCAATTACTCAAATTGATTGATCGCAACGCCGAAACACCTTCAACAAACAGGCGTATGGCATAAGCGATTTTGACGGGCAAGCAGCCAACAGGTCGAACGCAAGTCGCACCGGGGATCAGTTTTGAGAGCAGCTGCGAGATGTCATATGAGGCAGTCTGATGCCTGGAATGACGATCGGCATGACTTTGAATGTCAGTCGTTTGTTCTCTTGTGAAACCCTTGAACTGTACTGCATTCTTGCTGTTCTTTTTCGCCGAAGATTTTTTGGATGTAGCTTTCGCTGACTTTGATCGAGTCGTTTTGTTGGACCCGGCTTTTTGTACTTTGGCGGTTAGAGCATCTGAAGCAGCTGCAGCGGCTGCAATTCTCGCAGCATCGAAATATTTGTACTTCCCAGAACTTGCCTGCAGTCGCAATATGCGCGCGGTCAGTAGACTGCGCACTGAGCATGGTACAGAAGCTTTTGGTACCATGAATACGAACCAAATTCGACTTCGACTCCTTGGTGGGGTCTCCCCCGAGATGCCGCCCCAAGTTGTTCCAGCTCAGGTCCAAGACTTCGAGTTTTGATTTGGGGATAGCCATTGTCGCGGTACCACTCCAGAACCCGTGCTCTGTCATGCGGGCTCGTTTCTTGTGGTCTCGGAGCGTGGGTTTCGGTCCCGACACAAGTTCCCAGTCGTGTCCCGCAGACGACTGGGTCATGAACGAGTGGAATTCTGGGGCACTTATTGCACCGTTTCCGTCGTCGTCAATGGCACAAAACAGATTTTTGATATCGGAGTCGTCCAACAAATTGGCCGGAATCCTGGCCACTTTGCGAAGACCAGTTCTAAATTCCTCTTGATCCAGCGACCCTCCGTGATCGGTGTCGAGTCTGACAAATAATCCGGCCCAGTCGTGCCTTTGGCCACAGGCTGCTTCCAACTTGCGCTTTGCCATTTGAATTGGATGATCGTTCAAAATTTTCAACACTTGCAAGTGGGCATCGTGGTCCGGCAAAACAGGTCTGTGAACAGTTGCGACACAGAATTACAATTGCCCGCGCGTACACAGTACCAACACCACACGAGCGTTGCTTGCTTGGCTCACCCACCTCTCCCCATATCTCTGGTACAAAAGTTCGAGGACCTGGTCCCTCTTTTTCTGTGACTCGTTGACTAACCGAATCACCTTTGGCAAGTCGCTGTCCATGTCTGATGGAGCGTGGATCGAGTAAAAATTCGATAGTGCGTCGGCTACCGCATTCCGGTATGCCTGCTCGCGTGCAGAGCTTTCTTCCTTGGCGGCTACTTCTGCCGTTCTTGCTCCAGCGGCAGCGGCGGCGGCGGCGGTCACTTCAGCAGCTGCTAAATCGTCGTCATCGAGTGGACCAACGCCGATGGAGAGCGCGTCACATAAAACACGCGCATCTGCCGGGGATATGTTGTTCCAACTCAAGTCCAGGATTTGGAGAGGAAATCCGTCGTTTGACAGTACGCGACTAAGTGCCTGGACGTCGAGTACCGGAAAAACAATGAGATCAAATAAGTTCCCTAAGCAACAGTGCTGACTGAATGACGCACCTTGCAACTCAGACGGCTAAGACGGTTCCTCGACATATTTAAGTACCTTAACGTTGGAACGTAAAGATGCTCCACGGACTGGTGCACTGATCTCCCGAACAGTTCAAGGATTAACTACGCATGCGCATCACAACTAAGAACGCGAGTGCTTCCACATGCTTGCATCCCATCGAATGCGAGGTCCCACCTGTGCCCCAACGCCATCGCTCAATCCGTTGTCGGATAAATCAATCTCTGTCAAGTGCCTTCCCACCTGCAAAACCAGGACAAACTTTGCGCAGTGAGCCAGACGTGGTCATTATTACTCGAGGTTTGGCACGCACACCCATAATGTGTGCGAGTAGAAATACTTTCCTCAAAAATTGTGTACTCTAGCAACTTGTGGTCATTGAAAGATCTAGACACCCAATGCACAATATTAGGACCGCTCACGCCCTTGCTGAGTCAACACTCTATGACAAACCATACCCAAGGGAGTTGCAGCGCAGAGTCAGACTTGCAATCCATTGAGGCAACGCCTGAACCAAGCAGCAGAGATCTGGTATCTTGATGTCTGTTCTCCCTGCGTGCACTGTTCGCACACCCTTCAAGCACTGGTCCGCGAAGAAACTGCTGTCGATGATCGCATGAATATCGTGCCGTGACCATCGTGTATCTGCAAGATTGAGTGTTGCATTGTCGGAATCAACCTGCTCTAAGATGAGTTTCTTTAACCGGTGAACATCATCGATAGCTTGTTGCATTTTCGAGGGCCTGCCACGGCGACGGGAGGGACTCCTAGATAGCAAACGTTTGGTCTTTTGCACAGGAGGTGTTTCATTTACATCTTTCAGTTCCAGGTCGCCTTTGCCGCCGTCATTATCACCGTTTAAAAACAACGCATTATCGATGTCATCAAATGCGCTCCCATACGTTGCACCAGACACTCCCATGATCTGTCCAAAGAGCTCCGACTTGCGTACTGCTGCCTCATAAGACATTGTGTGGATGAAATTTTGGCATTCCTCATCGAAAGCCGTAACAGCTTCGTTGAAAATCGAAAAGTCGATTTCTTCATCCTCGGGGTACTTTGTTGCGCCTAGTTCCTCGACCTTCAACTTTGTCGCGGCTAATGGGTCTTTGGACTTCGGGGAGTGTGCGTCGGCATTCCGTGTCGTTCGCGGTGATGTTTTCAACAGCAGTGACTGTGCTGACCTCGGACTCCTCGTCGGTGTCCCATTTTGTGTCGGCATTTGACGTAGTGCCAAGGTATTCCTACAGAAAATGTCTTGAGTACAACATGTCACCGTACAAGGTTACCGAGTGCGCGCCAGCACATGCCTCCTCAGTCTAAGGAGTGTATTCAAGTCATTAAATGTAAAAATGTGTCGTCTTCCAAATCACTCACCATTCATTCAAACGCTAGGCAGCGTCAGTACAGACGAATCAGGTGGTGATGAACGTCGGACGAACGAAGTGCCACTACATTATCCACAACGAGACCGTCGGTCGATAGACGGACTGGGAGCTGAGAACTGACGTAGAAGGCGGACGGCCCGGCGAACTTACTCACAGACTGGCAAAACTGACGAACTGACGAACCGAACTGACAAACTGACAAACTGGCGTCGAAATGACAACAACGACAGCTCAGCCGGCGACTGATGAACTGGCAAAATGACGCCGCTCGCACGACCGATCACAGACGCACGACGACACACAACAAACAGGCGACCACAGACGGACGACGACGGTGCGCGGTGCTCGGTGACAGGTGACGGACAACGACAGCCGACGACGACGGACGACGGACGACGGACGACAGCCGGCGATGCGAGTAACTCCACACCTCCACACCGCAAAAACTGCTGGCAGCTGACAAAAGCGAGTCGGCGCTTCGACGGAAAAAACCGAACACCGAACGAACACTGCAGACCACCGACAGACAACCGAGGACGGACGGACGGACGGCGATCGAGTGAACGAGCAGTAGTCGTCGACACGAAATGAACGCAACGTTGTTGCTTCCGAATACTTTTACACTTTTACTACTGTTGGGTGTTGGTTGTCGGTTGTCGATTCGTCGCGACGACCGCGAGGAGTTGTGTTGTTGTGTTGTTGTGTTTGTTGCACGCCGTCACGCCGCTGCCGCCGTTGTTGTTGTTGGCTGTCTGCCGTTCGTCGTTCGTTCGTTGCAATGTTCGTGGCAATGTTCGTTGCAAGTTCTTGTGTTCTTGTCCCTTGGCTTTCTTTCTTGTGTTCTTGCTCTGTTGTTGTGCTCTTTGCTGTCGTGATAGGCTGTTGGCTGTGGAACGGTGATGTTTGTACGTATGACCATAGTTGTCGTCGTCTTTGTTGTCGTTGTCATTGTGTCCACGGCTTGTTGTGGCTTTGTTAGTTCTTGATCTTGTTGTCGTTCGTGTTGTGTGGACAGATGTCGTGGGTCCATCGGCTTTGAGTTCGTCGACTTGGCGAATTCTTGTTCTTCTCCTCCTTCGTCCTTCCCCCTTTCTCATCCGTCTTCCCTAATTTGTCGTTGGAGTGACATACGACGAATAGGGACGACCAAGTGCCAGGGGAGGGCAGGGTGGGTGAGGCGTGTTGTATGTATCGTTATGGGCGGAGCAAGGTGTTGAATGTCCGATGACGGGACACGTGGATACATGAATATATCGACAGTGACCACACAATAAAACATTCTGGAATTTGTTTCGAGCTTTCGTGGGGCGTCGTTGGTGGTAGAGATCATGTGTCGCCCTTGCGCCTGTGGTGTTGTGCCGGTGAGCAGTGGCGGATGATTGTTTTCAGCACATCACGATGGGTCGACGAACGAGCAACCACCACCATGACTTAGCATTCCGGTGTTAGTGCGCAAGAGTGTCTCTAACGAGACACAGACGCACCGCACATTTTATAGTTATGCCGTCATTAGGAGACTTCGATTTGAAGCAGAAGCTAGGGGCCGGATCATTCGGCACAGTGTACAAAGCCATCCGCAAGAGTGACGGCCTTCCTGTCGTTGTCAAGCAGGTGAGAACTCGTGTGGTCGCTGTTGTGGCGCTCCTGTTGTGCGCCGTAAATTCAGTATCGACGTTCGTGTGTGCAAGGTGAAAATTCACGAAATGAGTCCTGCGGAAAAGAAAGTTGCTCTTGCTGAAGTTCGTGTCATGAACCAGTTCGACAGCAAGTTTGTAGTTAGATGTGAAGGGGAGTCATTCATCGAGGACGACCATTTGAATCTTATCTTGGAATATTGCGATGCCGGGGACGTGAAGCAGTATCTCGGCCGTCAGAAAAAGCCTTTGAAGGAAAAAACAGTGCAGCGGATCATTGTGCAACTACTGTTGGGGCTGTACCACATTCACTCGAAACGAGTAATCCACCGAGATATCAAGGCTGCCAACCTTTTTCTTTGTTCACATATGCGCCGCGTGAAAATTGGCGACCTAGGAGTTGCCAGAACGTTGGGTGCGACGTCGAGCATGGCTCAAACAATGGTGGGCACGCCATACTACATGAGCCCAGAATTAGTCCAGGGAGAACCTTACAATGTCAAAAGTGACGTGTGGGCCGCCGGGTGCTTGTTATACGAGCTGATGACGTTGAAGCACCCGTTCAATGGGAGTAATCAGGCCGTGCTTTTGTTGACCATCATGAAGGGCAAATATGAACCCGTGGAGTCTTTTGGGGGCGTAAGTGCGAGTGATGCGTTCAACCCGTTGTATCCCCATCTCACTGTTTTGACGGTGAATTCTGCTGTTCCCATTAGAACTACTCCCATGAACTCAGAAATCTGTTGAAGTGGATGCTGTGCAAGAATGTGAAGAGACGGTTATCTGTGGAGGAAATACTCTGCAAGGACTTTTTCAATGGCTGGGTAGGTACTTGCCGTGTTTGTGCAGCATGGGAGACTTTTGTGTTTGACAGAAGTATCCTTGGTCTTGTGTGAAGGTGATTGAAAATGGATTTTCCAACCCACTTGCGGACAAAGTTGCAGGCTCCAAGCCTTCTAGCAGCAGTAGTGCCACTCGAAAGACAGCGACCCCGAACCGGGCCAAGCGGTCGATATCACGTCCCACGCGCTCTAGCACAGAGGGGCCAGCTGCTCGGAAGAGCTTGACTCCTGTGGCAATATCGAAGCCACAATCAAAATCAACGGCCTCGGCACCCCAGACCAGCGGGAGACGATCAAACCCTGACGACAAAACTGTTGTTTCCCCGAAGAGTTCTGCCCCACTTCCAAAGGCCGCTCGTTCGCCACGATCTCATGTTTCTAGCGCGAAGCAGAGTTTGCAGATTACGTCGGTTGCAATTAGTTCAGCACCGGTCCGCCAGCGACCAGCCATTCCTGCCTCTAGTGTGGTTGTTGGAAATCGGCGCCGCAACAAAAAGGTGCCCGTCAGATCGCGGGCATATATTCCACCCAGCGTGGCCGAAAAGGCCGCGAAGAAAAAGCGAGAAGCTCAGGAAAAACGGATTGCTCGAGCGCAACGCGAGGCAGCAAAGAAAGCTGCCGCAGAGAGGGCAGAACTAGCAGCCGTCGCGCTGCGTCGCAAACAGCGCCAGCAGAAGCGTAGGAACAAGCTGAAGAAGTCCGGCAGCTCCCGTTCGCGTCCAACAATACATGACATTGGATTAGACTATGGAGAAGATGTTGAAGATGATGCTTCCAGCAGTGGCGATGACTTTGACAGTGAATCAGGTTCTGACAGTGATGCGTGGGGTGATCAGGCGGCACATCCTGGAAAGTCGGACAAATCTTCAAACCCATACGCGCATCTCGTGTTTGGAAAACTGTCGTCAACTGCCGCCATCGTCGGTGGCAAGTTTCAATACGGAGCCAAAGGAAGACCACAAGAGAATGATGAGAACAATAGATTGAAAAGAGATTGGGTTGAATCAATCGTTGGGGCAGCCGATCAGGTGCAGAAATTGACGCGGTCTGTAAATGCCAGCGAATCGTTGGATGTACCGACAGCAACTCGTTTCGCAGCGGAGAGTCTGTCCAAATTCAAGTCGTATGTCCAGGGTTTTCGAAAGTCTGATCCGTTGCGACAGTACTCCGCAGCGTTCCCTTGGAAGCGAGCACAGCGCTGCACTCAATTGAGCGATTCCAGCGGGAAGAGAACAACCAGTGCAAAACGGAACTTTTCCTTATTCCCTTCTGACGATCGGAGAATTGCGGCTGCACTGGAGGCATTTTATTTGGAGCAGCTTCATTGCGGCTACCCACAGGCAACGGTGTGTTCTGGCATGGTCACAGATTTAGAGTCCGTGCAAACACCGACTGGGAGCGGGGGACAAACTATCACAGCTGACGAAATCGACGAGCTGAATAGCAGCGTTCGAACAAACAACTTCGTCGACAGCACTCCTGGCCAAACTGCAGACGACGCCAGGTGCCCTTAGTTGCGTCGCGGGCGACTGGTCACCTCCGTATTACAGACTGTACCAAACGCGAGATGCTATTGTCATAATTTTATAAAAAACACAATCACCAGTTCCTCCATGATAATGCCATCCCCCTATGGTGCAATGGATACAACAACTTTTCCGTTTGCTTTCCCGCTTCGAACCAGTCGGAAAGCTGCTTTCACATCATCTAGAGTAAAGTGGAACTGTGCTGAAGTGTCCAACTTGACTTCAATCCCTGCCTCGTTCATTTCAGTCAATTCTACCGAGTCTCCAGCAAACTGCGTGTACTGGTGATAGACGGCACCACCCATCTGAAACAAAGTAAATGCGTTTCTGGACACCAGCTGCCATCCGCGTTTGAGGATCTCGATCACAGTCAGAGGCCCCTGGGTATCTCCTGTAATGGTTACAAGATGTCCGCCACGAGCGAGTACTCCAGCGCTTGCTCCGTTCCACACAGCAGCGCCATCTTCGGGCGAACTGCCTCCAATTGTATCGTATATAACGTCAAACTGTTTGTTGTTCTTTGTTAAGAACTCCCAGACATCGGTTTCACGATAATTCACAAAGGAGTTAGCACCCAGACTTTTGACTAACGCTTCATTTCGTGGTGAGCAAGTGGTCACAATTTCGGCAGCCCCACTTACTCTCGCGATTTGGATGGCCGCCATACCCGTGGCGGTGCCACCACCCAGGACCAAGACTCGGGACTTTTCATTGACGAGTGGTGCAATAACATGGGAGGTGTGTGCAACCAGTGGTAAGCCGGCGGCCTGCTCGAATGACTGGCTGTGGGGTTTGAGCGCTGCTACTGCCTCGTCTACGGCTAAATACTCAGCGAGTGACCCAGTGGCTGTCACCGCAGTCATGCCATGAACGGCATCACCAACTTTAAAACGTGTGCACCCGGGACCAACTGCAACAACTGTACCGGCGAAATCAAATCCAGGACGATGTGTGAACAAAAAGTCTGCAATCGCAAAGTTGCCAGCCACGATTTTGTAGTCTGCAGGATTCAATGCAGCGGCATGAACTTTTACAAGCAGCTGCTTGTCCCCGAAGCTAGGCACAGGGACATCCAGCATTTCAAGAACATCATCCGTGTGGCCGAACGAAGAAAAGTGGATGGCACGCATGGTGTCTTTCCCAACAACATCTTTGCCTTCGGTCTTTTTCTCGAACAATTTCGGACCCACGAAGGAGACCACAGCGGCTACGGCAACCAAGAGACTCGCCCGTAGGAAGCCCATGACGTTCGCAAGGTCAAAGTTGAAGCACCGCCCTGTGTGATGGTACCAACCTGTATCACTCAGAACACAGCAATTGGCGCACTGCCGTTTGTTTTTGCGACGACAACGCTTTTGTCTGCGAACTTGGCTCAGGTTTTTTGGTCTGCTGCAGTCGTGGCCGGCAAGCGTCTTGTCTCGACCCCACAGTTCAAGGTTCTTAGGTCTCGACACTGACCGAGTCGGTGAAACCGCCAATGTCATGCCTCCTCGACGCTCCGTCTTACCATGCGAGATTAAGAGCCCTCCTCTTCCTTGTCTGCGTGCTCCTCTCCGTCATGCAACGTACAGCATCCTGCTTGTTCGTTGACGTTCATGCTGTACGTTGACGTTGTGATCTCCTTGTTCCTGGACGAGCGAGCGAGCAGGCGAGCAGGCGAACACAGGTTGTCAATCGCCAATATCCCACCAACCACAACCACATCGACACGTGCACACAACAAATGGTGCAACTACATAAACAACCGAACGACCGAATTCACAAACAAATACACCGGCGCGCCCTCCACGCGAAGGACACCCGCCCACCTCAACGTGCGTTCATTCATTCGTACGTTCGTTCGTCTGTCGCTGCGTTCTTCGCGTGCGTTCGATCGATGATCGTTCGTTCGTTCGTTCGTTCGACTTCGTTTGTTCGTTCGTTCGTTCGTTCGTTCGTTCGTTCGTTCGTTCGTT
>ENA-OWNT01004229-OWNT01004229.1-seawater-metagenome-genome-assembly--contig:-NODE-4229-length-12794-cov-4.909806_pt1 | contig 12794 bp, 11 predicted proteins | sample MGYA00238136_ERZ651165 | MGnify/ENA primary metagenome ERZ651165 (study PRJEB26861, sample SAMN08777766) | seawater metagenome | isolation source: coastal seawater | place: USA: Florida | collected... | reverse complement strand
TCGACGGCCAGCCGGCGCGGGACTCCCGGCGCACCGAGGCCCTGCTCGAGGCCGGCTTCGTGCTCGACTACCGCGGGTTGACCCTCGAGGACAACTAGACTCCGGCCGTGCCCGAGGGCGACACCATCCACAAGCTGGCGCGGGCGCTGGCGCCGGTGCTCAGCGGCCGCCTTGAGTCCGTCTGGCTCCGGGACCTGCCGCACGCGGCGCGACTCCAGGGCGGCACGGTGTTCGGCCTGCGCGCGATCGGCAAGCACCTGCTCATCGGGGTCTCGGCGCCCGGCGAGCCCGACCGGATCCTGCGCACCCACCTCGGCCTGCACGGCAGCTGGCGGCGCTACCCCGCATCCGATCCGCGCGGTCGCCCCGGCGAGCGCGCCCGGGTGATCCTGCGCACTGCCGACACGAAGCTGGTGTGCCTGCAGGCGCCCCAGGTCGAGGTGTTCCGTGCCGCCGACCTGGGGCGTCACCGCGCGCTGTCGGCGTTGGGGCCCGACCTGATCGACCCGCCCGTCTGCATGCACCGGGTGCTCGCGCAGGCGCGGGCCGCGGCCAGCGCGGTCACGATCGGCGAGCTGCTGCTCGACCAGCGCGTCGCCGCAGGGATCGGCAACGTGTTCAAGTGCGAGCTGCTGTTCCTCGCGGGGATCCACCCGTGGAGGGCCGCCGCGCGGGTGCCTCCGGGGATCCTGCGTGCGCTGTACGGAGAGGCCCAGCGGCTGCTCATCGCCAACGTCGCCCCCGGCCCGCGGACCACCACCCGGGACCCGGTGTCCGGGCGCCCTCGGTCCGACCGGGAGCTGCTCTGGGTCTACGGCCGCCACGGCCGTCCCTGTCTGCGCTGCGGGGTTACGATCCGCACCCGCCGGCAAGGGGAGCAGGCGCGGCCCACCTGGTGGTGCCCCGGGTGTCAGCCGCAGGCCGGTCACCGGACGGTCCAGGGAGCGACGCGCTAGACTGACCGGCCGTGTGGGGCAGCCAGGAGTGACAGCCGCAGGATGAGCAACGAGTTTGTTCTACTGGTCGATGACGACCCAGACATCCACCCGATCGTCGAGCAGGCCCTGGACGGCCTCGCCCGGCTGGTCTGCGTGACGAGCGCCGAGGTCGCAACGCGACACCTCCCGTCCGAGCCCACCGTGGTCCTCGTGGACCTCGAGCTCGGGGGGCGGGTCCGGGGTGACGAGTTCGTCGACCGGGTGGTCGCCGACAGTCCCATGTCCACCGTGATCGTGCTCTCCGGGGTGCGGGACACCGCGCGCGCGGTGGACCTGATGCGCCGCGGCGCGGAGGACTACCTCGTCAAGCCGGTCCAGGCGTTCGAGCTGCGCCGCCGCGTGGAGCGCGCGCTCACCCGGCGTCGTCTGGTGGCCGCGGCCGACGCTCCGATCGCGCAGTCCGCGTCGCCGAGCCTCGAGCTGCTCCGGCACTCCGAGAGCGCCCGCATGGTCGACCTGTGCGCGCAGATCGGCCGTGTGGCGCCGTCCGGGCTCACGGCCCTCATCGTCGGAGAGACCGGGACGGGCAAGGAGCTCGTGGCCCGCGCGCTCCACGAGGCCTCCGGCAGCAGCGGATCCTTCGTGACGGTGAACTGCGGCGCGCTGCCGCGGGATCTGATGGAGGCTGAGCTGTTCGGCCACACCGCCGGTGCGTTCACGGGTGCCCGCGCCGCCCGCAAGGGTCTCGTGCGCGAGGCCGAGGGCGGCACGCTCTTCCTGGACGAGATCGGCGAGCTCCCGCTCGAACTGCAGCCGAAGCTGCTGCGCTTCCTCCAGGAGCGGGAGGCGCGGGCCGTCGGCTCCGACCGGGCCTACTCCGTGGAAGCGCGCGTCGTGGCCGCCACTCACCGCGACCTGTCCGCGCGGGTCGCGGCGGGGACCTTCCGGGAGGATCTGCTGTTCCGGCTCCGGGTGCTGCAGCTCGATGTGCCCGCCCTGCGGGATCGCCGCTCGGACATCCCCGCCCTCGCCGAGTACTTCCTCCGCCAGGCCGTCGGCCGGAGCGGGCGCACGCTGCGCGGGTTCGAGAAGGCGTCCCTGCGCGCGCTCGTGACGAGGGACTGGCCCGGAAACGTGCGCCAGCTGCAGCACCTCGTCCAGCGGGCCGCGGTCTTCGCTGACGGCCCGCTCGTGCACCTCGCGGACCTCGGGCTCGGCACCGCCGACGGGGAGACGGGGTACTCCTGGCCGGCCGAGCTCCTCGATCGGCCCTTCTCCGAGGCGCGGGACACCATCGTCGAGGAGTTCGAGCGCGCCTACGTGCGGGAGGCGCTGCACCGGGCCGGCGGCAACGTCGCCCAGGCCGCGCGCGACGCCGGGATCCCCCGCAAGTCGTTGTGGCGCATCGCCCAGCGGGTGGGGCTCGCCGCAGACCGCGCGTCCCGCAAGCAGGGCCGCCTCGAGAGCGGTGGAGAGCCGGTCGCTGCTCCCGAAGACCCCATGGCCGCCGTGCGGGCTGGGTACGTCCAGCGCACCCGCGGCACGGTCGCCTCCCTGTGCGCGCAGCTCGAGGGCCCCCTCGACCTGGCGGGCTGGTCCTCCGTCAAGGCCACGGCGCATCGGCTTCGGGGCTCGGGGGGCAGCTACGGCTTCCCGGAGCTGAGCAGGATCGCCGGGGAGCTGGAGGACGCGTCCGCCGCGCTCGACCTCGCGGCGGTCCGCGGGCTCGCCGTCTCGCTCAAGGCGTTCGTCGACGGGATGTAGTCCTCACCCCTGAAGCAGCGCGCGCACCCGGTCCGGCAGGGTCATCGGGTCGAAGGGCTTGTTGATGACACCCGCGGCTCCGAGCTTCAGGTAGCTGCCGCGCTCCTGCACCTTGGCGGTGAGGAAGATGACGGGGATGTCCGCGGTGCGCGGATCCGCCCGCAGCCGCCGCAGCGTCGATGGCCCATCCAGCTCCGGCATCATCACGTCCAGCAGGATCACGTCCGGGCGGGCCGACTGCGCCCGGTCGAGGCACGCGAGGCCCGACTCCGCCACCACCACCTCGAACCCGCCCACGGTGGCGAGGCTCAGCTCGCCGATGGTGCGGATGTCCGGGTCGTCGTCCACCAGGAGGGCCTTGAGCGTCATCAGCGGGTGCTCCGGCGCGGGGCGGGCAGCAGGAAGTGGAAGAAGCTGCCCCGGTCGGGCTGCGCGGCCACGTCGATCCAGCCCCCGTGCTGTTCGATGATGGAGCGGCAGATGGCGAGCCCGAGGCCGATCCCGCCCTTGGGCCGGCTGTCGGAGCTGTCGCCCTGGGCGAAGGGCTCGAAGAGGAGCTGGCGGCCGTCGCCGGGAAGACCCGGGCCCTGGTCGCGGACGCCGAGGAGCGCGCCTCCGTCGGCGCTGCGGCCCACGATGGTGACGGTGGACTCGGCCCCGCCGAACTTCACGGCGTTCCCGATGAGGCTGACCAGCACCTGCACCAGCCGGTCCTTGTCGGCGTGGACGAGGAGCCCGGGCGCCAGATCGAGCTTCAGCTCGGTCCCGGTCGACTCCAGGAGGGTGGAGACGGAGTCCACCGCCATGGACACGGGCTCGATGGCCGGCATCTGCACGGGGCGCAGCTGCGCGCCGGCCCGGGTCAGCCGATCCAGGTCGAGGATGTCGTTCACGAGCTGCACGAGGCGCTCGGTGTTCGCCAGGGCGAGCCCGAGGAGGTCCCGCTGGGGCGGCTCGAGCGCGCCGACGGCGCCGCCGTCGAGCAGGCCCAGTGACCCGCGGATCGCCGTCAGGGGCGTGCGCAGCTCGTGCGAGACGATCGAGACGAACTCCGACTTCATGCGGTCCGACTCGGTGCGGACGCGGGCGCGCTCGCGCAGGAGCCGGTCGTGCTCGGTGAGGTCGCGCAGCACCGCGATGAGGGTGCCGTCGGTCCCCGCGCTGCGCAGGCGGACCTCGATGGGGAGCGCCTCCGTCCCCCGGCGCATGGACACGACGAGCGAGCCGGCGGGCACCTCGCCGTCGCTGTCGACCTTCGCCAGCGCGGCCGCCACCACGTCCCCACCAGGGCCGAGGAGATCGACGAGTCCGTGTCCGACGAGGTCGGGCCGCCCGAGGAGCTCCCGCGCCGCGGGGTTCGCGGAGACCACCGCCCCGGCGCCGTCCAGGGTCAGGACACCGTCCGGCACCGCGTCCACGACGGCCCGGTGCAGCTGCTCCCGCTCGTGGAGCTTCTTCTGGGTCGCGTCGGCGGAGAACAGGCTCGCGCACGTGTCGATGGCGGGGCCGAGCTGGGCCAGGTCCGCCGCGCTCCAGCTCCCCCGTCGGTTGGCGAGCAGCATCAGCCCGACCGGCTTCGCCGCGCTGGGGAAGGGGAGCACCACGGCGTTGGCGATGTGGGGGGCCCCCGACGGCAGCCCCCGCACGGGGCCGGAGTCTCGGCCCGCCTCGGTGACGCGGGGGGCGCGGCTCTCGATCGCGCGGGCGAGCACGCCTCCCTCCGAGAGCGCCATCGCCTCGTGGCCGCGAGCGACCTCGGGGGCGCGCCCGGGGCGGAGCCGCACGGACGACAGGAGGTGCACGTGCGTGGGGTCCGCGCTGTCGATCCGGGCGACGAACCCGTAGCCCGCCTCCGTCAGCTCGAGGAGGGAGCGGAGGAGCTCGGTGGCGATCGCGGGGAGGTCGTGATCGCTGACGTAGCTGCTCTGGGCGCTCGCGACGATCCGAAACAGCTCTGAGTCCATGGGGCGCACGTCCGTGTCCTCTGCAGATTCGATGCCATGGGCCGCGCCGAAGCGAGGACCTTGACCCGGATTGGCTCCTCGCCCGGTCGGCCTGTCGTGGATTCTGCCTCGGGTGGGACGCGCGGGACCCGTTCTTGGGCGACAATGCCCCCGTGCCGACCCGACTCGGGCGTGGAGATGAGGGATTCTCTGGGCTGGCACGCACCTTGCTCAAGGGGCAGACGAATCGCGCTGATCCGACGGGTCGGCGCACTGGAGGACGTGATGACGCGCTGGATGACTTCGATGATGTTGCTGCTGTTGGTCGCGGGAGCGCCCGCGGCCGTCTACGCCCAGGATGGAGAGTCGTCCGACGCCGACGAGACCGAGGCGGAGGCGCCCAAGGGTCCCAAGGGTGCCAAGGGCGAGGCGGAGGACGCGGCGGAGGACGCCGCCGACGCCGTGGAGGACGCCGCCGAGGCCGCGGAGGACGGCGCCGAGGCGCCCGCCGAGGCCGCCGAAGAGGCGGCCGTGGAGGAGGCGGCGGAGACTGTCGCCGAGGCCGCTGCCGACGGGGAGGCCCCCGCCGACGAAGGCAAGCCGAAGCCGAAGTTCTCCCTGGTCGCCGAGGCTGGCGTCGTCTGGCTCGCCGGCAACACCCAGTCCATCACGGCCAACGGCGGCATCGCCTTCGGGCTCAAGGCGGGCCGGCACGGCTTCAAGCTGGGCTTCGGCGGGAACTACGGCCGCTCCGTCGTCAAGACCGAGGTCGACGAGGACGGCGATGGCACCATCGAGCGCGTGGACAGCGAGTGGGCGACCACCGCCACCCGGGTCTTCGGGACGCTGCGGTACGACGTGTCGCTGATCCCGGACGTGAACTCGATCTACGCCGGGTTCGGCGCGTTCCACGATCCCTTCGCCGGCTATGTCGTCCGCGCGCGCGGCGACCTCGGCTACGCCCACACGATCGTGAACACGCCGGTGCACAACCTCGTGGGCGAGGCCGGCCTCAACTACACCCGGGACCTCTACGTCGACGACCCGCTGAAGACCACGGACGACGACGTCGCCACGCGGACCCAGAACTTCCTCGGCGCCCGCGTCTACGCCGGGTACACGCTGACGCCGAACGACGCGTTCGGCTTCTTCGTCAACGCCGAGGTCCTCGTCGGTGGCACGGACAACGCCGAGGCCCGCTTCGACGGCCGCCTGACGGGCGAGACGGGCATCACCGCCAACCTGAGCAAGGTGTTCAGCATCAAGCTCGGGTTCCTCCTGGGCTACGACTTCGTGCCGCCCGATCTCGACGGCGACGGCGTCCGTGACCTCGGCCCCCTCGACACGACGACCACCGCGACCCTGGTCGCCACCCTCTTCTAAGGAGCCGCGCCCATGCCTCCCGAGCTCGAACAGACCAAGATCCTCCTCGACAAGGGGATCGACGCCGCCATCACCTTCGGCCCCCGCGTCATCGGGGTCATCCTCATCCTCCTGATCGGCCGCTGGCTGGCCGGACGCTTCGCCCGCCTCGCCAAGGCCGGGATGGAGCGCGCGAAGATGGACGCCACGCTCTCGCAGTTCGGCTCCAACATGACGCGCTACTTCGTGCTGCTCATCACGGGGCTCTTCTGCCTCGAGCTGTTCGGCGTGAAGACGACGAGCTTCGTCGCTGTCCTCGGCGCCGCCGGCTTCGCAGTCGGTCTGGCCCTGCAGGGCACCCTGGCCAACTTCAGCGCGGGCGTGATGCTGCTCTTCTTCCGCCCGTTCAGCGTGGGCGACTACGTGAACGCCGGCGGCGTCGACGGCTGCGTGACCGCGCTGGGCATCTTCTCGACGTCGCTCCTGACGCCCAACGGCACGGTGATCATCGTCCCGAACGGCAGCATCTACGGCGCGACGATCCACAACTACTCGCCGAGCGATCGCCGGCGGGTCGACGTGGTCGTCGGGGTCGCCTACGACGCCGACATCGACACGGCCCGCAAGGTCCTGACGGAGATGATCGCGGGCATCGAGCTCGTGGATCAGAGCAAGGACAACCACGTCTACCTGCTCAACCTCGGGGCGAGCTCGGTGGACTTCGAGGTCCGCGCCTACGCCCACCCGGACGAGTACTGGCCCGTCCGCGACGCGCTCCTGCGGGGCAGCAAGTACGCCCTCGAGGCCGCCGGGATCGGGATCCCGTACCAGACGATCGATCTGAACATCGTCAGCAACGCGGCGGCGGACAGCAAGGTCGCCTGACCCGCCTGCGTCCTACTCCTGACGAGCCGTCCTCGCTTCGAGGGCGGCTCGCCAGCTTGGGAAGTCCACCGTCGCACCGGACGTGCGCGCGTCGTCCGCGGCGAAGGCGAGCAAGTGGCTCTCCAGCGCGGCGCGGGCGTCCAGTCCGCCGGGGACCGGACCCTGGCGCGCCGCCACCACGTCCGCGAGGAAGGCGCTGACGAGTCCGTCGTCCCCGCCGCCGTGGCCGCTGCCGGGCGGGTGGTCCACCACGAACTCCTCGGTGCTCCCGCGGCGGTGGTCGTGCACCCAGAGCCGGCTGCGGAACTGGCCGAAGTCGACCTCGATGGTCCCGCGCGTCCCGTCGATCCGCGCCGACCGGTGCTCCCGGTGCGAGTGGCCGTGCATCGTGAGCGTCGCACTCACGCCGCCGTCGAGCTCCATCGACACCACCTGGTGGTCCACCACGTCGTTGTCGCAGTGATAGACGCAGCGGCCCCAGGGGCCCTCCCGGAGCGCCCGCAGCACGGCAGCGTCGCCCCGCTCCTCCGTGAGCACCGAGCGCGGCCACCCGTGGTAGTCGACGAGGGGGCGCAGGGTGGGGGAGACCCGCGCGAGCCGCTCGAGGGCCGCCCGCGCCCGCGGCCGCAGGGCCACGTGAGCGGCGGCCCGGAAGGGCTCCGGGGCGTCCCGCGCCATCTCCCGCAGGATGGGCTCCATCGTGATGTAGATGCGCTGGGCCTCGAACGGGCACGTGTCCGCGGCGGGGCAGCCGTCCGTGCAGCGCGCCGGGGCGCCTTCGGGGGCCTGCTCGGGGCGGAAGTGCGTGAGTCGGCCGATGGAGCCCAGTCGCTGGACGGAGCGCCCCGTGAGCCAGAGGATCAGATCGAGGTCGTGGCAGCACTTCGCAAGCAGCATCGGCGCGCTGCGATCCCGCTCCGCCCAGTGCCCCCGGACGTAGCTGTGGGCCATGTGCCAGAAGCTGACGTTCTCCCGCCACGCGACCGTCACGAGATCGCCGATGGCGTCCGTGTCCAGCAGCTCCTTGAGCCGCAGGAAGAGCGGCGTGTGCCGCAGGACGTGGCAGATCCGCAGCACGCGGTCATGCGTGGCCGCCGTCGCCGCGAGCTGCACGCAGTCCGCCGCGGTGTGGGCCATGGGCTTCTCGAGGAGGACGTGCGCCCCCGCCCGCAGCGCCGCCAGCGCCGGCTCGGTGTGGTCACGATCCTGGGTCGCCACCACGACGGCCTCTGGCGTCTCGCTCGCCAGAAGCTCCTCCCAGCCGGGGTAGAGGGCCGCACCAGGATGGTCGTCGGCCGCGGCGGAACGACGGCCGGCGATGGGCTCGGCGATGGCCACGACGCGCGCACGGTCGGGGTGCGCTGCGAAGAACGCGCCGTACACCTCGCGCCCGCGGTTGCCTGCGCCCAGCAGCGCGATCCTGACGGGCTCCATCAGAAGATGTGGCCGACGTCGAAGTAGACGCCGACGCCGTCCGGCGACCAGCCCACGTCGCCGCGGACCACGAAGTTCCCGCCCCAGTAGAGGCGCAGACCTCCCCCGAGCCCGAGCTTGAGGCCGATCGCGGCGCCGTCGAGCACCGGGTTGGGCCGCCACTCGGTCCAGACGCGGCCAGCGTCGAAGAACGCCTGCAGGCCGAGCGCGAAGGGGCGCTTGAGGAGGTTGAAGCGGATGAGCTTGCTCCTGAGCTCGAGGTTCCCGATGACCTTGATCTTGCCGTGGTAGCGCTGGAGCGGGACGCCCCGCACCGACACAGCTCCGCCGGGGCCGTGATCGGGGCGCTGTCCGCCGTACCGGGCGAGCTCGGGGAACGGTGGATCCCCGAAGAGCGCGTCGGCCATCAGCCGCGCCGCCACCACGAGCCAGTCGTCGAGCAGTGGGGCGAAGAAGCGGGTCTCCAGGTGCAGCCCTCCGTAGCCTCCCGGGACCTCGAAGGTGGGCCCGCCCCGCACGGTCAGCTCGTGGAGCATCCCCCGGGTGGGGTGGGCCTCGTCGTCCCGGGTGTCGTAGACGAGGCCGCCGGCCACCTGCAGCGCCCCGTGGCGTCGCGCGCCCACGAGCAGCGCGGTGACGTCGTCCCCGGCGGCGCCCGCGAGATCGTCGCTGAGCTTGCTGTCCTCGATGAGGGTGACCCAGTTCCACCACGTGATCAGGGCTGCGTAGGCCTGGAGCGCTCCGGCCACGTGGAACAGGGCTTCGACCTGCAGGTACGGCTTGAGCTGCTGGTAGTCGTACCGGCGCCGGGCCGCCGCCCAGCCTTCGGGATCCGCGTCCCGGTCCACCGACGTCCAGGGGCGCAGGTTCACCGACGCGTTGCCGATCCCGTAGTAGCGCGCGTTCACCTCGTGCCGTAGGCCGACCCGCGCCCGCAGCCGCAGCCGCCCCTGAAGCAATCCCGGGAGGTCGAGGCGGATCCAGTGGTTCTGGAAGGCGATGCGCACCCCGCCGTCCGGGTTGGGCCCCACCACGAGGAACGCCTGGGCGTTCAGGTTCGCGCGGTAGGGCGCGAAGTCCGGGTGGTACTTCGTGGCGTCCAGCATGACCCCGAAGCCGAGGCCCAGGTCGCTGTCGTAGGACAGCTCGGGGAGGGGCGCGATCTCGAGCCGGTAGGGATCCTGGTCGGGGGGCGACGCGTCTGAGGGCGACCCCTCGGAGGGCCCTTCGCTGGCCGGCTCTTCGTCGGCTGGCCCTTCGTCGTCGGGCCCCTCGTCGGCCGGCTCTTCGTCGTCGGGCCCCTGGTCGTCGGGCCCCTGACCCGCGGGCTCCGCTGCGGCCGGGACCGCAAGGAGCAGCAGGAGGCTGGCGAGCAGCCGGATCACGCCCAGCGGAACGCTTCCATCGTCTGGGACTCGTCGTAGTCGGGCTCGAAGCCGGTCTCCTCGGCGAAGCGCGATCCGTCGATCACGATGGGGTACTTCAGGTGCGCCATGGCGCCCGGTGGCAGCTTGGGCAGCCCCATCCGCCCCAGCAGGCGCGGGAGGATGGGCTCGGGAAGAGGCATGCGGCGCCGGCCGGTGACGTCGATGAGCGTCGAGAGCGGCACCGGCTGCGGGCCGGAGACGTTGTAGACCCCTCGCAGCTCGTGGTGCACGGCGAGGCAGATCGCCTTCGCGGCGTCCTCTTCATGGATGAAGTGGAAGAGCGGATCGAACCCGGGGATCGCGGGCACGAGGGGTCCGCGCAGGAAGGACGCGAGCGTGCCGTGCCGCGACGGACCGAGCGTGTAGACGGTGCGCAGCACGACCGTGTTCATCTCCGGGTAGCGCCAGAGCGCCGCACCGGCGAAGAGGTCGGCGGCGACGAGGTCGGCGAGCTCCGGGAACGTGGCCACGGCCATCGGGGGCTCGGTCTCGGTGTGATAGAGCGGCGAGTCCACGGCGGCGCCGTAGTAGGTGTGGCGACCCACGAACACGACGTCCCGCACGCCGTACTTCGCCGAGTACTCGAAGATGCGGCGCGTCCCGTCCAGGTTGATCCGGTTGCGCTCCTCCCGCCGGGACGTGAAGTGCGTGACGGTCGCCATGTGCACGACGGCGTCCAGCTTCCCCGAGCGGAAGACGTTCTCCGCGGGGCGCTTGCGGATGTCGACGTTGTGCATGTCGAGGCCCTTGGGCGCGTCCGGCCAGGGACGGCGGTCGATGCCGACGACCTCGTGGCCTTCGAACAGCAGGCGACGGGCGACGATGCGGCCGATGCGTCCTGCGACGCCGGTGACGAGGACCCTCATGCCGCGTCCGTCCCGGCGGAAGTGGGCACGGGGCGGGAGTAGTCGCCGCTGCGTCGGTTCTCGACCCCGAACTCGATGAGCGTCGCGATCCGGTCCTTCACCTGGTCCACCCAGCTCTGGATGACATCGTCCTCCTCGGATCCATCCCCGTCGAACACCATCGGTTCGGAGTAGTAGATCTGGCAGTGGGTGGGCCGCGGCAGAGCCACGAACCAGGGCGTGACCGGGACGTACGGGGCGCCCACGAGCTTGCCGAGCCGATACAGGTTCATGATCGTCGGGATGGCCTCGCCGCCCCCGATGAAGGCCGTCGGCACGATGGGCGTGCCCGTCTGGAGCGCGAGGCGCATGAACCCGGTGCCGAAGCGAACCAGGGAGTTCCGCTCCTTGTAGAGCTTGGCCGTGCCGCGCGCGCCCTCGGGGAAGACCATGAGCAGCCGGTCGTCCTCGAGGAGCCGCACGGCGTGTTCGGGCAACCCGGTGAACTGACCCACCCGCGAGAGGATCGTGGAGGCGAACGGAGTCCGGTTGAGGAACTTCTCGGCCATGCCCTGGCCGAGTCGCGGGGGCTCCATGTCGTTCATGAGCGACGCGAGGATCATCGCGCCGTCGAGCGCGACCCCGCCGGAGTGGTTGCCCACGATCATCGCGCGCCCCTGGGTGGGGACGTGCTCCACGCCGTACGCGTTCACCGTCAGCCAGCGCTGGGAGATGAACGTCAGGAAGCTGAAGAAGCCGCGGAGGTAGCCCTTGTCGATTCCGTAGTGATCGAGGCCGTAGCGGTTGAAGGGCAGCTCGAGTCGCTCGACACGCTCGGCGACGTCCGGATCGATGAACGGCAACGGGGCCTCCTCCTGCGGCGCCCCGGGAGGTCGTCAGATCAGCGCGACCAACGACAGGGCCGCGAGCGCCACGACCGCCACAAGCGTACTGCACCCGAGCCCGGTCTTCCTCTGGTCGCGGTCCGCGGCCATGTGCCCGGCGGGCAGGCGCCCCGGGCGGTACGGGCCGCGGGTGGGGCTGTCGGCGGCGCCGGAGGATGCGTAGGCGGCGGCGGGCAGCGGCTCGGAGGCCGACGAGTCGGGCTGGAACTGCGCACGCGCCACGGGCTTCGGCTGCGTCGGGGGGCCGGTGTCCACCGCGTCTCCGTCGGCGAGGGTCACACCCTCGGGCAGCGCGGACTTGACCCAGAGCTTCAAGCTGTCTCCCGCGCGCTCGAACACGTGGGTGGCGCCCGACTCGAACCAGTCCGGCAGGGTGCTGCCGGCGGGCATCGCGACCGTCAGGCGACCGTCCGCGAGGCTGGCGGTGCTGTACCCCTTGAGCTCCACCGTGAGGCCCCGCGGCAGCTTCGGCGAGGCGTTGAACGCGCCCATGGCGCTGCCGTTGTCCGACGCGGGCCCGTGCACGCGCGCGCGCTTCTCGGGCGCCGACCGGGTGGTGTCGCCGATGACGACCGGCATCGGGTCGTCCTCACCGTGGGGCAGGTTGACGAACAGGTTGCCGACGGAGTCGAACCGAGCGACGCCGGAGGCGATGATGATCTCGAAGGGCTCCTTGCCGAGCATGGCCTCTCCCGCGGGGTGCGGCGGGATGGTGACCGGTGCGGCGAGGACCCGCAAGCAGCGAGCCGGATGCGGCCGATCGTTCAGAGCGGGTGGAGCTCTCCAAGCTCCGGCGGCTGTGGAAGGTACGGGGCGCCCTCACGTTCAGAGCGGGTGGAGCTCTCCAAGCTCCGGCGGCTGTGGAAGGTACGGGGCGCCTCCACGTTCAGAGCGGGTGGAGCTCTCCAAGCTCCGGCGGCTGTGGAAGGACAACGGCCCTCTCGAAGTTCGTCGACAATGGCACGCCGCTCGCGGCGCAAGTGATTCCAGCCACTTGACGCTTACTTCGACGCAGGCCCCGATCCGGACCTGCAGATCGCCGGACCGGCCGCTGGGGTGATGAACTCCCGAAAACCCCCTCGATCTCAGGGGCTGTTTGCGCCCCGCACGGATCGTGGACGTTCCGATCGGAGTTTCTGTCCATCACATGTCTGCAACAAAGTGACATCGGTTTGGGCCGCAACTGCGTGTGAACACAGGGGTTCTGGGTCAGCCTGCTGCCACGGGGATCTGGGCTCTTGCCCTCGCAAGTGCCTGCAAATATTGTCTTTCTCGTCAGCGCGGCACCGGT
>ENA-OWNT01004227-OWNT01004227.1-seawater-metagenome-genome-assembly--contig:-NODE-4227-length-12796-cov-9.028068_pt1 | contig 12796 bp, 10 predicted proteins | sample MGYA00238136_ERZ651165 | MGnify/ENA primary metagenome ERZ651165 (study PRJEB26861, sample SAMN08777766) | seawater metagenome | isolation source: coastal seawater | place: USA: Florida | collected... | reverse complement strand
ACCAACTGAAATTGAAGATTAAAATTAAATGAGTTTGATAAGTAGGCACGCGAAAGCGTGTTTTTTTATGCCTGAAATTCAGGTTCAGAGCCGAAGGTCGTCGGTTCGCTCTCAAAATTCACAGCTCCCGCAACCAACTGAAATTAAAGATTAAAATTAAATGAGTTTGATAAGTAGGCACGCGAAAGCGTGTTTTTTTATGCCTGAAATTCAGATTCATAACCCGAAGGTCGTCGGTTCGCCCTCAAAACTCACAGCTCCCGCAACCAACTGAAATTGAAGATTAAAATTAAACGAGTTTGATAAGTAGGCACGCGAAAGCGTGTTTTTTATGCCTGAAATTCAGATTCATAACCCGAAGGTCGTCGGTGCGCCCTCAAAACTCACAGCTCCCGCAACCAACTGAAATTGAAGATTAAAATTAAATGAGTTTGATAAGTAGGCACGCGAAAGCGTGTTTTTTTATGCCTGAAAAAGTAAGTTTTAAGTAATCATATCACAATCAGTTTGAAGCCGAATCGTGTTATTTGTAGGCTTTAGCCAAGGCCTACTTTAGCGCCGAAAAACATTTCACGGCTAAAGTCGTTCTCATGTTTTGATGTAGGCGTGAAATTTATTTCGCGCGTTATCTTTTGAATATTGCGCGATATAAAATCGCGCCTACAATGCTCGCTTACCGCTATGATAACTCACGCCTAGCATGCTTAAGGTAAGCTTGTAGACTTTCTTGCCAAAGTATTAGGGCTTCGGTTAATAGTTCTTTTAAGGGCTTGTTATCAAGTAACTTACGTTCGATGCGCTTCAGCTCTGTACCGTATCGATTAAATCCTAGCTGCAATGCTGTGCTTGCTTGACGGTGAATCAGTTTGATGCACTGCTCTTTGTCATCATCTACAAGTTGTTGACAACGAATGAGTTTATTTCTAGCAGATAAAACAAATTCATTGTAAATCGATGATACCTCATCCTCGCTGAATGAGCTTATCAATGTAGCAGCTGCCGTTTCATCGTAAAGTGTATCTCGTAATTCCACCGCGATACTCGCAGATTGGTTTGTTTGTGAATCGCTCAGAGCTTGACGTAATTTCTGCTGCTTTATTGGTTTGCCTACAATATCTTTTATACCTAGTGATAAATACTCTTTTATTTCATCTGGACTGAGGCTAGCGGTAAATGCTAATACTGGCGTGCGTTGATTTAAATGGTCGATATTTTTTAGCTTTTTTAAGACTTCTTGCCCTGTTAAATCAGGCAAATTCATATCGAGTAATACCACATCAAAGTGATGTTTCTGCATCAGTTCAATCGCGCTATTGCCATCTTTTGCAAGTTTTATCTTATGCTCATCATCAGCCATAAATTCGATGGCAATTTTCTGATTTAAATCGAGATCTTCAACTAATAACACGTCTAGGCCAGTAACATAATCCTTTGATTGGTGACGCTGTTCAACTAGGCTAAGCTCACCAATAGCAAGTGAAATATCAAAGCTGAAAGTACTGCCTTTTTTAAGCTCACTTTCTATGTTGAGTTTACTGCCTAACTTTTCGAGTAGCCGGCTGGTAATTGCTAAGCCAAGGCCTGTGCCTCCTTTCTCTTTACCTGCACTACTTTGCACGTATGGTTCAGTGAGGTAGGCTATTTCTTCATCTTCAATACCAGGGCCTGAGTCAATCACACTTACTCTAACTAGGTGGTCTAGTTGGCCTTCATTAAGAAGCTTCACATGAATCTTTACGGCTCCTTGGTCAGTAAACTTAATTGCGTTACCTACTAAGTTTATAATAACTTGCCTGAGTTTTTGTTGGTCGCAGTAATAACATGCCTGTTCTGGCAAATCATATATCAACTCAAACTTTAAGTGTTTTTGTTCTGCTAGGGGGCTGAGAAGTAGGCAAAGATTATTTAGCCAAGTTTTAAACTCAACATCCTCTTCATAAAGTGCTTCATCTCGTTGATCTAAGCTGGCGTAGTCGAGAACTTTATCTACTAATAAATTTAATGATTCAGCGGAGTTAATAATTGCTTCGCAATAAGGTTTATCACGGGGGTCACTCGATTGGTTCATGATCAACTGTGCACTACCTAAAATACCGTTTAACGGTGTGCGAATTTCATGACTAATAGTTGATAAGAACAAACCTCTTATTTCTAAATCTTTATGGGCTTTTTCGGTGAGTTGATTAAGGTTTTGCTCACGCCTTTCATTACATAGTAGTGCCATGCCTGTAGCATAGAACATTGGAGCTATTACGCCATTAATAAATAAAGTGAAACTAAACCAGTCTGCAGATAATAGGTTGGCGGTTGTAATATCTCCCATCATTAAAGTACGGCCAGTAAACACCGCTAGGATAATGCTGAGAATTAAAATATAAACAATACTGCCATTAGGGTAACTTTTACGGCCATTACGAATAAACAAAGCCAGTAAAAACAATGATTCAACAATATGTTGAAGGTCAGAAACCAATATTCGGCTGCGTAACTCTGCGCTGTCAGTAGCAAGGTAAATCATAGTGATAGCTAAAGCGACTGTGATCGAAACAAAGGTTTTAAAGCCAACGCATTTGGCATTCAAAAACTGACAAATTGCGAGTACATGGATGATTGAGGCACTAAACAGTAGAGTATTTGCAATGGCAACACTGGCAAGGTTATTAATATGGCCATGTAGTGCAAAACTCATTACAGATGCAAACATCACAAGTGGATAAAAAATATAGAGTAAGGTGCCCGGAGTCTTATTGTTGGTTCGCCAAGTAAGGTAATTAAGAAGGGTCATTACTGCCATCATGGCAGCGCTGGCGTAATATAAAGTAGCTGAGTCGAGCATTGTATTTCCAGTGTTTGGCAATCAGTTTGAGCATAAAGTCAATTACAGTGATTAGCAACCAGAAACAAAAACAGACGCAGTTGCGTCTGTTTTAACAAGTAGGGTATTTCGTTTAACGAATTTCGTCAGGAATGTTTTGCTGAGCCCAAGATAGTAACTCAATACGATTACGACACTTAGTTTTTCTAAATGCACTGTATAAGTGAGTTTTCACTGTATGCGGACTAATACTTAAATCTTCAGCTATTTCTTTGTTTTTCGAACCTTTACTCATTAATGAAATAATAGCTTTTTCACGTTTGGTAAGCTTAACTGGTTCGATATCACCGTCTGTTAATTTATGTAGTGCGTCTTTGTTAAACTGCAACATACGGTTAAGTGCATTACACATAATATCACGACGGTACCAGAGTTGGTCTTCAAGTAACAAACGAATGCCTTTCATTAGCACATCGGCGTTATCCGTGGTGTAAAATACACCTCTTATGCCACTTAGAAGAGCGCGATTAGCTAGTTCTGGGTTTTCATCTAGATTAAATAAAACAATATCGCATTTAATTCGTAGATTAACTAATTGCTCCTTTAGTTTTCCCCACGGATCTGTACTTGACGTTTCAATGAATAGCAATCGTGTGCCTTCAGGTACTTCAGAAATATCAGTACCAGTTGTCACAGTAAGTCCTTGTGTTTTTAACAATGGTTCTAATACATTTACACCAATCGTGTTAATCGGTTCTGGATCTAATAATAAAAAGGCTGAACTACTCATATTTATTCACTCTTGAAAAAAGTTGACAATTGCATCCTATCACGCAATCCACCCCTTTCGTATTAGAAATTTCTGAGACTTGTGCAGGAAAAGTACAGTTTGTGTCTATTTTGTGTCAAAAAATACAGCTAGTTAACTAATTGCAATACATTAACTAGCTGATCTGTCACTATTATAGACAAAAACAGTATCTTTGTTCTACCTTTTACATATTTTTACATACTAAAATATTAGAGGTTGGTTTTTTTCTTGTCTTGATAAGGAGGCCAGCCCATTGTTTTACCTGCCAGCATATGTAGGTGTATATGGTACACAGTTTGTCCGCCATGGTCATTACAGTTCATTACGACGCGAAAACCGTCTTCACTAAAGCCAAACTGTTTGGCAAGTTTGGCAGCAACCACATATAAATGACCGACTAAAGATGCATTTTCTTCTGTAACATCATTAATCGTCGCTATTGGTGTTTTTGGGATGATCAGCACATGAAAAGGGGCTTGTGGGTTAATATCTTTAAAAGCTAAAGATAACTCGTCTTCATATACAATATCAGCTGGGATCTCTCGGTTAATAATCTTTGTAAAAATAGTCTCTTGGCTCATACTTAGCTCTCTTATAAATGTGGTTAAATGACCGCCCACTAATGACAAACTTTATTTGCAGTGTCAAACTGAAACTGCCGCAAGTTGAACAACCAAGGAGTGAACATGCGTAAGTTAGTATTACTGAGTAGTGCGTTAATGCTATTAAATAGTTTAAGTAGTGTCGCTGAGACTATTCACTTTCCAGAAGAGTTTGTACCTTTACAAGTCGGAGAGCGACTTATTGAGCAGTCGTTTTTCAGTCGTGTTGACGATGTTGAACTTGCTCCTGGTACTTACCAAGTGAAGATGAAATATACCGATCTTTACGAGCAAGGTTATGATGATCACCAAGTTGTTGAGTCAGAGCCATTCTGGGTTGAGCTCACAGTAGAGAGCGGCAAAGACTATGACCTAGTGTTTAATCGTGCCAGTAATGCTGTTGCGGCAGAAGTGTTTGCTGAATCACCGCAAGTAAGCTTAAAAGCCAAGGGCAGTGAACTTGCTGTGCCACTATCGATAGTTAGCTATCGTGCAGCTAGCGCGCCTGCACAAGCTGTAGCCAGTGCCCCAGTTGCTGCTACAAGTACAAGCAACAAGCCTGCGACTGCTGTCCCTGTCACATTGCCTGCAAAAGTACCCGGCGGACAAGCGGGTTTGAAAAATATGCCAAGTGCGGCTGCGATGCTTGAGTTTTGGTGGCAACAAGCAAGCCCAGAAGAGCGCCGTGCGTTCTTACAAAAAGTAAGTAACTAATAAAATAATTAAAAAAGGCGCTGATTGCAGCGCCTTTTTTGTGTTTGATGACTTACTTGGCAAATAAGTCGTCAACAGTACCTTGTGCAAGCGGGTGGTAACCCGGACGTGCTTTTAAGTACACATCATGCGCCCAGTCTTTTTTACCGTTTTTAATAAGTGCTTTATAGAGTGGCACAATTAATTTACGACGACCGATGCCTGATAGGTGTTCATCAAGCGCTGGGTAAATTGGTTGATAACCATTACCTACCGCTAGCATAAACCATGCGAAAGCACGCTCTGCATTCGTTGACTGTGTTAGGTTGAATTGGTTATCAAGCTCAGTCATTTTTTCGATGCTTAAATCGCGAGGTAGATTATTTAAAAAGTGTAGCCACTCGTGAACTGACCAATCCGCTGTTGGTAACTGGGCTGCACTAATTTCGCCGTTTAACCATGTTTTGGTTACAGCATCAACTTTATCGAAGGCATCAGACGTTGGGTTAGGAGCATCGCTTGGTAAACCAGGCTCAAAGATCCACTCATTAACTTTATCCATGCTCACAACGCCTGGATATTTGTCGATCAGGTTTGCTTTTAAGTAAGTAACAAATTGAGCGGTTGTTAGAGACTTAAACGAAAACTGATCAAAGTAAGCTTTTACGAATGGGTCGAACTTATCACGGCCAAATTTGTTTTCTAAATAAATTAAGAAAAGCTGACCTTTAGTGTAAGGCACCGAGCTAAATGCATCATCAGGATCGCGGCCATTAAGTTTTAAGTTAAGGCGTGTATCTGGTGCTGGCAGAGTTTTAAGTAATGCGCGTAAGCCCGCTGTATCAAGCGCTTGTTCCATCACTGCACGGTCACGGCCAAACACTTCTTCCATAATGCGGTTTTCAACGTAAGACGTGAAACCTTCGTTTAGCCATAAATCTTCCCACGTCGCATTGGTTACTAAGTTACCAGACCAAGAGTGAGCAAGCTCGTGAGCAATTAGGTTTACTAAGCTTTTATCGCCAGCAACAACCGTTGGTGTGATGAATGATAAACGTGGGTTTTCCATGCCACCAAATGGGAAGCTTGGCGGTAGCATTAATAAGTCATAACGACCCCATGCGTATTCGCCATACATCGCGTTAGTTTTATCGATCATCGCTTGCGTGTCGTTAAACTCAGCAACTGATGCATCTAAAATTGTTGGCTCAGCAAAGATACCCGTTTGCTTAGACATGGCTTTAAATTCTAAATTACCTGCACCAATTGCGATTAAGTATGGCGAAATTGGTTGTGGCATATTAAATAGGTAATCGCCGTCCTTATAAAGTGCATCTTTGTTATCAGCACTCATTACCGCACGAATGTCTTTAGGAGTGTGAATACGTGCCGAGTAGGTTACGCGCATTGCTGGCGTATCTTGTACTGGGATCCAACTACGAGCATGAATTGCTTGTGATTGGCTGTACATAAATGGGTGTGACTTACTGGCTGTTTGCTCTGGCGTTAACCACTGTAAACCTGAAGCTTCTGGGCGGCTGTTGTAGTAAATACGTGCTTTAACCGCTTGGCTTTTAAATTTAATTGTTAATTTTGAGCCCTTTACGTCATCACGTGCAGCAAGGGTGAAGTCAGCTTTGTGCCAGCTGCCTTTTTGATCTTGATACATTACTTTGTCGATATCTAAATCGCGTGTATCAAGTACCAGTGTTTTGCTTGTTGCATTGTGCCAATCTAGCGTGTGCTCAACAAAACCTTCTAGTTGTTTGTCATCAAAATCAACATCTAAATCTAGTAGTAGGTGAGTGGTTGTTACGTCATCTAAGTTTGCGTAAGTGTGCTGGCTGATTGCATCTGCAGTTGCTTGAGAGCAAGCACCGGCCATAGCAAGACTTAAAAGTAATGGTTTAAACTTCATAATAACCCTGGAACGGAAATGAAAAAGAGCCCGTTTTATAACATGATTAGTGCAGTGGGTTGAGTGATTTTTACAATCTAATGCGTATTTTGCGACGATAGGTTACACTAATGCGATTAGTTACCGGTAACCTTTGAGGCGTTTTGTGGCTCAGTCCCTGCAATCTTTTCATACCTTTTCTTTGCCAAGCCAATGCCAGCATTTTTATCAAATTGATGAAGTGAATCAGCTTTTAAGCACAGACTTTTCTGCGCCGTTTTGTATTTTAGGTGAAGGCAGTAATACGGTGTTTTTATCTGACTACCAAGGTTCTGTGATCCACATGAATACGAAGGGCATAGATATAGAGCAGCAAAGCGATGGCTTTTTATTGCACATTGCAGCCGGAGAAAACTGGCACCAATTAGTTGCTATGACTATTGCTAATGACATGCCTGGGCTTGAAAACCTTGCTTTAATACCTGGGACTGTTGGTGCTGCACCAGTGCAAAATATAGGTGCTTACGGTGTAGAGCTTGAAAAGTTTGTGAGTTATGTCGAATACTTTGATATTGCCACCAAAACCATAAAGCGCTTAACTAAAGGCGAATGCCAATTTGGGTATCGTGACTCTATCTTCAAGCATGCACTGAAAAATCAAGCGGTGATCACCCAAGTAGGGTTGCTGTTACCTAAGAAATGGCAGCCAGTGCTTAGTTATGGACCATTGCAACTGCTTTCAGAACCCTCTCCACAGCAGGTATTTGAGCAAATCATCACAACCAGAAACAGCAAACTACCAAACCCCAGTGAACTTGCAAATGCAGGCAGTTTTTTCAAAAACCCAGTGATCAGGAATGAGCAACTTGCGTTACTTTTAAAAAGCTACCCAGAGCTACCTCATTACTTTGTGGATGCTGAGTATCATAAAGTTGCGGCGGGGTGGTTGATTGAGCAAGCGGGGTTAAAAGGCTTTAAGGTCGCAGGTATTGAAGTGCATCAGCAGCAAGCGTTAGTGCTAGTAAATCATGGTAACAGTAAAGGTGATGACTTAATTGCCATGGTAAAGCATGTACAACAACAGGTTTGGCATAAATATCAGATTGCTTTACAGCACGAAGTGCGATTGATCAATGCTGATGATGAATGCCACATTGAATTGGGAGCTTCATCATGAAAGCGCCAGATGGAAATAAGCTCGCTATTCTACAAGCTCTAAATACCGGTGGTTTTATTTCTGGTCAGCAATTGGGTGAGCAGCTCGGTATTAGCCGCGCAGCAGTCGGTAAGCATATTCACTCTTTGCAGGAAATGGGGCTCGATATATTTAAGGTTACGGGTAAAGGGTATTGCCTTAATAATAGTGCAGGCTTACTGAACAAAGATAAAATCGGTCAGCATTATAATGAATTAGGTGGCAGCACCGCTAATGTTGAAGTGCAGCCTATTATTGACTCAACCAACAGTGAGTTAATGCGCCGTTTGCAAACAGAAGTATCACTGCCATCTGGAAGCGTATTAGTTGCAGAAATGCAGCAAGCGGGAAGAGGGCGCCGTGGGCGCGTTTGGCAATCTCCATTTGGCGCAAACTTATACTTTAGTTACTTTTGGCGTTTGGATGATGGTTTGCAAGCTGCTATGGGGGTATCTATTGCTGTTGGGCTTGCTGTTTACGATACGCTTAAAGCCTTATATCAATTGGATGTAGAGCTTAAGTGGCCAAACGATATCTACTTAAACCGTGAAAAATTAGCGGGTGTATTAGTTGAGCTTGATGGTCAGCCGCAGGGGCCTTGCCAGCTTGTAATAGGTATAGGTATCAATTTACATATGCCAGAAAGTGTTAGCCAACACATAGATCAAGCATGGACTGATTTAAGCCAGCATGTACAGGGATTAGATAAAAACAAGCTGGTGGCCTATTTGTGCTTTTATTTAGAAAAACGCTTAGCTCAGTATCAGCAATCAGGTTTAAACGATATGTATCTACAGTGGAATCAATTAAATGCATTTGCTGGTGAGTGTGTTGAGCTCAATACGGGTCATCGTAGCTGGCGTGGTATTTGTGAAGGAATTGATAACCAAGGTGGCGTGCGTATTCGCCAAGACGGCGAAGTGAAAAGTTATTATGGTGGTGAAATTTCATTACGTAAGGCTGAGCTATGAAATTATTAGTGGATGTTGGCAATACCGCAATTAAAGCCGTTTTGTTTGATGGTAAGGATTACCAAACCTGTGAACTCAGCAATTTACCTTGGTCACAAATAACAGAGCTGGTCTATGCGTGCGTGGGTAACACCGAGCTACTTAAACCGTTATTAGCACAGGCGCAGCAATATGCTGTTCCTTACTTTGAAGCAGAGGTGACCGCTAAACTCGCTACGTTAACCTGTGCTTATCAGCAGTTTCAAAACCTAGGAATTGATCGCTGGCTCGCGGTGATCGCTGCGTATGTAGAATATCCCGAGCAAAACTGCATTATTATTGATGCCGGTACAGCAACGACAATTGATGTGCTTAATGAAGAAGGTGCGCATCTAGGTGGTTGGATCTTACCTGGCCTTGATTTAATGACCTCTTCACTTACCCAAAATACGCAACGTGTGTTTGATGATGAGCAAATCCCATTTACGACTGAGTTAGGGCGTAATACGCCAAATGGCCTAAAAAATGGTGCCATGGTTGCTACTCTAGGCGCAATCGAGCAGGCAAAACAACACCTTAACCAACAGGATTGCCAGTTAATATTTGCTGGTGGTTATGGAAAGCTGTTAGCAGATACATATATAGATGCTAAGTTTGACAGCTTGCTCGTATTTAAAGGACTGAATTATTGGCGTGAATTAGCTATAAAGCAGTAAAAATACGGCAATTTGCCTGAATAGTGAGCGTTTAACACATAAACTCACATTTTTTTTAATTTTATGGTTGCATCACAATAAACCTTACCTTAGAATCTCGCCCCGTACTAAAGCAGTGCCGACTTAGCTCAGTTGGTAGAGCAACTGACTTGTAATCAGTAGGTCATCCGTTCAACTCGGATAGTCGGCACCATTTATTTAAACATCAAGCATCTAGCTTTTTGTTATGCCCAGATAGCTCAGTCGGTAGAGCCATCGGGAATTGCATTGAAAATCCTTGTTGATATTCTGCATAAAACTAAATATTGCCCAGATAGCTCAGTCGGTAGAGCAGAGGATTGAAAATCCTCGTGTCGGTGGTTCGATTCCGCCTCTGGGCACCATTATTACAAAGGCTAGCAGGTTAACACCTACTAGCCTTTTTTCGTTTTTAGGCCAATGTGTCAACCAAGTGTCAACGCTCTATTTAAAGCTCCAGTGACCACGGGTCTTTCTTGTCGTATCTAACTATCTCCCCGCAATGCTTATTGATCCATTGCTCGATATGATCACGCAGTTCAAATAAGCTCGCGTCCCGGAACTCTCCAGGGTCTTCAGGACACTCCTCTGGAACCGTCACCCAGTCTGGTGGTGAAGAGACATGAAGCTCAGCTACGAATTCATTAGTCTTGGAATCGTGAGATACAACCACCTCAAAGTCGTGTTTTTGAGTACACCCAGTCAATGTGCCTACCTCTTTCATATTCCACCTCAATGACTAGAAACAACTATTGATCAAATAATAGACCACAAGCTGGAAAAGCCCGCTGCCTCTAGACTTTAGCCAAAATACGCCGTGAAAGGCTGTTTCCCTGCGCTTCCAATTAGTTCAAACTATGAAGCCACGAAAGTTGTTAGCCCGCTGACAGGGCAGGGGACGCAGCCAAATCGCTATTTCCTCAACCCAAAAGGCGCCTAAAAACCGCAGGCGTGGGGAGGAGTGAATTTCCGCCCCCCTTTGTTCAATTATTGAACAGCTGGACATGGATATGAATTGGAGTTGACATCAAGAAATTTAATCCACTGCTTTGGATGTTTGGCATTGTTGCTATGGTTCAATTGGTGTATTGGAAGTTTGTTATGGTGAATTAAGGTTTGTCATTTATACAAAAGGGATATTTTTGCTAGTTCCAAATTCCCTTCTCATATATGCGTCAAAATGAGGTGTTTAATCACGTCATCGTAACATTGAATATGATGTTAAAGTTTCAGGAGAGATAAAGAATATGAAAAAGATGGTAGGCCTTATTATTGTGGCTTTATTCCTAGTTGGGTGCACGGCTCACTATCCGGTAGTGGGATCTTTTGAAGATTTTAACGAAGTCGTATATGGATCAGTTGATCATAACCTTGCCAATGGAACGGCCTTCATACAAGTGGAAGGGAAAAATTCAAAAATGAGGTGTACTGGAAACTCACGCGTAACGTATATACCGCCAATCTCTTATGTAATACCAACCTGTGCAGGACAACGTGGTGTAGCAGATCTTTCTTGTAATGATGGTAGAAAGATACAAGCTAACTGGTCAGCAAAATCATGTACAACCGGAGTTGGTTCTGGATATGACCAGAAAGGCAACAAATTCACATTTGTTTTTGGTATGGAGGAAGAAAAAGCACTTGAATTCGTCAAAGTAGAAACAGCAAAATCCAAAGAAAAGCCAGACTTACCGCCAGTATACAAGCCAAAGGAGGTTAGGAAAGAGAAAGGCTACTCCATTGGTACGGGGTTCTTTATCAATAACCATGGGTACATAGTCACCAATCATCATGTGGTAGAGGACTCAAATGCAATATCAATAGTACTTGCTGATGGAACAGAACATGAAGCAGAATTAATCAACTCTGATTCAGCAAATGATATTGCCCTCCTAAAAACCAATATTTCTGGAACCTCTCTTGCAATTGGCACAGCAACAGACAAGCAAAAGGGAGAGGAAGTTCTAACTCTAGGATATCCATTGGTTCAACTGCAAGGGCAAGAACAAAAAGCGACATTCGGTCGAATAAACGCAAAAAGCGGCATTAAAGGAGACATTCGCTTCCTTCAGATCGATGTACCTATACAGCCCGGTAACTCAGGTGGCCCTTTGATTGATAACAAAGGCTCTGTAGTGGGAGTTGTAACTGCAACGCTCAATCAGTTAGTCGCGTTACGCGAATCAGGGGCATTGCCGCAGAGCGTGAATTATGCTGTTAAATCCGACTATGTTATTCCTCTTCTTCGTTCAGAAAAAGTAAATTGGAGAGAACAAGAAAGGTTGGAAGAAATGAAAATGCCTAATATTGTTACAAATAGTGAAAAGTCGGTCGTGATGGTAATAGCTAAGTGAAAAATTACTCAACAAGTCGCTCAAGCAAGGAGACATTCAGATGGAACAATTAAATAGAAGCATTGAAACCTACTTGCAACACTTTCAAAATCGATTTGACTACATTAAGGGGCTCGAATTAGCGGAGGGAAACGACACCTTAAAGCAGTTGCTTTATGCATCATTAATTGATGCTTTATCAAGAACAGTATCGAACCCAGAAGACGGAAATAGAGAGCGATTTGTTTCTATTGTATGTAATTTTGGTGGATGGAATCACGCAGAAAAGATTAGTGCACCTCATTTGTCTGCCCTTTTGAAGAAAATGAATTCTCCTCAATTTTCCGACCTAAAGGAATTTGTCTACAATAAAATCGATAGTTGGTATAGTGACCGTCTAATATCGACAGCTGAAGATTTTGATGAAAAGGAAATAAAATCTCTTTGGCCAAAAAATGTTAAAAAAATATATGACGATCTTACGATTGAACATATTAAACATAAATCATTATTTTACCGATATAGAAACACACTAATTCATGAGTTAAGAAAACCTGGGTATGGATTTCCTTTTCCAGAGGAAGGAGAGCCCTATTACCACACCAGTACTGATACAGACACTAAAGTGCAAAGTATTGAGCTTGTATACCCAATGGCGTTTCACGAATTTATAGTTCAAAACATACTTATTGGACTTTGGACTGAATTACGCGCACAGGAACACAGTTCCTGCCTGCGCAGGAATATTAGCTCCCATCAATTTTGC
>ENA-OWNT01004226-OWNT01004226.1-seawater-metagenome-genome-assembly--contig:-NODE-4226-length-12798-cov-6.160679_pt1 | contig 12798 bp, 7 predicted proteins | sample MGYA00238136_ERZ651165 | MGnify/ENA primary metagenome ERZ651165 (study PRJEB26861, sample SAMN08777766) | seawater metagenome | isolation source: coastal seawater | place: USA: Florida | collected... | reverse complement strand
AAGGCGCGGCCCTCGCGGGCTTGCCTTCCCGCGCGGGCGACTTACTACAGGCATCAACCGACACTCAGCCGACGGGCGCGTACACCCTCCGCGCCAAACACGTCGAGTAACAAGGAGAGTCACCATGCAGGCAGAGATTCATCCCGCCTACGAGACCATTGACGTGTCTTGCGCGTGTGGAAACACGTTCCAGACCAAGTCCACGATGAAGGGGCCGTACAAGACGGACCTCTGCAACCTCTGCCACCCGTTCTTCACGGGCACGCAGAAGATCATCGACTCCACCGGTCGCGTCGAGCGGTTCAAGAACAAGTTCGCGAACTTCGATCTCTCCAAGATCAAGCGTCGCTAGGACACTCCGAAAGGGCGGGCCTTCGTAGCCCGCCCTTTCTGTATCCGGAGCCCCACACCGGGAGGACCTCAGGTTGAAGAAGCTCGACGTCGGCGGACAGGCGGTCATCGAAGGCGTGATGATGCGCGGGCCGGACAGCATGGTCATCGCCGTGCGCAGCCCCGACGGCTCCATCGTGGTCAAGGACGACCGCTGGGTGCCCATCGTCAAGCGCTTCCCCATCCTGAAGCTGCCCCTGATCCGCGGCGCCGTCGTCCTCCTGGAGTCCATGATCAACGGGATGCAGGCGCTGTCCTTCAGCGCCTCCATCGCGATGGACGAGGAGGCCGAGGAAGCGGCGCGGGAAGCGAAGGCGGCCGGCAAGTCCGACGAGGAGGTCGAGAAGGCCCGGTCGGACGCCAAGCCGTCCGAGACGCTGACGGCGGGCGCCATCGCGGTGTCCCTCATGAGCGCCTTCGCCCTGGGCATCGGGCTCTTCATCTACCTGCCCCACGCGGCCGCCGCGGCCATCGTGAACCTGGCGAACGGCCTGCCCCTCACCACCGAGGCGCCGGTCGAGTCCGCCGCGTTCCACGGCATCGTGGGCGTCATCAAGATGATGGTGTTCGTCACCTACATCCTGTTGATCCGGCGCATGCCCGACATCAAGCGCGTGTTCCAGTACCACGGGGCCGAACACAAGAGCATCCACGCCTACGAAGCGGGCGAGGAGCTCACGGTGGAGAATGCCCGGCGCTGGCCGACGTTCCACCCCCGGTGCGGCACGTCGTTCCTGGTGTTCGTGATCATCATCTCCATCGGGTTCTTCGCCGGGGTGTTCCCGCTGATCCCGTTCCCGCCGGAGCTGGCGGGGTGGAAGCTCAACGTCCTGCAGGCCTCGATCAAGATCCCGCTGATGATCCCCATCGCCGGCATCTCCTACGAGGTCATCAAGTACGCGGGCAAGCTGCCCAAGGCGAGCTCCGCCATGCGCTGGCTCTCCTGGCCCGGCGCCCTGATGCAGAAGCTCACCACCATCGAGCCGGACGACGACCAGCTCGAGGTGGCGCTCGTCTCCCTGAAGCGAGCGCTCGAGCACGAGGGTGCGCTGGAGCCGACGTACGAGAACGTCCGGTTCCTCGAGGCGGCCGCCGCCGCCCGCGTCGCTCTCGAGACCTGATTCGCCCGACGCGCACGCGTCCCCGAGGCCCCTGATGTCCATGTTCAGCCAGCTCGACGCCGTCGAAGAGCGCTTCCTCACCATGGAGTCGCAGCTCTCGCAGCCGGAGATCGCCAGCGACCCGAAGCGCTATCAGGAGCTCATGCAGGAGTACGCGCACCTGCGCAAGCTCGTGGAGGCCTGGCGCGAGTACAAGGGCGTGCAGGAAGAGATCGCCGGCGCGAAGGAGATGTTGGGTGAGGACGACCCCGACATCCGCGAGATGGCGAAGGAGGAGCTGTCCGAGCTCGAAGGCCGCGTGGCGCCGCTCGAGGACGCGCTCAAGCGCCTGCTGCTGCCCCGGGATCCCAACGACGGCCGCAACGTCATGCTCGAGATCCGCGCCGGCGCCGGTGGCGACGAAGCCGGTCTGTTCGCCGCGGACCTCTTCCGGATGTACACCCGGTACGGCGAGGGCCACGGCTGGAAGTTCGAGCTGATGAGCAGCTCGGACAACGCCGCGGGTGGCTTCAAGGAGGTCGTCGCCTCCGTCTCCGGGTCGGACGCCTGGTCCCGGTTGAAGTTCGAGTCCGGCGTGCACCGCGTGCAGCGCGTGCCCGCCACCGAGTCCCAGGGACGCATCCACACCAGCACCTGCACGGTCGCGCTCATGCCCGAAGCGGAGGAGGTCGACGTGCAGATCGCCCCCGGCGACCTCCGGATCGACGTCTTCCGCGCATCGGGACCGGGCGGCCAGTCCGTCAACACCACGGACTCGGCGGTGCGCCTCACCCACCTGCCCAGCGGCCTCGTGGTGATCTGCCAGGACGAGAAGTCCCAGCACAAGAACAAGGCGAAGGCCCTGAAGGTGCTGCGCACGCGCCTGTACGAGCAGGAGGAGCGCAAGCGGATCGAGGAGGAGCGCGGCATGCGGCTCGCCCAGGTGGGCACCGGCGACCGCTCCGAGCGCATCCGCACCTACAACTTCCCCCAGGGCCGCGTGAGTGACCACCGCGCCGGCATCACGCTCTACAGCCTGGAGAAGGTCATCGAGGGCGACCTCGGGCCACTGCTGGACGGCGTGGCCGCGTACTTCGAGACCGAGGCCCTCAAGGCGGCCGAGGACGACGCGTGACCCTGACCGAGCTGCTCCGCCGCACGCAGGAGTGGTTCGCCGGCCTCGGGATCGCCACCGCGCGGCTCGACGCCGAGGTCCTCATCGCCCACGGCCTGCAGATCGAGCGGATCGCCTTCTACACCGACGGCCAGCGAATCCTCACGAAGGACGAGCTGGGAGCCTGTCGCGAGCTCGTGAAGCGCCGCGCGAAGCGGGAGCCGGTGGCATACATCGTCGGCGAGCGGGAGTTCTGGTCCCGACCGTTCGCGGTCGACGCGCGCGTCCTGATCCCCCGGCCAGACACCGAGACCCTGGTGGACCTCGCCCTGACCTGGCTCGACGGGCCGGTGCAGGCCGAGATCGTGGTCGAGCTCGAAGAGCATCCGGACGACGACGACGAACCCGCCTTTGGGGAGTACACCCCCGGTGTCGACACGGTCGTGGAGCTCCTCGAGCCGACGGCCGAGGAGGTCGCGGCCGGCGCGAGCCCGACGGAGCCCGAGGACGCGTCGCCGCCCGATGCGTCAGCGGCCTTCGTCCTCGACTACGGCACGGGCAGCGGAGCGATCGCGGTCACGCTTGCGGCCGAGCGACCCACCCTCAAGGTGCTGGCCATCGACCTGTCCGCCGACGCGCTGGAAGTCGCGAAGGAGAACGCCGCGCGGCACGCGGTGACGGACCGCGTCGGCTTCGTGTGCTCCGATGGGTTCACCCGGGTGCCTCCCCGCTTTCACGGCCAGCTCGCCGCCATCGTCGCCAACCCGCCCTACGTCCCGGTGGAGGACGAGGCCGGGCTCGCCCCCGACGTCCGGGACCACGAGCCACGCGAGGCGCTCTTCGCGGGGCCGGACCCGCTGCTGCACTACCGGCGGATCGCCGAGGAGGCGCGGCGGTGGCTTCGCCCCGGTGGGTTCGTGGCGCTGGAGGTCGGGAAGGGCCAGGCAGACGACGTGCGCGGGCTGTTCACCGGCTGGTCGCAGGTCGAGGTCCGGAAGGATCTGGCCGGGATCGAGCGGGTCGTCGCCGCCCGCCTCTAGCAGGCCGCCGAAGACCCCCTCCCGGACAGGACCGGGAAAGGGGGATTGAGAGGATTTGGGGGATTCGCGTCAGCTGGACCGGATCGCGGGTCGTTCGGACGGCCGCTGAGGTCGAAAGGCGGGAGATCCGCACAAGGTTGTAGGTGGCAGCGACAATCCCGGCCGCGAAGGCCGTCTTCGGTCTCCCTCTGAACCTGGTCCTCCGAAACGCTCCCGTGGTTTTCGGCCGCAGCCATTGGATCAAACGGCGACTTGGCAGTTGATCGCGTCTTCTGGCTTCACTCGCCTTCCAGGATTCCCGCCTTCCTGGTCATCCCCAAATCCCCAAATCCCCAAATCCCCAAATCCCCAAATCCCCAAATCCCCAAATCCCGGCCACCAGAACGGTCGGCTCGATGCCTCCGTGCTTCCAAGATCCGTGCTTCAAGAACCCAGCCTGGGTCAGGACCACCGAGCGCTGTTGTCTTTCCGCACCCTGCTAGACGCGCTCGATGATCGTCGCGATGCCCTGACCGAACCCGATGCACATCGTGCTGAGTCCGACGGTCTTGTCTTCCGTCTCCAGCGCGTTGAGCAGCGTCGTCAGCAGCCGCGCGCCGGACGCGCCGAGCGGGTGACCGAGCGCGCACGCACCCCCGTAGATGTTCGTGATGCCCAGGTCGGCCTCGGTGGCCTGCGCCCAAGCGAGGACGACGGACGCGAACGCCTCGTTCACCTCGAACAGGTCGATGTCGCCCATCCCCATGCCCGCCTTGGCCAGCGCCTTGCGGGTCGCGGGGATCGGTCCCGTCAGCATGATCGTCGGATCCACACCCGCCACGGCCATGGACACGATCTTCGCCCGGGGCTTCAGCCCGAACCGCTGCACCGCGTCCTCCGACGCCAAGAGCAGGGCCGAGGCGCCGTCGCTGATCTGCGACGAGCTGCCCGCCGTGATGACGCCGTCCTCCTTGAAGACCGTGCGCAGTCCCGCGAGCTTCTCGAGCGTGGTGCCCCTGCGGATGCCTTCATCCCGGCTGATCGTGACGGCGGCGCCGTTCTCGTTCATGGTCGACACCGCGCAGATCTCGCGGTCGAAGTGCCCCGCGTCCTGAGCCGCGGCGGCGCGCCGGTGGCTCTCCAGGGCGAACGCGTCCAGATCCGGCCGGGTGATGCCGAACTTCTCGGCCACGAGCTCCGCCGAGACGCCCTGGCTCACGAAGGTGTACCGCCACGTGAGCTCGTCGGACGGCAGCTTCGGGCTGCCCTTGTAGAACATGTCCGAGCCCATCTCGACGCGGCTCATGGACTCCACGCCCGCGCCAATCACCAGGTCGTGCGCGCCGGACATGGTCGCCATCGCCGCGAAGTTGACGGCCTGCTGGCTCGACCCGCACATGCGGTTCACGCTCGTGCCCGTGACCTCCTTGGGGAAGCCGGCGATGAGCGGCGCGGTGCGCCCGATGTTGAGGCCCTGCTCGCCCACCTGGGTCACGCAGCCCATGATCACGTCCTCGACGTCGCCCGCGTCGATGCCGGTGCGCTCCACGACCGACTGGAGCGGCACGGCCGCGAGGTCATCCGGCCGAATGAACGACAGGCCCCCGTTGCGCTTGCCCATGGGGGTCCGGATGGCGTCGACGATGTAGGCGGTCGGCATGGCGTCTCCTGCGCTGATTGACTCCTCAGTCAATCTTGAATGCGGCAGTCTACATGACCTGCGCACACCGATTGGACGCCTCAGACTTCCGTGAGATCGTCCCATCTGCGACCATGAACGCCGGAACGGAACTGGATGGCTCAAAAGAAGAAGAAGGCCCCCACGGGGATGCCCACGGATCGCGTGGAGGTCGCGGCGAACGCGCCCCTCGTCTTGATCGTGGAAGACGATGAGGACGCGGCCACCGTCGCCCGGGGGATGCTCAACCTGCTGGGCTACCGCAGCCAGGTCGCGCCGGACGCGCACGACGCGCTCCACATCCTCCACCAGACCCGCCCCGCCATGATCCTCCTGGACGTGAACCTCCCGACCATGGACGGGCTGAGCCTGCTCCGCATCGCCCGGCAGCTCAAGGGCGTCGACGCCATCCCCGTCGTCGCCGCGAGCGCCTATTACGGCGGCGAGGGGCCCATCGCCCGCCAGATGCGCAAGGAGGGCATCCACTCGTTCCTGGACAAGCCCTTCACCCTGAAGGGACTGCGCGAGGCGATCGACGGTGCGCTCGGCGCGGCGATGAAGAAGGGGCGGCCCGCGAAGGACGGCTCCGCCTTCGTGCTCCCCGGGCGCGAGGAGACGAAGCCCACCTACAAGCTGGACCGGGAGAGCCTGGCGGACATCCCTGCGGTCGAGCCGGTCGCGGCTCCGCCTCCGGTGGCGCCTCCCCTGCCGACCCCGCCGCGGCTCAAGCCCACCCCCGCCGCCCCGCGGTCCACACCCGAACCCGCCCCACCGGCGTCCGCGACTGCAGCGCCCGCGCCGCCGCCCCCCGCAGCCGAGGCCCCGAGCCAGCCGCCAGCACGCCGAGCGACTCCCCCGTCGATCCGAGCCCGCGGTCCTGCACGGCGGCCGGGAGCCACGACGGCTCCGGGGAGCTTCCGCGCCGTGACGCTCGAGGAGGTCGCTGCCGTCGAGCGTCCCGAGCGCTCCGTCGTCCGCGAGGTGAGCGGCACAGCGACGGACGAGAAGGGCGGATGGCCCGTCATGCTCGACCGGTGCACGAGCCGTGAGGCCCGCTTCTTCGGGGAACGCGCCTTCACTCCGAAGGAGCAGCTGAGGCTCCAGTTCACCTTCCGCGCGCCCGTGAATGACGCGATGACCGACCTCACGGTGCGCATGCTCGCGCGCACCACAGCGTCGGTTCCCAGCGGAGGCCGGTTCGCCACGGAGGTCGCCCTCCTGGGGATGGGTCCGCAGGACGCGTTCGCGAAGCTGCTCGACCTGCTCCGCGACTGACCCAGCGCCCCGAAACGCACGACGTCTCGCCTCTCCTCCGCGTGCGCTTGGTGCCCGCAAGCAAATCCACTTGGGGACTTTCCCCAGCGATCCGCAGGCCTTACACTGGAAATGAAGGTGGTCGCAGTGGCGACCACGAGGGCCACACACCCTCCGCTCCCATTTGCTGTGTCGGGAGGCCTTCCATGGACCCGTTGTCCGGCGGGCGGGGTCGTGCCCGGGGTGGAACCTGGGGTGATACGCCAGGAAAGGAGGTGATCGCTTGTACGAAAATAGCTACAGGACCAGTGAGGTGACGACCACGTAGCCAGATCACCCTTCCTGGCGTCGGAATCCGATCGTCACCCGTCCCGCGCATCCCGGCAGGTCCCCGGGAGTCTCGCCGCTACCCCACCGACGTACGCCGGCGGGTCCATGGCCCCGAGATTGAAGCGCGATCAGGACGGAGAAGAACAAACAAGGGATGGGCCGGTCCGAGGACACTCGGGCCGGCCTTCTCTTCTTGGGCCACAAAGCGCTGGCACGTCCACCTCCAGACGGCTAGATCCCCCGCTCCGCATCAAGCGCTTGCCAACGCCGCCACGCTGAACAAACATTCAGCTCCGACCCGTTGTGCCCCGGAGCCACCTTGACTACCGCCCCCATCGAGCTCGACCACATCCTCGTCACCGGTGCGCGCGAGCACAACCTGAAGAACGTGGACCTCCGGATCCCCAAGAAGAGCCTCGTGGTCTTCACCGGCGTCTCCGGCTCCGGCAAGAGCTCCATGGCCTTCGACACCCTCTACGCCGAGGGGCAGCGTCGGTACGTCGAGTCGCTGAGCGCCTACGCCCGGCAGTTCCTGGGGCAGATGGAGAAGCCGCGATACGACCAGATCCGCGGGCTGGCCCCGACCATCTCCATCGAGCAGAAGACGGCGAGCAAGAACCCGCGGTCCACCGTCGGGACCATCACCGAGATCTACGACTACCTGCGCGTCCTCTTCGCCCGGGTCGGTGTGCAGCACTGCCACTCCTGCGGCCGCACGGTGGGGAGCCAGTCCATCGACGAGATCGCGGACTCGGTGCTCGGGCTCCCCGAAGGGACGCGCTTCCAGGTCCTCGCGCCCGTCGTCCGCCGGCGGAAGGGCGAGTACAAGGAGCTGTTCCGGGAGGCCATGCGCGACGGCTTCACCCGCGCCCGGGTCGACGGCGAGATCGTCCAGCTCGAAGAGCCCCCCACGCTCGCGAAGAACGAGAAGCACGACATCGAGATCGTCGTGGACCGCCTGAAGATCAAGGAGGGGCTGCGTGGCCGGCTGAGCGACTCGATCGAGACCGCGCTGGAGCGGGCGGACGGCCTGGTGATCATCGACGTGGCGGGCGAACCGGCGCGGCTCTTCTCGGAACGCAACTACTGCGCCTACTGCAACCTCAGCTTCCCGGACCTCGAGCCGCCGCTGTTCTCGTTCAACACGCCGCAGGGCATGTGCGTCGCGTGCAACGGGCTCGGCGTGCGCAAGGTGATGGACCCCGAGCGGGTGGTCGAGGACCAGACGCTGTCTCTGAACGCCGGCGCCATCGTGCCCTGGGCCGGATCCATGCAGCGGCGGCGCGGGTGGCAGTACCGGTTCATCAAGCAGGCGACGGATGCCCTGGGCGTCAGCCGGGACACACCCTGGAAGGACCTGCCCCAGGCCCAGCGGGACATCCTCCTGCACGGCAGCACCCGGGAGATCACGGTCAAGTGGGAGGGCAAGCGGTCCAGCGGCGAGTGGAAGACGACCATCGAGGGCGTCATCCCCGGCCTGGAGCGCAAGCACAAGCAGACCGAGAGCGCGCAGATGCGGCGCTACTACGAGTCGTTCATGCGCACCCTCCCCTGCCCCGACTGCGGCGGGAGCCGGCTCCGGGCCGAGGCGCGCGCGGTGACGGTCGGCAGCGCGCACCTGCAGCAGCTCGTGCAGATGACCATCGGCGAGGCGCACGACGCCATCGGCGCGCTCGGCCTGGAGGGCAACGCCGCGACGATCGCGGAGGAGCTGGTCAAGGAGATCCAGAACCGCCTGGGGTTCCTGGTGAACGTGGGGCTGGACTACCTCACGCTCGACCGACTCGGCCCGACCCTGTCCGGCGGGGAGAGCCAGCGGATCCGCCTGGCGGCCCAGGTGGGCACGGAGCTCACGGGGGTCATCTACATCCTCGACGAGCCGTCGATCGGGCTGCACCAGCGGGACAACAAGCGGCTGCTCAAGACGCTCAAGCACCTGCGCGACATCGGCAACTCCGTCGTCGTGGTGGAGCACGACCAGGAGACCATCGAGGAGTCCGACTGGGTCGTGGACTTCGGGCCCCGCGCCGGGGTCCTGGGCGGAGACATCGTGTTCTCCGGACCGCCCGCGAACCTGCTGAAGGACGCGAACTCCCTCACGGGGGACTACCTGTCCGGGCGCCGGGTGATCGAGGGCCCGGCGAAGCGGCGGGCGCCCGCGGGCTGGTTGACCGTGCGGGGGGCGCGCCAGAACAACCTGCAGAACATCGACGCGTCGATCCCCACCGGGTGCCTGGTCGCGTTGACCGGGGTCTCCGGGGCGGGCAAGAGCTCGCTGATGAACGGGATCCTGTCGCCCGCGCTGGCCAACCATTTCCACAAGGCCAGCCGCGCCGTCGGTCGGCACACCGGGATCGACGGGCTCGAGCACTTCGACAAGGTGATCGACATCGACCAGACGCCCATCGGGCGCACCCCGCGGTCCAACCCCGCGACCTACACGAAGGTGTTCGACGCCATCCGCAGCGCGTTCGCGGCCACGAAGGACGCCCGCGCCGCGGGCTTCGACAAGTCCCGCTTCTCGTTCAACGTCAAGGGCGGCCGCTGCGAGGCGTGCGCCGGCGACGGGCAGCGCAAGATCGAGATGCACTTCCTCGCTGACGTGCACGTCCCGTGTGAGGTCTGCCGCGGCAAGCGCTTCAACGAGGCGACCCTGCGGGTCCGGCACAAGGGGCTCAACATCTCGGACGTGCTGAACCTCACCTGCGCCGAGGCGCTGGAGCACTTCAGCGCCTACCCGAAGATCCGGCGGGTCGTTCAGACGCTGGTGGACGTGGGGCTCGGCTACATCTCCCTCGGGCAGAGCTCCACGACGCTGTCCGGCGGCGAGGCCCAGCGCATCAAGCTGTCGCGCGAGCTCGCGAAGCGCGCGACGGGCCGCACGCTGTACCTCCTCGACGAGCCGACGACGGGCCTGCACTTCGACGACGTGTCCAAGCTCCTGGGCGTGCTGAACCGGCTCGTCGACGCGGGCAACACGGTGGTCGTCATCGAGCACAACCTGGACGTGGTGCGCTGCTCGGACTGGATCGTCGACATCGGCCCCGAGGGCGGCCGGGGTGGCGGGCTCGTCGTCGCGGCCGGCACCCCAGAGCAGGTCGCGTCCGTCGAGGGCTCGTGGACGGGCCGGTTCCTTGCGGAGATGATCGAGCCGCAGCCGATGCCGAAGCGGCGGCCTGCAGCGAAGAAGCAGAAGAAGAAGCCGGCCGCGCGCCCGCGCGCCTAGCACCGGCGCGCGCCTGGCGCGGACGTCTAGCGGACGACGGGGCGCTCGACCGTGCGCGACGCGGTCGTCGTCTCGCGGAAGACACCGAGCGCGACGCTTCCCTGGAGCAGCTTCTCGTCACGACTGAAGATCTCGATGTCGTTCACCCCGGGCTCCAGCGCGAGCTCGAGCGCGAACGGGTGGGACGCGACCGGCTCGACGAGGCGCTCGAACGACACCTTCCGGTTGTTCACGAACACCACCAGGTCCTGGACGGCCTCGTCGTCCACCACCGTGCCCGAGAGGCGCAGGGTGTCGGCCGTCACCACGGTGCCACCGGGGTTCGAGGCCAGGGTGATGACAGGCGGCGAGAACGGCAGGTGCAGGGCCACGTCGCCGGCCTCCACGCCCCGCCCGGCCCCGGTGACGGCCTCTGCCGGGACCCAGCCGTCGCCACCCCAGGGCAGCGCCACCCGCGCCCAGTCTCCCAGGCGGCCCGTGCTCGCCACGGGGCCACCGATGCGGCCGATGACGGGCGTCAGCTCGGACGCGCCGGACCGCACGTCCACGGTCCCCTCGACCTTCGGCTTCACGATCCTGTCGTCCGCGGCCACGCTGCCGGAGGGCGCGAACAGGGGCAGCTCGAGCTCCGACGTCAGCACCTCGTGGAAGCGCTCGTCGCCGACCATGAGCAGCCCCTTGATGGTGTCGACGTCCACGGCCTCCGAGTCGACCCGGAACCGCAGCCGGTGGCGCGACTCAGCCCCCGCGGCCAGCGAGAACGAGGCGGATCCCTCCTCGAGGAAGATGCTCGCGCCGGACTGGTTCTTGAACCGGACGAAGCCCGCCGGCCGATCCGCCGCGCCGTCCCCATCCGCGTCCTCGGCGGGAGCCAGGAGCCCGTTCGCCGCCCTCCAGAGGTCCGACGTGGGGCCCTCGCCGATGTTGCGAACCGTCACCAGGAGGTCGAGCGTCTCGCCCGCCTGCACGAGCCCGTCGCCGTTCCCGATGCTCTCTCCGCTCCCGTCGTCCACCAGGGCCCAGGAGTAGGCGAACCGGGGCCGAGGGGCCTCGTTGATGTGCAGACGGCCCTCGAACGGGCCCGGCAGCGCTCCGTCGCCGGTGAAGACGTGCCACTCGACCGTCTCGGTGCGGGCGTTGAGCCAGAGCCGCGGCCGGGCCGTGACGGTGAAGGACCGGCTCTCGCCGGGGCCGAGCCTGCCGTAGAAGTACTCGCGCCCGCGGAAGAAGTCCCCGCTGGTCACCGCGCGGACGCGGTGCAGGGGCTCGGAGCCCTCGTTCGTCACCACCAGGGTGATGTCCGTGTCCGCGCCGGGGTCGAGCGCCCCGTCGTCGCTCTCGACGCGCAGCTCGTACTTCAGGCGCGCCGGCGGCTTCGGCCCGACGGGCCCACGGGACCAGTCGATGCCGTGCTCCTGCAGCCAGGCCTCCAGCTCCCGCTCGCGCGCGGACAGCACGCCGGGCAGGACCTCGCGCGCCGTGGCCAGCAGCTTGCCGCGCTCGTTGCTCGGGTTGGCCACCAGGATCGCCTTGGCCGCCTGCACCTGTGGCAGCCGCAGGGCGTCGCCCGCGGTCTCTTCGCGCTTCCGATCGGTGGGATCCTCCCAGCACTCGCTGCAGCTGAAGACGTAGCGCGGGCGCTTCGCGGCGGTCTGGTCGTCGCCCCAGGTGAACGATCCGTCCAGGTCCTCCTCCCGGAGCTCGAAGTCGTCCCAGAACATGCGGACGTCGAGCTTGCCGTCGTCCTCGGCCTCCAGGTACGCGGGGCGCAGCTCCACGTCCGGCTCGATGCCGACTCCCTGGATCGAGACGTCGCCCGGGGTCAGGTAACGCGCGATGGTGAGCTTCAGCGCGCCGCTGTCGAAGTTGCGCTCGTACAGGTTCTGGACGGACCCCTTGCCGAACGTCCGGGTGCCGAGCACCAGGGCCCGCTCCTGGTTCTGGAGGGCGCCGGCCACGATCTCCGAAGCGGACGCGCTCCCAGAGTCGACCAGCACCACGATGGGCAGCTCGTCCTCGGTCCCGAAGCGGCGCGCCGACGTGGGCTCACGCGCCGTCCCGGCCATGCCTTCCGTGGTCACGATGGTGCCGGTGCGGATGAACTTGTCCGCCATGAGCACGGCCTGCTCGAGGTAGCCGCCGGGGTTGCCGCGCAGATCCAGGACCAGCCCCTTGAGGTGCCCCTGCCCGTCCTCGATGGCGCGCGTGTCCAGATCGTCCAGCGCTTCGTCCAGGCTGTCGTACGTCTGCCGGGCGAAGTGCAGCACCTGCACGTACCCGACGCCGTCGCCGGCATAGGCGTACTTGACCGTGTCCACCTCGATCCGCGCGCGCGTCACGGTGACCTCGCGCTCCATGCCCTCGTCGTCGGACACGGTGATCGTCACCTGCGTGCCCTCGGCGCCGCGGAGCTTCCGCACGGCCTCGTTCAGCTCCATGTTCACCGTGGACTCGCGCCCGATCTTGTCGATGTGATCGCCCGCCTTGAGGCCCGCCCTCCACGCCGGCGTGTCCGCCAGGGGGTAGAGGATCGTCAGGCGCTCCTCGCGGATGCCGATCGTGATGCCGAGGCCGCCGAAGTGACCGTCGTTGTTGACCTGCATCTCCTCGAAGCTGTCGGGATCGATGAAGAAGCTGTGCGGATCGAGCGTCTTGAGCATCCCGTTCATCAGGGCGTACTCGACCTC
>ENA-OWNT01004225-OWNT01004225.1-seawater-metagenome-genome-assembly--contig:-NODE-4225-length-12799-cov-5.597783_pt1 | contig 12799 bp, 6 predicted proteins | sample MGYA00238136_ERZ651165 | MGnify/ENA primary metagenome ERZ651165 (study PRJEB26861, sample SAMN08777766) | seawater metagenome | isolation source: coastal seawater | place: USA: Florida | collected... | reverse complement strand
ACTCTATGCTCTTGTTCAGTAGATGGCAAGTCCATAAACTTCGCTAAGTTACGTGCTAGTGTGTCACGCATTTCACGGCGGTCAACAATCATGTCGATTGCACCGTGCTCTAGTAAGAATTCTGAACGTTGGAAACCTTCAGGTAATGTTTCACGAACAGTTTGTTCGATAACACGTGGACCTGCGAAACCGATAAGCGCTTTAGGCTCAGCAACATTGATATCACCAAGCATTGCCAGTGAAGCAGATACACCACCCATTGTAGGGTCGGTCATCACTGAGATAAATGGTAAACCTTTTTCACTCATTTTAGCCAGTGCTGCACTGGTTTTAGCCATTTGCATCAATGACATAAGTGCTTCTTGCATACGCGCACCGCCTGATGCAGAGAAGCATACTAATGGCATGTTGTGCTCTAAACATTCGTTTACAGCATCAACAAAACGCGCACCTACTACTGATGCCATTGAACCACCCATGAATGAGAACTCAAAAGCAACAGCTGCAACCGGCATACCTTTAAGGCGGCCCGTCATCGCAACAAGTGCATCTTTTTCGCCACTTACTTTTTGCGCAGCTGTAATTCTGTCTGAATATTTTTTAGAGTCTTTAAATTTAAGCACATCTTGTGGCTCGTGTTCGATGCCAATTTCTTTACGATCAGCATCGTCTAAAAACATTTCAAGGCGCTGACGTGCGCTAATACGCATGTGGTGGTCACACTTAGGACATACGTTGTGTGACTTTTCTAATTCTGCTTTATACAAAATTGCATCACATGATGAACATTTTGCCCAAACACCTTCTGGGACTTCTTTTTTGTTATTACCTGATGATTTGGTGGTTCTAGGTAAGATTTTTTCTAACCAACTCATTTGCAATTCTCTTATGCTAATTCTGTGTTGTGGCGTCTGTATTCATTCAGACAAACTGAACTTATTAAACCATGATTTATTAGACAAAGGTATAAAAAACTGGTCGTATAAGTCTTAAATAAGCCGCCATAATTCATTAACTAACCCAAGCTTTCGCTTTAAAATTACGCAATTTCAGTATCCGGTAAGAATAAAGGACCAAGCGGTGTTGACGGTATTTGCCATTTCTCAGGATAATCAACATCTACCAAATATAAACCATTTGGTTTCGCTGTTGCGCTTGCTTGAGTTCTGTCTTTAAGTGCCAATAATTCAGCCATCCATTCAGGTGGATATTTACCTGTACCAATGTCGATTAGCGTACCGGTAATGTTTCTCACCATATGGTGCAAAAAGGCATTGGCTTTCACATCAATAATCACAAAGTTACCGACGCGTTCAACATTTAAATGCAGCATTTTTCTAAATGGCGTATTCGATTGACAGTGTACCGCTCTAAAAGAAGTGAAGTCTTGCTCACCTAACATAACTGGACAAGCTGCTTGCATCAGTTTTTCATCAAGAAGATGATGGTAATGCGTTACACCGCTTCTTAAGATACCTGGACGATATGGGTTGTTGTAAATAACATAGCGGTAACGGCGCGCTGTCGCGCTAAAACGTGCATGAAACTCATCATCAACCACATGTGCAAATTGAATGGCAATATCATCAGGTAATTGCGAATTAGCACCTAATGTAAAAGCACTCATATCGCGGGCTGAATGCGTATCAAAATGTACTACTTGGCCTGTAGCATGAACACCCGCATCTGTTCGGCCTGCACAAACTACTTCTACTTCATGGTTACAAATGCGAGACAATACAGTTTCTAACTCTTGTTGAATACTGTTTACATGAGATTGCCTTTGCCAACCACTATATTGAGCGCCGTTATATTCGATACCAAGTGCTACACGCATGAATTTATTACCTCTGTCTAGACTAGCGCAGCATTCTAAGCCATCACGAGATTGAATTAAAGAAAGAACTGAATACAGAAAAAAATAAAGGAGGTATTCACCTCCTTTATTTTAAAATTGCCTAAGCTTGTAGCTTATCTCTTAAAGACGCGGCTTCGGCTTGAACTGATTCTGGCCCGCTATTTATAACCTCTTCAATAATAGCAAGTGCACTTTCGCTATCATCGATTTCAATATAAGCGCGAGCTAAATCTAATTTTGCTGAAAAACCATCTGCTTCCAAATCAACATCAGGGGCATTTTCACCGGCGAGAAGATCTTCAAAGTCACCAAGTCCTACATCCATATTAGCTTCTTGGTACGGCTCTTCTTCGCTTTCAAACTCATCACTCTGTGCAATTAGGTCATCAATATCTAGATACTCTTCAACATCAATGTCGTTATTGTCAGTTTCAACTTCAACTTCTGAAGACAATGCTGCAATATCATTATTAAGCTCTTCGTTTAATAATGTATCGAAATTAAGCTCAACATCGTCCAGTGAATCAGTATCAATTGGCTCAGGTTCCGCAAGATCATTTAGTAAAGCATCGAAATCTGTATCAGAAATTTCTGACATAAACTGATCTTCAATCGCCGCTTCATCAATTGCTAAATCAACATTCTGTTCATCTTCATCAGCTAAGCTGTTTAACTCATCTAAGAATGCATCAGGTGATAAGGCATCAGACTCAGCTAAAGAATCTAAATTTTCGCCAGCTGCTTCAAAGTTATCAACAGTAACTGAGTCTTCATCAGTAACAGGCTGCGCCTCTTCAATCGTCTGTTCAGAACTATCAACTTGATAATTTTGTTCAAATTCAGCTGCGTTTAAAGCATCTTCTTCGCTAAACTCAGGAAGATCTTCAATCTCTACTTCATCTTCGAGCGACTGTTGTTCAATGTCGTTTTCTAATTCGTTGTCTGCCGCAGGCTCTTCAGTTGAATCAACAAATGTTTTTTCTAACTCTTCATGCTCTGAATCAAGTGCACTTAGGGCCGACTCTTCATCAAATTCAGGCATGTTTTCAACATCGAATTCATCTTCTTCAAATGGCTGTTCATCAACGCCGTTTTCAGACTCGCTTTCTAACTCGTTGTCTGCTGCTGACTCTTCAACTAAAGCTTCAGGTTCTTCATTTGAATCATCGCCTGTTGTTGCTAATTCTTGCTGCTCTGAATCAAGTGCATCTAGGGCCGAATCTTCATCAAATTCAGGAAAATCTTCAATTACTGGCTCACTCAATTCTTCTTGTGCCAAATCAGAATCAGATAACTCGCCTACTTCAGGCTCTTCGTCTAAGCCAGGGACATCATCAAATGACAACTCATCATCTGTGAGCAGATCGTCAAAATCGTCCTCTAAAGTTTCATCTGATGCATTACCCGATTCTAAAGCTTGCGATAACTCTTGCTCTGTTGCGCTAATATTTAGTACATCTTCGTCAAGCTCTTCATCTAAATCTAATTCTGGATAACTCTCTAATTCTGCACTTGGAGTTACTGTGTCAATTTCAGGCAGTTCTTCTTCTGAGGCTAGGTCAATGTCATCTGATAAAGGATCATCACCTAAATCAACCTCACCCTCAAACTCATCCTCAGTTCCCCAATCTTCATCAGACTCAAGCTCTTCGAGCATTTCATCAACGCTCTTAAGAGGCTCTTGAGGTGCTTGATTATCAAACTCACTCGGGATTTCTTCATCTAACTCTGCGGAAGCTTGTTGATTCATTGCGTTCAACTCATCAACAATGCTTTGTTCAATAGACTTAGGCTCTACTTCACTTTCTGCATCTTCTATTTCAACACCAGCTTCTGACTCAACAGCTTCATCTAGTAAATCATCTTCAAGCAGGTCATCTAAGTCATCAAGTGCGATATCTTCAGATTCATCAGGCGTTATTTCTGCAGCCTCTGCAGCCGGTTCTTCTTGAAGTTCAGCTAAAAGCTCGTCGCTTGATTCTGGTTCATCAATCAAGTCTTCAATGTCAGTATCAAGTGAATCTTCTGACTCAACAGCTTCATCTAGTAAATCATCTTCGAGCAGGTCATCTAAGTCGTCTAGTCCGATGTCTTCAGACTCAACTGGCGTTGTTTCTTCAGGTTCGGCAACAGGTTCTTCTTGAAGTTCATTTAATAGCTCGTCGCTTGACTCTGGTTCATCGATTAAATCTTCAATGTCAGTATCTAGAAGCGTGTCCGGTTGAGAATCATCTTGCGTTGTCTCCTCAATTAACGAGTCAATGTCATCTAAATCAAAACCATCTTCTTCTAATAATTCATCTTCATTTACTGACTGTTCTTGTGGTTGCTCAAGTAAGTCATCAATGTCATCTGCATCAACATCTTCAGAAGTAACATCATCAATTAAGCTATCAATATCATCTTCGTCTAAAAGCTGTGCACCATCACTCGCCTGCTCACTGCCTGTTTCCGTTGAGCCACCGACTTCATCGAGTAAGTCGTCAATATTATCAATATCAAAATCATCATCGTCATTGATTTCGACTGCTGGCTCATCATTCTGCGCAACTTCATCAAGCAGGTTATCTATATCATCCAGATCAAAGTCATCATCTGCTCCTTCAGGACTTTCATCCTTTGGGGGTTGTTCAGAAACCTCGTCTATTAAACTGTCAATATCATCTAGATCAAAATCATCATCTTCAACTGATGGTTCAGTTCCAGATGCTTCATCTAGGATGGAATCAATATCAACATCTTCTTGCTGCTCAGTCGCTAGCTCTTCACTTAATGCGGCAAGTGCATCATCGCTAACATCTAGCTCATCATCCGACGAGTCATCTGATTCATTAAATAAGTCGTCTAAATCATCTGAGCTTAGGATATCGTCGCTATTTGCATCGGTACCACTGTCAAGATCAACCATGTCGTCTAGTGAGTCATCTGCATCAAAGTTTTGCTGCAAGAAATCGTCCAGATCATCACCATCCGAACCATCATCAAATGACATATCATCACCAAGCAAACTGTCTAGTTCGTCTTGATCTAAAGCATCATTTCCAGCTTCAAAACTATCATCCTCTAAAGAGTCGAACATCATGTCATCGTCTTCAGGCAAGATGTCGTCGTCTAACTGCACACTGTCTTCTACTGGCATGCTGCTATCTAAAGGCGGAACATCTAAATCGAGCGGATCAGCCGCTGCTGCACCTGCGACTCCCGCAGCTGCGCCAGCGCCTGCTGCTGGAGCTTGTGGTAGGAAATCATCTTCGTCATCAGTATTATTAGCATTCTTACGTTTACGCAAGAACATCACTAATCCACCAATCACTAATAAAGCCGGTAAAGTTGCCAACAGCCCAATCATCACTGGGTTTGAGAGTAAGTCAGCACTTTGCTCTTCTTGCTGCTGTGCTCTTTGGCGTTCAATCAAGGCATTTTGAAGTTCTATAACCGACTGAAGCTGTTGCTGAATTTCAGAATCCTGACCAAGTTGGTTACGTACGTTTTGCAACTCTTCAGAAATGTTTGTTAGCTGGCCTTTCAGCTTGTTGTTTTCTTCTAGTATTTCTTCAACACTGCGAACTGAATTTTTAAATTGTGATTGTAGCTCCTGCAACTTAGCATCTTGCTCCATTTGCAAAGATTTCAATTGCGAAGTCAGTTGTTGCTGCGCGTTATCGACATCAATTTTACGCGCTTGGGTTACTTTCTTTTGTGCTTCTTCAATCGTCTGGTTGTCGAGCATGCCGCTCTTTTTTAACTCCCAGAGGTCATCATCTTGATCTGAACGCTGCTTTGCCATAGCCGGGTTTTCACGACGCATTTCAGCAATAGTAGGGATTTTCAGATATGCGCCATCGCGCATGTGATTTAGATTTTTGTCTAAAAAAGCATTGGGATTTTTACGATAAAGTGCACTCATTACCTGATAAACAGTCACAGAGCCATCATCGGGTCTTATTTTTTGCGCGATTCGCCACAAGGTATCCGAAGGTTTTATTGGCCCAATTGAGCGACCCATTTGGCCATAATCGGCATTCTTAGGGCCTTTTAAAATAGTACCGTCTTGTGTGTAGGCAGGTATGGTTATCAATGCAAATGCAAAGAAACAAATAAACACTAAACCGCGCATGTTGATCCTTTAGATATCATGTCCAACATCGTGCTAAACATTAAAATATTGCTATTGGTGGCTTTTGCAAGCTCTATTCCAACTGCAAACTATAAACCAGTTACATTGGAATATCTATGGCAAAGCTTTGATAAATAGTGCCTATGGCATAGTAAAGTATGAGAAGGTATTAACAAAGAATATTCTTTGCAGTCAATATATTGGCTAGTTTTTGTACGCAAAGTGATAAAAGGCGGCAAAACCCTGCCGAAGCAGGGTTTGTGATCCAATAATTACAGGTAGTTATTAATTAACTCTTCTGCAATTTGCACGCTGTTAGTCGCTGCACCCTTACGAGTGTTATCAGAAACCACCCATAAGTTTAAACCATGCGGATGCGAAATATCAGCACGTAAACGACCAACATAAACCGTATCGTTGCCGCTTGCATCAGAAACAGGCGTTGGGTAATCATTTTCGTCTTCAATAAGTTCAACGCCAGGTGCATCATTAAGTAACTGTTTAACCTGTTCTAAGTCATAAGGCATTCGCGTTTCTAAATGGATCGCTTCTGCATGGCCAAAGAACACTGGCACACGCACTGCCGTCGGGTTTACCATAACAGAGCTATCACCTAAGATTTTTTGCGTTTCCCACACCATTTTCATTTCTTCTTTGGTGTAGCCATTTTCTTGGAACACATCAATTTGTGGGATCACATTAAAGGCGATTTGCTTAGGGAATACATCGTTTTCCATCGGACGTGCATTCATTAGATTAGCTGTTTGCTTCGCCAGCTCATCAACCGCTTCTTTACCAGCACCAGAAACCGCTTGGTAAGTAGATACGTTAATACGGTCAATTCCATAAGCATCGTAAATAGGCTTAAGCGCGACTAGCATTTGAATCGTAGAACAGTTTGGGTTAGCAATAATGTTGCGATTTCTGAAATCTGCTAAATTATGCGCATTTACTTCAGGCACAATCAGAGGAACGTCATAGTCATATCTGAAATGTGAGGTATTATCGATTACAACACAGCCCGCTTCTGCGGCAATTGGGGCATATTTTTCTGATACGCTGCCACCGGCTGAAAATAAACCAATATGTGCATTTGAAAAATCAAATTCTTCTACATCTAAAACCGTCACTTTTTCGCCGTTAAAGTCGATTTCTTCACCCGCACTTCTGCTGCTTGCAAGCGGGAAAAGCTGATCAACTGGAAACTTACGTTCAGCTAATGTTTCGATGATTTGACGACCCACAAGGCCTGTTGCGCCAAGCACGGCGACATTAAATTTCTGAGACATTTGACCTCATCCTATTCTGAAACTTTAAAGCCAAGTGTTGCGAGTTGTCCCGCAAACTGACTACCATTATTTTTGACTGTCACTGTACTGAATTCACGTCTTACTGGATAAGACTTACGAAGGTGATCAAAGCCCTTCTCAGACAGTGATTTTCTTAAAATGCCATCATCTCGTCTAAGATCGTAAACCAGATGAACAAGTCGACCTAAGTCGCCTTGGGTAAAATTATCTTGCAATGTGACTTCTGTGATCACAGGTTTTGGTAAAAAGTCACTTAACTGTTTCTCTGCTGGGATATCTAAAAGCTCACACACTTTTTGATACAGCATTTGCGTACCACGAGCCTTGCCCTCAAGAGTATGCCCTGCGATATGGACACTGCTATAACGCACAAAGGGCAATAACTCAGTTAAGATGTTTGGTTCGTTTTCCCATACATCTAGCACCAGCTCTAACTGCTTTCCTGCTTGCATAGCTTCAAGTAATGCTTGGTTGTCGATGACTTCGCCTCGGCACGCATTGATCACCAGCATATTATCTTTTAACTTCGCAATACGCGCTGAATCAATTAAATGCAGGGTTTTATGCTTACCTGTTTTAACTAATGGCACGTGAAATGACACGATGTCAGATTGCGCTAATAACTCATCTAACTCAATATGCTCTTCAAGTTCACCATTTTCAAACTTGATTGGATCACATAACAGTAAATTGATACCACTGCCTTGCAGCTTTTCACGTAAACACTGACCAATGTTGCCCACACCGACAATACCTAAAGTTTTGCCTTGCAAGCTTGTTGAAGTTTCTTGCGCATAGGCATAAAGCGCACTGATAACATACTCTGCAACAGCAATAGCGTTGCAGCCCGGTGCACTGCTGAATGCAATATCTTTGTTGTTGAGTAATTCAGTATCAATATGATCAATACCTATGGTAGCAGTACCCACAAATTTTAGCTTTTTAGCATACTGTAATAGCTCAGCGTTTACTTTCGTTACTGAGCGAGTCAATAAAATATCAACATCTTCGATTTGTTCGGGCTTGGCATTTCGCCCATCAAATCGCGTTACACTGCCTAAATCAGCAAAATACTCCTCAACTAAAGGCATATTTTGATCTGCCAAAATCTTCATCTATATTTTCCGAGGTAACTGCAAAAGCGCATTGTAACCGCGGTATCAATAAATTGCGACTCAGTGACTTTGATTGGACTACTTTAATGGCCAGATAACTAGACAAAATCATTAAATCGAGCAAATTTCAACCTCATCAGATGACTTGCAATCATTAGCAGTTAGAGCTAGTCTAAAGCTTAGTGGTCAGACCACCATAACAAGGAAAATAATATGACTCTGATTTTTGTATTAATTTTAATCGCGCTACTCAGTGTCGCTAGCTATCACAGAGCTAGTTGGCATAGCTGCGTAGCGGTAGCTGGGGCAACCTTGCTAGTCGGTACAATAGCTGGTGCATTTGGTGCTTTATCTTGGCTTATTTTCTTAGCCATCGTATTGCCTCTATCACTAAGCAACATTCGTCAACAATATATCAGTGGCCCGCTTTTCAAAGCATTTAAAAAGGTCACGCCAACTATGTCAGAAACTGAGAAGTCGGCAATCGATGCAGGTACTACTTGGTGGGAAGCTGATTTATTCTGCGGCAACCCAGACTGGCGTAAACTTCACCAATATCCTAAGCCACGTTTAACACCAGAAGAACAAGCTTTCTTAGATGGTCCGGTTGAAGAAGTGTGTGCCATGCTTGACGATTGGAAAGCAACGCATGAATTAACTGATTTACCAGAAGACGTTTGGCAGTATCTAAAAGACAACAAATTCTTCGCGATGATCATCAAGAAGCAATATGGTGGTCTTGAGTTTTCAGCTTATGCGCAATCTTGTGTGCTACAAAAGCTAACCAGTAAATCGACTCTTCTATCTTCAATTGTTGGTGTACCAAACTCGTTAGGTCCGGGTGAGCTACTACAACACTATGGTACGCAAGAGCAAAAAGACCATTATCTTCCTCGCCTTGCCAAAGGTGATGAAATTCCATGTTTCGCATTAACGTCTCCTGAAGCCGGTTCTGATGCCTCTTCTATTCCTGATTTCGGTGTGGTTTGTAAAGGCGAATGGAACGGCGAAGAAACGTTAGGTATTCGTTTAACTTGGAATAAGCGTTACATCACGCTTGCCCCTGTTGCGACTGTATTAGGTTTAGCATTTAAACTACGTGACCCTGATGGTTTACTGAGTGATGACAAAGAACCTGGTATTACTTGTGCGCTAATTCCAACTAACACGCCTGGTGTTAAAATTGGTCGTCGCCACTTCCCACTGAACGTGCCATTCCAAAATGGTCCAACGCAAGGTGAAGATATTTTCGTGCCTATCGACTACATCATTGGTGGCGCAAAAATGGCTGGTCAAGGCTGGCGCATGCTGGTTGAGTGTTTATCTGTGGGTCGTGTTATCACACTACCTTCAAACTCTACAGGTGGCATCAAATCATTAGCACTTGCAAGTGGCGCATACAGCCGCATTCGTCGCCAGTTCAAATTACCAATCGGTAAAATGGAAGGTATCGAAGAAGCATTGGCTAAATTAGGTGGTTATGCCTATAGCACTGACGCAGCCGTGACTATGTCGACGGGGGCTGTCGATTTAGGTGAAAAGCCATCAGTTGTTTCAGCTATTCTTAAATACCATTTAACCGAGCAGATGCGCGACTCTACCAAGCATGCGATGGATATCCATGGTGGTAAAGGTATCTGTTTAGGCCCTAACAACTATTTAGGCCGTGGCTACCAGGGCGCCCCAATTGCGATTACCGTTGAAGGTGCAAATATCCTTACTCGTAATATGATTATTTACGGTCAAGGCGCTATTCGCTGTCACCCATTCGTACTTGCTGAGCTTAATGCGGTATCTATGGAAGACAAACGCGAAGCGCTTAACAGCTTTGATAAGTCGCTAATGGGCCATATTGGTTTCACTATTTCGAACCTTGTACGTACTAAGTGGCTTGCATTAACTGGTGCGCGTTTTACAAAAGTACCTTTCAATGACGAAACAGCCGATTACTACCGTAACGCAGCACGCTTCAGTGCAGCTTTAGCATTCATGTCTGATATCTGTATGGCGGTATTTGGTGGCTCACTAAAACGCAAAGAGCGTATCTCGGCTCGTTTAGGTGACTTACTAAGTTATTTATACCTAGTATCTGCAACGCTAAAACGCTACAACGATGAAGGCCGTCAAATTGAAGACCTTCCGTTTGTACAGTGGAGCTGTCAAGAACACCTATACCTATGTCAACGTGCATTAGCAGATCTGATCAACAATATGCCATTTGCACCACTACGTTTTGCTCTTAAATTAATGCTATTCCCATTCGGTCGTCCTGTTCGCAAACCGACTGATAAGCTAGAGCAAAAAGTAGCACGTTTACTGCAAACGCCAAATAACGCACGTAGCCGTTTAGCTGCGCACATCTACACAACTGATGAGCCGTTAAACCTACTTGGTAAACAAGAGCAAACGCTTAAAGATATCTTAGATATTGAGCCGTTGTTCGATAAGATTTGCCGTGCAAAAGGTCAGAAAATCCCATTCATGCAGTTAGACAAAGTGGCAGCAGATGCACTTGAAGCCGGCATTATCTCTGAAGATGAAGCTGACAAGCTAGCCGCTGTAGAAGCGAAACGTCTTGCAGTTATTAACGTAGATGACTTTGACCCAGCTGATTTATTAGCAGGTAAAGCGCGCGTGTCTGAAACGAACTCAAGCGCAGCATAAGTTTAATACTCAAATGAAAACGCCAGCAACTGCTGGCGTTTTTTTATTCAATTCGAGATTTCCTTTAAGGGCTAACTTTATTTAACCTCTAAAAGTTAAATAAGTACCATACTCAATATCAGCAAGATGCTGCAACTTGCCCACACTACCGCTAATAACTGACTGCGATTTTTAGCCAATAAAATCACCATAGGCGTCAACATAAAGCTTAACCAAATACTGAAATGCCCTGTGAATAAAGACAAAAATGGTAGAGTAAAAATCGATGCTAATAGGGCTAAGCAAAACCATTGTACTTTAGCAACTTTTGAGTAAGCATTAATGCTCTGCCAATACAATTTATGCTTACTAATGAACTGATTCGTCTCGATTAATAAGCTTGCCCACCATAATTGATTAAGTAAAGCGCCGCCCAACGCATACCAATGGACTAGATCAGGTCGCTCTATCGCGATGATAAAAACCGCCCAAAATACCAAACCACTCATGGTAATGCGCCATGTAATACGCCATAAATCTGCACTAAAATAGCTTAACCAAATCGTCCAAATATTAATTTTTGGCTTAAAATTAAAGCGAATAGTCTGAGGCATAAAGTAACTCGCCAGCAAAGCCGCATTCAAACACACTAAAAAGCCGATTACCGATTGAGAAAAAGCCAATAAAACAAACCCTGATATAAACGCCCAGAATAAGGCTGACGGTCTGTATAACAGCACCCATGCAAAGCTCAATTGTGAGAACATAAACAACACAAAATGAGGTGCCCTACTGAGCTTGTCTGGTCCCATTGCGAGCATCAACACCAAGCTTAACAGCCACAACACATGACAGATTAACATTGCCATGAAATCACAGGCCCACTGAGGCGCATTGTGCTTAAGCAAGGTAGTATGAAATATCCGATTTTTTGAATCTAAAATGGCCGGCTTAAAAACAGCCAAGATCAGAGACTGAAAAATCAAATAAGCAAGTGCAACCTGCATACTCACTTGCACACTACTACTTTGCACCACTTTACCTAAGCCAAAGAATAGCCCTGCAATTAACCCTGGCAGAAAAATATAAAACAAAGTTGCCAACATTAAGACAAACTGCTGTAGCTGCTTAAAAATCTCTTGTATGGCTAAGTTAAACGCCTGATAGCGATAGGCATAGAAATGCTTCATTACACAAGCTCACTGAATAAAGGCTGAGTGCTAAAGCCGAGCTCTAAAAATGGCTGAGGTTCGTGACAACTGATAAGTAATTGCCCTTCATATTGCTCAATCCATGCAAGTAACGCTTTTACGCTATCAGCATCAAGTGCTGCACTTGGCTCATCTAAAATCAAATAGTCACAATTACGCATGATGGCATTAATTAATTGCAGCTTTTTTTGATTTCCTGAAGAGAGCTCTGAGACTTTGGTGTCTAGAAAGGCATTAAAGTGCAAGCTTTCACATAAAGAGCCTGGCCAGTCACATTGCCAACTTGCTTGCGTTAATGAAAGTACCTGTTTGGCTGTTAGAAACGCCGGAAATGGAATTTTATCAGAGGCTATAGCCACTTTAGTTTGCAGCTTATTCCCCTTCTGACCATCTAATAAAATATCACCACGGTAATGGGGATCAAGGCCAGCAATAATGGTGAATAAGGTGGTCTTTCCCAAGCCATTCTCGGCTTCGATACATAACCTTTTCGATGAAAAACGCGCTGAATAGTTTTGAAAAACAACTTTGTCTGCAAAGCTTTT
>ENA-OWNT01004224-OWNT01004224.1-seawater-metagenome-genome-assembly--contig:-NODE-4224-length-12804-cov-4.760745_pt1 | contig 12804 bp, 15 predicted proteins | sample MGYA00238136_ERZ651165 | MGnify/ENA primary metagenome ERZ651165 (study PRJEB26861, sample SAMN08777766) | seawater metagenome | isolation source: coastal seawater | place: USA: Florida | collected... | reverse complement strand
TTGATTGTTGATTGTTGATTGTTGATTGTTGATTGTTGATTGTTGATTGTTGATTGTTGATTGTTGATTGTTGATTGATCGATCGTTCGACGACTTATCGTATTCGAAAACTACGGGTAGTACGCTGGAAGTTGAGTACTTTTTCCCGACCCAGTATAATAGAACCTTCATTCAACCACCAGAACCACCGTGAGGACTCCAACTCCTGTTCAATAGTTCTCCGCAACGAGAGTGCGTGCCGGCAGGCAGTGCGTTGCGAAGCCGGAAAGCTTCTCTCCGAATGATCGCTTGCGCCTCAGCTGTCCTTCCTTCCTTCTTTCCTTCCTTCTTTCGTTGACTTCATTGTCGTCGTTCGCCGGTCGTCGTTGTGTCGCGGCAGTCATTTTGTCATTTTGTCATTTTGTCATTTTAGTGCTTTAGTGCTTTTTTGTGACACTGACTGGTGTATGGTGTACAGTTCGTGAAGACCGTGTTCACGTTGGTGAAATACAGTGGCCATCGAAGGCATAAACTGTGGTATTCATTCGTTTGCATACCATACCGACCGTTGGTTGGGTGGTGGTGGGTGGTGGATTGCAAGCAACACCCTATGGCTATCTTGCGCAAACGAACGAACGACGCGAACCATTCGTTCGTTCGTTCGTTCGCTCGCTCGTTGACTCGTTTGCAACACCTACCTACCAATGATACGTACTTTACGTACTTTGTGCCCTGACTTATGCCATACATACGGACGAACAGACGAGTGAACGAGCACGCGAGCGAACGAACGAACGAGGCGAACCATTCGTTCGTTCGTTCGTTCGTTCGCTCGCTCGTTCACTCGTTTGCAACACCTACCTATGCCATACCTACCTGCTTTGCACGGCCCATTTATTTATTTGTGTGCCCTGCCCTGACTTATTATGCCATACATACGGACGAACAAACGAGTGAACGAGCACGCGAACGAACGAACGAACGAATGGTTCGCGTCGCTCGTTCGTTCGTTCGCTCGCTCGCTCCCTCGTCCACTCGTTTGCAACACCGTTTTACACCTACCTACTTTGCGCGGCCGCTGGAGTGCCTATTGTGTGCCCTGACTGATGCCGTGTATAGTTAGTCGTTATGTCATACATACGGACGAACGAACGAGTGAACGAACGAGCGAGCGAGCGAACGAACGAACGAACCCGCGTCGTAAGTAAATGAAGGGTCACTGTTCCCTGCACCCTTCTTTCCTTCCTCAGAGATGCAGCCTCTGCGTCGTTGAGCGGTCGTCATGACAACGACGAACCATCCCTCCGCACGACCAGGCCGCAGGACGCCCCAGAACCGCCCCGCGCAAGGACGACGCAGACCCGTTCCACTTCACAGCGACTCAGAACTCTCCCGGGAGACGACGATGCAGAACCGCCCCGCGACGCAGCACGGCCAGCTCCATGTGGTGCGAGGCCGACGTTGCAGCCACACGAGGATGACGCTACTGCTGTCATTGTCGCTGCCGCGGGCGCTGCCACGAACGCCATCAAGCGTCGAAGCACCACGGGAAAATCGAGAACCACAAGATGGCAGAAAAGCAGAAACAAAAAAAATGGGACGATGACTTCAAAAACAAATGCTGTGCGAGTGAGCACAAACCGATGAAGCTCGGGTGGCTGCTTAAGCCGCTGCCTTTGTTGTCAGCGGCAACACTGCTTGTTGCGCTTGCCGTTGCGACAAGCGTGTGGGGATGGCCAGGTCTAGCCTATGTGTGTTCACCAACATTCGTCGTTGATGTGCTTTTGCAATGGGGCTCTTCTGCTCTTGGCAGGGCGACGAACCATTCGCAGCCACATTTTGTAAAGAGCAAGACTCGCCCCGAACCACGCCATGAGGCCTGGCACCGTGCTCCTGTCCCAAAGCACATTGTGCTGAACCGACCTCAGTTCTTTGACGTGCATCTCCGCTTGAACAAGGATGCTCTTGAATCCAACTTCAGCAACAGTACGTTGAATTTGAAGCTGATGCTCACGCATGTTGTGCCGCAGTTCCGTGCTGGACGAGCTATTCAAATATTTGGCTACAAGTGGCGCACACTCCGCCTCGAAATTCAAGGAAAGATCCCACCAGGGCAGGGCCTGTGCCAAAGAGTGCCGGGCATCAAGACCGAGTGCTACGATTTCGCACCTTATGTCGAGGGCGATTCTTTTGGATCGCTGAAGTGTGAATGGATATCCAATGACAACGTCACTGTGGGCATCACGCCCATTCGTACAGTGTTTTCACGCGCCCAGAGCGTCTTGGTCTCGATCATCACCACATGTCAGATGCCCTCAAATTCAAACGCGTCGAAGCTCCGCGTGTTGCGTGGACACGATACTGGGCCAAAACTGGGAACGAACATGGATGATTTAGACTGGCTTTTAGAGCCGTGGACCGGCGTGCAGTGCCCTAACAATGTGCTGAAACCAAGCAAGGTCCCGTGTTCGACGATAGAAGAGTGTGCGGATGTTTGCCGACACAGCAATTGCGGCTATTTCGTCGTGGACGATTCTGGCTGTATGACTGCAGTCGACGCCTTTGCTCAAAGTTGCGTCAGAGCGAGCGATGGACACCAAGCGCACAACGAAGGCCGCGTCACCCGACAGCGTCCTTGGGAGCTACATCCTCTGGAACTGGAACAAGTCGGCCGCCGTTTGTTGACAATAGGGGCAACAGAACCACTATTTGGAAGTGACTATATTTCTAGAGTACCAGAGTGGCTGGCGTATCATTCTTTGGTGTTTCCGGACGCCTATTTCATCATGTACTTCACAGAAGACACTCGTGCCCAAGTCGAAGCGTCACCAATCGCCAGCTTTATCAAGAACCACAATGCAACCGCGATCTGGCTCCGCGCACCCTTGCCAGCGGTCTACGGCGGCCTTCAAAACCCACACAGCAGGGACGGCATCACAGATGTTGAACACCTCAGGTGTGCCAACGACTTCATGTACAGAACACAAACTTTCAGCATGTGGAGTTTTCCGACCATTGATTATGATGAATACGTGGCGCCCACAGCTCCGCCGTCTGCGCCGTCGTGGGCTAATTACGTGGTCGCCGAATTAAAGTCCAGCGAGGGTTGGCAACTCTCATTCGATCCGTCGGACGCTGCCCGTCTGTTTTCCGTGCAGAAAAGTCTTGCGCAAGCGCCCCGCCACGTGGTTGAGATCTGCCTCAGCAAATGGACAACAGAATTTCCAACGCGTGAGGTGAGTGCTCACTTTTCAATCGTTCACGGAATCTTTGGCATCCACTAATAAATTGTTCGTGCTGTGTGAAGGATCAATTGTTTTCAGAAACAGAGCACATCGCCGTCGACCGCAACAGGGGGAAACTCGGAAAGATGATGTTGCGCCCAAGCGCGATGTTGTTTACATTTATTCACTACATGTTCGCAGTCGCTCCGCGACGACGCGGCGATCGCGCACGGTTGCTGGATGCTGCGGGCAATGTAGAGTATAACCTTTTGCACTTCAGGAAGGTTGATTGGGACTTTACTGCGAAAAGCAGCAGGCTTTACCAAGAGTACAACGCAACCCGCGCGATCAGTCGCGCCGTTCGACAACGGATGATAGAAATGCGCAATTGATGGATGAGTGTGTCTATACGTCTGTCGCAACCCAAAACGGTGCAAGTTCGCTGGGTAATTTTAAGGACTCTTCACGCCCTAGAGTGTCAAATGTATTTGAGAGCCAGCTTCGAGAAGCGGACCAGTCATCTTGACGAGGATAATGTGACGATCGACATCGGCACAGACAAGAAAACGAAGCCCCAACCGAGGTTTCTGGTGGAGCCAACACGATCGCGCCACCAAGCGCTGCTCTGCTGTACTCCAATCTTGAGCCAACTGTTGCTGGCTTGAGACTTTATTGACAGTAACAACAGAGACATAGCGTCTCACCGTGAGTGTACGCACTTGATTCCACTTACCTCTACACACGCGAGGTGCAGTCCTCCTCGTCACTTTTGTGCGCCACGTGAGCCGCGCGATCTCGCAACACATATGTATGAGCTGGATTGTGTGGCAGCGACCACACATTCTTTCGGCCAACATTTCCTGCAACAGAACAGTTCTATTATAGACCTCCTTCGTGAAGCGCTCCTGTGCCATTGTTTTCGGATGTAACATTCAACGACAAACTACCGTTTGGTCTGTTGACAGTTACTTGCTGTACTTAATTTAACACAGGGTACACTTTTAGACGCTGGCTTCACTTTGTGTGTGTGCTGGTGCTTGCGTGAGTGAGACGTGCAGTCTCGGAGGAGCCTTGGCGCTGTACCATTTCACAGTTGTGCCTGCGCTCTGGTCCATCGGCTGTTGCTGGGACTTTCGTCGCGGTGGAACGTATTCCAGCACCCCTTGCACAACACGACGTCGCACCGCGAGCAGATCATCACGGTTTGCGTCCGATGACGGTTCAGGGAGCAAAGCTGGCAGTTGGAACTCTTGGGGCGGAAAACCAATTCGTGCCAGGCAGAACGGTCGAGTCGCACTGCGGGGAGATTGCCACGACGAAGTTTTTGCCGCTTAGCCCGCTTGGTGGGTGCCGGTGCCGCATTGGCCGGACCCGCTGCATCAGTGGCGTTGGCGGACTGCGCAGGTGCCTGCGCCACAACGGCAGAGATTCCTCGTTTCGATGGCATCCTTATTCATAGCACGGAAGCCCCACAACGAATACACTCGCATAAAAATATCGACTGTCCGTCGCTGCAGGCGAGGGAGAACATCCGTCCTTTTGATTTGATCTTGTTGAGTTTTTTTGCAACAGCTGTGGGAAACAGTGGCCACAGCGTGCACCCACTGGCGAACTAGCAATGCCAACAACCGACAACAGCCTTGCGGGTGACAACCCACCACTGCTTCAACCACTCGCCGTCGTGGCATTGCCTGATCCGCTTGGCGGTGACTGTGAACCGCTGGTTGTCAGCACGTCATCAGTGCTTGGCGGCAGACAAAGCCAGGTGGTAGTGTCGATCCTTGAAGGCTGCAGCGACGTCGGCAAGGCAAAATGACGACGGCGACGGCGATGACTGTGATGATCATGATGACCATGGCGGCTACGCTGACTGTGGGTGCCGTGATGGCTATAATGACAATGATTACCATCATAACGACAACGAAGATGAAGGCTATGAAGGCAATGACGGTGACGGCGACAACGACTGCGACGACTGTGATGGCCATTGTGACCACGGATCCTATGATGCCCACCGTATGATGACCACCGTATGATGACCACGGTATGATGACCACGGTATAGATTATATGATGACCACCGTATGATGACCACCGTATGATGACCACCGTATGATGACCACGGTATGATGACCACCGTACGATGACCACCGTATGATGACCACCGTCGTGTGATGACCACCGTATGATGACCACCGTATGATGACCACCGTATGATGAGTGTGACAAACTACGGTGGCGATGACGACTATGATAACGACAATGCCGATGAAAACTACTCGACCGACAGCGACAACGGCGACGACGACGACAACGACGACGACGAGACGACGACGACGGCGACGACGACGACGACGACGACGACGACGACGACGACGACGACAACGACGACGACGACGGCGGCGGCGGCGGCGTCACCACAACGACGTTCGTTCGTTCACCAAGTGTCACCACGTCCCACGTTCCACGTCAGCATCTAAACGTTGGTACTGCGAGTACGACTGACACTCTGTAACGCTTGTATAGCCATAATCGTCGTAGTGTCAAATTTGTACACAATGTACCATATTATACCTGCATTGATGCACATACTGTGACCATCCGTACTAGTACCGATAATAGTGTAGCACCTGCTGAACGCTGCATGACGCAATTGTACTATCTGTTCCGCCATAACCGGGTTTAATCAAGTTGCATTCGTAGGTTCGTACTAGTACATACACCACTTTTACAACCGCCCATCGCCAGAACTGGACGTAGTACCTCCAGGACTATGTTATCGGAATTGTTGCAGTATAGATCATGATGGTGTACTAGTACGGTGCAAATCATTACTGCTACTGGACGCTGAAGTGACATGTAGTACTGGCGGTATCGCGCACAACTGTATTAAAGAATGAGCGTTCGTCACGGTGACGTCACTCACTCCACCACACCAAGAAGGTCGTTAGTACAGTCGTCTGAGGACGGCGTGGGGACGTCACTGTGGTGCACTGTACTGGAAGGATGGGAGTGGGTGGTAGTGCAGTCGTAGTACTGTACTCTAGTACCGCGCTGAAGGCATACTGAAAAACAAACTAACGAACCACCAACCAACCAACCACGGCAAAATTTGGAAGTTGGGAAGTTCGGACGTTCCCTGGGCTCGGTGCTATTCTGGACTGCGGGAATTCCGGAATTGCGGAAGTCTTTGGGAAGTCAGTCTTTGGAAGTTCTGAATGGTGGAATTCGATTCGGAAGGAACGAAGGAACACAAACACAACGAACGCAGCAACGCAGCAACGCGCAATGTCGTTGCCACCGCGCCACCGCCGTTGCAGCAGCCGTTGTCGTTCCTTCGTTGCTTCGTTGCTTCGTTCCTTCGTTCCTTCGTTGCTTCGTTCCTTCGTTGCTTCGTTGCTTCGTTCCTTCGTTGCTTCGTTCCTTCGTTGCTTCGTTCCTTCGTTGCTTCGTTCCTTCGTTCCTTCGTTCCTTCGTTCCTTCGTTCCTTCGTTCCTTCCTTTCTTCGTTCCTTCGTTCCTTCGTTCCTTCGTTCATTCGTTCCTTCGTTCCTTCGTTCGATCGATCGTCGTTCCTTCCTTTCTTCCTTCCTTCCTCCCTTCGTTCGATCGATCTATCTATCGTCGTTCGTTGGTGGTGGGCTGGTTGTCGTTCGTTCGTTCGTCGTCGATTGTTATTACTAGCTGTCGTCGTTCGCTCTTTCGTTCGTCATCAGTCGTCGTTCGTCGTCGGTTGTCGTTCATGGCGGTTCCTTCCTTGACACCTACCCTGCCAGCCTCCTAGCTTATGTTTGGCACGTGCGTGCTTCCGGATTCACCACGGGAACACGAACCACAACGCGTACGTCATCACAGCGTGTCGACAGAGCACGTCATATATCAATGACGCTGTCTGTAAACAGCCTTGGCGTGACGCGTGACGCGTGACGCGTGACGTGTGACGTGTGACGTGGTTCGTGCGTTGCTTGGTTGCATGATGCACCGACAGTGGCGTGTGCCCGTGGTTTGTCCCTTGCTTTGGGTGGCGCGCAACTTTGACGTGCGCGCCGTACCGCTCCACCTGCTGACGTACGAGCAGTGCGGCCGACGCCACACACTGGCACACGATAGTGGGCGTGGCAGGCGCTGCGGCAACGACAGTGACGTGCTCGTGCACGACAACTTGCCTTCATGCAGTGGCGTACTTCAGCCCAAGGCCCTCAAACTCCCACCCCGGCATTCAGTCCGGTGAGGGCGAAAAGGAAAGGAAGGAAATAATGAAGCACGACGCCAAATTATTCACACAAAAAACCTCGTCTGTTCTTTATTTTATCAGACGCAACCGTTCACACGCAAAACCTCGCAGTGACGTTTGCACGTCCTTGTTTGTGTGTCCGGCAACAGCAAAAAATCCACCATGAGCGGCGACGGCAAAGGCGACGTCACGAAGGAGGAGCTCGAGGACCTCATGAAGCGCGTCGCGAAGCGTGATCCCAACCAACCGGAGTTCCTGCAGGCCGTGCACGAAGTGTCCACCACACTGGAGCCCCTCCTCCTGAAGAACCGGGAGTACTTCGAGGCGTTTGAACGCATGATTGAGCCCGAGCGGGCCGTGCAGTTCCGTGTCGCCTGGCAGGACGACAAGGGGAAGACGCACGTCAACCGCGGATTCCGCGTGCAGTTCAACCAGGCCATCGGCCCTTACAAGGGTGGTCTGCGTTTCCACCCATCGGTGAACCTTTCCATCGTCAAGTTCCTGGGCTTTGAGCAGATTCTCAAGAACAGTTTGACGGGGTTGCCCCTCGGCGGCGGCAAAGGTGGTTCTGACTTCAACCCGCGCGGCCGTTCCGACTCCGAGGTGATGCGCTTTTGTCAGGCGTTCATGACGGAGCTGCAGCGCCACATCGGGGCTTCGCGCGATGTGCCAGCCGGCGACATCGGCGTTGGTGGCCGCGAGATTGGATACCTTTTCGGGCAGTTCAAACGTCTGCAGTCGTCGTTCGAGGGCGTCCTCACGGGCAAGCACCCCAACTGGGGAGGCTCGTTGATGCGGCCCGAGGCAACTGGCTACGGCGTCGTGTACTTTGCACGCGAAATGTTGAAGGACGCCGGCGACACGCTGGAAGGCAAGACCGTGTGTGTGTCCGGGTCCGGGAACGTTGCCCAATACACCGTTGAGAAGCTGCTGGAGCTGGGCGCGAAGGTGCTCACGATGAGCGATAGCAGCGGCTTCGTGTACGAGAAGGACGGCTTCACCAAGGAGCAGTTGCAGCAGATTTTAGACATCAAGCAGAAGCGCAGAGGTCGGCTCTCGGAGTACGCGGAGGGTTCCGCCAGTGCAGAGTACACAGAGGGTTCCCGGCCGTGGGGCATCAAATGCGACATCGCCATGCCGTGCGCCACCCAGAACGAGGTAGAGCTCGAGGACGCCGAGCTGCTGATTCAGAACGGAACCAAGATTTTGGTGGAGGCGGCCAACATGCCGACGACCGCCGAAGCCACCCACAAGTTAGAGGAGGCTGGCGTCGTGATCGGCCCTGCGAAGGCCGCCAACGCCGGTGGCGTCGCAGTGTCGGGGCTGGAGATGGCACAGAACTCCGCGCGGTTGGCTTGGAGTGCTGAGGAAGTCGACGAGCGCTTGCAGAAGATCATGGTCGGCATTTTCAAGAGTTGTAAGGACGGTGCCGAGCGAGTCGGCAACGCCGGTTCCTTGCGCGCAGGAGCAAACGTCGCGGGCTTCATCAAAGTCGCCGACAGCATGATAGCACAGGGCGTCTTGTAGAAAGCAGAGAAGAGAACCCGGAAGATGCAGAGAGACGCAGCTCCCTGTCTGCTCCATATTATAGCTCTGCGCATCCATAAAACTAACCGTGATAGACCATGCCAGCTTCGACTGACGTCCGTTGTTCTTCGACGCAGAAGGCGTTCGACGTCCAACTACTTTAGTGCACTGCATCTTGACTGTCTGTGGCAAGCAAGCGTTCGTGGACCACCAAGCGACGAACGGGCAATGAAGGGCGCATCGTCGTCCACATTGACGACGACGTAAAGTCGACTATTTGTAGTGTATAGTCGCAAACTATGCAGAGGCAGGACGACGATGCGCTATCACTGCACTTTGTCGCAAATAGTTTTGTAAACTTCTGTGTGTGTACGGTAGCGCTTTGCATCGTTTATACCTGCGGTTGATCGAATGAAACGCTATGGGAATGGACAACGAACAAAGGCTGAACCAACCGTTGCAGTTTTCGTTCGTTCGTTCGTTCGTTCGTTGCCGTTGCAGATACAGAAGAGGTCGCAGTTGAGTTCCACTCCACCTCGTTCCAAACACTCGCAGCAACCCCCTTTCTCCGCCGTTTTCAATGGCAAGTTGCGTTGTCCAGGGGTGCGAAGGCGAGTGTAGGAGTCGGGGAACACGTTCACGGGGCGGAAGAGGCTTCACGTGACGTGGTTGTCGGCATCCGGCAATGCGTGTGGTCGGCATCCGGCCACTCGCATGCAGCAGTTTTCCCCAACGGTCATCGCGCTCTTCTGTTTTCAGTCGGGCACATGAAGCGATCTGGGAGATCTTTTAGTTTTTTGTCGGTTGTCTCGAGTGTACCGGCCTCTTGCCTGTTCGTTTGATTGGCCAGAACGCTGCTGGGGTTGTCGTCGCGTAGGCACCTTCAATCATGCCGCAAACTAAGTTCTGGGCACACCCCATGTTCGCCATGGCTTTGGGTCTGGGCTTCATCACTTTGAAGAATTTGTTCGGTCACAAGTTCATGGAATGGTACATGCCCGCAAAAGAATCGTCCACAAAGGAAACACCTTTCATCGAGGTCCACATCACAGCGCCGTCGTCCGTCTCGGAGAGTCTGGCAACCGGTCTCGTGGAGGATGGACTTGCTGCATGCGTGCAGGTTCGCACCGAACATCCACTCACGCGTTCTTCTGCGTTGAACTTCTTGCGTGGACGTGTAACAATATCTACTGAGAAAGTTGACGCATCGTTTGTTTGTCGTTGTTGTGTTAGGTCGTGAAAGGCATGACTGCGATCTACAAATGGCAGGGCGCCATTGAAAAAGACACGGAGGACTTGGTGATCGCGAAAACATCCTCGGAGAAGTACGACGCGCTGGAGGCGGTACGTGTCTGCGTTCCCTTCTGTATTGTATCGCATCGAGGCGGGGCGGGGTGGGGCGAGGCGCGCGGAAGTTTGTCCTCGATAATAATCCCAGTTGGTGTTTGTGTCGTCGCAGTCCTTGCTATCGAAGCACCCTTACGATACTCCTCAGATCATTGCAGTGCCGATCGTCGCCGTCAGCGACGGATACGCGGCGTGGCTTCGAGAGTCCTTGTGACGACCAATGGGCGAGGCAGCCGAAGACAACGACGAGCGAACGCGTTGTTGTTGTTGCTGCTGCTTTTAGTAAGATATAAATGGTGTTAGTTTTATGTATCGTGTGCGTACTGTGTCTGTGTCTGTGTCTGTGCAAACACGCACTGCGCCCGGCCTCCTTCGTCAACTCGTGGGTGACAACCCTCATAGGTCAGCGGTCATCGACAGGCCCTTCGGGGCGGAAAGAAATAAAGAGGGGGAACAGAAGCTTTTAGAAAGCAACGTACTGCTTCTTTTCGAACCCAAGCTTTGTGAGGTTGGGCTTGCACGCATACTCGATCATTGGCGGCGGTCTGTGTGCAAAAAGAAGAAGAAAAAGGAGGTAAGAACTAGCACGGCATCATGCGTCCGCGACACATGCAATCGACGCCACGCGCTGTCCGAGACGTACCCGCACATCATGATCAAGGGGGAGCCTTCGTCGTCACTCTTCGGGAGGTGTTCGGCGATCATGTCGTGGTTGATGAAGCCGGAAGAAAACTTCCAGTCCTTGGGAGGGCGGTCGAGCGTGTACCAACGGCGGAAGCGTCCGGGGAACTCGTCCGCGAGAGCGTCCAGCTGTTTCCTCAAGAAGATGTCTTCCTCCGTCTGGTTGGCGAACAGCAGCGCGATCTGCGTCTTGTTGGAAGCATCGTGCAGCATCGTGTTGATGAGGCGCAGGCAGGGCGTGAGGCCCGTGCCGCCGGCGATGAATCCGATGTTGGTGGTTTCGGTGGTCCTGCCGCCGATCTTGACGCGGGATGCTCCAAATGGGGTGGAGCCTAAGTAAGTCACGTGCCCCGCAGGTCCCGCGATCTCAATGGAGTCCCCGACCGAAAGGCTGTTCAGGTATTGCGACATCTTGCCGCCGTCCGGGAAGCGCTCCTTTTCGCCGGCAGCGTACACCTTGATCATGAGGTCGAAGTGTCCGAGGCTGTCGGTGACGGGACTGTACTTGCGCTCGATTTCGGCGCCGGTTTCCTTGTCTTCGCGGCCGTTCCACTGGCCCTTCACGGTTGCCTTGGACAGCGGGTTTGGACCTGCAAACATTACAACAGCTCGGTCAGTTGGCGATGGACCGGACCCGAGGACGCGTGGCGTCGGACGTACGGTGGACGCGAATGATGAGTTGCGGAACAACACATGAGGGCGATACACTTACCGAACACCTTGATGTGCTTTCCACTGGGCAGTCCGAACGGAGTGTTCGGAGTCGGGAGCTGGAATCGAAACCGAATGACATCGTGTGAGAGAGATTCTTTGGTGATCAAAGTCACCTTTTGGCGTTTGGAGTTGTTCTTGGCGTCGAGGAATGGCTCCGGCTCCACGGGCGACAAGAGGCCCAGCAACTTGATGACGATGACACCGAACACAGCGGTCGCCACGACGTACTCCACGCCGGGGAACGACTTTGACAAATAAAAGTCGAGGTTGGGGGTCGGCATATTTGCACACGAAGGGAATGCGAGTGCGGTGTTGACAATGCTTCCTTGCGAACCACGAGGATGCTATACTTGGATGGTGCCTGCTGTAAACTTCAGTTTGTGGCAAAAACACACAGCGAACAAACCTGGAGCGAGAAACAACAAGGGAGGCCCGCATGCTCTGTCTCGCAACCACGGAGAACTTCCTCCGAAGCTTCCCTTCCGGCTGTGAACCAAGACAACGCGCCAAACGATCCTTCGAACCACCTATTGCAACTCCTTCGCTGCGTTGTCGCGTCGTCAGTGCATAGTCGTCCGTCACTCCGTTGCTTCGTCACTCCGTTGCTTTGTCTCTTCCTCGTCGTCAATCCCGCCGCAACTAACTCGTCATTACTGCATTACGTCGTCGTCGTTCGTCACAACGTCGTCGTTCGTCACTAAGTCGTCGTTCGTCACGTCGTCGTTGTTCGTCACAAGTCGTCGTTCGTCACAAAAGTCGTCGTTCGTCACAAAAGTCGTCGTTCGTCGCTTGCTGCGTTCGTCGTCGTTGCGTTGCTTACTGCGTTGCGTCGTCGCTTCGTCGTTGTTGCTTTGCTTCGTCGCTTCGTCGCTTCGTCGCTTCGTCGCTTCGTCGTTGGATCGCTTTGCTTGCTGGCTGGCCGGCCGGCCACCGCCTTCAGCCTTCAGCCACCGTTCATACTGGCCACCGTCCACCGTCCACCATCCCACCGTCCACCGTCCACCGTTCACCGTCCACCGTCCACCGTCCACCGTCCACCGTCCACCGTCCAACGAACGAACGAACGAACGAACGAACGAACGAACGAACGAACGAACGAA
>ENA-OWNT01004223-OWNT01004223.1-seawater-metagenome-genome-assembly--contig:-NODE-4223-length-12805-cov-3.134192_pt1 | contig 12805 bp, 12 predicted proteins | sample MGYA00238136_ERZ651165 | MGnify/ENA primary metagenome ERZ651165 (study PRJEB26861, sample SAMN08777766) | seawater metagenome | isolation source: coastal seawater | place: USA: Florida | collected... | reverse complement strand
GTTTTTCCGCCGCCGCAAGGTCTGCCCCTTCTCGGGCGACAACGCTCCGGCGATCGACTACAAAGACACCCGCCTTCTGCAGCGCTACATTTCCGAGCGTGGCAAGATCGTGCCGAGCCGCATCACCGCAGTGTCGGCCAAGAAGCAGCGTGAACTGGCCCGCGCCATCAAGCGCGCCCGCTTCCTCGCCCTGCTCCCCTACGCCGTGAAGTAAGGAGAGACCGCAATGCAAGTTATCCTGCTCGAACGCGTGGCCAAGCTTGGCCAGATGGGCGACGTCGTCGACGTCAAGCCCGGCTATGCGCGCAACTACCTGCTGCTGCAGGGCAAGGCTCTGACCGCGTCGGAGGCGAACATCGCCAACTTCCAGGCGCAGAAAGCCCAGCTCGAAGCCCGCAACCTGGAAACCCGCAAAGAGGCAGAAGCCCTTGGCGACAAGCTCGACGGCCAGCAGTTCGTCGTGATTCGCCAGGCGTCCGACGGCGGCTCGCTCTACGGCTCGGTCACCACCCGTGACGCGGCCGATGCGGCAACCGAAGCTGGCTTTACCGTCGACCGCAAGCAGGTCGTCATCGAGAAGCCGATCAAGGAACTGGGCCTGCACCCCGTCAATGTGACGCTGCACCCCGAAGTTTCCGTGGTCATCACCCTGAACGTCGCACGTTCGCCGGAAGAAGCCGAAATTCAGGCATCCGGCAAGTCGATCCAGGAACTGGCTGCCGAAGAAGAAGCCGCTGCCGAGTTCGAAATCTCGGAACTGTTCGACGATATCGGTGGTGCTGCCTCCGACGACGACGACAGCGCTCCGGCTGCTGCGGAAGAGGAATCGAAGGAGTAATCTCCTTCCCTTTCCAAGACGAATTGAACCGCGCCTCTCGGGGCGCGGTTTTTCTTTGGGCGGCGCATAGGCGAATTTGGCCCGATCTATCGGCGGCAGACCGCCCAGCGGGGATCTGCGCGCTTGCCGGGAGAGGCATGCTGGGTAATCTGCGCCCGCTCAACTGCTTTCGGTAGATAGATGTCGCCACTTACCCGCCGTTCCTTTGCCCTCACCCTCGTCGCCAGCCTCGCGACTTCGGCATGCGCCCAGACCGGCGCCAAGACAAAAACGGCGGGACCGCCCCTCTACCCCAACGAAACCCCCGAGATGCGTTCGCTGATCAACCAGTACGCCGATCTCTACGAGGTGCCCCGGCCGCTGGTGCAGCGCGTCATCGTCCGCGAGAGCACCCATCGCCCAGAGGCGATGAACCGGCCCTACTACGGGCTGATGCAGATCCTCCCCGCCACCGCCCGCTCGATGGGCTTTCGTGGCAATCCCGAAGACCTGCTCGATGCCGAGACCAACCTGAAATACGCGGTTAAGTACCTGCGCGGCGCCTGGCTACTGTCGGACGGGAGCTATGACACCGCGGTCCGTCACTATGCCAGCGGCTACTACTACGAAGCCAAGCGGCGCGGCATGCTGCAGGAGACCGGCCTGCGGTCCTGAGCCCGGACGGCTCTCCAGCCAAGTCCCCGACAACGAAAAAGGCCGCCCAATGGGCGGCCTTCGTGATTTCGGAGGGTGTCTGACCCGCCTTATTCGTCTTCCAGGGCTTCAACGGCCTTCTGCAGATCTTCTTTCGAGATCGGCTTCTCAGTCACTTCAGCGAGTTCGAAGACGTAGTCGACGACCTTGTCCTCGAAAATCGGGGCGCGCAGCTGCTGCTGCATCTGCGGGTTCTTCTGAACGAACTCGAAGAACTGACGCTCCTGGCCCGGGTACTGGCGTGCCTGGCCCATGATCGCCTGGGTCATTTCCGCATCGGTCACTTCGACCTCGGCCTTCTGGCCCAGATCGGCGAGCAGGAGGCCAAGGCGCACGCGGCGCTCGGCCAGCTTCTTGTGCTCGTCGGTGGTCTCGATCGAACCGTGGTTGTGGTCGTGCACGTCCGGGTTTTCCTCGTGCCACAGCTGGTGCGCGATCTGGCTTGCTTCCGCATCGACCAGGCTCGGCGGCAGGTCAAAGCTGACCAGACCGTCCAGCGCGTCGAGCAGGGCACGCTTCTGGACCGCGCGGGCGGCACCGGCGTACTCGGCTTCCAGACGCTCGACGACCTGACCCTTAAGGGTCGCGAGGTCTTCGGCGCCGAACTTCTTGGCCAGCTCGTCATCGATCTCGGCCGCCTTGGGCGCCTTCACTTCCTTGACGGTGCAGTCGAACACAGCTTCCTTGCCGGCAAGGTGCGCGGCGCCGTATTCCTCGGGGAAGGTCACGGTCACGGCTTTCTCTTCGCCGGCCTTGACGCCCACCAGCTGCTCTTCGAAGCCGGGGATGAACTGACCCGAGCCGAGCACCAGCGGGTAGTCTTCCGCGCTGCCGCCTTCGAAGGCTTCGCCATCGACCTTGCCCACGAAGTCGAACACGACCTGATCGCCGTTCTCGGCGGCTTCGCCTTCGGCGCGCGCCTCGAAGTCCTGAGCCGATTCAGCCAGGTTGGAGAGAGCTTCGTCGATGTCCTTGTCCTCGGCCTTGACGACCAGCTTTTCCAGCTTGACCGACTTCAGGTCGACTTCCGGGATTTCCGGCAGCGCTTCGTAGGTCAGTTCGACCTGCACGTCGTCGCCTTCTTTCCAGTCCTCGTTGGTCATCTTGACCTCGGGCTGCATCGCCGGGCGGTCGCCGCTGTCCTCGAAGTGCTTGGACATCGCGCCATCGATTGTTTCCTGCATGGCTTCGCCAAGCAGGCGCTGACCAAACTGCTTCTTCAGCAGCGGCATCGGAACCTTGCCCTTGCGGAAACCCTTCATTTCGATCTCGGGTTGCGCTTCGGCCAGTTTCTCGTTGACCTTCTCGTCCAGCTCGACGGCCGTAACCGTGATCGCGTATCCGCGCTTCAGACCGTCATTCAGGGTCTCGGTGACTTGCATGTGCTTCCTCGCATAAAGTGACAGGCCGCCAGAGGGCAGCCTGATGAATTTGCGCCTTACTAAATTGGGGATTGGGGGGGATCAACCCGGAATCGGCGGATCGGCGCAAGCGGGCGCTGGTCAGAGCATCATTCGGCCGAATGCGGGTGCCAGACCGGGGCCGGTAGCATCCCCCTGCCGAAAGGGAAGCGCCGCTTCTACGAAGGAGAGATGCTGCGCCCGGGACTCAGGCTACCGGGGAGATGCCTCGGTATTCGGTCGGTACTGTCTTCCGCCGTCTCGCACCTCAGAAGTTCTCGTACATCCAGACCGCATCGTTCATCGCGTTCAGCGCCTGCGTCGTCAGCGTCAGCAGGCGCGCCTCTTCCTTCGAGGAGATACCGGCACCACCGGCCATCGCGTCGATCAGGGGGCGGGCTTCTTGCCATAGACCTTCGACGACCGACAGCTGATCCCAGATCAACTCGTCCGGCGGTTCGATCACGCCGTTGGCCGGATCGCCCGACACCAATTGCTGGTGCGAGGCCTCAAACAGGGTGATGGTCGCTTCCGTCTCCGCGCGTTCTTCCGCCGCAGCGATGCCCGAGGCCGCGAGGCAAGAGGACTTGGCCGCCCTCTGGATCAGCATGCGTTGCCGACCCGCGAGGTTGATCACCCGGGCGAGGTCCGGATGCACCAGCCCCTCTCCATAGCTGCGCTCCATGACGCCGACCGAGTCGTTCATCCGGGTCAGCAGCACGAGATTGGTGGTCTGGAGCGCCGAGAGCCCCGCCCCGCCGCCCGCAAGCAATGCACCGACAACGTCCGAAAACTCGGTCCAGGCAGCATCGACGGCGTCGAGACTGGCCAGAACCTCGGGCTGATACTCGCGCGGCAGACCGAGGTCGGGGTCGCCGTGTCGCAGCCCGGCCAGCGTGGCACCGAAAAGGTTGATCGCCTTGGCCGCAGCCGCCCGGTTCGCGTGGGGGGCAATCCCGCGTTCGGACATGCAAAGCAGCAGGGAAATCCGCTGCGACAGCATGCGCTGACGCCCGGCGAGGTTGATCTTTCGCTTGGCCTCGGCCGCCGTCATCTGGACATCCGCCGCCCGGGCGGGCCCCGGCCCGTCCGGCAGGGCGAAGGCAAGCATGCAAACAAGGAACAGTCGGAAAATGGGCGGCATCTCATCCCCTCGCGGCTGAATCGGGTCACTCTCGCGTCATCTATGGCGCAGACATCTGAACGAGTGGTTTACGCCCCCGGGACCGGTCAGGGTCTTGCCGTTCAGAGCATGCCACCGACTCGTGGTCCGGGCTCCGGACCGGCGCGGGAAGCTGCGCGAACAGCGGTAACGGCAGACAAACGCCGAAAATTACGCTTTGTTTGCACGTAATTGCCAACTTATCGCGGGGTAATCGCAATTACTGCGTGAATTTCCTTCCCAAAACACTCGGAAATGAGGTACCGAAATTGGAAGGAGAGAGGCTAATAAAGTAGACATCGGAAATGCAGATCGAAGGGGACTCATTTCGCAGTTCTATCTTGTATTGGTTGCGCATCCTCGAAGAGCGCGCCAATCAGGAGTTCGTTGTCGCAATGGGTGGAGGTAAAGCCGTGGTGGCGCGATGGCGCACGCTGTCCGTTCTCGCCGAGCTTTCGGGGATAACGGTGACCGAGCTTTCGGCCCATACACAGATCGAGAGGACCGCGCTCAGCCACCTGCTCACACAGCTGGAAAAGGAAGAGTTGCTCAAGCGGGTGCCCCGCAAGGACGACCGGCGCATCCTCGAGGTGCACCTGCTTCCCTCGGGCCGCGACCTGTTCGAGAAGATGCTGCCGGTGCGCCGCCGGGTGTTCCGGCAGGCCGCGGACGGGCTGGCCCCGGACGAGCTTGAGCTGATGATGGCAACCACCCGGCACCTTGTGGAAAACCTCGAACGCTCCTCCGACGACCGGCAGAGCCGCAGGGTGCGGGAGCCCGCCGACGCCAAGGGCTGACGCGGCGATCGCGGACGGCTATCCAGCTAGGGGTCCTGCGGCCAGCTGCCGGCCCCCAGGGCTGCGGCGACCCTCGCTGCCTCGACCCGGCTGTTGATGTTGAATTTCTTGTAAAGTTCCTTGATGTACTGGTTGACCGTATGCTCGGAGATCGCCAGTTGGAACGCGATCGAGCTGGTCCTCTCGCCCTGCCCCAGCAGCCCCAGCACCTGCCTTTCGCGCGGCGAGAGGTGGACATCCGACCTCTCTGCCTCGTCGGGCCGCGCCTGCCGCAGCCGCCGGACAAGCGCCAGCTTGTTTCGGATCGTCAGGTTCAGGATGTCGAGGTCGATCGGCTTGGTCAGGTAATCGTCCGCTCCGCAGCGCAGGCCGGTCAGGCGCGGCTCGCGGTCGGACAGGGCGGTGAGGAAGATGAAGGCGGTGTGTTCGCAGAGCAGCCCCGCGTGTCTTAGGTCTCGCAGCAGATCGAAGCCGTTCTTCGTCGGGATCATCACATCGCAGAGGATGATATCGGGGCGGCATGTTGCCAGCAGGCGCTCGGCCTCGTCGCTGCTCCTTGCGGCCAGCACCCGGTAACCCTGCCCCGCCAGTTCCTCGCAGAGTTCCTCGCGCAGGGCGGTTTCGTCTTCAATACACAGAATTTCCGCATTTATTTCCGATGGATTCATCCTGGCTAATCTTCCCGAATGGCAAGGTCACAATAAACTCGGTCCCGACACCTTCTGTCGAACGAAAGCTGATTTCGCCCGAATGCAGCGCGATGATGTCCCGCGATAGGCTAAGTCCTATTCCAAATCCCGGAAGCATCTGCGCATTCGAGGCGCGATAGAATTTTTCGAACACTGCGGAGTGGGATTGTTCGGGAATTCCGACTCCCCGGTCGATAATACGCAGCTCTGCGGCGTCCCCGAGACTGCGGGTTAGCACGCGGACCCCGGCCTCTGCCGGGGAGTACTTGACCGCGTTGCCCAGCAGGTTGAGCACTACCTGCTCCAGCAGCACCGGGTCGGCATCGACGGCAAGCGCCTCCTCCGCCAGTTCGCCGCAGAGCCGGTACGACGGGTTGGCCTCGGCGGTCTGGTCCAGCGCGCTGCGCACGACCTCGTTCATGTCGATGGGGCGCAGCGCGGGGCACATCTGTTCCTCGGCGAGGTTCACCGGGGACAGGATGCCGCGCAGCAGCCGCTCGAGGCGTTCCGCCGCGCTCAGGATGCTTTCGAACTTGCGTTTCAGGACCTCGGGCGCGGCGGGATCCTCGGCGCGCAGCTGCCGCTGGGCGATCATGTGGATCACCGAGACCGGCGTGCGGAACTGGTGAGACACCATCACCACGAAGCTGCGATAGACGTCGCGCGCGCGCCGCTCGAAGATCAGTGCGGTTTCGAGCTCGCCGGTGCGCTGCGCGATGGTTTCCTCCAGCATGGCCTGATGCTGTACCAGTTCACGCCGCGCAAGGTCCGAGCCGCGCGCATAGCGCAGGAGTTGCAGGGCCATCGCCAACCCGGTCAGGAAGGCCCCCGACACGGCGGCCAGCAGAAGGTTCATCGCCGATTTCTGGTGGTCGCTGTAGTCGGCGCGCCACTGCCGCTCGGCCAGCATGGTCCGGTTCGACAGGCGCCGCAGGACGTCGGAGAGGGCCGTGAGATCCTCCTGCACGCTTCCGGCCCGGGCGCGACCATCGGTGAGGGACTGCGCCGGGTCGAGGCGGGCGAGGATCGCCTGCGCCGTCCCGATGTCTTCGGCCTCGCCGATCTCCTCGAGGAACCGCAATTGCGGCCCCTCGCCGAGCAGCGCGATGCGGCTGTGCAGGAGGTCGAACTGGAACGCCACGCGGTCGCGGCCCTCCTCCGTCTTCTCGGCTGTCGCGAGGGCGGCCTGCAAGCGGTAGAGCTCGCGCTCGGCCTGTGTGGTTGCCCAGAGATTGCGTTCCCCCAGCGCGCTGTCCAGCGTCCGCTGGATGCTGAACAGTTCGACCAGCGCGTAGACGAAGATCGCGACGAATACGGTGATGGTGACCCCCGCCACGAGGAACGAACTGCGGGCCATCAACGGATATCAATCTCGCACAGCTGCCAGATCCAGCGCTCGTCGAACCGCATGTCCTGCAGTTCCGGGTATCCGTCGCGGGGATAGACCAGCCAGAGCGGCCCCTTGTCGCGGACCTGCATCCGTGCGCCGTTCATGACGCGGGCGAGGATCGGGCCATGTTCCCAGGCATCGCGCGCGGGCATTTCGATCTCGAAGTCGTTCAGTGCCCGCATCCGCAGCCGTCGTGATGCCAGTTCTGCGGGAGTCTGACCCGTCAGCAGCAGGACGTCGCGCAGGTAGGGCCCCGCGAACCGCTGGAGACCGTCGGTCCATGCGGTATGGGTCGAAAGTTCCTGCCAGGGCAGGTCGCCGAAGTCGTCTTCGCCGAGAGTGATCTCGGCCCCGGCGGTGTCGCGCAGAACCAGGAGCCTTCCCGCTCCGGCACGGGCCCCCAGCGGGGACATGCCCACCGAAAGCCCGAGCCCCAGCACCATCCGGCGCCGCGAGATGGATCCTGCGGTCAGACACGTCATGTCGAAGCCCCCTTCGTCACAAGGTGATCCGATTTTAGGGACAGGTTTCGGGAGGGCAACCGAAACCGTGATCAGAGCGTAGCTGAGTGGCTCGCGTCATTGCTTATTGGGCACCTCTGGTCGTCAGGACGGTTCGCGGCCCCTCGGCCGGGGCCTTCCCTGCCTATCCCGGTGCCGGAGGAGTCGGTATTCCCCATTTCTGGGGAATTGCACCACCCCGGACGCCCCGACAGGTTTTGAGGGAGCAGTCAGGAACCACAGGCCATGAGACCAAGCCAATACCCATCAGGCGAGCCCCGAAGGCGGCTCTGACACATGCACTCCCTCCCCCACGGCAGATAGGTCCGGTTGCCCGGCCCCACATGCCACCCGCCGGCCAGACGACCCTAGTCGGCGGGACCAATGAACACCTCTCCAAGAACAAGAGGCGGGCATGCTCGAAAGAATCCTTCACATCGAAGAAAACGAGGACATTCGTTTTGTCGTCTACATCGCGCTCTCCCATCTCGGGGGGCTCGACCTCCTGCAGTGCAGGACCGCGAGAGACGCGCTGACGGCGGCCCCCGGCTTCAGGCCGCAGCTGCTGTTGCTGGACGTGATGAACACCGGCGTCAGGGGCGAGTCCATCTGGCGCGACCTCCGCGACATCGCCGGGTTCGAGGACGTTCCGGTGATTTTCCTCACCGCCTGCGTCGAACGCGACATGCTGGACGAACTGGCGACGCTCGGCGCCCTCGCCGTCATCGCCAAACCCTTCGATCCGATGACCCTGCCCGACGACCTGAGGCAGCACTGGCGCCGGCATAGGGTCAGTGGTCCGGACAGCGGTACACCGCTGGAAAGGTAGTGTCCGGGGAGATCCGCTCGCCCCTGAGGTGAACACGAAGAGTGAAAATTCCCACGTGGTAAATAATCTTTCTTCGTGAGAGATTATCGAGGAACCTTTCCGCGTCCCGAACGTTAAGCAAATCGGACGAGGCACGGGCACGAGATGACACGATCAACACCGAAAGACAGTCGATGCTAGAACCCCCTGGCGAAAGGGCGGCGCACGAATTCAGGTTGAAACTACGCGAGGCGACCGCCGAGCAGCACCGGAGGCTCGATGACCGGATCGGTGCCATCGACCTGTCGACCGTTCGGGGCCGAACGGCGTTTCAACGCATTCACGAGATTGCCAATGGCCGGGTTCTTGCCGCATGTGGCGGACAGGCGGCCGAGGCGACGGGGTACCTGACCCGGTCGACCGGAGAGGCTTCCGGCACCACCGAGGGCACAACCGCCTCCGAGGACCACCTCCATCCGGACGCGGTGGCCTACGTGATGCTCGGCTCGCAGCTTGGCCTTGCCTTCATCCGCAAGTCCCTGCCCGACGCCCATCGGACCGGCGTCCTCCAATCCGAACCGGATATCGCATCCTGGCGGGGTTTCCTTGCCCGGATCGCAGCCAACCCGCCACAGGGGGACCTGCACGACAGGATCCTGGCCGACAGCACGCGCGTCTTCGACATCTTTCTTGCCGCGGCCGATCAGACCCTCTCAGCCCACGAGTTCCAGACAGAATGAACGAGACCTATATTCCGACCGATACGCCGGTTGACCTGACCAACTGCGATCGCGAACCAATCCACATTCTCGGCAACGTCCAGTCCTTTGGCAGTCTGGTCGCGATCTCGGCGGACTGGATCGTCCAGCACGCCTCGAAGAACTGCGGCCAGGTGCTGGGCCTTGAAGCCGAAGAGATGATCGGGCTGCCGCTGAAAACCTTCCTGCCCGCGCAGACCATCGAACGGCTCCGCCAGCGGCTTGGGGCGAATTCGCACGAGAATGCGGTCATGCGCCTGTTCGGCATGGACGTCTTCGGGGATGGTCGGCTCTACGACATCAGCGCCCATCAGTCCAACCTGAGCTTCATCCTCGAATTCGAGGCCAAGTCGCGCGGCGCCCAGCATGACGAACTGGCGATCGTGACACCCATGATGCGCCGGGTCGCAGCCGAAAAGGACCTGCTGGGCGTATCACAGGCCGCGGCACGACAACTGCGGGAACTGGCGGGCTTCGACCGCGTCATGGTCTACCAATTCGGCCCCGAGGGTGACGGCACTGTCATCGCCGAGGCAAAGGCCGAGACGGATACCGAGACCTACCTGGGCCTGCATTTCCCGGCCTCGGACATTCCGCGGCAGGCCCGCGAACTTTACAAGCGCAACCACCTGCGGCTGATCGCCGACGTGGACGACGAGGTCTCGCCGATCTATCCGCAGTTCAGCCCCGAGGGCGAGCCGCTCGACCTCTCTCTGGCCGTGACCCGCGCGGTCTCGCCCATTCACCTCGAATACCTGCGGAACATGAAGGTCCGCGCCTCGATGTCGGTTTCGATCATCATCCGGGGCGAACTTTGGGGTCTGTTTGCCTGCCATCACCGCGAACCGCTTTACGTCGACTACGAGCGGCGCACGGCCATCGAACTGCTGGCCCAGTTCTACGCCTACGAGTTGGAACGGCGCGAGGCGCGCGAGGTGTCCGAGACCATCGGGCGCGCGCAGAAGCTGCACGACCGGCTGATGATGAGCCTGAGTTCGGGCGACGACCTCGCCACCGGATTCCGCGGCATCGCCAAGGAAATCGGCAAGGTCATCCCTTATGACGGGATCGCGCTCTACCTCGGGGACCGTTACGTGACCATCGGCGTGACCCCCGAAAAGGAGGATTTCCAGACCATCGTCCGGTTCCTGAACACCGCCGCCGCCTCGCGGGTCTATGCCACCGACCACCTCGTCGCGCGTCTGCCCTCAATGGCCCACGCGGTCGACAGCAGCGCGGGCATCCTCGCCATCCCCATCTCGCGCCTGCCCCGGGATTACATCGTGCTGTTCCGGACCGAGGTTGCACGGCAGGTGACCTGGGCGGGCAACCCGCACAAACCTGTCGAGGTCGGCAGCTTCGGCGCCCGACTGACCCCACGCAAGAGCTTCGAGGTCTGGAAGGAGGACGTCGCCAACCGCAGCGCCAGCTGGTCGCCGACGTCGCTGCGCGCGGCCGAGGCGATCCGCGTGACGCTTCTGGAGGTGGTTCTGAAGCTCTCGGACGAGATGAACATCGAACGCAAGCGCGCGCAGGACCAGCAGGAACTGCTGATCGCCGAGCTGAACCACCGGGTGCGCAACGTGCTGGGGCTGATCCGGTCACTGGTGGCGCAGTCGAGAAAATCCTCGCGGACGATCGACGAATTCTCTTCCGCCATCGACGGCCGCATCCAGGCGCTGGCCAAGGCCCACGACCAGCTGACCGAGACCGAATGGTCGCCCATCGCCTTTGCCGACGTGGTGAACATCGAGCTCAAGGCCTACCTCAACGAGGACCGCGAGCGCGTCTCGATCCTCGGGACGCCGATCAAGCTGGCGCCGGAGGCCTTTTCGACCATCGCGCTGGTGTTCCACGAACTGGTCACCAACTCGGTCAAGTACGGGGCGCTCTCAGCCCCGCACGGCCGCGTCACCGTCGAGGTCGACAAGGCCGAGGGCGGCATGGTCAGGATCACCTGGAGCGAGACGGGCGGCCCCGCCGTCAAGCCCCCGGAACGCCGCGGTTTCGGCACCACGATCATCGAGAAGTCGATCCCCTTCGAACTCAAGGGCCGCGCGTCGATGCAGTTCGCGCTGATGGGGCTGCAGGCAGAGTTCCACATCCCCGAGCGCTTCGTGACCGAGATCGAGGCGCACGACATTCCCGCCGTTCCGGTTGAGGCCCCTGCCCCCGCCCCAGTCACCGCATCGCTATCCGGCACCGCCCTCATCGTCGAAGACAACATGATCATCGCGATGGACGCCTCCGACATCCTCGAAGACCTCGGCGTGGACAACGTCCACACCGCGTCGACCGTGGCCGAAGCCCTGCGCATCATCGAGTCGCACCAGCACAGTTTTGCCGTCCTCGACGTCCACCTCGGCGCGGAAACCAGCCTGCCCGTCGCCCAGGTGCTGAGATCGAAGAACGTGCCCTTCATCCTTGCCAGCGGCTACGGCAGCCAGTCGGAGTCCCTCGCGAAGTTCCCTTCCGCGACCATCGTGTCGAAACCCTTCACCGCCGAGTCCCTCACGAGCGCGGTGTTGGGGCTGTGGAAGAGTGGGTAGGTGGTGGGGGGATATGGTCGCGAGGGGCTGTAGCGAAGCTGCGCTTCGGGCGGACTTGCAGCCTATTCGAGGGAAGTTTGTTCTTTGATTCTGGTGCCCCCACACGGACTCGAACCGCGGACCTACTGATTACAAATCAGTTGCTCTACCAGCTGAGCTATAGGGGCCTTGGCAGACCGATTACTGTCTCTGCGCGCGCGCTGCAAGGGGAATGTCCGGTGGTTGCGGGGATGTGCCGGGGCGTGGCGGGGGTGCGGAGGTCGCGGGAGACCTTGGTGTTTGACTGCCCGGGGCCGAGCCGGTAACCCGGGACGACAAGACCACGTCCGGGGCCGCGACGAGACCATGCAGGTGATTTTCCACACGGGTGCGCATCACACCGATGACGAGCGCCTGCTGAAATGCCTTCTCAACAACAAGCAGGATTTCTCGCAACGCGGCATCGCGGTGCCGGGGCCCGGCAAGTACCGCACGCTGTTGAAGGATGCCTTCGGGGCGCTGGACGAGGCGCAACCTTCGGAGGATGCGCGCGACGTGCTGGTGGACGCCATCCTCGACGACGAGAAGGCCAACCGCCTGATCCTTTCCAACGCGAATTTCTTCGGGTCTCCCCGCTTCGCGCTTGGCGACGGGCAGCTCTATCCGCAGGCGACGCTGCGCCTGCACCAGCTGACCCAGCTGTTCTCGGGCGACCGGATCGAGATCTTCATGGCGATCCGCAATCCCGCGACCTTCGTGCCCAATGTCCTCGGCAAGGCCAACGAACAGCAGCGCGAGAACATCCTGGCGGACAACCCGCCGCGCTACCTGCGGTGGTCGGAGCTTTTGCGCCGGATACGGAACGAGCTGCCGGAACTCTCGCTGACGGTCTGGTGTCACGAGGACATTCCGCTGATCTGGGGGCAGATCATCCGCGACATGGCCGGGCTGGCGGAGGGCGAGCAGATCATCGGTGCCTTCGATATCCTGCGGGATATCATGTCGAAGGAAGGGATGCGGCGGTTCCGGGCCTATCTGAACGAGCACCCGGCGACCAGCGAACGCAAGAAGCGGCAGGTCATGACCGCCTTTCTCGACAAGTATGCCGATCTCGAGGCGATGGAAGAGGAACTGGACCTTGAGGGCTGGACCGAGGCGCTGGTCTCGGAGCTGACCGCGCTCTATGATTTCGATGTAGCCGAAATACGCACGATCCCGGGTGTCCGCCTGATCGAGCCCTAG
>ENA-OWNT01004222-OWNT01004222.1-seawater-metagenome-genome-assembly--contig:-NODE-4222-length-12805-cov-4.675676_pt1 | contig 12805 bp, 5 predicted proteins | sample MGYA00238136_ERZ651165 | MGnify/ENA primary metagenome ERZ651165 (study PRJEB26861, sample SAMN08777766) | seawater metagenome | isolation source: coastal seawater | place: USA: Florida | collected... | reverse complement strand
CGACGACGACGACGACGACGACGACGACGACGACGACGACGACGACGACGACGACGACAAACGACCGAACCAACGAACGAACCAACGAACGAACGAAGTCAGCAGTGCTGAATTGTTGAAGTTCGTTGCTGCTGCTGCCTTGCGACGTTCGATGTTCGACGTTCGACGTTCGATGTTCAACGTTCGATGTTCGATGTTCGATGTTCAATGTTCGATGTTCGATGTTCGATGTTCGATGTTCGACGTTCGATGTCGATGTTCGATGTTCGACGTTCGATGTCGATGTTCGATGTTCGATGTTCGATGTTCGACGTTCGATGTTCGATGTTCGGTGTTCGATGTTCGATGTTCGGTGTTCGGTGTTCGGTGTTCGATGTTCGGTGTTCGGTGTTCGGTGGATTGATTCTTGTTGTTCGGTGTGCGATGTCCGACGTTCGGTGTTCGTTGGATTGATTCTTGTTGTTCGATGTTGTTGTTGCTTGCTTGCTCGACGACGAAGCGGTGACGAACGAAGTCGGCAGTGCTGAAGTTGCGCTCGGTGAGTTGTGAATGTGCTTGTTAGTGGGTGTGGTGATTCGTGCAGCATCGCGTCGTTCGTAGGCTTATTGGCTTGTTCGTGGCCACGTGCGCTCGCCGAGAAGGAGAATTGAGTGGGCGCGAGCAACCCGTTGAGGCTAGCAGGAACGATGGGTTCGCGCCACGTGCAAGTGCGTGTTTGAAATCAAATACCGCGTGCCATCGGAAGAATGAAGTTGGGGTGAAAAATTGCTTCCGACCATTCGCTGCTCGCTTCGCAGGTCGCTCACGGCGATTGGCGAACTTCCGTGTCCACGCCGAACTCTCGTGCGAGGTTGCGCGCTGGTCATGTGCATAAGAGCACAAGTGATCGTATGTGACGCGCTCTGACCGCAAGCCAAGAGAGCGTTGATCTAGTGATCGCGATGGTATGTCGTGTCTCGCATGCCTTAATCGCTACCGCCCTCCTGGCTCAGGTCGGGTGGGCTGACTTGACGGCACCAACACCTGCTCCTGATGTGAACTGCGCGGGCGAATGGGGAGTTTGGAACGACTGTTCTATAACTTGCGGTTTCAACGGTTCCTCTGTGCGCACTTTTTATCACGTTGTCGAGGCGTCGGGCGGCGGATCACAGTGTCTCGAGGACGATGGGGTTACCGAACGTCGAGACTGCGGCGGGGAACACTGCCCAATTGATTGCGAAGGACAATGGGGAGAGTGGAGCGAATGCTCATCGTCTTGTGGGTACGGAAGTCAGTCTCGTTACTTCATGATTGTCCAGTCTGCTCAGTACGGTGGTGCAGACTGTGCGCTCGCAGATGGCTGGCAAGACCCACGACAGCTGGACTGTGATTGTCTACCCAACTGCGCTACGGAATGTGCAATCGACTGCGAGGGAACCTGGGGAGCGTGGGACGAATGCTCAGCAGTTAATTGTTCGGAGTTTGGTCTGACCGGTCGCGAGTTCACTGTCACCGCGGAAAGCGAATTTGGCGGGCAAGATTGTGAGTATGCCGACGGGCAAAATGATGCGGAAATTTGTTTCCGCGCATGTGACACTACGGAGGGCCTCGCGAGGACGTCCACCAAGCTTCCGGCTCAACAAATCGACGACTCCGAAACCACATATATTGTCAGTGGCATTGCAGCAGGCACTGTCGTACTTGTGACCGCTATCGCAATTGGTGTCGCGTGCTTTTGGTTGGCTCGGAAGCGCCGGCTGAAGCGGTACCTTGAACTCGACGAGGTGTCGGACAAGAATATTGTAATCATTGGCCACACACCAACGCCGGTACGAACGGAAGAAGTTATCCTTAGCGACATTCGTGAGGTGATAAGCGCCAACACATCTTCATGGACCACGTTGGAAAAACTGGCGCGCTTGGTTGGAGAATTTCATGGTGCACACTCCGATTCACAATCGTCTGGATCTCTTGAAGGTGATCTGCCACAAGAAGTGCGTGACTCTCATGTCATTCTTCAGGATGCATTAAGCGAGAACCACGCCCGCATGAGCGCGGCCGTGCGCGAAAAAGATTTTCGCACGATTGCCGTCCTCAACACTCAGGCCGAAACTATTCTGGCAGTCTTGCCAGCCGCTGCAGCAGACGCGGTTCACGACTCGGATCTCGAGTGCGTTCTTCCTGGGCTGCTGTTGCACAAAGACAGGTTTGACGGGGGATCGGAAGCATTTTTGGGACGCGGTGCATCGGGCGCGGTGTCACGTGGAGTTTGGGTCCAAAACGTCGGATCCACAGAAATCCGAACCACGGTCGCCGTCAAGGAAGTTCAAAAAACCGGTGCAAGCGAGAATCGCGCCATGCGAGAATTTCTGTTGTTGAGCAAGAAGTTGCAACCGCAGCATCCAAACATCATCCGCATCTACAATATCATGTCACACTCCAGCACCTATTTCGTGGTGATGGAGTATTGCTGTTTTTCTGTTGATAAGATGCCTCAGAACTTTCAGGACTTCCTTCACGGCTATGACAGCACCAACGAGGAGTCTGTCCCAACGCAGCGTCGGCTGTCGCTGGCAAACGTAGGCCGCATCGTTCTCAACGCGCTGATACAAGACCTGATCCGAGGTGCAAGTTTTTTGCACTCCCGACAGGTACAACTCGCTTGAGTAGGTGAAAGCCAGCGCCCTGGTCGTAATTAATTGCGCGTTTGTGTTTTGCGGCAGGTGGCCCACTGTGACATCAAGCCAGCAAACGTGCTTGTTGCCTTTGATCGCGGTGGTAAGCACAGGGATTTCAAGCAAAAATATTTCAAGGAAGCTCAACTAAAACTGACCGATTTCGGTGCGTCTCTTGAACGTCACAAGTTGGCGTATTCTTCTCGTAAACACTCACATCCGTCTGCATTTTTTCCAGGGGTGTCACGCATTATTGAGTCGCAATCACATGCAGAGAACAACCACGCAGAAACAACTGCCACTGTTTCTTTGTCAGCACTCAAGAAAACGGAAGGCATCGCTGGGAGTGAATCGTACATGTCACCTGAAGTATTAGAAATTGTGCGGGCGATTCGGATGCGGGAGTTGCACCATGACCCTGCCATCACAGGCCAGGTGCTGATCGCCAACGATGCCTTTGGATGTGGCTGTGTCATTGGCTATTTATGCAGCCGCGGGAAGCATCCGTTTCAATCGCCAGTGTTCAAAAGCATTCCTGACGTACGTCCGCAACGTGCGGATTCGTGTAGCGTTGTCGTGTCGTCCTAATTGCAATTGTTTGCTGCGTATTCAGAATATTTTGGCGGGGCGGCGAGCAGTTTTGACAGAACTAGGTATTGACGACCCTCGCCACGTAACTTTGGTTGATAAGATGACGTTACGAAACCCGAAATCTCGCTGGAATCCCCAAAAGGTGCTGCGGCAATCTGCAATATTTGAATCAACTTTTTCCGATGAGGCCAGCATCCTGCTAGATACCATTGAGCTCCACAAAAAACCGGAAGGCTCTTGTCGGCAACAATTGCTTTCTGAGGAAATGCTCAGCCAGTATCCTCGGTTTCGCACGATGGTGTCGAGTAGCGATAGTCCTTGCATTGATTCGGTGCGACAAAAGACCAGCATGTTTGAGCAAGATATATGTGTGTACCGCCTAACACGGACATTGTCGATGTGGTTGTGTAGATTGTCGAGATCGTCAAGAACAGGCATCTAACAAATCAAAATCAGTTAGACGAAGATTCTATTTTTGCCATTGTGGCTTACACCTTCGACAACCAAGTCGAGCGTACCAGCAATGTGTACTTTGCTTTGAACAAAGCTTTGAGAAAAAGGGCTACGAATGCTGAAGACTTCCAAAAGTGGCAGGGTTTTTTGTACTTTTTGATGTACGTGTGGCCGTCGCACTGATGAAGGTTAGGTGCACAGTGGGTCACTCTTTTTTGTTGCGCTTTCGCCCTGGTACAATTTAGGCGAGCACTGAAGCAGTTGAATAAATTCCAAGGTCTTGTATTTCGTGGTGGCAACAAAGGCATTGATCAAAGAAAGGTGAAAAAGGAGTACAAACTCGGCCGCCCAGTTCAGTGGGCTGCCTTTTCAAGCTCGTCTCGAAGTGAAGAGGCTTCAAAGGCCTTCGTGAACAAGGCCAAGGGAGTGTTGTTCAAAATCACTGTCGTCAGTGGCACAGATATAGGACCATACTCTTACGTCCCGAAAGAAGGCGAAGTCTTGTTGAGTCCAAATACCCGCTTTACGGTCACCAAAGAACTCTACAAGGACGACGAAGGCTACTCTTGCGTTGATTTGGCGGAGTCTAAGGGCCTGCTGTTGTCGTCGTGAGGTCGAAAATCTTGATTTATTTTATAAATTTTTAATGTGCCATGTGGTGCTATTGTTATTATCAAACTTGAGGATCTATCTCTGATTGAAGAGTGTGTAGAATCAAACAGTCAGTGAAAAGGTGAGCGACACATCGGGCACAAGCTATTTTGGGACGACGTAAACCACTTGAACAAGCACGCTGAATGAAACTTGTTGTTGCAAGTCTTGCAACTGTTTTTGGGAAGCTTCTGAGTGACGGTGTGGACGGCATTGTAGCAAATTGGGCACGGTTCTACGCCCTCCAAATTGCGATCCAGGTTCTGTTTGAGCAGGGAGAACGCGTCTGCGAGCGTCCCGTTTTGATTGGACATGAACCGGCGCATCTGAACAACTCCCCACCGGCGCCATGTATCATCTGAAATCCCCGACTTATGGGACACGGACACCTACAGCAGCACCATGATACAGGACGTGTCAGCAACGATGGGCGACTATCGATCAACTGTTGCGCAAGTGGACAGCATATTATTCTGACCTCGATATGGTTCAGTGGATAGTCCTTTGGAAGTTGAAGACGAGTTTCCAAAGTACATTCATTGTCGTCGGAGCTGTACCTTGCTGTGATGCTACGACCAACTTTGCTGCCACGTATTGCCATCGTCGAGTTCGAGTGTTCGTCAGCATGCGTTGAGGGAATACTAGTCGTCGTCGCCATTAGCTCCATCTCCGCCTCCACAAGTTGGGGTGTCACACGTGCGGAAACGTACTCACGAACAGCAGTGCGCGTCGCACGATTTTTTTGACGAGCAAACCATTGCCGCAGGAGAAGTGGGAACTCTTCGGCAGTTCGCAACACACACTCTGCGGCAACAGGTCCGAGCAATGCGGATACATCCCTCTTTCTGAACTTGTAGCAGACCTTGTTGGTGGAAGGAGCTTCGCCATAGTCGCTCTCACGACCGGCATCTGCTGCCCGTTGCATCACGAGTGTGACGTTATCTGTTGTTGATGCTGGTTCTAACAGAGATGGGATGCCGCGCCTGACGCGGGAAATGAAACTTGCGCCATCTAAGGTCCCAGCCGCTCCCACGCGATCCATATTCGCAACGGAGTCGAGCGCAGCTGCACTCAAACGCGTGCTGGAGACATGAAACCTCTTCTGTAGCAAACAGAGTCAAGCAAGCAACAACATGACATTCCAGTGAGTAAAAACTAGACACACTACGAGCAGGACGCAACACTTTCGACGACCCTTATAATCTCACCTTTCCAACATCCACCAAAACAATGCGAAAGCAAAAGTCCAGCACACACTCCACAAAATGATGGACTTCAGAGAGACCGCACAACGCTTGTCGATCTGACAATTTGTTGCAGCTGCGTAGTGTGTGGAGGAGTAACATGTAAGTCAACAGAAACCCTCTTTGGAAAGTCAGGCTGCGGCGAGTCAGATTCAGAACTCGTGCATCGATATCCCGATCATTTGAAGACGAACAGTGCACACAAGGTATCAGACCACATCGGGGTGTGCCGAGTAGAAAGCGACATTGCCGTACAACATCAAGATTGCGCACGAACGACAAATTGGCTTCCACAATATCATCTTCGTCGTCCGAGTCATCGTGTTCTGTGTTCACGCACAAGGCGTTGCTAATCGCGTCGTGATACACGCACGCTGACGCCTCGGCGAGTGCCGATGAGCTTGAGAACAAAGCAACGAACAGGTGGTCAACTAATTTGACGCGAGCTGCACCGGGGGTCCACGCCGCTGCGCCATCAGCCCGAGATGCCTCATGATCAAAATTCAGAATCCAGTCATGAAGTAGCGGCAAAGCGGGCCAAGCCCCTGCACTGGATTCGTGCCGTTCAAAACAGAGCGATGGTGTGACGTGGAGCAACTTGTGAAGAACCTGTCGATCCCATGCATCAGCAGATAGTGCGGAAGTTGCACGAAGGCCACTTCGGAGAGTGACATACAAACGATGTTCACGGGACATGGATCGCAGAGAAGCAACAGCGAGTCGCTGATGCTGCAACGAGGCCGTTGCAAATGAGAAACCAATGATTGAAGATTGCGCAGGCTCGTCGGCCGTGAATTCATTACCGGCGCTTACTGTGGTTTGCATGAAAGTATTGAATCCAGTGGATATTCTTTTTATCAGTGTTTCCATCAGGCGAGGATTGTTTCCATCACTCGAGCTGTTAGGAGCTTCAGAGTTTGACTGAAGTTCATGAGACCAAACAGAAAGAACTGACGCCACGAAGGTAGCAGCTGATAGCATGATTTGATAATCCTCTCCGTCGGCCTCGCCTGACAACATTCCAGGTAGCGATGACAACGCGAGTTGCAGTAGCGTCCGAGCGGCGGTGGCATCTCCAATAAGATTTCGAGTTGGTGAACTTGCTGTTTGCATGAAGTTCAGCGTCGCGCTAAGCTCAATAGCAGCGAGCTGCAACTGTCGTGAGCTTTCTGACTTTAAATTCTCCACAGCTGCGGAAGTGCCTGCGGTGATGGCACGTACTAATGGGCCAGGATCAGGTCCGCCATGTGTTGTCGCATTTAGATATGCAACGGCGTGCCGTAAAATAATGCTGACGAGGCCCACTCCCTCTACATCGTGAAACCAGCTTGTTGCGCCACAGACATCACAGCATAGTTCTACTATCAATTGTTGCAGCTTTCGAAGCTGATGAGCTTCTCTAATGGAAAGGGGGGATGCAACAATACCCTGTGGAAGCCGGATTTCAATGGGATCACGCGTGGTGGATGCAACCGCGTCCGTTTTCTTTGGGGACACTGCTGCATCGGTGCTGCTCGTGTTTGCGAGAACCTCCAGATCAGCAGGGATCCTGGACAGCCGCAGAGCGACGGTTTGACGAATTTGTGACTGATCACGACCTCCCCAGGTGATTGAGTAGTAAGGTTCTTCACCTCCATCGGTGTGCACACCAACTATTCGCACAAGTTGTACTTTGCCATCACGCCCTCGATAAAGGGCGATCTCATTTTGAGCAAACACAGAATTCCGTGGCGTGTGTGGCGATGCTGGTGATATGCTGGGTTGCTTGGGCTTCTTATTCCGCACGTGCGTTTTCTGTTCTCTCGCTGTTTTGAGACTCTGTTGCTTGTCTCGGTGAGCCATCAAGAGCCGAATGGCGGCGCGGTCTTGCGCTTGCATGGCTTTCATAATGTCGCCATCGTACGGAAGTTCTTGTTCATCTTCATCTCCATCGTCATCATCATCACTGCTGTCATCTTCGTCTTCAGCAGCCATTTGCTTGAGCGCGATAGACAAAGAAATTTTTTCATCGTTCGACAAAGATTTGTATATGTCAGCCGGGCTGGCAGTGCCGTCAACAGATGCAACTGCAGGGTCAGCACTGTTTCGCGGCGGAGCTCGGGTGTTGATTGGTGAAGTCGATACAGCAGCCTCGCGGACGGCTACAACTTGAGACTCCAAAGCTGATTCAAGCACTGTTCTTGCGGGCGCTCCGAAAAAGTGCTGCACAAACTGCCAGTTATTGGAGTTCTGCAAAGGAAACACATTCTGCATCAAGGACGTCAGAGGCTCCCAGGCCCCATTTGGAACATGACACTTCCTCCAAACCGTGGACACGGTTGTTGTTGCATGCGTGGCGCTGCCCCACGCGCGCGCAGCGCTGCAGCACTTTTCACCGACCAATGTAACTAGTCTTCCCAAATGTAGGCCCTCGTACTGGTGGTTCATGTCCCCTTCAATGAACGAGTTGAGCAGAGATGATTGCATGTGGGCAAGGTCTTTCAAGCTAGCCGTGGTGGCGACCGACCAAGCAGTCGTGTCACCGCCAGCAATAGAGTGTTCGAGGGGATCACTTGCGGGAGCAATCAAGGAACTCAATGAGGCTGCCGCGGCAACAGAGGCCTCACGCTGGGCATCAGCCAACGCGTACTGAAATTCGCATAGAAGTGCGCAAAACGCCTTATCGGGCATTTTACTCCCCTCGGCTCGACGACTCTGTGACTGAAATGCCATCCAAAGAAATTCCAGCGACCGCATGTGCACCAACAACGCAAACACCTCGCAGTAGTATAGCCAGGTTTGGAGCGAAGTGGGATCGCGGCGACGCCGCTGTTGTTCCCAATGTGAGTCGCAAAGTAAATCGATGTCATCCAACGCCACAGATACCGGTGTGAATCCAGATGCACCGACGATGGCATCCAGTATGCCGATTATGGTGCTCGCTAAGAACCAAGATGACACACTGTGACCTTTGTGTGCCTGTGAACCCAGAACAGAATTGGTGAATGCAACAACACCGGCCAATCCGTGATTTAAGAAAGTGGTTTCCGTCCAAAATTGTGCCATTTCAATTTGAGCTTCAATCAAAACATCGTCGATACAGGTCAACACGGTCTCAGCAGCATCGCGAGTGCCCTTCTTAATGACCAATTGGCGCGAGAACAACGAACCAAACAAAAAGCTGTCGTCAATCGTGTTGGAGCGTTGCTTTCGCGCACTCGACAGCGTACCACGATCAGGTGGAGAGCAGTGAGAGACCATCAGCAACAAGGACGAACAGCCTCGACAACAAACATTAAACAGCGCGGGAATGCCGCCGTTTGAATCCAGTCGAAGCTGAATTTGCTTGTACGTGGCCGCAAAAAAGCGCAGGAAGTGGATGACTTCTTCAGCATGAAGATCCAGTGAAGTACACGCTTCAGCATCGAGGTTTAAACATGCGACTTTCGACGCGAATTGCTCCAATTGTTCCACACAAAATTTCAAGGTGGTCTCAAAGTTGAGTTGAATCTTCTTTCCAACCGAGGTTTTGAGTAACTCTCCACTTTCAGGAACAAACAATTTCAGGAGCTGTGCAAATGCCAATGGACTGCAGCGTGAAAAGGCAAATGAGTTTTTCCTCGATGCCGGAGCTGCAAACGAATACGTCAGTGCTTCAACGACTGAGGCCAAGGCTGGCAGCGAGGTAGCAGCATATCGCACAGTGTCAATACCAGCTGCGTCTGCAATATGAGACAGTACTTCAACACAAGCGTTGGTAGCAGCAGGCCGTTTCTCCAACAGCTCCCTGAGCCCCAGTGACCGGTTTTGAGTTGCCATTGTCTGCAGTTCTTTCAGGAGAGCTTCAGGCTTTGTCGGAGCCGTGCTTGTGGAAGTGACAGCAACAAGAACAGTGAATACTGCATCGCACACGAACTGAGATGGCGTTTCGGCTGCCAGCAGTACGGAGCTCATTTCTTCAACGTTCACTGGCGGCGTAGGCCACTTGAACTCTTGGACCTTCAGTTGACTCCAGTCAACCTGTTCGGACAAGTGCCAAGCTTCAACGGCAAAATTCACGGCCTTCGTCATGCGGGGCAACAATGTGGCAGATCGCATGTCGTCGACTGCAGAGCATGGCAATAGTTGGTGCAAGCCGTACACCATGTACTGGAACTGAGAAGTGATGCTTGCGTCCAAGTCCGCTGCTTGCAGCACGGAATCATTGGACTTAGGTAGCATTCGTAGTGCTTCGAGCACGGACTCCAACAAAACTTCAGCCACGGCGCTGGCCTTTGCTAACACTCCGTCTGCCTCTTGGTCGGCTCCTTCGAGCGCAACCAAGATTGCGGCGTGCGTCGACAATAAAGTTCCGATGTGGACACACAGCCAATGCAAGATCGCTGCCGTAGAATAGTACCCCGCATTCGTCGACTCACCTGAGTCAACATGTAAAAGCAAGTGGCTTTGCTCAAGGAGATTGCTCAAGTTTGCCGGCGCGATTCCTTGTACGTAGTCTTGTCCTGCGCCAGAGAATTTTCGAAGACACCCATCCAAACAGTCCAAGACCAAAGTGGGCTTTGCGTCTTCGACGTCACCGACAGCCTCATTCAACAACAATGTCATTACGGAGCGCAGTTGGCTCGCCTGGTTTGGCAACAGCCCTTGAGAAGATCCGAGGGTGCCCAACTGCAGGTAAGCGGAGAGCATGGCATAGACCGCTTGCGTGAAACAATTTGATGATGAATTGATTTGGTCATGGTCGTCGGAACGCATGGTACCGGTGGCCTGCCATGCCCGACCATCGGCGCGCAATCTTCTTGCAGTAACAACCAAGCAGTTGCAGGCGCATAAAATACAATCCAGTGCAAGTTTAGAGCTCGGAACATCCGCGAAATCGGAGCAAACGAACAAGTCCACGTGCTTGGAAGAGTGGGGAAGTGCTTGCAATTGTATCCCACAGCCCAGCAGCAACGTCCGAACGAATTTGAAAATGAATATGGAGCTTGTGGTGAGTTTGTCGTCCGCAGCGCCAGGCCCGTCGTGCACGAAGTCCAAGGGCAGCTTACCCACCAGAGGTACCAGAGCTGTGAACGCAACATCCTGAGCGCCAAAACAGCCGTTTGCCAAAAAGTCCCAAAATTGCGGAAACAGCCACTTCTTCAGGACAGTGGCAGCAGCTGTTGGGGCGCTGTCGCTTGAAGAAACACCAAAATACTGCAGCACGAGGCCCCAAATGGCAGGGTAATTTGAAGCGGTGCGATCTCGGAAAGCGCTCAGAACCGCCTTGCCGACCTTTGTCTCCTGAACCAACCACTTGTCGCGGTGCTGAAGCGCAGTTGTGACACAGCGATAAGCAGATCTTTGCAATCGTTCGTCCTTGTTCTTCATGTATCGCATTGCAAAGGAGAACGATGCTGACAGCTGCTCGCGAACAGCTGCAGTCTGCGCTTCGTCGACATCGAGACGCAGCGAGAGCTCCGCCAAGCCGCTCAGCGCCGCCAAACACTGCCGCAGGACTCGCAGCACTCTTTTTTCGGATTCTTCCTGGGATAAATTCTTCCGATCGGCAACACTTGATGCGTTGGTTTCCAAATGTTTGGCAATCGCCTTGGCGATATCAACGACTTCGGCCACATTTAAGTTAGGACCTCCGTCCGAGCCGGGGAAGAACTGTTGAAGTGTTTTTGTTGCCGCCGTAGCCGCCAGTCGATGTGTGTCGTGAACCCCAAGCCAGACAGACGCCGCGACTTCAAAGCGTAGCTTGGCCACAGCTTGTTTCAGCGGTTCATAGCAGGCCAGCAACTGGTGAGCAAGGCGTCGGGTTTGATGGTCATTGCTGAGGCAAAGCCGATTGTACTCATACAGTACGTGCCGGAAGGTGGCGCGCAGTAAGGGTCGTGGAGCAGCTTTCATTTTCTGAAGCAAGAATTCCAGAGCTTTCTTCCTGGTGCTGCCGTCTCGTTTTGCGAGTTTCTTGAGTTGAAAGTCCACATCACGGTCGTCGCCACTGTAAAATTCCGGGAGCTTGACACCAGCCTTTTTCGTAGCTACGCTCGCAACAGTTTGAGCCCCGGAGGCGCCGGCAGCGCCTCCAATGCTTGCGAAGGACGTGCCGAAAGCATCAAAGCCAATAAATGCATCAGTTCCGGTGTGTGTCGCGGCATTCTGGCTGCTTGCTGGGCCATTAACACCTTTTTTAAGACGCGGGCCTTGCTTTTGCTTTTTGCGCTTTCCGTCGTACCGCGGCATGGCCGCGCCGCCTCCCGGAGACCAACGATCACCACAACGACCCGGAAGTTGTTGTTGCAAGCCCGGAAACGATAAGGACAAAGAAAGTGTGCATTTTTACTGCAGTTGCTGACAACAATTGCGCTGCTCGTGATTATCCCAGCAACAGTGTTCGTGTCGGCGTCGGTTTGCCGCCGCGTCCGCCGCGTCAGCCGCATGAACTACAAAATAAGCACACAATACAAAGTATCATACCACTGACCTATCGAACACCTCCAACATGGAGAGAGCACCGACAACCCTTTCGACCTTTTTCCACCATCATTCCGGCTGGCGGAGAACAAGCAAGCTAGCTAGGTAGTAAGTAAGTTAGTAAGTAAACTAAGTAAGTAATAAAAACAACGATCGAACGAACGAACGAACGAACGATTTAAGTTGGTGCAATCTACTGGGCGACGACACGCGCCGACAAGACACAGAACGGACACGCCGACACGCCGACACGCCGACAAGACACGCGCGACGACGCGACAGAAAGGGATAGACGACACGTACGTAATGGCGCTGATGATTGCGCTGACAGTGGTGGCGGTCGCGTGTCGCGTGGCCGCTGATGGTGGGCAACAAAGGCACAAAGCTGAAGAAAGCAAACGAACGAACGAACGAACGAACGAACGAACGAACGAAGTTTTGAAGTTTTGAAGTTTTGACGTTGTGTTGTGAGATGGTGTTTTTTATGTTTCGAGTAATTCATTATGGAGAATGTATAGTTGGTTTTTTTGGGAATGGAGCGTTTTAAATTTGCAGGGAAGGGGGATAAGGGTGAGTGTTGCGGAGCAATTGAGAAGTTGTCGAAAGTGAAACTTTCAGTTTTCAATTCTCAAATTTTCAACTTTTCGAACTGTTCGACTGAGCGATTCTTCGATTGTTCGCAGCAGTTTTGCAGTTTTCAGCCTTCTGCGTTCATTAAGGCGAGTGTTCATTAAGGCTTAATGAACACTAATGAACAGTGTTCATTAAGAA
>ENA-OWNT01004221-OWNT01004221.1-seawater-metagenome-genome-assembly--contig:-NODE-4221-length-12806-cov-4.089088_pt1 | contig 12806 bp, 13 predicted proteins | sample MGYA00238136_ERZ651165 | MGnify/ENA primary metagenome ERZ651165 (study PRJEB26861, sample SAMN08777766) | seawater metagenome | isolation source: coastal seawater | place: USA: Florida | collected... | reverse complement strand
TTCGTCGTTCGTCGTTCGTCGTTCGTCGTTCGTCGTTCGTCGTTCGTCGTTCGTCGTTCGTCGTTCGTCGTTCGTCGATCCGTTCTTCCTTTGATTTCGCTTTCGCTTTCGTGTCTTTTCGTTCGCCAGTGCGTTGCAACGTTACATCCCTTGGTGCCAAGCCCTGGCGTTTGTCTGTTGCGGCTGTGACGTAACGTTTGTTTATTTTTTAAATACATTCCGTACATCGTCGTCGTTTGTGCGTTTGTGACGTCGTTTGTGCTGGCTGCTCGTTGTATATATAGTTAGTTGCGTCTGTTGTGTCGACGGCATCTATCTGATCTATCCATTGTGTCAACTGCATCCGTTGTGTCAGCTGCATCGATCTGTGGTGTCAACTGCATCTATCTGTTGTGTCAGTTGTCTGTGGGTCTGTTCGGTCGACTGTGTTGGCTGTGTTGGTTGTGCCGGTGCGCCGGTGTGCCAATGTGTCCGTTGCCGTACTTCTTTGGCGTGTGTGCTTCAACGAAACGCGCGCACGTACGTGGGACATGGCTTATATCGCTTCGAGAGAACAACATACATTCGAAGCGCGTGCGGCGTAGGCACGTGCACCCCTATTCAATGTATGCCGGAGACATATGAGCACGTTTGCATTTGTGCTTGTGGGTTTGAAGGGCCACTCGTACTGGTAAGGTTTATCGAATGCGGAGTGGCAGAGGCGAAGCCGACGGAACCGGCACGAATTCAAAATTTAGAATGAAGTTGCACACCCAAAACGCCAAACACGCAACGCAGCTCGGACACGCTTTTGTTTTCTTCTTTATGTCGGTTTGTTCTTTTCTGGCAGGGCCACGGGAATGAATTGCGACTCGTAAAAATACACCAAACAAGCACAACGGGGACGTTGCGGGCACGCCAGGTGCTGTGATTATCGCGGACCGGATGGGGGCCGCGGCTAGTTGCGGTCATCAATATGGTTCAGTGACAGCGGCTCTCTTGGCTGGGGTGTCGAGAGACTACATCTCCCTTCAGTTACAGCAGCACGATGGCGAGGACCCGTGGGTTGCAGCCGGTTTTGCCAAATTGAGCGTGTTAGAGCAATTGAAGGTCTTGACAAACGGCGACCATGCAAAAATGGTGCTGAAGATCTCCGATAACGACGTCATGCACTTCTCACAGAGCCCGAAGTACGATTTCATGCTCTGCCTGGCAAGGCTGTGGATGTGATGCGCCGTGAATGTGTCGACGGGCCTCCTGAAAGTTTGCGCAATGCCTTGCTGCTATAGGTTTGAAGACCAGATTGCAACAGTGTACGAGAAAAAATACAGCATGCAAGTGGAAGGCGAGACAGCATTCACCGGGCTGAGCCTGTCAGGAGTCGACGCCACCGCAAAGTTCGTGCTCACGAAACACATGTCACAGACATTGTTGCTCTTGGATCTGTCGGACATGGAAAACCTGATAGCTTTTGAAATAGAATACTTCGTTCCAAGGAGCAACGCTGAAGTACAAGCTATAAAGGTCGTCAAGGCCTCGGACCATTTTGAGGCAGATGCAGAGCCCGCGGAAAGCAATGAGGGAGACCATACAGTTTCTGCAACCCCGCAGGAAGCAGTCCGGGATTCAATGGGTGACATTGCGACAGAGTCAGACATTGCAACTGACTCACCAGAAACATCTTTACGTTTTCCGCCTTGCTACCTCCGTGAACTTGTGTGCAGCGGAATTCCCCACGGCGCTCTGCCCGCCAGTCCAGAACAATGGACGCATGTTGCCCGACTGCTGTCTTTGGACCTTTCATTCATTGACGGGTTGGATATCGCCAAAGTGGCGTGGAGAGAACTCCCGTGCTTGCTCAGGTACGCCCGATATGCATCACTGCACCATACAGCACGGCATGGCTACTACCGAAACAAATTTCTTGCTGCGTTCACTGCACCATACATCCCTACACCACAACTACCGAAACAAATTTCTTGCTGCGTTCAGAAATCATTTCTGCACTGCGTAGATTAAGCATGGAGAACTGCGATCTCGACACCCTTGTTGTTGAGGACGGACAAGGCGAAGTCACACTCGATGGCGTACAAGCTGCGTCGACCACGTTTGTATTCTCTGTTCCGTCACTGAGATATCTTTCGCTGGCAGACAATGCGTTCGAGGATATTGATGGCCTCCGCCCGATCCACAATATGAACCGGTTGAAAGAGATCGACTTCAGCGGGAACCCGCTTTCGTCAACCGGAACCACTGCGACCCGCGACCGGTCTGTTTCACAATGGACTAGCGGTGACGTGCGCGCGAATGAAGTGTCTTTTTGCGCCGATTAATTAATGTGCACTCGCTAGGTACCGACAGACTATTGTCCAATGGATCGGACCGTCTCTGCAGGTTCTGGACAACAAGATTCTCAATCAGGATCTGTCCTCCACCGCAGCATCAAGCGCGATGGCAGACATTAAGGGCCTGGCCGCAAAAGTGACTGCTACTGACACTGTTCTTGATGACGCCGAAGGCAGCGAGCGGTACGAGCTCAACAAGGCCTTGTTTGTCATCGAATCCAACTTCATACTGTGGTGTTGCGTGTACAGCTGCAGTTGTTTGGAAGGCAATGCCTGTCAAGACCCGTACACTTGCAAAGATTGGGCAAATCGAGAAAGGATTGCGGCACAAGTGCGCAAGGACAAAAATCTGCAACTCCACTACCTCAGCAACTCGTAGGAGGCAGTGCCTGCTGTAAAGCGGCGATTGACCTTGAGTGCATTTATTTACTGGTTAGCTGTGGGCCGGGCTGCGTGTGTGCGCGTGTTGCTGATGGATACCAATTACACAAATACGGTAATTCATTTTGAATAACCTTTGTCACCCCGCTCCCTGATGCAGCACCGATGGCAAGCACCACCATGATGAAGGGTACACTTCGACTTCGACTTGCAGCACCGAACCCGCCACAACCGCTTCCAACACTATATTATATGCATCGGTACGTCGGTGCATCAGCACCCACAGACTCGACGTGGTGCACTTGCGTTGTGGGTGTGGGTGCGCAGCACCCACGACGTAGTGGACTCGAGGACTGTGCGCCCCAGCGCGTAGCACCCGCAGGACAGGTCTAAGCCCATGACATAGTCCCGGCATAAAACGGCTCCCCTTGTGGCCGGACGAGCATCTTGCTTTATTTCTTTCACAGCAAAGGTCGTCACGCTCAGGGAGGACGGGCAGAGAAACTGAAATGGGAAACGGACAGCGATTGGGTTACATGTACCTATCCGATTGCAACCTGACCTACTGGATTCAGTTCATAGCGCATGTCTGCCACTGCACCACGTCCAAAGTGTGAGAGTCCAAGCCCGTCACGTAGGCGTAGTTGCCATCAGGTGACACCGCAACTGCAATAACATTCCTCATGTTCGTGGAGTCCCCAGTGATGCTGCCCACAAGGGTTGTGCGTTAGTTAGGTTAGTGTTTGCACATTGCTGACATCCACAATCGCAATGCCGTCTGAGCCGGCACTTGCCGCATACACGAAAAAGTGCTGGCACACACACACACACACAAACGAACGAACACAAACCCGGTTCCAAAAAGCAGAACAAAACAAAACAAACACAATGGTTGTTGAGGGGGCCGTCGAGCGTGTACCGAAAAGTGCGTTCGTTCGTTGTTTTTGGAGCAGGAGAAGGAGACTGTGGAAGAGTCCCAAGACAGTGGTTGTGGCGAAACGAAACAACCGGCCATGCAAGCCAAACAGAACAACGACGACAACCGAGCCACAAACACACATACACACACACACGCCCGCGCACAAGAAGACGCCCGACACGCTCGTGGCGTGAAGTCCGTTTGTGAAACGGTTGGCTCCCGGCTGAGCTACAGTCCGTCACTGCACTCGCACAAAGCTGTCAGGCGGCCACGCAGACACGGAGCGAGGGAGGACGACGCAGCAACACAGCAGCACAACAAATAAACGCCACAACGACGACGTGGGTTCGTGTTTCACACCTTCGATCACAAAAAAGATGCGCTCGTTTTGGCGGGCAGATCTCCGCAGCAGCAAAAGGTGGGTGCCCCCTCTCATGACGCCCAGCACAAGTTGAAGCCCTGACCGTAGTACACGAGGTGGACAAAGAAGCCCCGGCAAGTGAGCGAGTGAGTTAGGAAGTGAGTGAGTGAGTGAGTGAGTGAGTGAGTGAGTGAATGCGCGTGTGGGGTGCGTGTCAACAGTCCAGTGAGTGTGGAGTGCGTGTCAACAGTCGAGTGCGTGGGAGAGAATTGGGGTCAGTCAGTGAGTGTGGAACCGACAGTGGATGCCACTGTCACAACGCGAAAGAAATTGACTGACAAGTGAGTGATGAACAGGAACGACCCTCATGGCTGGGCGCCGCAGACTATAAGCGCGCCAGCGCAACGTACACATACATACATACATACATACACACATGCCTTCCATTCTGCGTCACACCGGCGATAGTGACAGTGACAGTGACGGATGCCAACTAACTGGCACGGCTGGGTGCCCCAGACTATAAGCGCGCCAGCGCAACACACACGCGCCTTCCATTCTGCGTCACACCGGCGACAGTGACAGTGACGGATGCCACCTGGCATGGCTGGGTGGCCCAGACTATAAGCGCGCCAGCGCAACGTACACGCGCCTTCCATGCTGCGTCACAATGGCGACAGTGACGGTGACGCATGCCAACTGGCATGGCGTGGTTGGTGGTTGGTGGCTGGTGGCTGGTGGCTGGTGGCTGGTGGCTGCTGCTGGGGACGTAACGCGGTGCGAGTATGATGCTCGAGTAGGAAGAAAGAGCAGCAGCTGACAAAAGAGCAAACGAGCACAAGAGTCGAATTTGCGGATTTGCGAATTTGCGAATTTGATTGATTGATTGCGTTTGCGTCACCGTCACCAGCCACCAGTCACCACCACCCAACCACCACCGCCACCACCACCACACCACCATCGACGATCATGCAACCAAACAACCGAATGACCGAACGCAAACAGCAAACGAGCAAACGAGCGAACGAACAGAACAATCAACAATCAAACCACCCCGAGCCAAGGGTGGGTAATATGTAATATGCTATACCCGGGTAGCTCTTGACAGTGCTATTACCCCTTGATCAAGCTATCAAGAAATGAGTAAATGAGTAAATGGTGGACGGCTGTACACTTCCTCACTTCCTCGACTCCTTCTTATGCCATACTGTTCGACTGTTCGACTGGTAGTGTTGGGTCGTGGAGTCAATCAAACAGTGAGATGTTTGAGATGTATGTTTGATGTTTGATGTTTGACTGCTCCATCCAGTTCTCAGTGTTCTCAGTTCTCGGTCCCATCAAAGGGCTATCAGCTATGGCATATCATACATTGCGAGGGTTGTTGTTCGCGGGCGCTGCGGCGCTGCGGCGGCCCCCACTCACTCCCCACGCCTGTTGAACGAACGTCCAAACTTGACTGCTGATTGACTGCGTCCGCCAGTAAGTCAGCGGCTGGGTCCAGGCGTCGCATAGGAGGAAGTAAAGGACGCTTCTGCGCCCAGCGCCCAGCGCACAGTCGGTTCCAACGCAGTCAGTCCCCAGCCCTTCCCCTTCCCGAGTCACTGCCCAGTCACAGTCACTGCCCAACCCACCAACCCAGTCCAGCCACCAGCCACCCAGCCACCGACAGCCTCCACCCACATCACCTTGACCATCAGTGCAGTGCAGCGCAGCTGCGTGGGTGCGCAGCCCTGTCTCCCAGCTCTCCCCTCCCAGCTCCCTCCTGGTTACAATGCCTCGAACAGCACCAGCTCTCGAGCCTCAGTCAGTCCCATACACGCACCCTACACACCCCACACCTCACTCACACGCACACGGGACCCTTACACGCACGGACGCGCGGACGCTCGAACAGCCGACGAAGACGCTGAGAAACCACGCACTCTGTAAGGAAAGTGGAGGAACTGGTGGCTCTTTCGCTGCGGTAGTCGCTGAAGAAAGCCATGGCTAGTCGGACATACAGATGAACCCAGACGCTTCGTTTGTCGACGCCACCTGTGAGACCGCTTTCAGGACGATGTGCGTGCGGCTCAGGGGCAAACCGGAAGGTAGCTGGGTGCACGAAACTGGACGGCACCCCACCCCTTCACCATGGCGACAGAGCAAACACACAAATGGCAGCATGCACGTTCAAAGCCACAAGGCGTCGTCGTCAGGAGTTTGACGGGCCGTGACTTTCAGGCGGGCCACCACAATTGCGTGTAGAAATATTTGCCAAAGTTCACCGACAGTTGGCATGCCGCCGAAGCAGCTTTGCTCGCGGCAAGGCAACGCTTCCGCAGAAAAAATACTGTTGCTGAGTTGGATGTGCATGCGCACACAAAACTGAGCGTCCGGTGGCACCATGCGGCGACGAAGTCGCGGTGGCAGACGAGAGTGTTGCATCCTTTGCAACATCGCCGTCGTGGGTTTGCTGGTGTTCTGCGTGAAGCCAGTCGGAGCGCTCGTCAACATCACTAGCGACACAACTGTTGAGCAGGCAGCAGGAAATGTGTCGACCGAAAGCGCCATGCCGACCTCGCAATGCCTCGGTGATGTAACGCGGGTTGGTGATGGGCGCTGCGACTCTGGTGAAGAGCCAGGGCAGACCACACTGAACACCGACCACTGCGGGTGGGACGGAGGAGACTGCTGTATGGAAACGTGCACCGAGAGCGTGTATCAGTGCAACACACCATTTCAATGTTTCGACCCGAAGTTTGGCAGTGCCCAGGGACCCATCATTACCTGCCATGTGGCCCACTCGACTTGGTTGGGTGATGGCAAGTGCGACGTGATGGGCGCGTACAACACCGAAAAGTGCAATTGGGACGGTGGAGATTGCTGCGAAGATACATGCTTGGCAGGGCACGACCCAGACGCAGTCGCACAATGCGGGGTCTTGAACTACACTTGTCTGGATCCGCAGTCGGATTCCTACCTCGGTAGTGCCTGCAGTGTATCCGACCCCAACAAGCTTGGGAATGGGTTCTGCGATTCCATTTCGTCGGGCTACAATGTTGGCCTCTGCGACTGGGACGGTGGCGATTGCTGTGAATCTACCTGCCAGGACAGCGAGTTTTTTTGCAGCGCCAATGCTGAATGGGAGTGCTTGAACGAAGAGGTGGCGGACTACGCACCGGGAGTTTGCGCTGTTGAGTTTCAGGACTGGCTCGGGGACAACTACTGCGATGTATATGGCGGCTACAACATCGCGGCGTGTAACTGGGACGGAGGAGACTGCTGTGCTGTGACCTGCGGGCAGTCTGCGGCTCCTGGTTCGTTCGGGTACGATTGTGGCGCGGCAGGGTACGCCTGCCAGGATCCGGACACGTGCCATGCACCTACAACTGAGAACTTGGGAGATGGTTACTGTGACGACAGCAGATACAACAACGCACTGTGCGATTGGGATGGCGGCGATTGCTGCTCGGCAACGTGTGTTGACAACTTTGAAGCCTCGAAATTTTGCGGAATTGACTCCAGCTTTTCTTGTCAAGATCCTCTTTACTCCAACGCTGTCAACACCTCGATCGTGCCTGCTGTGACCTCCGTCACACCCAGTACTGCCGGCAACAGCCCGTCACTTGTCCCCCAAGAAACCACCATGTCCGGGTCTCCTGGGACGGTTCCTCCTCAAAGCACTGGATCCACTCGCGTACCCGGCACTGCGACCACGTCCACTTTCACGACCACACCGACAACGAGCTCGACAAGTACCACTACAAGTACCACTACAACGACCACTACAACGACCACCACTACTACTACGACTACTGTGTCTGGTGCACCTACTGTGTCCACGACGTTCATAACGACAGCAACAAGAACGACGGAAACTACGGCAGGGATAATGACAGCAACTACTGCAAACACCACCACCACGACCACCACTACGACCACCACCACGACCACCACCACGACCACCACCACAACCACCACCACGACCACCACCACGACCACCACCACAAGCACCTCGACGACCTCGACGACCTCGACGACCTCGACGGCCTCGACGACCTCGACGGCCTCGACGACCTCGACGACCTCGACGGCCACAACTACTACAGCGTCCGTCGCAACGCAACAGACAACGGAACAGACGAGCGCACCTTCCTCGCATTCAGTACCGCAAGAATTTCAAAGCAGCAGCCCGAGCCTGCCCGTGGCAACGAGCATGACGAGGGTTGGGAATGATGTTTCAACGACAGCGGCACCGAATGCGTTCCGTGACACAACGCTACCAGGCACTGACTTATCCAGTGATACCACATTGGTAGGTCAGAGCTCTACTCCTGGAGAACAACCTCCCCTTCCCACAGCGAGCACGTCATCAAGTGCCAAGCGCTTGGACATTCCCACCACAGCTGTGACACCACAGACAGTTCCCCATGCCTCGTTTCGCACGACTATTTCCGGCGAATCAGATTTTCGCACAACGTCGGCCCCACATGCGGCGGGCGTCACATTGTCGGGTCCGTGTCAGGACGTTGACGGTTGGGTCGACTCCGCTGGCGACACATGTGACGATTACGTGACCAATAATTTTTGCGGGGAAAAGTGGCAAGTTCATTATGTGAACTTTGGCATGATAGCAGACGAGGCATGCTGCTTGTGCAGATGCTTTCCGGAGTGCGGCAATGGCGGCGGGACTACAACTATAGTAACAGAGCCTCCTCCAACGGAGCCAAACTACAATGTCGGCTCAGAGACGGAGGCACCCAGCGATGGCGACCTCAACGTCGTGATTTATGTGATCATTGCGGGAGTGAGCGTCATTGTAGTTGCCGTTGCAGTGTTTGTGGGCATTCGGCTCGGCTATCGCCCCGCACCCGTATTCGCTGGGGGACCTCCGCGAAGACAGTCGCGTCACCGTCGACCTGAGGCACCTGGGTCCGACAGCCGTCATGTGCCGCGGCTGTCGTTTGACAACGGCGCATTCTCGCAGCCACATGGACTGTTTCACCATCAAGCACCTCCCAGCAATCGAGGACCTGAAGTCGAGCTAGGCTCGAAAGAACAACCTTCGACGGACCTCATTGAAGGAAATTGGGATGGCAAACTTACCAGCGTGCTTCAGATGCAACGCCAGATCCAAGCTAAAGTTTTGAGCAAGTCGAATCGAGAGGACGCGTTTGATGATACACGAGATGAGGCAAAGGATCCCGATGTCCAAGTCCACTGGAACTCCATCAAAGAAGCCATGGAGCGAAACAGCCCTGCGCACTATACAACGAAGAGAAAGCAGCTGGCACCCATACACAGGTTGCAGTCACGACAACGGCGACCGCGAACCCCTCCCCGTATTGATACGCTGAGACACGGTTGGTGCGACAAAGAAGCATGCCGTCAGTCGCAGCGGGTCCTGAACTCGCTGCACAGCGCTCGCAAACAAAGGAAACTGGTGCGGACATTGACGCCACCAACACCCAGAACTCTGGCCGCCACTGTTGTTGTGGTAAATGACAAAGACGATGAAGAAGATGACCCGACCAGAGCATCTTTGCCAATTGGTTGCACTCGTGCTAAGATATTCGAGTGGCTTTTTGGAGCGTTAATCTACGTCGAAAAGCATTTCGGCGGGCCATTTTTGGGACCATCGCTCCGCATCATGGGCGCTCCTGCTATCTGGGCCGATGTGTGGCGCGATCCGAAGAGTCGCGACCTTCTGCAGTTGAAGGCAGTCGCCAAATCTCGGCTGCGCAAGCTATGCGCTAAGTTCGACAACAACTTCTTCGCAGGGCTGGAAGCGAGAGCCGACCCTGTGCTCGATATTGGCAGACCAAGCAGCGTGCAGGAAATGTTATCGGCAGAAGCACTCGGAGCCGATCACACCGCAGTCTGGGACCAGTATGCTGGAGTGGCTAGCGCAGACCCACTGGATGATTGGTGTGGACACGAACTTTTGAGCAGGGATCACGCAGATGGTGTGGTTCGCCAGGACCAGTTCGTTGATGTGTCCGGTGAAGACTGGGAAGGAGATGATGCCCTCGAATTTAGATACATTTTCGTGCTGCTGCGCATGGCGGTGGCATGCATGGACCGCTTTCGCTCAATCCTGAACCCCATCTGTGATGGAAGTATTACCCTTGCCCACGACATTCAACCGAAAGAATACTTGTTGATGGCGATGGCCATTGAACTTGAGCAGGCCGATTTGCCGCGACCCCGCCCGGCGGAAAACACTGATCTGTTGTCAGCCACTCTTTTGTGTGAGACTACGCAGGGCATCGTTCGTGCTTACGATATCCTGCGCGCAAAATTCGGCGAGCCAATCAGAGTTCGGAATAACTTTTCTGTGCAGAACAACAAAAACAAGAGAGGAACCAGTCCGGTCACGATCGAGAAAGCATCGTCTCGAGCGAAAAGGTCGCCTTTTGATCTCCGGTGCCTGAAGTGCACGTTCTTGTTACCGTTGAAAGAATACGCCTCGTGGCGAAGTGTTTTACGGTCTCGTGCGTGCACATCTACATGGCGACGATGGCGTGATCGTTTCAAATCTCGGACTGCTCCGCTGATGGGGAGGGCTGCCGCACAGGAACTGTTACGCATGTTGGATGGTGTGGATGTGGACATCGAAGAATTCGGGGTTGCTTCAGCGGTGCCTCAAATTTTGGTGGAGGTGAATATCACGCTGAAGGACTACTATCACAGCTTCCAGCAAGGGTGGGTCTGGCAGCGCGTTTATCGCGCGCCGGTTCCAGCGGAACTGTGCGTCACCGTCGCGCTGGACAGCTTAGACGGTGAGACTGCCACACTACTGCGGTCGGCTCGCGATTTGAGCGGTATTTTGAGTGAGCAGGACGTAGTTGAGCTATGAACGCCTTCTCTTGAAAGACCGTGCACTCTCCCTTCTGACCACGAAAAACTAAAACCAAAAAAAACCAAAAACCAAAAAAAATGAACTGGTCGGGTTGCGCGCAGGCGACTGTAGTGCCCGACTTATTGTGATTTCTCGCAAGCTGCGACGACGACTTTTCAAAATCTTTTGAAAATCTGCCTTTTTATAAAAAACTTTGTTACTGACACATGTAAGAGTTTTAAAACTGGTAACGATACTTTTTGATCATGCAGCCAGCAACCTAACCAGTTGCGCTCACACAGATACTTGAGCCGAGTGGACGTAAGTGCAACGTGAGTTGTGTCGCTAAAAGCCGATGTCATGGCAGTCCGCAGAGTCGGCGACGCGGCCAGATTTCGATCAGTACCACACGATGCTCGAGTACGATCCGGTCGACGGGTTGAAGATGCCGGTGTAGTCAGTGTGGAAGTTGAAGGTTGGCCATTGGTGCATGATAGATGCAATGGACGTGGCATTGACATTTGCCTGGGTGAGAGCTTGAAGGTTAGCGTTGACAGGGGTGCGGCGGTCGTCAGAGGTGGGCACAGGTTCCCACCAGTCGTAGTTCGTCTCTGCAAGATACCAGTCAGTGTCGTTCAGCGTGCGGACAGGGCCGTTCTCATCCGGGACGCGGCCACGGGAAATGACGAGACCCTCGTTTGCTTCGCGCCCAGCAACAATGTAGTAGACTTCATTAATGAGGTCCTGACTGGCAAGGTCGAGAGTGGCAGCAGAGAAGCTTGTCGCTGACTCCAGTGTTTTGCGCAGGTGCTGGGACGGCGTCATGGACTTGTGCAACAGGGACTCGAGGATGTTTTGCCAAAGGAGACCGCCCTTGCCGCGGGCATCGATGGACCCGGAGTACGTGGGCGACATACCGTTGAAGACGCCGACGAAGCCAACGAGAGTGGCACCAGAGAAAACGGTGACATTGTTGCGCTGGAAGTCAACGTCGATGGCCAAACCGAGAAGGGAGGAGTCCAAATTCCAGTCCAGGTTGCGTCCATGCCAGATGGTGCCATCGGTGTCGCGGGCAACCAACGAAGTGCAGAGTCCTGGGCCATTGTCGGGGTTGAAAGGGCGGGATGGCGGGACCTGTTGCGTGGCGGGGTCAATGTACTCGCTCACATTGTGGCAGTAGCACCACTCTTGGTTGGGGTCGACGGCCATGCAACCAGGGTCGTCCTTGTGTGTGGGACCAGTGTTGTTCCAATTGGAGCAGTTGAGACCCAGAGACTCAATCTGGTAGATGAGGTTAATCGCCACCACTTCGCCGAGGTCAAGGCCGAGCACCTTGGCAATGCCCTTCATTTCTTCGCCATAGTCGGTGAAGTAAGGCTCGATGTCGCGACCAATGGCCTCAACGATGGGCAACGCCCATGCAGGGACGTAAGAAGCAAGGTACTTTTGCAGAGCCGGGACCTCCGACAGGAAGTCTTTCGCGATGTGAGTCCACCTGTCCTCGGGAGCGGCGTCCAAGTCCAGCGTGTACCGCGGCAGCTTGTGCGGTTGCACGTCGCTGGCGGCCTGCTTGTACAGCTCGTTGTCAAGCCAGCCGCCAGCAGCGGAAGCTACCGAGAGAGCAGCGAAAACGGGGAGGACGCGAGCCCACATCGTGTCCGAGAGTTGCAGGTCGAAAGTTGTTCAATCAAACAACACTGTCAGATGACAAAGGTGACTATTTTGTGGCGCTTCTTTCCTTCACGGCCACAAAAATAACCGTCCACAACCCACCAGCACCAACTTGCCTACAACGAAACGAAGGAACGAAGGAACAAGTAACGAAGGAACGAAGGAACGAAGGAACGAAGGAACGAAGGAACGAACGAAGGAACGAACGAAGGAACGAACGAAGGAACGAAGGAACGAAGGAACGAAGGAACGAAGGAAGGAACGAAGGAACGAAGGAACGAAGGAACGAAGGAACGAAGGAACGAAGGAACGAAGGAACGAAGGAACGAA
>ENA-OWNT01004220-OWNT01004220.1-seawater-metagenome-genome-assembly--contig:-NODE-4220-length-12806-cov-5.789536_pt1 | contig 12806 bp, 4 predicted proteins | sample MGYA00238136_ERZ651165 | MGnify/ENA primary metagenome ERZ651165 (study PRJEB26861, sample SAMN08777766) | seawater metagenome | isolation source: coastal seawater | place: USA: Florida | collected... | reverse complement strand
GTCTTCGGTCTTCGGTCTTCGGTCTTCGATCTTCGGTCTTCGGTCTTCGGTCTTCGGTCTTCAGTCGTTGGTCTTCAGTGTTTGACCACACGGAGCCACCAGAAATTGTGGAGTTGGGCTGCGGTTGTGGCTGTGGCTATGGCTGTGGCTGCTATCATTTACGAGCTGACGCACGCGCCCACGCACGCACGCACGATGCACAAGAAAAGAACACAAAAATAAGAGGAAAGGACGAACGAACACAGGCGAGAGAACGAAACATTGAAGACTGAAGACGAGACAAGGGCAAAACGGTACACCGTTGGTGTGCACTTCTGTTTTTTTTGTGTTTCCACAGATCGACAAAAAAAGCGTCGCATTTCGCGTTGTGCTAGTTCGGCCTACGAAGCCTAAGCGTGAATTCGACTAAACCCCAAGATGGCGAGCAACATTCAGAACATCGTTGGTCACACGTCAAGTAGTGTTGCCGATATTTTGCGGAGAATGTCAGCCACCTCCAGCAACGTAGCAGGTTCAAAAGACAGTGGTGCTGGCTGCTCAGCACAGGTTTCGAGCCATGCTCGACCACACAAACGTAAGCGTCCTGTCAGCCGTAGCGACACCAGCGCCAACCAACACAAACGAAGCGGCGCTAGTGCCTTTCAGCAAACCGGCACAAGTGCCGTGTCTAGCGTATCACCCGCGTTCGAGGCCGGACGCCTGTTGGCTGTGCGAAAACTCTGCAGTGTGTTTGCCGCAGACTTCGGTCCAATACTGGGAGGATCAAAGAAGTGGCATACTCATTTTGAAGCTTGGCTCTGGGACCAGCGGGCCCGAATCCCCGACGCCGACAAAGACACCCAAGATGCGATAATTCCCACGGGACCAAGCACGGTGGATGCCCCTGAGTTGGAGCACAAACTGAAGCGGGCTGGTGTCGCAAAGAAGGCGCGACGAAGGCTGTGCAAGAAGCTGAGTAAAAGTGCGTCTGCCATCAAAACCGCTTTGTACCGCTCGCAGCGACAAAGACAACAAGCCAGAGCCAAAGTAGTGATGCAGAAACTTCGGATTCAACGCAGAGTGTCCCACAAGGAAGAAGCTAAGGTGGACGAAGACGCAATCAAAGAGGCGCAAAAAAGACACAAAAAGAGCCGCGCGGTGACTACGTTGTTTGTCAGTGGCCTCGCCGACAACGATGCTTCTGTTGACGAATTGAAGTCGCTGTGTCAAGACCTCCCAGGGTTCGAGGCGCTTCAAGGTCACATCGACGCAAGACACCCATTTGCATTCGTGAAAATTAGTGACGAGGCACAACTGGCACCTGCGATATCAAAAATTGAAGCGTTCGCACCGAGACTGAGCGAGCGCTACACCGCACAGCTGGCCAAGCGTGATTTAAAAGTCGCGACGCCGTCACGCCAAGGCAGTGTTGAAGAGCACATCAAGTGGTCTTTGACATGTGCTGGTGTGTCAGTTGAGATCAACGACAGCCACTGTCTTCAGATGTTGCAGCGTTACAACAACACTCTTACTGCTGCGGGAGTTTCTAATTCAGTCACTGCTCCTGCCACCATGAAAAGCCGGACATTCCGTGAAGCGCTGTTCTGTTGCCTTGCCAGGTATAGCGCACTGCAAGGCGGGCACCCTCGCGGAGGCGGTTGCCAAGCGGCAATCCACCACGAGTGCTTTCGCGTATTGGAACGCGACTTTGGAGTAACAACAGAATGCTTCGCCTCTCCGTTCAATGCTTTTCCTGGATTTCGAAACTTTTGTAGCATGTTCCGGGATACCGACCGTCCGTTCGGTAGCGTAGGCTCCTTCTTCGACTTCCATCCCAAAGAAGGTAGCTTCGAAGCCAACCCCCCATTCCAACCACCAATTGTTTCCATGATGCTCGAGCACATGCACCGACTACTCGATGCTGCAGATGCGTCGAAGAAGGCGTTGTCTTTCATTGTCATCGTCCCGTACGTTATCATTATTGCCGTGTTGCTGCATCAAATCGCTGTCGTTCAATTACCTCTTTGTTGTGTGTGACTTTGTTTCAAATCCAGGCACTGGCCCGAGAAACCGTGTTGGGTCGCCCTGTGCCAGAGCCCATTCTGTCGCAGAACACTCCACTTGAAAGCGTCGGAACATGGGTACTTTGAAGGATCCCAACACTCGAAAAGTAATCAACGTCGTCAAGCTAACGCGGATTCGTCAGTTTTCTGGCTGCAGTCTGCGATTGGGAGCACAACATGGGCATGCGACGACGACAAAGTAGAAAAGCTGAGAGAGTCATTTCTGCCGAAGGCATAAAAATGCATAAAATGTTGCAACACACCATTACAAGGCCACGCGGACCACAGCAAATGGCGGGCATACCGGAACCTCTGAGCGATTATGGACTTTATGATGACCCTGCCATGCAGCGATCAAACTCCTGCATTTCTTGCGTCAGTGGAACCTTCAGGACTGGCGAACATCAAGCAGTGTCGCAAATGTTCAAGCAATTGGAGGCCACATGTACCCGGTATTACACAACATAATTAGTTTACTTGCACAGAACAAAAACAGTTGAGTTTATTATTTGTACAGCTCTACGTCATCTGAAGGATTCAAATCCCCAGCTCCTCTTTCATTAGCATGTCTGCGCGTGCTCGAATTTCGTCGGCTTTGCTTTCAGTTCGGGTACGACTTCGACCAACGCCACCGATCCCAGATTTTCGTTTCGTCTGTTTGGCAGCTCGCTCCGCCTTTGTCTCTCGCACCTTTGCGAGGAGAGCGTCCGTGGCATCGTCAAACTTTTTGCCGGTTACGGTACGCAGCAACTTGCCCTTCTTTTTCTTGCCCTCGCCACCTGCAGCTGCGCTGGAGGACACCGGTGCCAACGTTTGCAAACGAAGCGCTCGTCGCTTGTCCTGTGCGTCAGCGGCGGCAGCACGAATCGAGCTCCAGTGACTTCGTGTTTGCTGCGCGATGCCAGCAGGGCTTTCCGCGTTCTGTGGAGATGCACTTTTTGCTTCACCTTTCTTTTTGGCCCTTCGCTCTGCACGCCGTGCTGCCCGAGATCCGGGGGTTGCTGCAGCTTCCTCGCCCTTTGCCTCAGCTCGCTTTGCCCTGCGCTGTTCACGTCTGGATTTCCGGTCGTCGGGCTTATCACCGCCCTCCGCAGATTTCCCTCTGCGCCTTTCGCGTCGAGAACTGACCTTCGCCACAGTGTCCCCGTCAGCCGTGGCAGCCGTCTTCCCCTCGCTGCGTCGTCGTTCTCCGCGCTGCTTGCGACGCTGGCGGCGAGCCATAATTTCAGCTTCTTCTTCGTCTTTTGCGAGGTCCATGGCTGTCTCTCGCGTTGCCGTATCGAGTTTCCGGGAGCTACGACGACGCCTGGCGCGGCGCGATTCCACAACTCCATCTTCACCCAATGTTTCGGGCGCAGGATCTTGTTTTGCGACTGACAACATGCGCCGAGTCGCCTCAACCATTTCGGCCGCTGTCTTCACTTTCCGCTTGCCTGCGGCAGACACTCGTTCAGAGTTGCTTTTCTTCAGTTTCATTTTCTTCAGCGTTTGCATTTTCTGCTCTCCGAGCGCTGCAGCCTCTTTTTCTACATCTTCGAGGAAGTTGCCTTGAGTTGGGTTGATGTTTCGTGCAAGCCGCTTTACGGCAGCATCTGCAGCAGTGCCGGTTCCACCTTGCAGGTCAATCTTATAGTTGACTTTAACACTCTTGTCAACTTGAGTGCGGATGGAAGTGACCGTGATTGCGTCGCCGGGTAGCTCGAGCTCTTTGCAGTTAGCGTGGCGAAGAATTACTCTCTTCATCGCATTCAAGATCTTCGGACTACGATTCAGCCTTGCTTTCGACACGCCGTCGAGCGCCACGAAACCGGTGACATTTGACAGTTCACTGTTGTCAGCTTGGGCGATTTGCTCAGGCGCCTTGCTCGGTTCAATGATGGATTGCTTTTTGATGGCAATCGATTCCATATTGAACTTTTTGGCAAAAGTTTGACTTGACTGGCTCTGAAAGCTGTCCAAGAACTCTTCCTCGTCCAACGGAATTGCGGCCTCCATTTTGACAGACTTTCGCGACAACCGCTTCACGCGTGTGCGGTACTTAACGCTCAATGAATCTCCAATCTTTTCAAAGCCAGTCACCAACACTTCGCGCTCGGCGTCATCTGTGTCTCGGAATTGTTTCAATCGACTTAGTGATTTCTGCAACAGAGTTTGCATTTCTGGAATGTCCTTTGTGTCGAACCCCTTGAACCCACTGAGCGTAAGCTCTCCCTTTCGGCTTTGTACGTGTTTTGCTTTGTCAGTTGAAGCTGCCGTGATTTTCTTCGACACGCGCATGGCGTACTTGCCCAATTTCAAGCCTTGCTTTTTCTGCAACGTGCCGATTCCTGCGGCGAGGCTATTTTCTTGCCATCTTGGAATCAAAATGTGTCCGAGGTCTTTTGTTGCATTGAACTTTTCTGCTAGAGCTTGTACGTCCTCCTGAACACCCTCGACCACACCTTGGCAACGGATGATAACCTTACCTTTCCTTTCCGCGATTTTGACAACTGACACTGGTGTTCCCATGGTCAGATTGCGGCCCAACCCTTTCAAAGTATCGTCAACCGAGGATTGGAACGACTTCTTAATGATCAGATCCGCTTCAAATTCTTCCAGACTGATGCCAGTGAGGCTGAAATTGCACCCAACTTTAAAGCCGAGGCGCTGCTTGGATGCTTCTGCCCCAATGCCGTTGACGTGTGCCGTCGCAGCGACCAGTTTGAGGCTTTCTTTTGCGGCGGAAGAACCGTTCTGATCCAGGGATGCTTTCATTGCATTTGTGAAGCCTGGGCTGAGGTTGGAAATTTGTTCGTTAAAGTCATCGCAAAGCGCCGTTGCGATGCGTGGCGATGGGACTTTCAATTTCATTACGAATGGAACCTCCAATTGTTCGCCATTGCCAACCAACTTGGGCTTTTTCACAGATGCTTGGATTTGTCCAGGATTGAGACCAGCTTGCTGCGGTATCCATGATAGAGCGTCGATGATCGAAGCACGAATCGTAGGGTCACTCTGAAAAGCCTTCGCGTCAACTCCTTCAAGCATAAGGGTTCCTTTCAGTTGTTGCGTGTCGAGGTGATCGTACGAAGCCCCGCCAGCAATGAAAGTCTTCGGTGCAGCTGAAGCCTCGGGTTTCATCTTTCTTCGAGCACGTCGACGACGCCTCTCTCGGGAATTGACCTTGCCACTACCCGCGGCAGCTTCTTCTTCGTCCGATAGTTCGTTCCCAATCTGCGCAAAACCACCACCAATAGCACCGGCGGTACCATCGGCACTGATACTGATCGCGGTCGGAGAATTGATCGTGTCAATTCTCTCAACGGCACTGTGATGTGCTCCTTGCCCACCTTTGCTGTTCACCATCGGCGACATTTCCATCTCAAGAGTGCTGCCTTCGCCACGCTTTTTTGATGGTGTCTTGGAATCGTCTGTTGGAACGATAACAGCAACTCTTTTCGATTTCCTGCGGCGCTTCAGAACGACAATGATGATAATGATAATGATGAGTAGCAGCAAAACTACTACAACGATAATGATAATCATCATCATGCTCTCGTCATCGTCGATGGCATTTGGATCTTCAATGTTAGCATTGAGAGGGTCGGTTGTGGTTGTTTTGGCCCCGGATGTCGATTGCTCGGCAGTTTCAAATCCATCAAAGGTTGACGTTGTAAGCAACGACGTGGTCGTGGGCGCCTCTGTCGTTGTTTCTGGTGGACATGCGTTTGCACCGCAGGAGACGCTCAACACTTCGTCGTCTCCTTGGCAATTTGGAATAGAGATTCCAAGGTCGACAGTGAAAAGTCGTGTGCGTGTTCCGCCGCCGCCACAACTTTGTGAGCAATCCGACCACTCGGTCCAATCTCCGATACAAGCCCTGACGCAGTCACCTTCATCACAAGGTATTGATTCAGATCCCAGGTCGACATACGCACAGGCGGCACCGCCGCCACTCGCGATCGTGGAAACAGTGAAAGTCCTTGAAACAGAGCCTAACCCACACGATGCTGAGCACGACCCCCACGACCCCCACGACCCCTCACAGTCAATTGCCGCAATGGTGCTTGAGGTTGTCGTTGCAGTAGTACTCGGTGCGTTGGTCGATATCGTGGTGCCTGTTGACGGGCAGCTGGCAGCACCGCAGGCAGCAGTCAAGTTTGCGTCGCCACCTTCGCATCCTGCAACATAGTTGTCGGTGTCGATCACAAATTCTCGACTTTGAGTGCCGCCTCCGCCGCACGTTACGGAACACTCATTCCACTCAGTCCAGTCGCCCGCACAAGCATTCGCACAGTCTCCGTCATCGCATGGAGAGCTTTCGGAACCACCGTCCGTGTAAGAACATGCCGCTCCCCCATTAGCCGCGTCAGTAGTGACCGCAAAAGTTCGTACGATGGAGCCCAGACCACATGTTACGGAACAACTGCCCCAGGCGCCCCACGCACCAACGCAGTCGACTGGACTCAAAGTAGTAGCCGGACCAGTAGTTGAAACAATGGGGCAGATGACAGCGCCACATCCCACCGTAAGTGTTTGGTCTTCGCCCACACAGTTTGGGGTGGACGAATCCAAGTCCACGACAAAGTCTCTGTTTTGGGTCCCAGTTCCACCGCACGTTGCTGAGCACGTAGACCATTCGGACCAATCGCCAGCACATGCACGAGGGCAATTGCCCTCATTGCATTCTAAACTGTCGACGCCACTATTCGCAAAATTGCACTCAGCGCCGCCATTCTCTGCCGACGTGGACACGGTGAACGTACGTTGCACAGCTCCAAGACCGCACGTTTCCGAGCATGTACTCCACTCACTCCATGCGCCTACGCAATCAATTGGAGCCAAAGTAGTAGCAGGACCTGTAGTTGTCACGTCTGGGCAGCTGGCAGCACCACATCCGACAGTAAGCGTTTCGTCTTCGCCCGCACAGTTTGGGGTGGACGCGTCCAAGTCCACAGCAAAGTCCCTGCTTTGGGTCCCAGTCCCACCGCACGATTCCGAGCACGTGGACCATTCGGACCAATCGCCGGCACATGCACGAGGACAATTGCCCTCGTTGCACTCCAAACTGTCGATTCCACTATCGGCGAAGCTGCAACCATTGCCGCCATTCATTGCTGACGTGGATACCGCGAATGTACGCTGCATTGCTCCAAGACCGCAAGTTTTCGAGCACGCGCCCCACTCACTCCACGCACCAACACAATGCACGGGTTGAAGTGTTGTCTGCGACGCCGTTGTAGGGCCAACTGTTGTGGTTCCCGTGGTAGTTACGGAAGTTGGTGCCTCACTCGATTGTGATGTATCACCGTGTGATTGCGATGTCGTGCTCGTGCTTGAGGTAGTAGTACCAGACACCGGTATTGTCGTCTGCGTGATTCCTGCCTTTGTTGACAGGGTGGACACTGCTACTGTCGACGTAGTGGGAGCATCTTTTGTTGACAAAGTCGACACTGCTGCTGTCGACGTAATGGGGGCATACTTTGTTGACAAAGTTGACACTGCTTCTGTCGACGTAATGGGGGCATATTTTGTTGACAAAGTCGACACTGCTTCTGTCGACGAAACGGGCATATTCTTTGTTGACAAAGTCGACACGGCTTGCGTAGACTGTGTGGACACTGCTTCTGTTGACAAAGTCGACACTGCTTCTGTTGTCTGTGCTGTCAGCACAATTGTTGAGAACGGAACGAACGTAAATTGGGCGTCGCCATAAGGGCCCCAAGTGGTGCCCCAGAAAGGGAAACGCCGCGTAGATTCATCCGCGCCACCTCCGCCACTGTCAAGTGTCTCAATCGCAAGAGCAAATGCGACACCTGCCAACGGTGTGTTTGTGGTGAACACAAGTGTGAACTCGCCGTCTTCATCGGTTGGCGACGCCAACAATGTCATACTCCCGTCTTGCGTCTGATTTGTGTATGTGCCCTCAGAAATTGAAATGTTTTCAGGGCCGAGTGAACCCAATTCTGCACGTACAATAGTAGTCGATCCGTCGGTGACGTAGGTTCCAGTGTCATCGGTCAATCGAACCGTTAGGTGCACCTCATTACTAGCCGAAACAGTGTACTCAACAGTGTCCAAAAAGCGATACATTTTCGCCAACCCATACAAGATGTAGTTGATGTCCACGCCGTCAATGGTACTGGAGCCCGTGTCATCCACGGTGAAATCTGGATTCATTTGCTTCAATTGGTATGTTTCATCATCCAAATCTGACAGCAGAATATCGCCGGCAATGTACCGCTTCAAGAAGTCCAAATCTGAAACCGTGAACTTGCAATCTCCGTTTGTGTCGCCGTTGAGCTCAGGCAGACCGCATCCACAGCTCACGTCCGTGCACTCAGCGAGTTGCCGTGGCGTCTTCAGTATCGACGACTCCAGCAAACCCAGTGTCGTGAATGTTGACGCCAACTCGCGTCTTGACGACGGGAACCACTCAACATCAACAAAAATATAACCTGCACCAGCAATCGCGTATCGTCCCGATGTCCCCAAAATGGCGCCGTTGACACCGACGGTATCCACGACTTCCGCAGTAAACGAACTTGCCCCCGTTCCAACCGCCTCAAATGTCAGCGTTGTCAGCAATACATCCGTACCGCCAACATCTGAATTCGATTCGGACCCAATGATTTGGACCATGTCCACAGGGTCATTGTAAGTATAAACAATGTCGTATCCCCAATCCGCCCCGCTTGTGCTGTGACCGTCCTTGACAGCCACTACAATGTTGCTGTCAAAGAACACTTTAATCTGGAAACTGGTGAGGACATCATCGCATGTGTTGATGTACACTGGCAACTCGAACGTATCACCAACACTCACGGCTGGGAACGGTGACGTATCCGGAGACCCCAAGTCAACATCAACACTGCTACAAGCGGCATACAAGTTGCCGAATAGTGCCACGGATGCCGAAACAGAGTCCGTCAAGTCTGCAACTTCAATATCAACAGCGAACGATCCTGGCGTATTGCTATGCAACGTCAATGTACCTGTCGATGATACTGAAATGTAATCACTGTATGACGAAGAAAAGGTCAGGAACTGATCGAAGAGGATAGTGGTCGAACTGGTTTTCACCGTGGCCAGCTTACTGCCGTCTGAAAACTCGATGGACAACTTCATTACCGACGTATCGTTCACCTCGCCGTATAATGCCGTGCTCGGTGAATGAATGGTAATGGCCGACACAGCAAGAGCCGTATCGGAAACAGACACGTATGTGGTCGCGGAATGACCAAACCAGTCAACTACAATAGATGAGCTACCTGCAGACACCCCAATAAGAGAAGTGCTTGCAAGCTCACCGTCAGCCAGTACGCATGTGCCATCCAGGAGAGGAGTACAAGGAGACTCAACGGTGTTAATGACCTCAGCATTCCCAATGGTAACATTCACATTCGAGCTGAGACTGTAAGAATATGTTGATCCTAAGCAAGACTCAACGCTGAGCTCCACCACAAGTTGCTGATATCCACCTTCAAGCCCGGCAAAAGCGTACAATGTGGACTTGTTGCTCCCACAATCTGCACATGCTGGATAAGATTGCTGTGACAACTGCAAACCGCAGTACGTGTCGACAGAAATCGTGGCGCTTGCCGTAATATTGGTATAGTCTCCGAAAGATGCAGTGATTTCGACGTCTTCGACAACACTGGAAACACCATCTGCGACACTGAGAATGTTGCCATCGATCTCCACCGCTGAATGTGAAGACTGTAACGACAAACGAGAGTCGGAGGAGAAATCTCGTGTTGACCCATCTTCGAACTCGAGTGTGACAGTCACTTCAGCGCTTTGATCGACATTCAATCCAGACACTGCAATGGAATCAGCCGCGCTATAAATTTCTGAATTGTCAATCGACACGTCCACTGCCACAACAGCCGGCAGATCTACGTCAACATATACCTGACCGGTTGTGAGAGTATCGTCGCAGAGTACCCATGCCAGATCCAACATGTCGGAGCCAGCGTAGCTGCCTGCTCCAACTGGCACAACAACCTCCATTGGTGCTTTGCTCGTTGCATTGGAAGACACTTCTAAAATTGTCGGCTTCAGAGCAACTCCAGTCACTCCGTCTTGCACATATTGACTCGCACCGTCACTAAACAACACGTATGTGAAGATACTTGCGACGTCACTCTCCTGTGTCAAAGAATGAACCGCCTTGGCTTTCACGTCCAAGTCGTAAGATGTTGAGAAGCTACCAAAAGAAGGGTCGTTCAGCGCCACAATATCGTTGATGGCGATTGAGTGAAGCTCTGTTGCCATCACGGCCGTTGCATTGACTGTGATCGGCAAAGATGCACCGAGAGCGGTAATTGTTGCACTGCCCTCGCTGACACCTGTGACGGTAGACTCAGCTATCGACACTGCTTCACTGTCAGTTTCAAACGTGACACTCGGTGTTAAGTCAGCATTCACCACCATCGACTGGCCGCCATCCATGGTCAAGTTTCCGATCGCGCTCAAGGTGGCCTGCTGCCACACTGTATCCTTGCAACTGGATGCGATCGCGTTCAAGTCGAAGTCCGAGACTGACAAAGCCACAGATTCAAGGAACCATACTCGGAGAGTAACAAAAGAAGTAAAGTCTTCATATTCAACAGTCACATTGACATCACCGCCCATCGACTCTGTACCTGCGAATTCAGTTGCGCAAGAGTCCACGGCCACGTTCACAATGGCGCTATTGGTTGATGTGCACACGGCGTCGGTCGACACCGTGCTCAGCGTACTTCCTTCGGCGCACTTAATCGACGAAGAGCCAGAGGTTGGACTGTTTGTCGTATGGCAAGAAGGTACCAACTTTGTCACCACCGACACGCTTTCTCCATCGCTGACACGGAGGTTGACTAACTCAGCGTCATCAGAAGTTCCTGAAGTCGACGTTGCAATGTACGACAGGATGCCAGCATCAACAGCAGATTCGACAGCGATGATCCCACGTGTATTGAAATCACCAGCCGAGAAAAACTTCGCATCTTTGTCGTTTACCATTTTATTGCTCGAAGTTGACACCATATCATCGATGAAGAGAGTACTCAACAAAGCCGAACTTGAAGCCTCGAAACTTGTCCCTAACTTCAATTGCAATGTGGCAATTAAAACCTTCCCGGTGACATCGGCAGCATCAACACTACTGTCCATTGACGCAACAAGGCGAGTTTTATTCCCGTCTGTAGACGCAGAAATCCCATAGAATGACGATGAACAATCCACAAATGATGCATCGTCCACAAGGTACAGATCCATAATCCATGTTGACAATGCGTACTCTGAGCCACCCTCAGACGTCGCGTAAGCGTACAATTCCGCGTTGAATGTGCTGCCGGCCACCATGGGGAACTCTGGTAACTCAACCCACGCATCAGGATATGACGTAAGATCTGCACTACTGCTCGTAGCAGCCAACACAATGTCTGCGCTTTCGGATACGATAGAAGTTCCGACAATGTACGCTGTGACACTTGCAACCGAGTCAGTCGTCGTACTGAACCACTCATCCTTGTTCAACGAAATCAAGCACACCACAGAAGACTTTTGAGTGGACGAGCCGCATGACAATGTCTTCGAGGAGCCTTCTGCGTTCGTAACCGTCAGTTTGACTTGATACGATTGCGTTGGACCGAATCCAGGACCTTGGGGCCATGCCACCACTCCGATCCGATCCGCATCAATGTACAACGTTGGCGTTCTCAGAACTAACCCCAATGATGCCCTGTGCGCCTTGGGGGTGCTCAGCGTCGCGAATGTTGACTCATAGAAACCTTCAACATCGGTCACGACGTCGAACGAATTGCGTTGGTTCACTGCCGCAATGTTCGAGATCGCACTTTCGACAGTTCCGTCGGTGACGTCCCACTGTCCCCCTCTGTCCGATCCCCATGTCTTCCACGCATGCCCACCCGACACCGAGAAACGCGGGACGCGTGGAAGCACTGAAGAATCCATGTAAGCTTCCATCGTCGTTGTTTGTGGTTGCGTAGTAGTTGTTGAGACAGTGGTCGTCTGGGACGCCGTCGACAATGTCGTGTCATCATCGGTGACAGCAGACGTCGGCGCCGTAACAGGGCCGACTGCAGTTGTCGAAACCTGCGCAGTGTTGCTTACATACACAACTGTTCCGGCAGCCGTTACGTTCACTTCCGAGATGGTGCTCACACTAGCCGGCGGTACAGTTACGGAAGTGTCTGTGGGAGTCGTCGTCGTCGTGGAAGTGGTTGTCGTCGTGTTCGTCGTTGTCGTGGTAGTTGCAGTAGTCGTCGTAGTCGTTGTCGTCGTAGAAGTTGTCGTTGTTGTTGAAGTTGTCGTTGTCGTTGAAGTTGTGGTTGTTGTTGAAGTTGTGGTCGTCGTTGTGGTCGTGGTCGTGGTCGTGGTCGTGGTCGTGGTCGTGGTCGTGGTGGTGGTCGTGGTCGTGGTCGTGGTGGTCGTGGTGGTCGTGGTAGTGGTTGAAGAAATTGTGGCCAGGGTGCTGGATGCCGCAATGTCAGGTTCTGAGCAAATTTGAGAAAACGATACGAACGAAAATTGAGCTTCACCGTAAGGGCCCCAAGTGGTGCCCCAGAAAGGGAAACGCCGAGTAGATTCATCCGCGCCACCGCCGTTACTGTCAAGTGTCTCAATCGCAAGAGCAAAATCAAAACAACTGAACTCATGTGACACCGTAAACGTGAGTGAAAAATTGGTGTGTCCAGATTCGGGCGACGCCAACAATGTCATACTCCCGTCTTGCGTCTGATTTGTGTATGTGCCCTCAGAAATTGAAATGTTTTCAGG
>ENA-OWNT01004219-OWNT01004219.1-seawater-metagenome-genome-assembly--contig:-NODE-4219-length-12814-cov-5.205150_pt1 | contig 12814 bp, 16 predicted proteins | sample MGYA00238136_ERZ651165 | MGnify/ENA primary metagenome ERZ651165 (study PRJEB26861, sample SAMN08777766) | seawater metagenome | isolation source: coastal seawater | place: USA: Florida | collected... | reverse complement strand
GCTGAGTGGGAGTGGGCTGAGTGGGAGTGGGAGTGGGCTGAGTGGGAGTGGGAGTGGGCTGAGTGGGAGTGGGAGTGGGAGTGATTGGGGCGTGCGTTGCACTCAACAACAACTATGATAACTCGCTCCACTCTCACTCATGCACCCACTCACCCACTCACCCACTCACTCACTCACCCGCTCACTCACTCACCCACTCCCACTCTGTCATTCACTCTCTCTGTCTCACTCACTCACTCACTCACTCACTCACGCTCACCGTCACTGCCACTGCCACTCCCACTGCCACACGCAGTGGTGAAGGATCATTTATCAATTCCAGTATTCGCAGTACTTGTACACTATGGTACTTAAGGCAGTACCCAGTACTGTGCACTTCGGCATTAAAATTGAATTTTGTGGGCAGTGAGTGGCAGTGTGGTTGGAGAGCGTCGCATGATGCGGGAGGGAGTGGAGGATGCAGTGGGAAAGTCGAGTGGTTGACACTTACTTACTTGAAGTGAGTGGACGAACTCAGTGGTGAACTCGCGTGCAGTGGATAACAATTGAGTGGAAATCAGAAATCAGTGGTTAACTTCAAAACTTCAATGGAGAACGGAGTGGATAACAAACGAGTGAGTGGATAAGTGAGATGCGATGCGATGCGTGCGAGTGGTTGATTTTGAATCGAATGGGTAAAGTCGAGTGGGATCCATTGGACATTTTGAATTGAGTGGATTGAGTGGATAATAAGGTGAGTGGACGAATGCACAATAAGTCAATAAGTGGATAACCAGACAGCGGAGTGGTCAGTGCTGAATGGTGGGTGAATGATGAGTTGTGAGTGAGAGTGTGGTTAGTTCGTTTGAACGGACGTTCTCCCATTCATTCGTCGTTCGACGTTCGACGTTCGTCGTTCGTCGTTCACCGTCCGTCCGTCCGCCCGTTCGTTCGTTCGTCCACGTGGATCTATCGAACTTTTGGTGAACGGTTGGTTGGTTGGTTGGTTGGTGGATTGGTTGGTTGGTTGATCGGCCAGTCGCTGCAGTCGCTGAAATCGCTTCAGTCGGCTCGCCAGCGAGGTGAGTTCTGGGTTGGTTAGGGTCGCGGTGAGTTGGTTGGTTGGTTGGCTGACTTCTTCGTCGGTTGATGAAGGACGATGGCTTGTTGGTTGATGCAGGATCAGGAAGGCGGAGCTATCGGCATGAGTGCCACGCAGTCCGGCGCCCGACAACTGCTTGCTCGCGGGCGGCACTGACGTCCGACATAGACCGTTCGTCACGCCACAATAGCAACACCAGCACGAACCAGGGTGTGAGGACGAGGATTTCGTGAGTCTGTAACGAGCACCTGCTTTCGCAAGTAAGCTACACAACACCTTGCGGATCGCAATGGTGGACACAGAAACCTGTTCACTCAGCGTAAGCCCACGCCAATAAAGTTTGACGGCATTTTTGCGCCAACCTTTTCAAAGACATTGGGCCCACAGCACTGACCCTCCAGCATCGGCTGGTACTGTTCACCAACCGGGGTGCCGGAACTCCTTGCCGGCCAGCTCGAACAATACGCTCCTGAAACTACAAGATGACCGAGTGCTACCACCATGCCAGGCTGCGAATCCGGCGGTGATTCAAAGAACTCAATTGACCATCCTTTGCACAAGGAGCTTGAACTTTTAGAGCTGGTTGCCACGCGATGTCCACTGAGACGCCGCGCGAGGCTCTGCCAAATGCTTCGTACAGACACCTGGCACAGGAGCGCGACTCCAAAGTTGCAGATGAAATTGGACAGGAACAACATGAACGGTTTGCACCTTACAATGTACTCTCGTCTATTCACGAAGTTGAAAGTGACGACGACGAAGACGACACAGAGCCACACAACACCGCGGCTGCGGTGCGCTCGACAATTGATGAACGCCATCCGCCAAGCGCCGGCCATGATGGGCATGTGCTGGAAGTTGACACCGACATTCACGTTGAGCATCATGCAACCAATCGCACCCCCATTCCATCTGAGCAGCATCGTGCAGTGTCGCCGCCACATCCAAGCGATGAGCCAGCGCCCGGCGCGGCGGTGCACGCCGATGACGTTGGCAACCAGCGCGGCGAGCAGTCTGATATTGACACACCACGAACGCAAACACCTTCGTCGCCATTGGTCCCAAGATCGGATGGGGCATCATCCTCGCCATCAAGGGCGCGGTTCAGTGCTGCAGAATCGTCCCCTTTGAGTCGCACTTTCCCCACCGAGCGCAGCCCATCAAACTCTGACTCTGATACTCCACGCTCCCACTCTGCGTCTTTAAGAGTTGAACGCAGTGCCATGTTTCTCGGTCCCGATGATGAACCCCTGAACCGCAGCCATGCCGCCTCGTTTCATTCCGAGCGCGGGCTGCCATCACTTGGCAGTGGCGCCGACCGCGAAGCGTTGTTCAGCGGCAACTCCAACGCTCCACGGAGTTCGACCGCACAATCGCACGATGGCTACATGGGCATCGGCAATGGCGGAGGATCCAATGCTGCAGCACAAGTTGGAGTTTCGCAGACGGCGGCGTGCCAGTCCCAGTTTTCGCAATCGCTGCTTGACTACACGGTAGCCTCCATGACCTGGCTCGCGGCGGGCGCAAATCTTGCCGCCAGTGCCGGTCGCTACGCCCAAGACATCGAAAGATTACATGGTAATCACCGCGTCGAGAATATCATTCGTGGTGTTCACTCAGAGAGGATTTTAGCTGGGCTCGAGGACAGACAACGCCACTTCTACAATGCTTTACTTACGCAAGCGCAAGACCGGCCATGGCTGCCGGCGTTGCAGCACAATTCGTCGGCAGCTCCTGGACATGAACGCCCGGCCCTTGGCCAGGCCTTTCTGTCAATTCTCGACTGGCAGGCATCGTTGGTGGCGGAGAATGGCCTCAGTGATGCAGTGCAACGGTGCGCCAGTCAGTTAAGACAGGCAGCTGAGGTGCGGGAACGCGTCCATAGCCAGCACGAGCACAGCGGACAGTTAGCCACACCCAAGCCAAGACTATGGGCGGCGGGCTGGCACGATTTTGCCAGGTGTGTCGACCCTGCGCACGAGTCCCACTCGACGGACCCGGGCACTTCGGCAGGATCGTCGACGTCGAGTGGGAGTACCACCCTTGAGCACATTTCACTACTGGAGGGAAAAGAAATGTTCAAAGTTATATGCGGCCACAGAGCAGGCGAAGCCATGTTTTTAACAGCCGCTGGAGAAGTGTGAGTCCTGAACGTAAACTTTTACTTGCCTTCGTGAGGCAAAGAATCGTCACCCGTCCTGTGTTGTGGGTGATGTCCGAACTTTAGGTACACTTCCGGGGTCGGAAAGACAAACGTGGAGTTGGTCAGCGGGATTTTGCTGGATTACGTTCTGGGCGCACAGCGAGTGACGGCTATCGCTTGCGGTTCCACGCACAATCTTGCAGTCACAGAAAACGGCAAGCTATTGTCGTGGGGGCAAGGCGAAACCGGACAACTTGGCCATGGATCCGCCGTGGTTCGTCACAAGCGCTACATGCGGTCACCCACACACGTAGTGGCGTGTTAATCTTTCAACTGAACGCTGTGCATTTTAGGTCGCAGAAGCGATGCCAAGGCAAATAGTTGCATTGGCCGGCAAACATGTCAACAAAGTTGCTTGCGGTGGCCAACACTCGCTCGCTTTGATCGATGGCGAAGTTTCTAGGCGAGGGCACGGCACATTGTTCAGTTGGGGGCGGGGTAAGAATGGTCGCCTAGGATTGGGCGATCACAACGACCAGGTTGGTGCTGTGACGGCTTGCACGCTCACGGCTGTTGTCCATTCCCTTGCGCGTGCAGTGGGGTTGCTAAAGTTGCCGCCCAATGTTGGTTTTGGTTTAAAATGATATGGTGCAGGCAACACCCACAGCAGTGCGATCACTTCGAAACGCGGCTATCAGCGAAATTGCGTGCGGGTGGAACTTCTCCATGGTCGTCGATGTCAACGGAAACGTTCATGCATTTGGTCGCTCTGACTTCGGACAATGCGGCACTGGTAACAAAGACGATGTTCTTCTCCCGGCACAGGTGGCCACAGTTGTTCTGCGTGCTCGTGTGTGCGAGTCCGACTTCTAATTCAAAATGGTGCTTGTTGACCTCAGCTCCCACTTTCGACGAGTGTGACAGCAATAGCCTGCGGGTATTATCATGCGATTGCGAAATGTAGAGGAGGCAAAGCTTTATATTGGTGTGTGTTGTCGGTGCAGCGTTGTCATATCATATGGTGTTCGTCCTACAAATGGTATCGAATCCTGTGCTCTAATGCAGTTGGGGCCTTGGCGAGTCTGGCCAACTTGGAACCGGATTTGAAGAGAATTGCTTCGACCCAGCAACAGTAAACTTGACCTCGCTCCGTGAAAGTAGTTCGTCTGACAGTCCGTCGTCATGGACGGTTGACAGGGTTTGGTGTGGAATGTTTATCTCCGTTTGCTGCACGGAAGACCACCGATTGTTTGGGTGGGGCAGCAACCAACACGGCTGCTTAGGCTTGGGTAAGTAGAAACTTAGTATTCTCTGCATTGTGCCTCCACTGATCATTTTTTGTCACGCATTTGTAGGCCACACGAAGCCAGTTTGTGTTCCCACTCAATTGAAGAGAGGGCCAGAACATGTGTTAGACGTGGCTTGTGGAAAGCAAATGGTGCTAGTCCTGGGGTCCCACGAAGTTGTCCCCAGTGCAGTCGACAATTCCGACGACCCGAAACCATCGGTCCGTGATCTGGCTCTGGTTGACGGAAAGGCAGGGAGTAATGCCCCTAAAGCAGCACCAGTCGAGGCCGGCAAAGCGGACCAACGAGAACGCTTACTGGGAAAACTGTTGAGCGATGCTGCGATCCATGATTACCAAGTTGTGCTCGGCTTTAATCAATTCCAAGCTGTTCAACCCAACTCACGTTTGGAAAAGTTTGTGTTCAGCTCAATTCCACACCGCAGGCGCGCAGAAATGTACGAGCAGCATGTCATGTTCTGTGTTGTCGGTCCCACAGCTGTCTGATGTAAAGTGCCGTGATGTCTGTAACGAAACAGGTGGCAGCTCATGGTGGGAAACGAACTGAAAGTGACTCGGGAACTCTATAGGCTCCATCGAGACAAGGCGGACCGAGAGTTTGAAGCCATGCGGCACCAACAAGCCCCCAAGACAAAGCGAAATCGACGTGAAGTTGCGTACTGGAGCTCCTCCAAGATTCACGAGGACGTCATTCGGACTTTTGGATCCGTGCCTTTGTTCAATGATCAGGGTGGAGTTCATTATCGAATTCTTTCTGGACTTTTGCTGCTGTGGTGGAGCTACAGGCGCGATGTCGGTTTCGTGCAGGGCATGTCATACCCTACGGCTCTGATTGTTCTCGTGTATGAGACAAACGAGTACGCGGGCTTCAAGCTGCTCGCAAACCTGTTTTCCAAGCACCACTTTTTCGTGTTTTACCAGCACCGCGGAAATCAACTGGACCCTTACTACGACTTGTTCACCAAACTTCTGAAAAGCCATGCCTCGCACTCGAGTCGTGTGATTGCGCGGCTTGGCGTGCACCCGAATGTCTACCTATACAAATGGTTTCAACCGGTGTTTTGCCAGCACCTGCCCTTGCAGTGTGCCCTGAGGGTGTTTGACAACTTTTTGTATCACGGCGTGGCGTTCATGTATCGCGTTGCGATAGCTATTGTTAGATTACTGACGCCAGCTTTGGAGCAAGCCGAGGATGACTTCGCTGCTTCAATGATACTGAAGCGCAGAGGAGATGCCTGGCGTGTTGTGACGGAGAAGGCACTATTTATGGAGATCGACCGCATTCAACTGAAGCGGAACGTGTACAACAGACTGTATCGCCTGCAGCAGCGGGACAACGAGTATGTGTGAAACATAAAGGGAAGACGATGCCGCCGTCACCTTTCAAATTGAATAAGTAACTTTATTCACGGCATAATAAATGGTGGGTAGATGCATGCGTAGGTTGATTGACAACTGAATTCAATGGTTCCAAATGTAAAACCGAGGACTGCAGCTGTGCGGTCGAGTCCAACGATACGAAACCTGAACACGCTATTGTGAAAACACTATAACGCGGACAATGTGTCGCCACCTAGGGGTGGGGATGCAATCAGTTCTTGGTCGGCAACTACAATCGCTGACGCCATTCGATTTGATCCAGCTTCCTTGGGCGAAGTAGAATTTGGGAAGATGCACACCATGTCAGTACGATGAGATGGGCACTCCCATGCCCAAATTGTTGACATCACAAAATTGGATGCATTTAGAGACGAATTCCTCTCTGAGGTCTGCATGGCGACCTGCAGCGCGAGGACATCCATCGGGAAACTTTGGTTTTGTGGATATGGACCCGTGAAGTCAGGCCTAGGAATCAATGTACGATGATGGATTGCAGGGTACGGTGGGTGGATCCATTTCATGGCCAGCTCTTCAGGAATGCGTGACTTACTGTGGACCGCCGTACTCGCCGAGAAACAGAACTGCATTGTTGTCGCTCGCGGTGCTTGCTGCAATCTCAATAATGTCGGTTAAATTGGCACAATCGCCTCCGTCGGGGCTAAAGTAGCAGGTACTTGAATCATAAAGGTGGATTGACCACACAGATGGCCCAACACTCTGTGCCGCGAACTGCTGTGACCACTGGTCCACTGTGTCCGGACTCCAGTACGAGGAGCCTGGATCAATAGCTCCACAGTCACCGGACAAAGGGCAATGTGCTTGGTGCCATGCACTCGGCCGAGGGGTGGCAAAACCGGTGGATACAGGTCGTGTGGGATCCAAGTCAACAATAGCAGTGATCATTTCTGCAACGAATGATACCATGGAGGACGTATTGAAGCACTGGTCGTCTCCACAGGCCTACAACGAAACAGCACGACGGAAAGTCAGGTGTGCATGCTCTTCACACAGGTCACACTGAACCCTGGAAGTACAGAACCAAACCGGGGGTGGTAGATCAACCATCAGGTTCAACTCGTTGCCCAGTTCCCACAGAAGAACACAATGACGATCACGGTAACGATGCACCAACTCCCGAATGTAAGTTGTCATGTAGGTGAACGACACTGAAGATCGATTGAGGACCTGATCGTTCAAGGTCTCATTCAACGTATGACTAGGGTCTGCGTCATTTGCAGACCACCACCAATCGCTGTAGCCAATTGAAAATACTGCAGATAGATTGTGCTCCTCAATGCTATCCACCAGGGCATCGAATTCGGACCAGTACTGACTGCGGTTGTGAACCCAAAAGCTCATCGCCGGACCTATGCGCCACCACACAAAAGGTTGCACACGGGTTAAAAATGCACGGCACCACCGACGCTTGATATGACAAAACGTGCGACAAAAATGTACCCCACAGCGATGCAAAGAAGCGAAACATTCGGATTCCAGATGCACTCGCCGACCGAAGCTCTTCGATGGCATCGTCAAAGCCAGCGGTGCCAGTGTCCATGCCGGATGACGAGAGCCAAAGCACATCGAATAGGTTCGCGCCGGCAACTCCTGCCGCTGGAACGAATCCCTGTGGGCACGATGCATTCGATCGAGCTACAAGTCTGCTTGCGGTAGAGCTTGTGCTATTTTGACATATGATCGGTGCTGCACGCGCAACACTTGCGGCAGCAAAAACAACTGCAGCCACCAAGAATCGCATGGTCGGAAGGTCGACACTGACCCTCAAATGATCATCTTCTTGCAAAATCTACAAACCACGAATCCGCGGAAGTAATGCAAGGAGAAAAGTAACCAGAATAAATACGTTGACTCCACAATCTCTCAATCTCTCAACCTTTCAATCTCTCAACCTTTCAATCTCTCAACCTTTCAATCTCTCAACCAACCAAACGACGAAGCGACCAAGCAATGCCAACCACACGACCTCAACCCGACCCCAAACCGCTCAACGGCTCAACCTTCCAGCCAACCAACCGTACTTCCAGATCAATCAACCAACCAACCGACCAAAGAATCCTCGGTTCAACAAACCAACCGACATCACTAACAACTAACTAACTGATCCACCAACCAAATGACCAATCGATCCACCAACCAACCAACCAACTGATTCAAACACATCACATCACTGCCGCTGAACTCTAACAACAACACAGCCTGTAGTTATCTCCATGGTCGTTCGTTGGTTGGTTCATTGGTTGGTTGGCTCGTTCTTTCGTTGGTTGGTTCGTTGGTTCGTTGGTTTGTTGGTTGGTTGGTTGGTTGGTTGGTTGGTTCTGTCGTTCGTTCGTTCGTGTGCTTGTCTATTCGCTCGTTCGTCCAGTTGCTTTGATTGTTTGTTGCTTGATTGGGTCGTTCGTTTGTTCTTTCATTCGTTCGGTTGCTCTGTTTGTTTGTTTGTTTGTTTGTTGGTTGGTTGGTGGGGTCGGCAGAGTGTTCGTTCGTGCGTTGGCGTGCTGGTGTGTTGTTGTTGCGTTGGTGTTGGATGGTTGCTGTGTCGGCCTTCGTTGTTGTTGCTGTGTCGGTTAGTGTGTTGTTGGAGTGTAGCTGAGGTGCCGATGTTGTTTGCGTTGGTCGGTGTGTCCCTGTATGCTGTCTGGGTTGTTGCCTGGTGTCAGACGGCGTTGCTCAAGGTTGATTGGTCGACTTGCTGAGGCAGTGAAAGTAACATATTCCCTTCACGTGCTTGTAGTTGTGTTGGTACGTGGATCCAGGGATTCTTCGTTGGCCGCCACTCGGCTTTCGTTTCACGTTCGCTGCTGAGGCGGCGGTGCCCGATGTGCAGACGAAGAGTTCGGTCGTGATTCAATGGCGAGGGTGCCGGGCGCTATTAAAACTGTGCTCCCTTCACCGCCGATATCATGATCCCACGGCTGTAGAACGACAGTGCAGCCCAGTATTCGACGACGGTGACATATTGTGGCAGACAGCGAAAGCCACACACTGACAAGGCAACAGACAAACGAATATCGCGCACATTTTTTAAGGAAACCCCTCAACTGCGATAACGGTTTTCGCCTTGCTTCCTGAAACGGCAAAGACCTAGCTAGTGAAAATTGCTGCAAGATGCCTCAAGAAATTGTCGCCACTGAACGCCGGAGCAGGTTCAGGTTCAACTTTGGGCCTAAAACCATATTTTTTATTGCTCTGTGGGTTGTTGGACTGCTTGTGGGAGGCCTGTTCAATGGCTTCGAAGTGTCTGAGCGCGATCAAAGACTGTTCAACGAAGGCATGCGCAAGGCCGACTTGCTGCGGGACCTGGAGCTGGAAGAAGACACTTACCTTGCGCGCGCACGGCTTGATGAGTCGAAGACGTGGATGTGGAAGTTTGGGCTCGATTCAGAACAAGATAAAATTGTTCAGCGAAATGAGTAGGATCATGTCCGCTGCTATGAATCGTAAACATTTTTGTGACGTGTTCTGTGTCATGCACCACTCTGCAGACGTCAATTGCGGCCGCTGCAAACGAAGCTTGACCGCCTAACAGATGAGCGAAACAAAATTATGACAGCCGCTCGCCGTGAAGTCGGCATTTGGTCGGAGTATGGCGTGTCTGCAGTACGTAGCATGCGTGGAGCGCGTCTCATCTGTTGCTTGATCCAGCTGCAAGATCGAATCGTCCTGATGGCTAAAGTTGTTGCCACGGTTACATAGAAGTCTTTTGAGCAACATGCTGATACTGTACTGCTCGCTCGTAGGTCCGAGAGTCATTCTGGAAGCAAATGGAGTCTGCCAAAGGTGGCGCAACTCGAATGACGACCTTTGATGCATTCTTCATGATCCTTAGTGATCGGGAGTCCACCTTTTTCGAGATGTTATTCCAACTCTTCTTTCGATTCTTGTTCAACCTATTGCTCTACGTGGTGGTGGGCTGCATTGGATTCCTGTTCAAGTGAGTCACCTGAAGCATGCATGGGTCGCAGACCGTGTGCATTGTCCAGTTTGCATGATTTGACATCCTCAACAAAGCTACTTGTTCATTGATTTGCAGTGTGTACAGCATCATTTCGTTGTTCGGTCCATCGCTAGTGGAAGGGTTGGCGTTTTTCACCGTCTGCGCAGTGGTCGCCGGCAGTGTTCTTGTAGCCTTCTTCGCTGCTGTTTTCGGCAGCGTTGCCAGTGCAGCATATGGTGGGGTGTTGTTGTTGAAGAATCAAGCGCAGCGACGGCGGCTCGAGCAGCAGCGTCGGCGGTGAGACCATGTCGTGGAGGTCTGTGGCACGGGAGGCCATCTCGCACATACTCAGGAGGGCTGAAAATATCGGCCAAGTCGGTGCTTCAACATCGAAAACAAGAGGAGTTTGTGGATAAAATTAACTGTAAAGTCCAACTTCAAGGCATTCCATCCAATTTGAGCTGCGGCAGAGCACATCACATCACCTCCAGTGCCCGTATTGCGTTATGGCTCGGCTGTGTCGTAGAAGAAGTTAGCAGAAGCAACGGAATCATCCGTTGCAACCGGAGGAGTTTCCTGATACATGAACACAGTTGCAATTCGAGCTCCTTTGCGCACAGAGGAAACTGCATGCAACACGTTGCCGCCATTGAACAGATACAGAACGCCGCCTGCTCGTTGTACAGCAAAATCCATCATTAAACATAACAAGGTGCCGAAGCTCACAACATTACAAACGCGTACGAGTTGGCTCACGAAACACGCGAGGCGTTCCTGCTAGGCTTGTATCGGGTTGCATGGGATCGTACCTGTGGTAACACCCAGCAAAGAATGAGCTAGCGCCCAAGCCAACGAAAGACGCTGGTAAACCAAGTTAGCAACATCCGCAGTCTTACTCGTTGACGACCTTGGCCACCAGATCCGGCCTCGAGCGATCAACATCAGCGAAAACGATTCGCTCGCCTCCCTCCAAGCAATCTTGGATGCCGATCACGCCGGTGGCACCTTTAGGTTGCTTAATGGTCGACGATTTCTAGTTTCAGGCATTACAAAGCGTCAGTGTGAACTGGACAACAACACACCACACACGGTGGAATGCGGAATGTCCGACTTACCCTCGATGAAGAGTCGATGGAGTCAAAATGAAATCCTAGAGCAGTTTTTGCTGCAGGTGCATCTGCGACAATTTCGTGGACAGGTCGCATAATGTTCACGGCAACTCCCAAGTCCGAAAGATACCTGACGTGAAAAATGTTACGAAGATCGCAATTTATTCAAACAATAGTCACAGCCGGAGGTCAGCTTCGAATCACTTGTGAATGGAAGACGAGGGTTTCGTGCCACGGCGAAGATCATTTCAAACGTACGGATAAAGGTGCTCACATCCCAAAACACCAGCCAAGAACTGTCGTATCCACGGTGAATGGTAGATCCACTGAACGGGGTTATCGGCGCCCATGTGCCGTGACGCGACGGCGGTCAAGTTAGTTTCGGTAATCAAGTTCTTCCGTGGGTCAGTAATTTCCATGTCGTGCACCTCTCCCGGCGGATAACACGGTCGTTCTGAACTGTATCGGTGCTTGCCGAGAGCCTCAATGCCCTCAGCAAGACGGGCTAATTTGGCCGTAGATTCTGGGCACAGGATGGGGACATTCACTTCGCCGTCTTCTTGATATCTTTGGGCCCATTTCAACACTCCACTCTGGGAACAGTCAACGTCACAGAACTCGTCAAGAATGATGCCTTTCATGTGCCGCCGATACTGGTCGCAGTACTTGATCCAGCCTGCTCCGTTGGTCTTTTCCGACTCATCTAGTCGTCGGATGTGTTGGACTACGGCCTCCCTATATGTCCAGGTCGGGAGGCCTACAAAGCTCTGCCACGCCTGCGCAGCATCGTGGTAGAAAAGTTGGGCAATGCGTGCAAGGTCTTGGTCCAACACAGTGGACCGCGCATGATCGAGTTGGGTAGGTAGGGGCTTTGCGACTCTCGCCGGGCTTGCGCACAAATGTGCCGCGAGCGAGCGAAGTCGCTGTGCTGGGGTACTTGTCATGCTGCACGTCCCTCCTTCTTCATCCCGCGCTACGGATGTGATTATTCTCGCAGGAAAAAAAAATAAAAATAAAATCAATCCTGCACAAGCCAGGTTTAACGTATTTCTTCCTTGGGTGGGATCCTTGCGAGCACAAGGTCATCGTTTCCCGTTCCGTGTCAGCTCTCCGTTTCAACTCCAACAAGAAGCAATTAAGTGTGAAGTAAGTAAGTGAGTCAACGAACCTAATAGACAATCAACGAACAACAAACTGACAGACTGACTTTGAAATTCGTCGCGCTCCACGTACAAACCGGCTCAATGAACTGACAGTTCACGCACAAACGATTAACGACCGCCGACCGACCACAGACGAACAACCGACCGACGAACGAACGAACGATCGAACATCCGACCAAACGACCAAACGACCAAACGACCGAGCGATGTGACTGATATCATAGACTGTGTGGGTGGGTGGGTGGCTGACTGAGTGCCAGAATGACAGAGTGACTGGCGAACCGGACCCACCAACTAACTAACTACTGACGAACGACGGTCGTTCCATCAATCAATCTCACTCAGCCTTCATCCATTCATTGAGTTGCTGCATCGACTGACTGACTTGCTTGCTTGACTACTTTCAAAGCAAAGTCTCGCCGTGACTCCTCTCAAGCAGTTGTTAGTTAGTTCATTCATCCCGTTGCGTTGCAAGTAAGTTGCTTGGAAGTAAGTGTTGGAGTGGTTAGTTAGTTTGCTAGTTAGTTGTTGGGTGGGAGTGGATTCGGAATGAGGATGAAGGAAGTTCGCAAGAAAGTACGCTGATGGAGTGAAGAGTAAATGGATGGATGGATGGATGGATGGATGGATGGATGGATGGATGGATGGATGGATGGATGGATGGATGGATGGATGGA
>ENA-OWNT01004218-OWNT01004218.1-seawater-metagenome-genome-assembly--contig:-NODE-4218-length-12815-cov-4.234966_pt1 | contig 12815 bp, 15 predicted proteins | sample MGYA00238136_ERZ651165 | MGnify/ENA primary metagenome ERZ651165 (study PRJEB26861, sample SAMN08777766) | seawater metagenome | isolation source: coastal seawater | place: USA: Florida | collected... | reverse complement strand
AAATCATTTAATCCCATTTGTAGATATCAACGTCTCACTTTAACATTCATAATTATGTATCCTTAATCGGTAATATTCCGGAAATGCCGCCGCAAGAAAAAAAACGCCGAAAAAAGTGACGAAAAACGAAGAGGCAAAAGAAAGACGCCGCGCCAGGTTTTGGGGGCCGGTGGCTTGCGCGACCGACCCTACGAATTGGTTTGTTGCTGAGACACGCAGCTAAAATTTAACGCCGCAAAGTGGCTTTATAAACCATGGCATGCATGCACTTGGTGGTGCATGACATAGATGATGATCGATGTCTCGATGTCAAGTATCCATGGTGTGGCGTGTTGATGATGCAAATGCATGCGGACATGTTGTGTTGTGATGCTGTGATGCTGTGATGATGTGATGCTGTGGTGGTGTGATGCTGTGATGCTGCGGTGGTGTGATGGCAGTGGAAGTGTGCTTCAGTGGAAGTGTGATGCTGTGATGCTGTGATTGATGTTGCATGCTGTGATTGATGCTGCATGCTGTGATTGATGTTGCATGCATGCGGACATGTTGTGTCGTGCGATGATGTTATTGTGGTTGTGCTTGATGCATGCAAGCAGGCATGTTGTGTTGTCAAGTTGTCACGTTGTCACGTTGTCAAGTTGTCATGTTGTCATGTTGTCATGCTGGATGATGTGACCGTGTGATGCTGCGAACAATTGCGTGGACTATGGACGTTCTGACGTGCTGGGTGTATGCTGTGTGCAAGCTGATTGTGGTGATCCCAGGATCACGTTGCAACTAAATGCAGAAGAAAAGGGTACACACGGACGTGTTGATAGTTCTGGTGATTCTGAGTGTACACTTAAAGATGTCAGGTCTAAACAGCAGGACGCAGTACGGCCACAAACGCTGTTGTCGACAAGTTAGTTGGTGCTCATTTGTACTGGTTCAAACGGGAAATCTGAATGGGCAGCAACCCTATCGCCTCCTTCGCTAAACGGAGCTCCTCTGACAGCATCTACGATCAATAAATCGCCGTACCAAAAATACAGTGCCACATTAAGCAACACCCAGCAAAGTGTAAGACATGAGCCGCCGCCATTTGCACTCAAACTAGCAAACTAGTCGTACCTGTGGGTCATCTTTAGGGAGATGAGCTTGTGCATTAGCAACGACCCACTTGTACCTGGCAACAGCCGACAACCACAAAGTATTTTTTGCTTAGCGAACAGCGAACGACCTTCTCGAATACACAACCTTACTTTTCAAGTCCCTTGATCAGCCATGGTACTCTCGCTTGCGGACTTGGTTCCCAGGCTGGCAGTCTCGTCAATGTCCTCGCGATGGACAAATGTGCCAACAGAAACGGGTGAGCGTTGTGCTCTTCGACCTGTGGACAATCGAGATTTGACATGGTTACGCTATGGTGCCTTCTGGTGCGCGGGCAAATCCCAGCAAACAAATCGAGCTGCACACCTTCGTTGGCGGCGTGCCTTGAACATCAAAAAGGCGGATGAACTTCTCATAATGGGCGATGCATTTGATGCAGTAGCTGTGGCAAAATACGGCATACAAAGTTGCAAGAATGAGTTGTGGCGAACGGCACAAAGTTGCAATATGACTGCATGCGTGCAGCAGACACACTTTCGATAGTTGGTGCGCTCAGCGGGTTTTGGTGCATAAGTAGTCGCTCCAGCTGCGACAACGGCTTTCTGCTTTTCCCTGAACTTCAATTCTTTCAGATCGATCAACTGAGTATACGTTTCGCCAAGCTCGTAGGAAATTTGACGGCAAAAATCCTCAAAAGCCGCGGAGTTAAGCTGCAAACAAGGAGCAATCATTGAGTGAGTTGAGTGCTCCAACAATTCTCACATGACGCAGCGTAGACTGTGAATCACCTCTTGAAGCAGCGGTTCCAGTAGCTACACAACACAACACATCAATAACGAAACAGTTTGGCGTGAATGAGAGAAAGCTACGTCAAATCGAGTACCGAGGCAGTGATATTACCTGGACGCGCCGCTTGTGCAAGCTAAGCATGCCTTTGTAGTCTGTTTCCCACTCACACAAATACAAGTACACTTTGCTTTTCTCCATCTGCAAAATGGAAATCATGCCCTTGTCAGGTCGCGTCACGGGGTATCTAGTCCACGACAAACAAAGTCAAACCTGCATTTCGACATATTCCGTCACGTAACCATCAAGAACGAAGAAAGACTGTGCGGCAGCGAGTGGCTGAATGATCTGCTTGGCGAAAGCCCAAACTTGTTCTTTGGTTTCCAACTGCTCGGGACTATAAATTGACAGGAGGTCACCGCAAAAACGACGTAGGAGTACGTGCACGCAAAAGCAGACGCACCCAACAAACGGCTCCATTGCTTTGAATTTTGGATTCACAGCATGCTTCAACTTGATGGCGTCGACGAGTTCGTGCGGATAGTACAGCATCGCTTCCGCCTTTGGAACGGTATCTTGCCCTACAGTGCACCAAGAAATCAGTTCTCATGAGTTGGTCCATGTCATGGCAGCCGAAAGGCGGCATGATTACCTGGGTCGTAACCGATTTTCTCGCTCCTTTTGATGCGGAAAGCATTCAACTTCACCAGAGCAGCTCGACGATGCCATTCGGCAACGAGCTTTTTGTTGGCGGTGAGTCGTTCTTCATCGGGATCAGATTCGTTTTCGTCTGCTTCCGCAGCCAGTCCTGACAATTGGATCTGCCATGCGACCCAAAGCCATGCGTGTGCAACTTCCAACAACGATCCCCCGGTTGTCATGCAAAAGTCCACAATTCCGACGGCATTGGTGAACCATTCCCTCCATGAAAAAGAGATATTCTCAAGATATTGTCGTTCGAGAGTGCTTTTGCAGTAGCGTGCCGAACCCTTGGCGTCGCCCTTGGCTCCATAAACCTGGGCCAGAAAAAACAGCGTGAACACGTTCTTTTCAGCAATCGCCCGGTGTTGACTTTTCTCAGGAGACTTAGAGGCCGCCGCGGATGCTCCTGCTTGAGTATCCACCGCTCCCGTTGATACAATATCCTGGTACAAGTCATCTGCCTTCCTCAGCACTACCAACGCTTCATCGGGCTCGCCTCGGCCACTCTTGATAGCTCCGATCAAGTTGAGATTGTGAAGCACGTTGACAGCGTGCTTCCTGATCCGCACCATCTCCGCATCAAGGAACGTGTGCGTGGGATCAAAAAGCTTCTGCGCGGACTTCGGGCAATACCATTCAAGAGACCTGAACAAATAGTCATACCCACGTGAAATTTCTTCCGTATCGTAGTAATTTTCCGCCAGGCACAATTCCATTTCAGCTTGCATGCCTCCCAGCTCCTCCAAGAATCCACGCTCGTCAGCTGTTTTGGTTTCGCCTTCAGCAGGCGCTGCCGCGGCTGCCTGACTTTCCTGCACCACGCCCACTCTGCCAATCAAAAGCTCGCCGAGCAAATCTTCAAAGAGCTTGCGAGCTTCATACTTGGTTTTGAAAGGCGTCTTGGGGTCGTTCGGTGCCTGGCTTAGTCGCTTAAATTCCTTCTTCGTGGCAGCAAACTTCTTCTTGAATCCTTCCCGAAAGCTGCCCGTCTCGGGTGTTTCAACTTGCTTCAAGTGCGGGTTTGCTTTCAGCATCTCGTCCAACTCCTCTCGCGTCATGGTAGACATCTTGGGTTGTGGGCGTAGTCGCGGAGCTTGGGACACTGTCTCCCAGTGACAGCCACACTGTACCTGTCTCGACTCCACCCTCAATTTCCAAACTCGATGCGCAGAATGTGCAAAAAACAATCTCCAATTTGTGATGATCGGTGATTGGCAGGACGTTCTGTTCTTCCTGCAACACTCCTGTCCCCACCGCTGTCGTCTATGCCTACACTGTCCGGTTCTTTTTCAAATTTCAAACACCCCTCCCTCGCTCCTCGTACACCTTGACCATTCAATCTATACCCAACGGCCACGTGCCATCCAAACTCTCGCTTGCAGACATCCAACCATGTTCCTTGATCTCACTACCCTTCCCAGCCATCTACGACGCACGCGGCGAACGCATGTTGCCCCGCCGTAGAGTTTTTGTGCGTCGAACATCGACGCTGCAACGACGCAACGACGCAACGACGCAACGACGATTGCGTCGTTGCGTCGTTGCGTTGGCGCTTTCGCCGCACTTTCCTCGTTCTTCCGCCACTGCGCTTCGATTTCTTCGCATCATAATTTAATCCACATGTCTTAGTACTAAGTACGGATACTTGTACTGAGTATTACAAATTCGGAAATAATCATTGAGTCACTCCGTGGGTCGATCAGTCACAGAGCCCTTCGGTCATGCACTCTGAACACAGCTCAGTCAGTCAGTCACTCAATCAGTCAGTGGGAGTCACTGCCAGTCACTTTGAGTGGAGTTCATTCGATCGTCTGATCAGTCTCCACAATGCGACGTTACGTCGCCGTCGTTCGTTAGTTGTTCGTTGTCGTTGTCGTTCGTCGTTGTCGACGTTCGTTGTCGTCGTTCGCTGTCGTTGTCGTCATCGTTGTCGTCGTTCGCTGTCGTTGTCGTCATCGTTGTCGTCGTCGTTGTTGTTGTCGTCGTCGTCGTCGTCGTCGTCGTTGTCGTTGTCGTCGTCGTCGTCGTTGTCGTCGTTGTTGTTGCGACCTTCTGCTTCCGAGGTGGTTGAAGCAGCTTTTTGCAGTGGTGTCGGTGATCATGTCTTGTCTATTTGTCTGTGACGTCGTTGTTTTTGTCGTTCTGTTGCCATCGTTGTCGTCTGTCACACTTTGGACACAGCACACAGAGCAACGTCGTCGATGTTGCATTTGTAAGCGGATGGGACAAGGCAATGTAACTGTTTGAAGAGACAGCGTCAGAATACCGATTGTGACTCACGTGGGGACACAGTTTACTGCTTCCGCAGGAGTGTCCTCAAGCACCAAATGAGATGTGCGAGTATTTCTTTTGTTTTTGTATTTTCTCTCAGAGGAATCAATTTGCTGGACCAAGAAACTGGAACTACAATGCGACAGTAACAAGTATCCGAGTCGACACGCCTGTATCCGACTTGAATTGCTGAAGGGTGCTTCCTCGTTTTGTTGCGTTTGAACAATGTCGTCCAGAACGCGTCAGCGTGTCCAAACTGGACGTACCGGCGGCTCGCGAGGCGGGCAAGCACGTGCCCCACCTTCCGCCCACCTCAAGCGGGCTAGCTCTGCGGCAAGAAATATACTGAAGTCGTCACCCACAACGTCGCGGGCGCAATCTGCGAAATCGTATCGCCCAGCACGGAGACCTGGAGTGAAGAAGCCTGTTGGGAAAATGCCCGAAATTGACTTTTCTGACTTGCACAACGAATTCAATCTGCCTCCAAAGGTAAGTCATCAATCCAACGCATTCTGCCGTGACGAACTGCGCAAAACATCCGCGTCCATGTTTCACGCCCATGTCGTGTATCCTGTCAAACCATAGGAAAGACACTGGAACTCAAACGTTGAGGAACCAGAAGAAAGGCCAGCACGGTCACTTTCTGAATTGCAACAAAAGAGGGCAAGAGCCATGCGGCCTCAGCTACACAAGGCAGTCGACATTGACGGAGATGGAGTTGTGGATGAGATTGAGATTCAGTTGTCGAAAGTTCTCGACACAATCGAAGGTGAAGACTTGGATGGTGATGGCATTGTCACCGAGGAGGAACTTCATGAAACAAAGGTCATCAAAGGAAAAGAAATCCTAGCCAGGAAGTTTGTCGATGAACACCCCAAAATCCGTACATTCTGGAAAGACTTTAGCGGCATGCAGAACGAGGAAATAGTACGGGCCATATGCAGCAACGACGACTACCGCATGCTGATGTCGAATTTGACAAACAAGGCCATGCAGTTTGATCTGCTCTATGACTCGCAGCGCATTGGAGATTCGCTGAGAATTATGGCAACTGATAGAGATCGCCGATGGCAGCAAAAGAAGGCACAGATGGCGGAGAAGCGCAACAAGCTGTTCCAAGCGAAGTTCAACGCCACGGTCACCCAGCATCTGCAGTCGAAGAAGTCGGAACGACAGCATGAAATTGCCCACGCAAAGCGACAGCGCCCAGCGTTCACCCCACTTCTGAAGCGCGACGGAAACTAGTGTCTGGGGCGACCATGATAGATAAAAAACAAAGCACCCTATTCACGAACTGAACTCTACCTGCTTCCCCACGTGTGTGCGTGTCTGTAAACATTCGGAACGTGTTAGGTATTTCGCGGTCACCTCCAATGAATGGAGAGTCAGTTTATTTTATAACTCCACACACCGAGTCTCAGTCGAACACAGTCAACTTGCAAGATGAAATGAGGACTATCACTGTTCAAATTCGTTCTTTCACACGTCAACAATGAAGGTGCCTGCCCGACTGACGGAACTTGCTGGCTTGTGAATGAGCTTGTCGGACAACTTCTTGGCCAAATCAGCGATAACAGGGTCTAGGTCACGCGTCTTGTGTGATTTGTCGGGAATGAACCCTTGCAAGACTGTGGTGAGGGTGGGGTGTTTGTGCCCTATGGCACGCCAGTTAATTGCGTCGCAAATGCTCACGAGAATCTAAATCAAAACCAACAACAACACAGGACAAAATTAACAGAGGTCACTCAATCATCCCGCGAAGTGGGCGTCAGAAAGCATGAAGTAAAACTAACCCGCAAACTTGGCTCAGTAATGTCCTCGTCGTCATGATATTGGAGCACAAACTTGCACGTTGCACACGTATTGATTGAGAACACTCCATTTATTGCTGGGCACAAACCCATCAATTCACACGTCATACCTGTACAATTGTGTTTACTGATGGCATCACGCGAGGTGCGTTGTCTGGTGCGTACTTCTGCAGTGTACATCCCAAATGTACGTGTAGTGGTCAAATTCAAAGATGCACACACAGCATGCATCATTGCAACACGAACTGCCAAGGCTGAAACTGCGGTTTGAATTGTGCCCAGGAAATTCGATGAGCTTCCTGCTGCGAACGAGAGCGCCTGTGTACATCGACAGGTGCTTGTCAAGCATGCACCTTGCTCGCGTATCGTCGCAAACGCACTCACATGCAAAATGAGGTCAATTGCTTTGTTCGCGAACGCATTGGTGCGGCTCAGAGTGCTGCTGTGCTTCTCGAGAATCGTCATCGTGATTGACAAAAAAATGTCGTTATCCAACTGGTTGCGAGCGGCGTCCATCAACCGGGATGTCAATTCTGACCACACGGTGCAGGTTAGCTGGTTCACATTGCAAATCAAAACGAGAAACTACAAATTGCAAACCGTTTGCGAGAGACGGATTGGTATAAGGGCACCGTATGAGATGAGCCAGCACACTTGCCGCGCTGTTTGTGTTGTCCCTCGGGGCTTGAGGATGAATAATGACCTCTGCTGCCCGCCGTGGAATCGAGGTGTTCAGGATCTGTGAACATGTTTGATCAACTACAGTGTCAACCCAAAATACAAAGAAGAATGGTCCATTGATACTGGGTGCCATACCTACCTGTTGCGCAAGCGTCTGTTTAGCTCGCCGGCATACCAGCGTGCACCTTCCAACTGTAGTACAATCGCACTCAACGTCCGCATGCAGCGTCTGAACGATGGATCCAACGAGGAGAAGGACTGCAACACAATGCCAGGGAATTAAGTTTTGCCACCAAGGATGTCACACCCCCGAAGAATCGTACCCTCATGCACTATCCTAGATTTATAGTTTGCCTTAGACACCATCGTGGCCATTTTAAGTATCATGTCCTTCTTAATGACCAAACGTATTCGCCGGAATGAGAAAAACACAATGTTTTCCAGCAACCACAGCGCGTTGGTCACGACCGCTTCGTTGATGCGTTCTGTCGTCATCAAGGGCCACACCTGCAAGTAACGGCGCTATGTAATGTCGGACGCACCACGTAAAGCGGCTGAATTAGGGGACGTACTGATGGTATCACTCCAAGTTCGATCACTTTGTCTTTGTTGGTCGGGCTGTTTCGACTAGCGAACCGTGCGAAAAAATACAACGCGTGGGCTGTTGTGTCGACATGTGTGACGGAGCGTCTTAGTACTTGAGCCACAAGCTCAGCATCCGCAATGCTCACCTAAACAAAATCACAATAATCACATGACAGCACAGCCACCGCGTCCACTGGAGCGTCTGCGCGCCGTACGTGTTCGAGTTTGAAGCATCGCGTCAAAAGCGCCATGGCCGAGCAAACAACATCTACATGACAAGGCCATTTCAAATGAGCAATTGATACATAAAACGAGCAACGCACAATTTTGACCCCAACCTGGATGACGAGGATGATTGTGAATGGCGATCACGCACGCAGAGAATATCGTTCGCTGCATGTGCGCAGAGAACATCGCCTGATGTTTCGCGAGTGCACTACAACAGAACTTAACGATGTCTGCGACATTATTGCAACGTCAGGAACCGCCGTTGGTGGGGCAACGCAGCAACGCAAACAATACAAACCTGGGTGGCTCGGCCAATCCTGCAAAAGATTGGCAACATCCTGAATTGTCTCCTGTGGCAGCTTCACTGGAGGCTCCAGCTCGGCTGCCTCTTCCAATTTTCTGAGGAGAGTTTGGAGTTCCTACGTGCAACCATCGTGGCAGACAAACAAGTCAACGGATGACCCAACAACACAATGGACAAATACTTGCTCGTACATTAACGACCGCGTCAGCGGTTGGTGTTTGCCGTAGGTAGAAGCCTTCGCGTGCTTGTAAAGGCAATGCTGCTCCGCAACTGCCAGCATTGTCCACGTGGCGGAGCTCTGCAGGATCAGGGTGCTCCAATCTTGGTTGTTGCACAGCAACACACAACGGACGACGCGACGCGGTGGGAGTCGTGTGCTCGGCAGCATTCGAGTGGCCGGCATCGGTGACTGAGTTGGCGGTGTGTGTTGCTGCGAACTGTTGTGTCGACTGGTTGCGCGCTTTCAAGCTTGGACAGTCCGGAATGTCAACCAGCGCGCAGGTGGCCTGTGCTCCTCGTCGCTCCTTGAAGCGCCGTCGCTTTTTGCGGCTTTTCTCCTTTTTTCTACGCTTTTGGAGCCTCTTAATTTTCCTGAATAACATCCGCACGTGTGCTGAATTGGTTGTTGGCGAGCACTTTGCCAAGTCGATGTCTTCAACCGTCAGTTCCACTAGCAGCTCGCCGTTGACGTTCATGGCTTGAAAATATGTCCCGAAAGCTGAGGACAAACCCCAGTCGTGCAGCAATCCTTGCACGTCTGAAGGTGACATCGACGCAAAGTATTCATCTTCCGATGAAGATGTCGAAGATCCATCGTCACTATCATCCGACATGCCGCTCTTCTGCCTTGTCAGCTGGCCGGTGTTTGACGCACAGACAGCTCTTGCTTGCAGCATTGTCGCTGCGTGACGCGGTCACTGTGTGACACACTTCCCTGCGTGTCGGTGCACTAACATCTTTTCACGACTCGCGCATCGAATCCGTCCAATATTCTTTGTTGTTTTATGTTTTGGCAGAACGCACACAAAAATGTTCTGCAGCTCTCCCAGCACCGTTTCGAGCTTCTGGCCAGCAACGAACAAACGAACGGGTAGTGGTGTGCAACACGTCGTGCACGGTAACAGCGATGCCCACCAACGACACCATGACAGCAACGACAACGACATTCGTGAAAACTGCAACAACAACAACAACAACAACAACAACAACAGTGGTGGCGGTGGAGATGGCGGTGGCAAAGACGACGACCGCAACGACACATACCAATCACCGCCATCCAACAGCCACAACGAAGTCCGTCGACGAACCAAACAACGACCGACAATCAACAACGACGACGACGACGACGACGACGACGACAACGACGACGACAACACCAACTGTCAGTGAGTGAGTGGGTGGGTGTGAGTGAGTGAGGGTGAATGACAGTGAGTGAGTGAGTGACAGTGAGTCATTCACTCTTCGCCAACCACCAACACGGCTCGCTGATGCTTGCTCCACAGTCCATTCAGATGGTCTTCGTGGACTCTGGGGGTCGCGCGGTGCGGAGATCGGAGATCGAGGGGGAATGGCATCATAGTCCACTGCGCGGGATGAAATGTCGTCAAGGAAGCGGCCTCTTCCATGCAGAGACTTCGCAACCCTCGTGGTGATGTATCATACACATGGACTTGTTGAAGGCATTCACCAAATCGAACTCGTTGAAGGGCCACAAACCCTCCGACGCAGTTGGGTCTGCGGTCCACCGTACTACTGGAATCCGTGGTGAAGTCCCAGATAATGATTGCAGGGTCACGAAACACGTTGTTCTGTATGTATCAATGACAAAGAGCAACGAAACCGGGCCAGGGCGGACAATGGTGAATGCACCAAAACAGAACGTAGCGCAATTTCGTCCTCAAGGAAACATGTAATGAGTTAGAATTCTAGTGGCGCCTCATCGCCACCTGCGTCGTCGTCATCCTCTTCCTCTTCCTCCTCATCGTCCTCCTCTTCCTCCTCCTCGTCGAATTCCTCATCGTCCGGAACCTCCTCAAAGCTCGGCCCTTCGTTTCCTTCTTCAGCGCCATTTGAAGCCTCGGGTAGTTCAGGACCCGAATCCGTGTCGGCAGGGGCGGCTGGAGGCGCAACTGGACGTTTAACTTGACGAACAATGTTGCGGGGCGCCGGAGAACGCGTCGCGGCCGTTGGACCGCGCGGGGTGTTGTGCGCGGACTTTTGTTTTGCAGAAGCTTGTGCCATGCGTTCCAAAAACGACAATCCACCACTCTTGGATCCACTCTTGCTGGTTCGCCGGGCTTGGCCAGGAGTGCGTGTCTGTGGCGTTTGCTGGGCCTGCAAAACCGGGATACCACGATCACTACGATGCACTGCGACAACTCCACAACATCACCCCAGGTCCCGCACGTACCGAATTTGCTGTCGGGGAACTAGCTTTCCTCGCGCTCAAAGAAGCAGTCTCGGTCGTGGTGAGCCGTTCGAATACATCAGTGTCCTCGGCCAGTTGAATTTCTTTGTTTTTGGTTGATGCTTTTTCTGGCTTAAATGTGCACCCTTGTAATTCGCGCTTCGCCTTCTCTTCCTCGCGTTTCCGCTGTTGTTCCTTGAGATCAATGCTGAAGAGGCGCTCGTGGATGGGCTGTACGCATTTACAACATCACACGCGCAAGTCGCATCACTGCAAGCCGTCGCTGCCACCACATCCACCAAGGAGCATAAGTAATGACAAACGTACCTCCGAGTCGTCGCGGCCTTGGCTGACCATGTGCTCCGACACTTCGTTAATCTGTGGCTGGAAAGTCTCCTGTACCAAAACATGCGACACACCCACAACAGCTGAATTCTCCGCGTCCTCGTGCGGGAAAAGCACCATAAGACCAAACAACTGCGCACCTGGTCGGCTCCAGTGGGCTCTTCGGCGCTGAAACCGATCGGTTCAGAATGCAGGCGTTCCCATATCGGTTCCTCTTCATACGTTTCGTGTGCGGGGTGGTATTTGATCTGTGGCGAGAAGGTGCAATTGGCGAGCTCATGTTGCTGCTTGCGCTTTTCTTTCTCTTTGGCGATACGGTCCTTCTTGTCCTTCTCGACATTCAATCGCTCCCAGATGGGCTCGTCGTCATTTATCGCAGTGGAGGTGCTCTTCTTGTGATTAAGCTACGTGCAAACGAAACGACGCAAGGTCAGTCACAGACAAAAGGCGGCCGGAGCGTTGTGTGCGTGGAGCAGACGGGGTTGGCGCATGCGCACCTTTGGCTTGAACGAGCAGTCTTTCATTATCTCGCGCTCTCGTTGCTTCTTCGCCCGTGCGGCAAACTCTTTTTGGCGAGCGGACTCGCCATACAGTCTCTCGTGGATTGGGGAATCCGCCGTCACTCGGGCGCGGGGGGCACTCTTCGAACGACGCAGTCGGGGTTTGAATGTGCACTCTTTGTCCAGAGGAGCACGCTGACTGGCGAGCTTCCTGGACCTGATCTTTTGGGCCCCGGATTCGTACCTGTGCGCAAAGAGCCGAAATCGTTGAGCAAGCGCGACCCAGGAGTGCGATGCGGTGGTACAAAGTTTGAAGTACTTACAATCGCTCGTGCAGCGGCCTGTCGTCACCAGAACGGAGCATCTCTTTGTTCACCTTGATTTTTGGCTTGAACGTGGTCTTCTTGCTCTCTTGTTCGTGCTTGTCGATCATCAGCCGCTGCATTAGCGACTCGTGTCGCTTCTCGTTCTCCTTTTGTCTCTCGAGGAAACTACCTGACGCGCGAGCCTGCAGTACGCCGCAACAACAGAGAGTCAGAAACCAACCCAACCGCCCGACACACGACAGTATTCCTCAACACACAAACACACACACACACAACACAACACAACACAACACAACACAACACATCGATGCGTACCCTTGGTGCAGACTTGCTGCGCACCATTTTCGGCTTGAAGGAGCAGTTTTGCAGCTCATACTTGGCTTTCAGGGCGGCGCGCTTGGCCTCTCGTGCAGCGGCCTGCTGCTTGTAGTTGGAGACTCGCTCGGTTGGCGTCGGGGCCCGCACCGACTTTGCGCGCTTGCTGAGGCTCGGTTTGAACGTGTACCCACCTTCCTTGAGGTCGTCGCCTTTTTGCTTTGCCAGCTCGTGCTTGCGAGCGCGGGCCCTTCGCTTGGCGCCGTCCTTTGCCAATCGGCTCAGGAAGTCGTCACTGCCCTTCGCTTTCTTGCGTGTGCTTTTGCTCGCCATCTTCGGCTTGAAGTTTTTCGGGTCAGAAAGCTTTTTGCGCACGTCCTTCTTCTTCTGCAGGGCCTGTTTCGCCTGCTGATACATGCGCTCGTGGGCCGGCTTCTTTCCAGCGACTGCCTTGGAGCGTCGACG
>ENA-OWNT01004217-OWNT01004217.1-seawater-metagenome-genome-assembly--contig:-NODE-4217-length-12815-cov-4.656696_pt1 | contig 12815 bp, 12 predicted proteins | sample MGYA00238136_ERZ651165 | MGnify/ENA primary metagenome ERZ651165 (study PRJEB26861, sample SAMN08777766) | seawater metagenome | isolation source: coastal seawater | place: USA: Florida | collected... | reverse complement strand
GAACGACGAACGACGAACGACGAACGACGAACGACGGACGACGGACGACGGACGACGGACGACGGACGACGGACGACGAACGACGAACGAGGAGGAAGAGGACGACGGCGAACGACAAACACGACGACGCGCGATGAAAGACGACGACGACGACGACGAATAACGACGAAAGGGGACGGCGAACGACGAACGCCGAACGAACGACGAATGGGGGGACGACGAGCAACGAACGCACAACACAGGAACGCGACACAGGAACGCTATTGCCTTTCTTTCTTCCTCTTCGTTGCGTGGTTGTGAAGTTGAGTGGTTGATTGGTTTCGTGTGAAGTGAAGTGTGAGTTATTCGTGAAGTTGGCTGGTTGTGAAGTGAGGTGCGGCATGCGGGTGGTTTGTCAGTCGAACGCAGTGCACGCGTGAAACTCTCGACTGGACCCCTGACTTTGGCGTGACACGCATATTGAGTTCAATACTGCCACTTGCTGCTGAGCGCGGGATGCTCACCAATGCTTGGATACTAATTTGCGCGCTCTTTGCAATGTTTCAGCTGTCGTCGTCGTTGTTGTCATTTGGATCTTCATTGCTTTTTATTTCATGCAACCTCTTTCGTGAGATTTTCCGGGACGAAGCATGTCTCGTTGGCACGAAATGAACGTGGGGTCCGTTACCATTACAGACCGAGTGGTCTGATTAGGTGGCTCCTATTTGTGTGTTGTGCCAGACTGGCGACAATGCCGGGAATTCGGCCGCTTGGCGGCCCGAACAAGAGGCGTGCCGCCAAAGAACGCGAGATTCAGATGGAAATCCAGAACAGATTGGTTGAGATGCAACTGCGATGCAACGAATTAGAGCAAGAAAACGCGAAGCTCAAACAACAGATGGATGGTCACGTTGCTCTAGCTAAAGTGTTGCAGCGCGAACGAGCCAAGACACTGGAAAAAATTGCGAAAGCCGGGAGTAGCGACCCACGTCAACAAATGGGTAAAAATGTGTTCGGCACAAATAAAAAGACAGGAAAGAGACGGGGGTCGAATGGAGGGGGGTCTCCTCCTCCTTCCTCTGCTACTGCTGCTGCTGGGAGCACGCGTCCCAGGGCACCTTCAATAGATGATGGATACAAGAGTGATAGCGAAGAAAGCACAGAATACTCTGACACAGAGGAAGAAGATACTGAAAACAACAGCCCACGTACGGAGAGCAGCGAGCGTTTCTTTGATGATGAGTCTGGCTCTTCTAGTTTAGATGTTGGACCGGGGGATGAAGACACAATGTCTCCTCGCAGAGGAGGCAAAGCCCGCGCTTTTAGCGTAGATGGTGCCGGCAGTGAGCGAGGGCACGAAAGCCACAAAGCTCGGCGCGTGAAATCCCCACGAATTCGAAGGGGCTCTTCCTCCCGCGGGATTTCGGTGCGAAAACTGAGTCTGAATATGTCACCACCAGCTCAGGACGACTTCAGCGATGAGGATGAAGCTGACAAAGCGGCAGCGCTCATCTTCCAGCGCACGCCCTCGAGATCACCTCGGGACCGGGATGACCCTGCCATGAAGCGCGCGCTGGGAAGCACGCATTCTTCATCAACGTCATCGCCGTCACGCCGACTCTCTGGAGCAGACACTGCTGCGGCAGCGGCAGCTGCGGCTGCATTTGCTGAACAGCAGCATGGTAGTTTAGGCACAGAGGACGACCTTGAAGAGGCGTTGTCGGACGCCCCTACGGATGTGATTCGCGTTCTTTCGCACACCCCGCTGCTAAAGTCAGTATCTCGTTCCGATTTGCAACGTCTGGCCAGCACAGTTACGGTCAAAAGCTTTTCTGATGGCGACGTGGTCATTCGACAAGGCGACGTCGGAGATTGCATGTATATAATCTACCGTGGCAAAGCCCGTGTGACGATTGGAAGTGGGAGTTCAAAGGACTCCACCGATCCCGCCGATGGTATCGAAGTCCGTCAATTAGGGGACGGTGCCTGTTTTGGCGAAAAGGCTCTTCTCGAGGACGTGCCTCGAACTGCAAATATTCTCGCTATTGGCGAGCTGCAGTGCATTGTGGTGCCTCGTGACATGTTCATTCGCCTTCAACAGAAAATTGCGAGTGATGCTGCTCGTGCGGCGTCAGAATATATGATGTTCAAAGATGCCTTGCAATGGCGCATCAATCAAACCAAGGAGATTGTTTCTGCTAGCATGGACAAACACTCCTACCTGGCGGCTATCCAGAAAAGCCGAGAGTTGATATGCAGCACAGAATGGCCATTCCCGTGTGACTTTCGGCGCCTGCTGGCAAATATGGCACCCAGGCACGGCAAGGGTGCTGCTCAAAAAGCGAATGCAGAAGGATACGATTCGGAACAATTTTGCGCTGCGTGCAATCAAGCGTGGAAGGACCTGCGAAGAGAAAACGACGTGCGAATCAACGGTGAGAGAATGCGAATGGGAAGCGACGAAGCGTCCGAATCACTGCGGGCTCGCCTGCGCGTATTACTCGAGCAGAGTCGGCGAGGTCAGTATGATTGCCGCTGCCTTGCGATGCAACAAAACGTGCGTTGTGAGCACAATTGTCTGACGAAAATCTGCTTCTTGCGCATACCTGTGTAGCTCACATTGCACATGAACAAGGCACTGACGACGATAGTGGCCTGTTGGAAGGTGATCCGGTTGGTGATGCCCTTGACGTCTTGTTCCTTGTCATGAGCCGGACCATGCATGGTGGGGACACTCATGCGAAAACAGCACAAGTATTCGGCAACCAGGACCTCATCCTTATTACGCCAAACAGTGACACGCCAGCAACGATCCATATCGACGTAGGACCGGAGGGTACTTTGTTGGTGACCTCTTTGAATGCGTACAAGATCAACTACATGGGGGAAAACATTGAGGTCCTCTTCAACGTCGATGCTCGCTTGGTGGAGCGGCTGCATTGCTGCGTCACTGGAGGAGGTATTTCGTCATCCGAATGCCATGTCTCTGCCATCTGGTGCCATCGAAACTGCTTGATGTCTGAGTTGCGTTGTGGCTGTCTCACCACTCTCCAGGCATGTACACGCAGCAACGAACCATCAAGTTCGACATTGTTCCCATGGACGGATGGAAAGCACATCAGGCTGACTCAGGCTCAGGCACACGAAGCGATCGCGATGATGAAGGTGCTGACAATGACGATCACCCAGCGAGCGACCAGTTTTCGGATTCCGACGACGACTGTGAGACGCTAACTTTGGTCGTTCCACCAGGCAAGCGAGGCGGTGATGATATTATTTTGATTAGAGACGGAAAGCGGATGACCGCAACCATCCCAGAAGGGCTGGTTCCTGGGGACGAATTTGACTTGATGCTCCGCCTCTCACCTGAAAAGCGGCGCCATGCGGGAGGCATCTAACTGTTATGGCACACCAGCAAGGTCAGCAGATACGTTCGAAAAGAAACAACGCCGTCGATCATGCAGCACATGACACTGAGCAGATGGAAGGATAATATTTACATCAGACAAACGGCTCAATTCGCCGGCAACCCACAACTCAAATCTATACTGCGCCTGCCACACTTTGTAAGATGGCCCCAGCGGTGTTTGCGAACTCGGCGACGACCGCTGATTCTTCATCTCATGACCAGACAAAATGGAATTGAGATTTCTTGAACTTTATTGCAAGATGCAAGGTAACTCGAGTATGGTTGCCGTGACAGGCGGTCCGAAACAAAATAGACACTACTACTTGGAGTTTGGTGTGTGATACATTGGTGTGTGTGTGGGGTGGAGGGGAAAGGGGCTTGGTATCCAGCGAATGTCCCATCACGGATGACACTTGTTATGGGATGGTTGTGGCAGGTCTAGTCTGCCGTGTCGCGTTTGTGATTGAGGCGTCACAAAGTGTCTTGAAGCGTTGCTGCTCAATCTGTGCGATGAAGAAGCGTGTGACTAACTGCGGTGCACATACTACTCCGCCCAGGGATGATCCCTTGTTTTTAAGAGTGCAGCAACTTCAGCTTGCTGTGTGGTAGGAACGCACGATAGTAGCGTCCGAAGCAACTGTAGAATTCAGAGAGCTCAATCGATCCGCTCTCGTCCAAATCAAGAATGTTGAACTCGCGATGGACAAGAGCTTCAAACTTCGGGTTCGATCCGTCGAGAAGATTTTTCGGTGCACCACGCTTCCTGCTCGCGGTCCTCTTCAGCATCATGCCTCGCCCAAAGCTGCTACTGCTCCGGCGCAGCACAACCTTCTCGGCCACGAGGTCGATAAAAGTAGCAAACGCAGCTTTGTTAATAGAGACTTTCTCCAGTGCACTGATGCCCTCCGCCTCCAATCGTGCAAGTTCAAGTTCCAGCCAAGCCTGCAGGATCACAACACAAGTTGGTGCAACGCGAACAAGACGCTGGGTCCAAGTGAAACTCACCTCATCGCCGGGTCTCTGCAAACGCAGTTGTTCTTGGACACAGCGGAGGTACGCTTCCTGCGCGTACGCTCCAAAATGCAAAGCTTTGTATGGGCGGTAGTACCGACCAAAGCAGCCGCGAAACTCGGCAAAGTCAATGTCACCTCCACCGTCGTGGTCAAGTCGGTTGAACTCGTTCCGTACAAACGACCGAAACTGCTCGCCACGCATTTTTTCTGGATCGATGACCAGTCGCAAGAACACCGCCTGCAAAAGCAATACGATTGTTATCGCGGTGCAATAAGCGCAATCGAAGATACAACACGAGCGTCACGACTGCATGCTGCATTTGATTCTTCAAACACTTACCAACTCGTCGGCAGAGATCAGACCATCCCCGGAAGTGTCGCACATCGAAAACGCTTCTCGAGCAGCCTCTGTGAAATCGCTGTATGAAGTGTCACCGCCGTTCCCTTCAGCAGCAGCCTCCCGAAGCTTGTGGGCTTTGTCACGAGCTTCCGCGAGAGTGAGACTGTGGCTGTTGCGGAGAATGGACTCGACACTGTTGCCTTCGTCGTTAGTGATTGTAGAAGATGCACCGGCATCGAGGAGCATTGTTAAAATATCGACGTCGCCGCACCACGCAGCCATCATGGCCTCAGTATTGCCTTGAGAATGGTGGTGATCCAGTTCAATGCCAGGTTGCCGAAGCAACAATTCCACGAGCCTTGGATCACAATGGAAGACTGCGAGAGCCAGCGGTGTGGAGCCAGAGACGGACCGGACATTCAAATCAGCTTTCGACTGCAGGAGGAACTCCACCGTCTCGACATGCGAGCATTGTGCTGCCACATGGAGGGCACTGTATCCTCGTGCCGTTAACAGGTTGACGTCGGCTCCCCGTGGCTGCCCGTACGCATCGCGATCGGCGGGATGCGTGACGATGCGCGAAGCGGGGGGTGAGAGAAGTAAACGAATGATATCCACATTGCCGGCGCCAGCCGCGGTGTAGAGGGTCCCAATGCCGTCCGGCTTGACAGCATTGGCGTTGGCGCCATAGGCAAGCAGAACCTCCACCACGCCTGTTTGCTTTGCTTGCGCGGCAGCGATTAATGCATTCGATCCGTTTGGTAGCCGCGCATCAAGAATTTCCCGCAACACTTCCAAGGAAGGATCTACGTTTGCGGCAAACTTCAACAAAGATTCCACGATGCCGACAAGACCTCGATAGGCTGCGAGCAGCAAGGCACTGGTGCCATCTTTAGCCTGGTACTTGACGGACGTTTGCATGGATGGACCGCGATACGTCCCTGGCGTGAGGTCAACCAAGTAATCCACAACCGCTGCGCATCCAAAACTACATGCGCCCATCAGCGGCGTCTTGCCGTCGGCATACACATGATGAGGGGCCGTTCCACCGGACACGGCTTTAGCGACTGTTGCAACATCGTTCTCCTCACACGCTTCAAGCAATACCTGGTAGTCAGGCAAGCGTAGATCGACCAGGCGCTTGTTGTGAAGATCCTGCAGTAGCAAACATGACGCGACGTGACTGCATGGTACAACGACGCAGCCGATGACAGTGTCCCCAACACTCGCCTGACAAATATCTCTGCTTTGCTTCGTCGGTTCCAGTCCTTGATCTTCTGCGCATAGCCAGCGAGCGAGCTCAAAATTGCCTTGTTCCAAAGCAATGTCGAGAATGGACTTTGAGTGCTCTCCAGGTCGCTTGCTTGCCTATCCAAGAACAAACTCTCACAATGACAACGCGCGCACACAGATACAACGCATTCACACTTCGATGACTCGAACATGACTAACGCACCAAGCGGGCGGCTGCAGTCTTGCGGTCAGATGCTGTATCTCTCGCTGATGAAACAACTTTGCGTTTTGAAGCGTGGGGAGTTGAAGCGGGACTCAAGCCTGCGGCCTGCCGGACAGCCTCGTCCGTCTGTGTGTCGCTGACAGTGTCCGCACGTACCTCCACCAAGCCTTCCTTTGCAGCCTGATCACGACAGTGTTCCGCAAAAGAACTACGCTCCAGCAACAAGTCAACAGTTGCGATTACTTGCTGTGACAGTGTTGTGAAACCACTCTCAAGGTCGGCAGGACCTAGTGAGCTAGTCGAATTGGGGTTGAAGGAAGCGGCTGCAAAGTGTGTGAGAGGCAATCGACAAGTACGAGGGCGGTTCCGACGATTCTTCGACGATCCAGACTTGGGACTCTTTGATCCTCCGAACATGCCAGCACTTTCTCTGAACTCGACAACGGAGTCCGGATCAGCACCTGCGTCGAGAAGTTTGCGAACGAGCGACACTCGAAAGTTTTTCACCGCGTAAAACAACGGGGATTGATTGACGATTTCTACTTCGGGTACTGGTGCGTTCTCGCGATGCGAGTCATCGAACCCCTTCTCATCCGCGGAGTCAGATTCCGCTCCTTGACTGCAAGTACTGCTTGAGGTGCTGAAACGACCTTGGCTGTTTGTGCTGTTCGCACTGCCGGTGCTAACGCCCGGGTCGTTTCCGGTGGAGGCTGCGAGCTGAGCAACGCGGTTGAGTTCCAAAAGATGAGACGGCAGTGAACAAATGTGCACCGAGGCTTTGGCGGCCAATAGAAGGTCGAATATTGCGTGCGCGGTCTTGCGCTGAACATGCGATTGAGTGGCAATGATGTTACTGCATGCGATGCTCAGCGGGGACACAGCCATCAAAGACACACTCGCAGTGTCATCGTCGTGCAAGTTATCCACAATCTGATACTCTCCCTGAGTTCGGGAAAATTTCACCGGCAGGAAAGACACGACGTCCGGGCTTGCCTTGAGCGACAATAGAGTCTTAACAGCTTCTAAGTGACTGCCCTGCACTGCTAAGTGCAAAGCACTATGGCCTTCATATAAGTGTGGCGACAGTCGCTCGTGAACGACCTGCACGCTGCCGCACTTGACTCGCGCATCCAGAATATCTTGAGAAGGGTCCAACGAAGGGTCAGGCGTCTGCCACACAGCCGGTATCTGTGACTCGTCGGGAAGCCGCGCTGTTCCAAGGTAGGAAATCACATTTGCATGTCCATGCTCACTCGCGTACAAAATAGCTGTCGACTGTGACCGGGGATCGAGAACGATTCGTGGATCAAAGTGAAGACTTGACACAATAAGGTCAACAATGGACGCATGCCCGGACTTTGCGGCAATAGCCAAGACTTGTCTCATCAATTCTTGATCAAAATAGTCGAAATGATCGGTGTCCTTGGACTCAGCTCCATTGGAGGCGCTGACGTCGCCCGAGTTGAGATCTTCGCCGTCCGAATCGCTGCTGAGATGCAGACTGAACAAACTAAGTTCTTCCCGTACATGCTCAACGTCCCCACTAACACATTTGTGCAGCAAAAACTCGCGCAAGCCCTGGCGCGCCCGATCAGCGTCGCTTGTGACGGACTGAGTGGGATGCTGCAGCGACTTGTTTGATGCGGAAGAACCCTGCCCGGAAACGGCTTCGAATGACATTGTCGACAACTTGAATGGCCTCGTGTTAATGATGGGAATGTCGTGGGCACTAGTTTCCAGGTGCTTTAAGTGTTCGTACATTTGACGGGCCTTCCGCCGACGGAACAACTTTTGCATTTGACGCGCGGCACCACCTGCAATTTTCTTCTCCCGCATTTTGCTGAGTCTTGACTGTTGCCGTTGCTGGCGCTCTGCCTTCGCTTTGTCAGCCATTGCTTTGTCTTTCAACCGCGCATTGGCGCTCCCGAACAAACTCTCTAGTTGCAACCCAATCCGCTGGATTTTCTTCTGCGTGAAGTGCGCGTTCAGAACTCGGCCGTCTGCATCGGAGGAATCAACTTCTAATCTTGATGACGATGCAAGAGAGGCCATAAGATTCGCAGCGACGCCTGCCTGTTGCTGACTAACGGCAGCACGCTGTTTCGCCAGTTGCTCTCTGCGCTCAATGACGAGGGCTCGCATCATGTCATGACTTCGTTGCGTTAGTTTGTCAAAGAGGCTTGCCTTTTCTCGGTACTGCGTAGACCATTGACTCACTTGTGCTGTCGACTGAGCGATGATACGCCCCCACACCGATTCAATGGTTTGTGGCGGTCCTGACGACTCCGGGGACTGTCCGTGCAATTTGGCCATTGCTTTCTTCATTTGCGTGTCACGTTTCTTCGATTGTGCTGCAGCCCTGGGAGTCAGTGCAATGCGGTCGCACCACTTCATCATGGACAAAAACGGATTTGATTGCTCGGGTTTACTGCGCGATGCCGCGCCGGCGCGTCGCTGCGGGCGCGCCTTGACGATGCCTCGGATTCCGTGAGTGATCATGGCCCTTGGCGGTCGCAGTTTCGCGATCACCGCCGCACTCAGGTCAGCGCGCTCTAGCGCTTGTGCTAAGGTAAAGCTTCCCTGCAACAACACCAATGCCTGAGTCCACAAACATGCAGCTGACTCACCACGTCAATGAGGTGCTACTGTACCTGGGCTTGAGCCGACAACTTGTTGAATGGAGACACAACTATTGTGCCCGTTTCGTGCTGAGATGTGCGGCGAGAATTGGCGTTTCCACGACTGTTGCGTCGGCGTCGAACTGGTTTGTAGCAATTCGGAAACGGCGGGACAACATCCGCAATCTGCAGTAGGTGGGTCGCCCTTGCTGAAGCACCCCAGTCCAAGGTCGTCACTGGCGACATATGTTGTGCAGTGATGTGTCCTAAACACACAAATGTAACGGGTTGTCAATTGAGCACGACGGCAGTTTGGGCGGTACGAAGAGCTTCGGCATTACCTTCGATCTCGCGGAAATACAGTGATTGAATTGCTTTTGCATCGCTCAACATCACGCGACTGTGCTCAAGCAGTGCCTACGCAATGGCATAACGAACGCCAAACTCCTCAGTCACGGTCGCGTATTCGCAGTTTACATGTTGGTCGACGTACAAAGGCAACGAATGCGGCAAAATTTTGAGGGCACGTTGTCGGGTCGTTACTTCTCGCCATCGTGTGTTGTTGCCACGTTCCAAAGTTGATATCATACCTACACCTTCCTTGCCTGGCGTAGTAGTCGTCTAGAATGGACTCCGGGATTAACGTCTGGTGCGTACGCCATAAGATCGCCTCGATTTTAGAAGCGGGCGGCCTAGGAGGAGCGGTGGGCCGATCTACGCCGCTTGCTTCCGCAGTTTTTGCTGCGGCCAAAGACTGCTTTTTGGCGTGCTCGATGGCCCTTTCCCCGCCATCGCGCAAATTGTCGATGACCGCTCGCTCGTCGCTACTGATGGTGTCGTGTGTCGCAGTTTCCTCTCCGTCCACCAAGTAAACTCTTGGGTCGAATCTTGGCTTGGAAAACTGTTGTGCTTCCTCTTGGATCTTCAATCTCTCCGCTTGAGCGGCAAGAGCCGCCGCTGATGGTGTCGACGAACCCCACATCGACTCAAGATCCTCGATTTGGCGCGGTGGGCGCGCACTAATAGTGGTCTGTGCACGGCGGAAGATGCGGTTAAGCCCCCGAAAAGTCTGACGAGCAAACAAACATGCACTGCACGTACCAGTGCAAGATCGGCACCAAAATCTAATAGGATTTCAATCGCGGCCAGGTCCCCGGCTTTCGCCGCTAGTGCTAATGGTGTCATGACCCGATCTTCATCGCCATTGCTGGCATTACGTGCCGGTGTCGGTGCCGACGCGACTATACTACGGTTTTGGCTACTAACTGCAGCAGTACTGGGCGAGCGGTCACCTCGGCCCACAGGCACAGGGTGCACCGGCGCGTCCGACTCTCGCGGGAACACAACTCGTGTCCGGCCGTCAGGATCAGCCTGAAGTCATGAGGAAGGACTTGCATTAGGATCTTGGGGTGTTTGAGTGGACAGACGAGGTGGCTCAGTGAGAAAGATACCTTGGCTGCCAAAAGGGCTCGGGCGCACGCGTAATCGTATGCTAGCACTGCTGCTTGCAGTGGACGAGCCTGCACAAGCAAAATAGTGAAAGAATGAGTGGGTTGAAACTTGGCTCGCGATGCTGAAGGGCCGCTGTCAACACGAAACGATCAATACATTTCACACAACGCACTTCGTAGCCAGCAACTCCGGGTCGTCGTGTCCACAGCGTATGCATACGCTGCGCCAGACGCATCTTGTGAAGAAGCATGACTTGCCGTCTGGAACGCTGCGCGCGCCAGTTACGCTGGATCAAGGTTGCAGCGCGCCGTTGTTGCTTTTTCAGCCGCTTTTGCATGTTCTTCTTGTGAATCCGCTGTGCCTTGTCACCCAGCACACCTGGACGCCGACTACCGGTCACGGATTCCAAGAAGTCCTCGATCGACTTGCGCGCCTCCAGAAAGTCCTTGCGGGCAATGTATCCACGCCATGCTGATTGTAGTTTGCTCGCCTATTTTGACGCGGCGATGGACAAATAAGCATGCCACGCATGCACATTTTCATACGCACACACAATTCATGACAGCACGAACCTTCACATCATCCTGCGGAAGAGGCAGCTCACCACCTTGGATGCTGTCGAGAACAGCAGTGGCTATTCTGGCCTTCGGGCTTTCTCTCTTCGTCCATCGGGCTTTCCGAGTCACGGGGTTCCAGAAGTAGGGCCTGCCATCCGCAGTGGTGGCCGGCAACCACTCGCTATCGAAACCACTGGAGTCGATGCCAGCGTCGCTGCTATCTCCACTTGTAAAACCGCTCCCCGGCAATGGAGATGCCTGATGCTTGGGAGAAAATCGCTGCTGTGCTTTGGCGTGCACGGCCCTTGTGATGTCTGACACAACGCGGTTCGAATTGAAGGAGAGGGTCGGTGTAGAACGGTATCTCTTAGTGCGGAACGACGGGAGCCCTTCTTCGCCGAGTCCACCACGGTTCCTCAGGCGTGAACTGACAGAGGTCATAGGTCTTGTGAGCTTTTTGGTTTCACCATGGCCGGGGTGGTCTTCCATGGCATCGTCGCCGAGAGCAAAGCGTAGAGCATCGGCGCGTTCTCGCGATGTTGGAAGGGCAGTGGTCTGCATTGAACAAAGAGCGGCGCACGCATTTGTAAGCGACACGATGCGGGTCGGCAGAACACCCTGAAGACGGGAGCTGCTCGCTCTGCTGGAGCACTGCGATGATACAGAGCAGCGTGCCAGCAGTGGAGTATTAACAAAACGAACCTTGGTTTCGACGGGGACCAAGAGGAGCTGATCACGAGTGTACGAGACTGGGTCCCTCGTGCCATTCCAAGGACTTGGGTCTGAACCCGAGAGTGAATCTATGGAGGATTCCAGCGACGTTCCGGTTGCATCGAGTGAGGACGAGGAGTGGTGGCCGGAGGAAAATTGCTTGGAGCGCCGGCGCCGGCGCCGGCGGGTTGCCGATGCCGACGTCTTGCTGTCCATTGCGGCAACGCACCAGCTAGCGTCGGGTTGTTGGCATATCCGTGCCACTGGTGCAGCTCATCATGACAAACCAAGGTGGCACGACAGAACGGCCGGGAGCGGCACCGACGTGGCACCGATAAATGCGTACAAAAACAAATGCCGACCCGACTTCCTGCAAAATGTTGAGTTGCTTGTCTTGGCAGCAGCAGTAAATATTCGAATCGACAAACTGCGCAGTTGTGTGGTGGGGACCTCTTGCCTGAGGTAGACACCGCAGTCTTAGGCCTCGGCAGTGAAGGTGGGTGTGCGGCGGAGTGGACCTTCGGGCGACTATTTCATCAACTACTCACAGACACGGGCCTTCTCGAACGACACAAGCACAAACGGAGGTGACTCGTTGCTAATGCGTGGGATAAGATGTCCTGCAAGCACGGGAGAAGAAGCAGCAGCAGAATACCCCAGGGTCTTCCCTCGCCGCTGTTGGTCGCCAATGTTGCACCCACATCACAACACCAACACCACGATGTACACGGCATACCTACTCGAGAAGTACCTACATCAGCTGCCTGCTGTCTGTCTGTGTCTCTCTATCTCAACGTCCGTCCGTCTACATAAAATCAATCCGTCAGTCAAGGAATTTGTTGGTCGTTCGTTCGTTCTTTCGTTCGTTCGTTCGTTCGTTCATTCGGAACAAGAGACAACAACAAAACAAAACACAAAGTAGACCCTCCGTCGATCAGTCGCTCCGTCCGTCCATCCGTTCGTCCATCCGTCCATCATTCAGTGCGTCTATTCGTCCGTCGGTTCGTGTCCCTCCGTCTGTTCGTCCGTCTGTGTGTCCGTTCGTCGGTCGGTCGGTCGGTCGGTCGGTCTGTGCAGTCTGCTGACTAGAGAGAGAGAGAGTGTGTGGCAGCGACGTTTCAAAGTGAGTGCCGGACAGTGAGAGAGGGAGTGACTGACTGACTGAGTGACTGACAGTGAGTGAGTGAGTGAGTGAGTGAGTGAGTGAGTGAAAGTACTGCGTGAGTGAGACATGAGATGGCTGGTTCAGTGGGATGGATGGATGGAGATGGATGGGACTG
>ENA-OWNT01004216-OWNT01004216.1-seawater-metagenome-genome-assembly--contig:-NODE-4216-length-12815-cov-5.434841_pt1 | contig 12815 bp, 13 predicted proteins | sample MGYA00238136_ERZ651165 | MGnify/ENA primary metagenome ERZ651165 (study PRJEB26861, sample SAMN08777766) | seawater metagenome | isolation source: coastal seawater | place: USA: Florida | collected... | reverse complement strand
CACTTAATAAAGCCAGTGAACAAAGCGATAACGCGAAAGGCAGAGATTTGAATGTCATAGTTGTTGTCATTAATTTTTCAAGTTCTTGTTTGCATGATAAGAGTAAACGGGCAAAATATGCAAAAATAAAAAAGAATTTTAATTGATGATCCAACTGCCACTAGCTAGAAAATACATACTACCGCCTATTATGCTTACATTATTAAGCTGTGCATTAATGGTTTTAAATACTAACGACTTATTAGAGTTCCACCGTGACAAAATCGCTGCAGGTGAATTTTGGCGGATCTTTACGGGCCAATTTGTACACGCAAACCCAACTCACTTATTACTTAACGTTGTAGGTATTGGATTTATATGGCTTCTACATGCAGAGCATAGGACACAAAAGCAATATTATACTCATACTGGTTTTTTAGCCTTATGGACTGGATTGGGCATTTGGCTGTTTGTACCTGATATAAAAGTCTATACCGGCCTAAGTGGCCTGTTACATGGCGTTATTGTTTGGGGAGCACTTAAAGATATTCAGGTCGGTATGCGTTCTGGCATATTATTATTCATAGGAATTTGGGGAAAACTCGCTTGGGAGCAGTATTCTGGACCAAGCGCTGAAGTAGGCGCACTGATCCAATCGCGTGTCGCCATTGAAGCACATTTAATTGGTGCCATCGGCGGACTGGTTATGGGTTTAGGGTTAATTAAAGAAAAGCTGATAGTAAACTCAGAAAAGAAAAACTAAATAATTAAATATTAAAAAGGCCATAAATTGATATGGCCTTTTTAATGAAACAGATCACTGATCGATGAGTAACGCTTTCATCGCATCATCCATTGCATGCTCCACAACTGGGATATGATCTACATCGTATTCCAGCTTTATCATTTCAAGCCCTTTAAACTGCTCATATTCAAGCATTGCTTGAAACCAATCAACATATCGACCATTACTTACTTTCCCTCTTGCTGCAATCAATATGGCTTTACTTTTTAATCGCTCATCAAGTACACCTCTATCAGAAATCAATTGCGGGGTTATTTCTGTGTGCGCCCAAAAGCTGCCATCAAACGAAACATGACGGGTAAAGAATGGCGCTTGAGGATCATCCATAATCATGGCAAGGCCAGCAAATAACCCAGTATAAGAATGCCCGAGTATAGCTCGCTTTGATGTATCTATTGGATAATTGGGCTCTAGCTTAGGTGCTAATTCATTAACGATAAAATCAAAGTAGTCTTGTGCCAAAGGCCATTGCGAGTAATCTTCTCGATGTTTGTATTGTGCATCAACAAAATTCTCAATACCGATAATAATTGCCTCAAGTTCTAACCTATCTAAGCTATCTGCAACTCTTTTTAAGTGCCACTCAGCATCCAGAACATATATAACAGGGTATTTTTTCCCAGTAATACGATTTTTAGGTAAATAAAGTTGAATAGGATATTCAACGCCAGTGAAGCTAGATGCGACTGGTTCTAAAGCTGAGCGAATACCAGCTTCAAATGGTAAGGTAGGCTCAGGCGTATAGCCATTTTCAGAGGAGTTAGGATCAGAGCCACCACAACCAGACACAGAAAAAATAACAGCAACTAATAATAACTTTTTTAAAAATTTAATAAACAAGCGAGTTCCTTAATCAAATGCTCAAATGAAGCGACAAAGATGTATATAAAGCCGCACTTAAATTGTCAAAATACGCGCATAGAAATAAAAATGCCAGAGTACATTACTCTGGCATCTAAGCTAACTATTCAAACAGTTAAATTACAGTGTATCTTCTAGCCACTTGAAGAATTCACGCTGCCATACAATACCGTTTTGCGGTGTCAGTACCCAATGGTTTTCTTCTGGGAATAACATGAAACGGCTCTTTAGGCCGCGAAGCTTAGCAGCTTGGAATGCCGCAATACCTTGCTCAAGTGGTACACGGTAATCTTTTGCTCCGTGGATCACAAACATAGGCGCATCCCACTTATCAATGTGATTGATTGGGTTAAATTGACCGTATGCTTTATTTGTAGAAGCATTATTTTCCCAATACGCACCGCCAAGCTCATTATTTACGAAGAACAGCTCTTCAGTTGTGCCATACATGCTGCGTAAATCGAAAATACCACAGTGCGCAATAAAGGTTTTAAAGCGACCTTCATGGTTGCCTGCTAAATAAAACGCAGAGTAACCACCGTAACTCGCACCCACAGCACCGATTCGAGATTTATCAACATAAGACTCTTTCGCGACATCATCGATTGCAGCAAGGTAATCTTCCATTACCTGACCACCCCAATCATTACTGATGTCTTTGTTCCATTGTTCACCGTGACCTGGCATACCACGACGGTTAGGGGCAACAACAATATAGCCCTGAGAAGCCATTACTTGGAAGTTCCAACGGAAAGAATAGAACTGTGAAAGTGCTGACTGAGGGCCCCCTTGTAAATAAAGAAGTGTTGGATATTTCTTCTTCTTATCAAAGTTAGGAGGGTAAATCACCCAAGTTAGCATCTCTTGACCATCCGTCGTTTTAACCATACGCTTTTCAACGTTTGGCAAATCTAGGCCCGCATAGAAAGCATCATTCTCTTTGGTTAGCGCAGTTAGCTTTTTGCTGCGAAGGTCAAAGCGATAAATTTCACGTGCCGCATTCATACTGTTACGGGTAACAACGAGTTTGTCTTTAAGCACTGCAACTATACCATTTAGATCAAACTGGCCTTTAGTAAGCTGTTTAACTTTTGGTTGTGCTTTTGTTTTAGTATTCACAGCAACTTGGAAAAGCTGAACTGTGCCATCTATAGGCGCGATAAAGTAAATGCTTTTACCATCGTGACTCCACTTAAAACTATTAACTGTGCCATCCCAATGCGCAGTTAAGTTAAGCTCACGATTTTTAACTTTAACGATAATGTCGTTTTTATCTGCTTCGTTACCTGCTTCATCCATCTGAAGCCAAGCTAAGTCGCCTTTTGCAGAGAACGCAGGGTACTTATCGTACCCTAAGTTACTTTCGGTGATATTGGTCGTCTTCTTACTTTTCAGGTTATAACGATAAATGTCTGTGTTTGTACTTTTTACATACTCTGTGCCAGTGAGTTTTTTACTAACATAGTAAATGTTTTCACCTTTTGGACCCCATGTATAATCAGCTACACCACCAAACGGCGATGTTGGGCTATCAAACGGCATGCCCTTCATGATGTCGACTTTTTCTTCTGTCTTTAGATCTTGATAGAACACATGCTTAAACTTGCCATCTTTCCAAGTATCCCAATGACGGTAGTTTAAATCATCAAATACATACGCATTAGCTTTGTTTAATTCTTTATGGCGATCGGTTGCAAGCACTTCTTCAAGCTGCACTTTTTTATGAAAAAGTTTTTTTGTGCCATCAGGTGAAAGACTTTTATCGATCACAACACCTTGGTAATTTTCTAAAAGTTGTGAATCGCCACCATTTAAAGAAACTTGATAAACTTTGCTTGTGAAACTGTTGTTTTCAACACTTGGCGTGGTTACTTTATAAATAACATGAGTTTTGTCTTTATTAAGGCCTAAAGCACTGACTCTTTTTACTTCCCACAACTTTTCAGGTGTCATCACCTCACTGGCAAATACGCCAGCACTAAAAGCCAAACCTAAACTGACTGATAAAACTGTTCGCAACATCGCGAATTTCCTTTAAAAAATAAAACGACGTAAGAGTACATAAATAATGGCTGATTTGAAAAGGAGAATGCGATAGAAACACGCGAACATGATCAATACTTAGCAACATCCTAATTGTTAAAACTAACGTTATAAAAATAAATTTATTTTTTTAGCTATACTAAGTTAATCAATCTGTTAACGAGATTATTAATGCAATATAAGCTTACTTTGACTTTTCTATGGCTAATGGCAATGAGCTTTGATGTTTTTTCTGAGTCATTGTTACAAACAGAAAATAATAAAATTTCATGGCAAACCTACCACAGGCCTCCAGGGATCATAAAAGAAGGATTAGACCAAGGCTCCGGGTTCGTTGAAAAGGCGTTAAGCTTGATCATTAAACACATGCCTGAATACCATCATGACTTCCCTATTGCTTCGCTAACCCGTGCGTTAACAGATATAAAAACAGAGAAAAGTGTCTGTCATCCAGCTCTTTACAAAACTAAAGAGCGAGAAAAATTTATTGCCTTCTCAAATGCATCAATAATAAACCCAAGCAATCGCGTTATTGCCCGAAAAGGCACATTTGACCAATACGCTGAAGGAAAATACATTGATTTAAAGAAAGTTTTAGATAGTAGACAGTTTTCATTCAGTCTTATAAAGCAGCGTTCTTATGGGCAAGATGTGGATGATAAAATTGCTGGCCACTACACCGACAAAAACTCTCAGCTCTTAGCAAGTACTGAACTTGGCACTGTTTTTCAGATGGTTAAAAAGAAGCGAGTAGACTTCACCATCGCTTTCCCGTTTGAGCTTAATTACTTTATTGAAAAAAATAAAATCAAAGATGATGTATTTACAAGCTATTACATTAAAAATATACCTACCTACACGTTAGGGTATGTTGCCTGCCCCAAAAATGAATGGGGGAAGGAAGTAATAACAAGAGTTAATCAGGTACTCAACGAAATAAAACATACCAATGATTACAAACAAGCCATAACATCATGGTGGAAGAATGAGCAATCCTCAAAGGAATTTGAAGACTTCTACAAAATGCGATTTTTAAAAAATTAAGTTTTATAAATAATGATTGATTACAGGTAATTTTAATAAACAAGAGTCTTAAATTTAAAACCATGTGTTATGTTCAAACGCGCTAACAGTTTAAAGATAGGCTAAATACGTAAACAGACCTTTCGTCACCTAATACTAACAATAGTGTCAGTTAGTGTTTTCAAGCATAACTTTATCAACTCAAATAAATTTCAGCCTTGTTTGCTATAAAACCTAAAGGTAATCTATTAAAAACAACTAAAAATAGATAACACGTCGAGCTGGCATGGCAGAGCAATATATCATTGGCGAATTCATTATCGACCTTTCGCGCAATCAGATTACACTAAACAAAGAACCACAGATCATACCGCCCAAAGCTCTCGCCGTACTCACGTATTTAGCCAAACATCAAGGCAAAGTCATTAGTCAAGACGAGTTACTAGACAATGTCTGGAAAGGTACCGTTGTCTCTCCTAACACCTTACAGCGTAGTATTGCGCAGCTAAGAAAGGCCTTAGGTGATGATGGGAAAGAACAGGCCTACATTAAGACACATGCCAAACAAGGTTACAGCTTAGAACAAAATGTACAATGGCTAACAAAAGAACAACAAACAGATAATATTCTTAAATCGGCTTCACATGCCGAGAGTAGTCCACCTAAAAATCTGGCTGAAACACAACCAAACTTAAAAGCACAAATTCAAAAGCCGCTATCACAGAACATTTATATTTTGGCTTTGTTTGCATTAATATTAGTCACTATCATAGCCAGTTTTTATTTAATTTCGACGCCTTCAAAACCGTTCTCAGTTGGACAGATCAAAGCCCTTACGGCAACAGACGGTAAAGAATTAGCCAGTATTTATTCACCTGATGGCAAGTACATTATTTTTCATCGTTATTCAGAAGAAGAATGTATTAATGATATCTGGGCTAAAAATCTAGTAACACAACAAGAACATAAGCTCACTAAAAATATGGATATTTACGGACAGCAACGATTTTCAAAAAATGGGAAAAAAATTATTGTGATAAGAACCGCAGATTGCGGAGAGCCAATCACGCAGAAAAAATGCTATCAATTAAAGAGTCTAGATTTTGAGAAAGCTTTAAATTCACCACAAGAAATGGATCTAATCCTTGAGTGCAACAACTCAGAAATAAGACAACCATTTTGGCTAAACAATGGCAATATTTCGCTAATGCAAAGGCAAGCTGAGCACTGGCAACTAGTAAGTTATGATTTTGACGAGAATAAAAACAAGGTAATACATGATGGTTTTGTATACCACTATGATTACTCCACTAAAAAAGACCTACTTGCAATCACGAGCATCAAAGAAGATAGCCAATATTATATTGATATAATAAATACCGATGGAACAATCGTTTCTAGTCACCCCATTAATTTACCACCCGAAATTGCAGGTTATCGTTTTATTCGCCCCAACTTTTCCCCCATTGAAGACACCCTAATTTTCAGTACAGGAAGACAGCTGTTTACCTTGTCATATACAGGTGAGATACAGAACATAAGTATTCCTGTAGACAAACCTTTATCTAGTCCTATATTTCACCCAAGGGGTGATAGAGGATTGGTTATTAAAGGCAATTACGATACTGACTTAGTCTCAGTTAATCTAACGGATGACACATCTCACATTATTTCTCGTTCAAATACTGCTGAAAAAAATGCTGTGCATCAACCAAACGGTTTTTATATTGCCTTTGAGTCACGGCGTTCAGGTCATGCACAAGTTTGGATAGCCAATAAAAATACAACAACTCAACTAAGTGACTTTCCCACTGACACTTATATAACAGGCATTAAATGGTCACATGATGGCAAAAGCGTAATGGTGAGCGCAAACAGTTCACTATTTCATATCCCCCTAGACAAACAGCAAACAGAGATTAAAACTAACTTGCCCATACTAACACTCTTACATTGGGCCGAAAGCCAGAATACGGCGCTAGTATTTGCCCAATCCAATGGTTTAAAAAAACTCGCTGAAGTTGATTTAGCGACTGGAAGAGTACATAAGCTTACGGATATGCGAGTAAACTGGGCAAGCATAACCAAGCAAGGTACAATCGTACTCACAGATCATATGGACCAATTCTGGGCCTCTAGTGGCGTTGAATATCAACCAATTACAGAGCTAGAAAAACAAGGCGGCAATAACAAACGCTTCTTTATAAAAGATAATAAAGTTTACGGCTTAAACAATCAAAATCAAGTATGGCGTTACAACCTTGAAACCAAAACACTAGAAACAATTCATACACTTACTAAAAGCATTGAGAACATCAACGACATAAAAAATAATAATTTGCTTATAACAGAAAGACTAATATCGAATAAAGAAGTGGTAGAATTACAGCTAAAAGAATAAACACCTTAGGCTAACAATCTCTTGCTGCTTATTAATTTTAAAGAAGCGTAATGGTTAGTGGTTTCATAGCGAGAAAATACTGATTAGTAAATGTAGTTGTCATAGCACAATGTTAATCTAAAGCACCTTATGCTATGGAATGAATTTACCAATTAGCTTAAGTGTTTCACTGAAGCTTTTAGAAACACTAAATATAAAGCAGTCTTTTAAATTTAGAACAAGAGCCTTATCTTAAAACTTAGGCTGCTTTAAGATAAGGCTCTCGGCCTTTGTGTTTACTACTACGTTGATAACTCCCCTTACCTTTTTTGGGCTTTTCAACTTTACTCTTAAACAATACACTTGTTACAAGCGCTTTAACTGCGTTGTCTTTTATCTCGCCACGATGATGATCGTGCTGATAGCTTCTGTTTTTACTCATCAGATCCTCTTATAAAAATGAGCTAATTAGAACTTTGCTATCGTATCTAAAAAGTATGAAAAAACAATATAATTTATATTGTTAATCACGACATTTTTCTAGAATCACAAGCCCCAAGGTTTTCAGTAAAGATCATGAGCATTAAAACCAAAGAGATTCGTTTAAACCACTAACACAGAACCTTTGACGATTTAAAATTAGCTGTTACAATCAGATTGTATATTTTATACGATCATAGTTTATGATACGTTTTTTATTTTTTAAGGTATTACGATGGAAACAAATAGTACAGATTGGCGTTATACGGTTATGCCAGCAGTTTTTACTTGGTTAAAAGAGTCTGAGTCTGGCGCACTTGAAATTGATCTAGCTGCAACACAAAAATATGCTGCAGATATTTTAAGAGTTGAAGGTAAAGCAGGAACCAGAATGGGTGGTCTAGTCGGCTCTGGTACTCTGGGCGAGAATAGCTATTTAACAAATGAACAACGCCTTTCTTTACTTGCTTCGCTATCAGAGGTAGCCAAAGAATTTAACGTACCATTAATTAGTGGTGCAGCAGCAGAAACAAAAGAAGAATTAGCTGAAATCGTAAAAGAGTTAGCAAAAGTTGGCGTTGATACAGTGATGGTGATGCCACCAAAAACAAAAGAAACGCCATCTGACGATGAAATGTATGACTATTACGCGTTATCAGCGACTGCAGCAAAAGAAGCTGGTGTAACAATCATGCCTTATAACAATCCTGACGCTGCAGGCTACCACGCCCTGTCAACTTCTCTGCTAATGAAGCTAGCAGCATTACCAGAAGTTACAGCGCTTAAAATTTCAACAACTGACGTATCAGTGATTGAGACATTAATGCTAGAAAATAAAGACTTAAAAGTTTTAGCGGGTGTTGATACTGTAACCGTACACGCTGGTCTTGCAGGTGCTTGTGGCGGTATAACTGGTGTAGGTTGTATCTTCCCGAAAGCCAGCGTAACAATGCAAGAGTATGTAAACAATGGTCAATGGGCTGAAGCTAACCAAATTTCACAGGCGATGAACTCAATCTCATACCTTGACGCTCAGCCATTACTACTCGAGTACCTAAAGTTTGCGTTTGGTGTTCATCACAATGATGCTGAAGGTGGGTTACGTACTTTAGGTAAGAAACTAACAGAAGAACAAATTGAAGATGTTCGCGCAAGATATCTGCTTGCAAAAGAAAGACTAGAAGTACTTGGTTTAGCAGAATAAACCTTAATACTTGTAAATTGAAAAGCTCCAATGGTGGGGCTTTTTTGTTCTTTAATAAATGCGTGATCTAACTGTCAATTTTTCAAGTCTGCAGCCGGAGACTTTTAGGGATAACAAGGCGAATTTAAGCGTCAATAACTGGCCTATTGCAAGTAAATTAAACACAGCTAACGTTGAAAGTAGCCGCTGGAGATATATTTATTATCTAGAGCTAAGGTTAGTTAGTAAAATCATGTATATTTAAGCATTAAGCTCAAATAACTCATGAACAATACCAGATGGATCTTTAAAGGCCGTATACCTTCCCCAGCTATGCTTATTTGGCGTTTTATGTATAAATTCGATATTGTAAGACTTTAATATTTTAATACATTTATCTAAGTTATCTACTGTAAGCAATAGAGTAGAATTAGTATTGTACTCATGGTCATAATTACTCGCCTTTTTGGTACCTTAAAACATTATGATTTCATGACCACCAGACTTTAATTTAATACAGTCAGTAAGTTGCTCAAGTAATTCCTATCCTAAAACTTCAGTATAAAATTACTGATAAACAACAAGATTCTCAACAACTAATAATGTTAGAGGACTATACATAGCGAACCTTTATTTCACAGTTTTAATGCGATGAACTATAACTTTCTTGTTCTGACAAAGTAACAATCTAACTATTATTTTAAATTGTAAATTGAAGAGCGAACTGCAAGATAATTAACGAGCACAAAATTGCCCTTTCGGTAAAGCGTTTATTTATATACCTATGCAACACTGAGACTAGCCATACAAAGAGACATTTATACTGGGATTAACTGAAACTCTCACTCCAAAAGGAATTCTTGATTCCCCATCGTATCTATTACCAAAGCACTTTGAAGGCGCAAATTGAAGATACTCACCAGTGCTATCTTTTTTGCGCAATACACCATTACAGTCAATAAGCCTCATGTTAAAAACGCTCAAATTATTTGACGTATTGATCAACTCAAAAAGAACATCACCATCATATTGGTAGATTGTAATTAATAATTTAAGGCTATCTTTTACAACACAATATTGATGCCAAATACCATCTGCATCTTCTTTTGGTATTACTTCTAATACTGTTAATACATCAGTTTCATCCCAAACTAACACTACTGCTCCTTGTGTATGTAACACTGTAAATAAATGGAAAAATAGTTGGCTAAAATTGTAGGCAGGAACAAAGCCAACTGTTTTTTTGTCCGCGCTTTAATTTGCTTTGTTATATGCCGTTAATAATATCAATATCTTTTACTCTATCCAATTTCCCAAACAGGCCAATAGTTTTACTCGCTTTATAAACTGCATGAACAGTTACGTTTTGATTGTTTAGGTATTGCATAGATTTTTTAAAATGAACGTCAGGCAAAACAATTTTTATGGCCTCGTCTTTTCTATACTCATTCATTGCCGCGACAGAGTGAAATAGTAACACCTCCTTTCTTTGAGGAAATTCGTAAAACTTAATCCAACCACGAATTGTTACTTTTTGGTTGTCAAAAAAAGCCTGTTCAGCAGATAGAGTGAAAAAATTTACAACGGTTTCTTCGGTATCCTTATTTGCCAAGGAGCTTACTGATAACAACGCTATCAAAAGGATGAATAATACTCTCAAGCTCGACCCTCCTAGGCTTTGGTGTTCCCCACTAAAAGTAGACACCTTAATTATGCATACCGCCTTTCATATTCCATTGGGCTTAAATACCCTAATGCTGAATGCAGCCGTACGCGGTTATAAAACACTTCTATATATTCAAATATACTCGATTTAACTTCCTCAAGCGACTGATATTTTTCGTAAAATACTAACTCCACCTTTAACCTAGAATAGAATGACTCCATCACCGCATTGTCCCAGCAATTGCTTCTTCTACTCATACTCGCTTTAGCGCCTATTTTACTTATTAACCCTTGGTACTTTAACGCTCTATATTGGACACCTCTATCCGAGTGAATAATCAAGCCTGCTCTGACTTCTCTACGCTCTATTGCCATTTTCAACGCGTTCATTATCAGCGACTCTGTCATTTGTGTATCAAGTGACCACCCAACTATTGCTCGAGAAAATAGGTCCATCACTGTAGCAAGGTAGAGCCACTGTCCTTTACACCTTATATAGGTGATATCTGTCACCCACTTCTCGTTTGGATATGCCGCAACAAATTGCCTGTTTAAAACATTTTCAGCCACATTTAGTGTCGCGTAGCTAAACCTTGAGTAGCGAAAATTACGCCCATTCTTTGCTCGTAAACCTCTTTCACTCAGTACCTTCGCAACCGTATTCAAACTACACTTAATCGCGTTTTGTTTCAGTGCTACTGTCAACCTTGGTGCACCATAGCGCGCTTTAAAACGCTCAAAGTAAGTAACAATATGAGACTCAAGATGCCGTCTTCTCTCCTCTTTACTGCTTGGCGCTCGATTTAAAAATCGATAATAACCTGAGCGTGATACGCACAATGCCTTACACATTATGGTAATGCGATAAACTTCTTTGAATTGCTTTATTAAGGCGTACTTTACTCTTGGTTTTTCGCAAAGTACGCGGCTGCCTTTTTTAGAAACTAATTCTCTTCTTTTAAATCAGCTAGTTCCTGCTTCAGTCGCTTCATTTCCGCCGAATCAGAGGTCTTAAACTGGACGCCATTAATCGAGCTAAATTGCTTATCTGTCAAACGATTAAACTGTCTTCGCCAGTTATAAATTTGCTGGGCTGATATACCGAGTTCTTCTGCAACCGAAGAATTGGTATTGCCTTTTTGATCTGCTCTACGTACTGCTTCTCTTCGGAACTCTTCTGTGTAGGATTGCTTTTGCTTTTTTTGACTCATAAATCACCTCTATCTAACTATAGATGGTGTCTACTTTTTTTGGGTCAGTCCTATGGCTAACGCTTGCCGTAAACGGCACAAAATAGCAGGCTAAAATTAGCGACGAAGGAGCACAAGCCTGCTGTTTTGTGTCCACGGTTTAACGGCCTTGTTAGTAGTCAGTCCCACCAGTTAAACAAAGCTTCACCCATTGTTTGTGGCTTCCAATATTTAATATCAGTTTCTAGCATTTTATCTCTCGCAACAAACGGAGAGCCTAATTCTTTAACTGAAGCTACTCTAATACTAAATGAATTACTTAATATTGAGGAGATAAGCTCATTATCAACGAAGTTGAGTTTATGGTTCGTTGGGTCATAGTCTGAAACGAAAGCCCATTCACTCTGCTCGTTACAAAGTACATAAATCGAGAATTCACTAGCTCTAAGGTTACATGCTATGAAATTTGGAACAACATCAGGAACGAGAACATCACAGATTGAAGCATCTACTTCCCTCGCTAATCCGAACATTACTCTCCTGAACTCTGATATTTCCATATGACTACTAACGCCTCAGTTAAAAGGCAAAATTTGGTTGGCTACAATGTGAAGCGGAGCGAAACCAGCCAACTGAATTTTGTCCGCTTTTAAACTGTTTGTTAGAGTTTCTTTACTCAATAACTTTAAAGTTACTTACATAATAAAAACACTCATCATCATGTATATCTTTATCCCAATCAACTTTAATACTCGTTGGGAAAAAGTACATTGCATCATATTTTAATTCGATGCTTGCTGCTTGAGTTATTCCCTTTTTTGCTTTGTTAAACATTTCATCAATTGTTATTTCAAAGTCATGCTCATTTTCATGTTCAAAAAGAGCAATGCCATCAATAACCAAAACATTCGACGAAAATGCCAGCATGCACCCATTCTGAACTTTATAGCTGTAGCTAAATGGCTCTTTCTCTTTCCAAGATTCAAAGTTTCGATCAAGTGTTTTCCTTATATCACCTTTGATAAATTGGAACCCTACTCCCCAAAAAGACAGAATAATAACGATGGCTGTTCCAAGAACAAATAGAACAGACATTGGCTTTCGGGTATCAAAAATTTGCATGTAACTCTAACGCCGTTGTAACCGGCAAAAAATTGTTGGCTAAAATGTGAAGCGAAGCGTAACAGCCAACAGTTTTTTGTCCGC
>ENA-OWNT01004215-OWNT01004215.1-seawater-metagenome-genome-assembly--contig:-NODE-4215-length-12816-cov-5.952351_pt1 | contig 12816 bp, 9 predicted proteins | sample MGYA00238136_ERZ651165 | MGnify/ENA primary metagenome ERZ651165 (study PRJEB26861, sample SAMN08777766) | seawater metagenome | isolation source: coastal seawater | place: USA: Florida | collected... | reverse complement strand
ATCCCGAACCGCACGCTGTTGATGGCGTTGATGCCCACCAGCGCCATGTCGCCCTTGCGGGCCAGGTCGCTGCCGAAGCTGATGTCGCGGACGAGCATGCTCTCCGCGACGGCGTTGCCGTGCGTCTCCTGCGCCTCGGCGATCGAGACGCCGGGGAGCAACAGCGCGCCGGCCAACAGACCGAGCAGCGTGTGCGAGTTCTTGGACATGTCAGGGACCTCCCGGAACCGGGACCTGGGGCCGCGGCTCGTTCTGCCATGGGGCCTCAGCGGCCCGTTCACTGATGGAATTGCTGTAGGGGGCGACCCGCCAGGCGATGGCCTGGTCGGGGAAGAGAGATGCAACTTCGCGCGCCAGCGACGGCGTCGGATGCGGCGCAGCGACGACGAGACTGCCCGGCTGGACGTCGAGCAGCTGGATGTCGTCCTTGAGCGCCCAGCCCGGCGGCAGCCAGTCGTGACGCAGGCCGTCCGCGGTCGTCGCGCCCGCGAGGGCGACACCCAGGGCCCGGGCCCGGAGGCGCGCGCCCATCTCCGCGGAGATGCCGCCGACGGCGAGCAGGTAGTCGATCGGGGACCGCCCGGAGCGTCGCGCGGAGCCTGCAAGCTCGGTGAGGTCACCCGCCCAGTCCGGGTCCGCGGCGATGGCCTGCAGCTCCGAGCCGTCCATCCCGGCGAGGCCGCCCGCGATGCCCTCCGGCCACGCGAGCCGGCTGGCTGCGGCGAGGGCCAGCCGCACGTCCAGCGCCGGCGCGAGCACGTGCTGCACACGCGTGCCGAGCTTCGCCGCGACGAGCATCTGGACCTCGCCGTGGATCGGAGCCGAGCTGGCGAGCAACACCGGCCCGCCAACGGTCTCCGGCCGCAGCGGCACGACGCCGTACAGGGAGCAGAGCCCGTACCCGATGGTGCGCAGGGCGTCCGAGTCCGCCTGGTCCACTCGGAGCGTGCGGAACCCGCCGTGGAGCCGGCTGGCGAGCAGCTCCGAGACGTCGGACTCCTTCATCCATCCCCGCCGGACCAGAAGCGCGCCGAGCAGCTCGCCCGTCTGGGCCTGCTCTTCCAGGGCCTCGTGGAGCTGATGCTCGGACAGGATCCCGCGTGCCCGCAGCATGGCGCCGAGGCGCTCCGGCCGCTCGTGTCCGGGGAACTCGGTGAGCAGCCGACGGTAGGCCCGCTGGCGGGCGCGCTTGAGGGTCGCCTCGGCCGCGAACACGAACTGCACGCGCTGCTTCAGCATCGCCTCGAGCGTGTCCCGCAGGTCCGGCTCCGGCGCCGACGCCACGGCGATGGCGACGGTCTCGTCGTCCTCCATCCGCAGCGGCAGAATGCCCATGAGCTCCGCGTCGGCCTCGGTGATCCGCTGCAACAGCGAGAGCGGGATCTCGAACGGATCCGGATCCACGACGGGCATCGACAGCTGCTCGGCCAGGGCGTCGGCCACGGCCTGGGTCGAGACCATGCCCGTCATCGTGAAGACCTCGCCGAGCTTGAGCCCCGTCGCGGTCTGCAGCTCGAGGGCCTGCTGGACCTGCTCCTCGCTGAGTCCCTGGCGGTCCATCAGGAGCTCGCCCAGGCGGCGCGTGTACGTCTTGAGCGCGTCGACGCTCGGGAAGGCGTGGTCGGTCTTCAGCCAGCGGAGCGGCTCCCCGGTCCACCGGTGCACTGCGTACTGCTTGAGTGCCTTGCTGGTCGCGACGAAGTTGATGACGTTGCTGACGAAGAAGCGCGGCAGCGACAGGAAGCCGTGCAGCGGACCGTAGATCTTGTCCACGGTCAGGTACTTCATGAGCGCGCGCCAGGACAGCACCAGCGTGTTGCCCATCACCAGCCACCACAGCACCGAGCCGGGCGCGAAGATGTGGTCGAACGTCCAGGGCCGCCCGCTCACCCAACCCAGGATCAACCGCGCGAGGCAGTAGAACGCCAAGGTGTAGGCGAAGATGTTCATGTAGTTGGTGATCAGCGCCTTGCGGTCACGCCACAGGCAGTACAGGACCGGGATCGGGCCCTGCCAGCCGATCTGCTCCCAGCCCTGCATGGCGATGCCGAGCACCCAGCGCGAGCGCTGGCGGGTGGCGAAGCGGAAGCTGTCCGGGAAGTACTCGCGGGTGGCGATGTACTCGTCCTCCACCACGCGGACCTTGCGCTTGCGGAAGATGCCCCGCTCGACGATCCGGCTGCGCTTGATCGAACGACACGCGAAGTAGACGTTCTTGTCCGCGAGCCGGAACTTCATCCCGATCTCGTAGTCCTCGGTCAGGGACGCCGTGTTGAACGCCTCCTGCGAGTGGGCGAGCGCGATGTCCTCGAATGCGTCCCGCGCGAAACCGGACCCGACCCCCGCGGACGGCACGAGCCCCCCGATCTGCTCACGGACGAGCATGTCCTTGAGGTGGTGCTCGCAGAACTCGTCCTTGTAGGTGTTGGCCACCCAGGAGTTCCAGGGCATCTCGAGGGGGAAGACCGGCGTCTGGACGAAGTCCTTCTCGGGGATGAGGTAGTTGTACAGCCGCAGGGCCAGCGGATGGATGATGTCCTCCGCGTCGTGCATGAGCAGGATGTCGAAGCGCTGGCCGCGGCGCTCCTCCACGAGCTGCACCGCCTGGTAGACCCAGTTCAGGCAGTCGGCCTTGCAGGTGGGCCCGTCGTGCGGGGTGACGACCTTGTGCACGTTCTTGACGCGCCGGGCCATGAAGTCCACCCGCTCCTGCGTTGCCTTGTCGTTGGCGTAGGTGCCCACGAAGATGTCGTAGTTGGACGTGTCGTAGTCGAGCGTCTTGAGGTTCAGCTCCAGCATCGGCTGGATGACCTCGGCCTCCTGCCAGGCGGGCACCATCATCGCGATGCGCTGCTGCGGCTTCGCCTTCAGGTCTTCGACGGAGATGTCGCGGTTGTTCTCCCGGAACAGGCCACGCAGGTAGTAGTTGGCGTCGATGAAGGCGTCATCGAGCCCGTTGAGCATGATCGTCCAGCAGACCGGGTAGGCCACGAGGCGCATCGCGAGATCGAGTGTGTCAGCCATCGATGCCTCCTCCCTTCTGCGGTTCACCCGGCGACGGAGCCGCCCCTTGGTACTCGAAGTAGCACGGCAACCCGGCCCTGCTTTTGGCCAAATGTCCCCGAATGTCTCCATTCGCCCGTGCGATGCGCATCAGTCCCTCAAAACGCGATGTAGGTGGCCGCCTGCAGGCGGAGCTCGGCGAACTGCAGAGGATTGGGTGCCGGGTCCTTGTTCTCCAGGCCGAAGTAGCTGCCCCCGTGCACGCCCAACATCACGTCGAGCCCGATGGGGGTCAGCAGGCGCCACCGCATGCCCACCCCCGCGTCGATCAGGTTGTTCCAGAAGTCGTTGTTGATGTCCTTGAGGACCCGCACCTCCGCCACCGGCTGCCAGGCCACCGGCCCGGTGGTGAGGAACGTGAACGCCAGGCGTCCCCGGCCCATCGTGAAGATGTTGTTGTCGAACCGATTGACCCACACCGCCTCGGCGTAGACCTCCCCGCACCCATCGAAGCCCACCCGGGCGCCCGGATCGCTCATCTGGGGCTCGGGGCGGCACTTCGGAGCCTCGATGGCGAAGAAGCCGCCGATGCGCGCGTCCAGCCAGATCCGGCGCCGTGAGTCGTTGAGGAGGTTGATGGCCGGGCCGATCTGCGCGAACAGTCCGACCTTGCGCTTCCAGAACCGGAACAGGACGCCCACCCCGAACATCATCGTGTTGTCTGCGTAGACGAGCGGGTAGCCGTTGGGACCCAGACCCCGGGAGGCCACGTCGCGGCTGATCTGGAAGAAGATGTACGGGTCCAGATCCAGCTTCGGGATGGGGTGGATGTAGCCCCGGGCGCGCAGCGTGGGGACCAGGTTCGTGTTCCGGGACGCCGCCGGATAGAAGCGATGCCACCCGTAGAGCTCGGCGTAGATGTCCCCCCAGAAGAGCCTCCAGCTCATCTTGAGCTCGGACTTCGCGGTCTCCGCCGCGTCCGGGTTGTCGCACTGCTTCGCCTTCACGAACCACTTGCGGGCCGTCGCCGGCTTGTCCTGCGCGGAGGCGAGGTAGCCCCGCTCCAGGTACACGGCGCAGATGTCCGCGCCCGCTGACTCGGCCATGTCGAGCGAGATGGCGGCCTTGTCGAAGTCCTTCGCGATGCGCTCGTTGCCCGCGTCCACGAGGTACTGCCGGGCGATGCGCTCGTCCAGGGTGGCGAGGAGCTCCTCGGCCTTCGCCGCCATGTCCGCGTCGGGGCCCTGCGCGGCCTCCGCGAACGGCTCCTTGGCGGCCGCCGGGTTCCCCAGGCACAGGTGGCTGTAGCCGATCTCCATCTGGAGGGGCTGCGGGTCACCGCCCGCGTCCAGCGCGGCCTCGAACGCCTCCAGCGCGAGGTCGCACTGCCCGTCGGACTTGAGCTTCCAGCCGGCCTCCATGTTCCGGAGGACCACGAGGCTGGGCATCGACTCGTACTGCGCCCGCGCGGTCTCGGCGACCTGCTCGTCGTCACCCTCCATCGCGCGCTGGAGCCAGACCCGGCCCTTCGCGGGCTGGTCGGCGGCGAGCGCGGTGTAGGCCAGCTCGAGCGCCACCAGCTGCGGATGCTCCACCGGCAACAGCGCCAGCAGCAGCGCCTCCGAGTCCCCGAGGTCGCCGGACGCGCGCAAGCCACGCGCCGTCTCGAGCTGCTCGGGAGCCACCATCAGCGGCTGGACGGCGAGCTCCTTGGCGGCCGCCTCGGCGATCTTCGCGTCGTCACCGGCCGCGGCGAGGCTGAAGAACGCCTTCGCCCGCGGGATGCGCTCCTGCGCCACCGCGAGGTAGCCGAGCTCCAGGGCGCGCTGCTGCTCGGTCATCGACTGCTCGGTGGCCCGCAGCGCCCACTCCGCCTCGTCGAACCGGCCGTTGCTCCGCAGCTGGAGCGCCGCCTGGTGCCCACGACGCTTCGACGCCTTGGGCAGCGACTTCGTCAGCTCCTTGGCCTGGGCCGCGAGATCGGCGTCGTCCGTCTCGACGCGGCCGAGGATCCAGCGCGCGGCGTGCGGTCGTTGCTGCGCGATCGCGACCTGGGCCAACTCGATCCGGGCATCCGCCCCGCCGCCGTTGGCGAGCGCGACCTCGAGCGCCTCCTCCGCGAGGTGCAGGGCTCCCTGCCCGCGCCACCAGGCCGCGGCCTCCCGGGCGTTGGCGAGCGCATCGGGCGCCTCGTCGGCCGCCTCGGTCGCCTCCACGTCCTGCGCCGCCACCGGGGTGGCCGCGAGGAGGACGAGGAGCAGGGTCCAGAGCCGCATCATCAGCCGCGGGCCTCCAGGGCGGCCGTGGCCGCGGCGCGGAGCTGCGGCAGGTCGGCGATGCCGGGGTGGTGGTCGAACGCCGCGGTGGGCTCGCGCCCGTCGAGCAGCTCGACGCACGCGGTGATCCGCTCGGCCGACCGCCCGTCGCCGAAGGGGTTCACCCGGTAGGGCCGGCTGGCGTGCGACGCGACGGCGTCCGCGGTGATCTCCGCCAGACCCGTGTGACGCGCGAGGTCGAACAGCCGGTTGGCGCCGAGGAACACGGTCTCCATGCGCTCGGTGTTCGGCCGGAGCGTCACCGCGGGGATGTCGAGGCTGATGGCCTCCTCCTGCACACCCCCGCTGTCCGTGAGGATCGCGGTGGCGCCGCTCATCGCCCGGCAGAAGTCGAGGTAGCCGATCGGCTCGGAGATGCGGATGTTCTTCGGCCAGCTCAGACCGAACTCGTCCACCCGCTTCGCCGTTCGCGGATGCACGGGGAACAGGATCGGCATGTCGATCGCGCCGAGCTCGGCGAGCGCCCGCCCGAAGACCTCCGGGTCGTCCACCGTCGCCTGCCGGTGCATCGTGAGCACGGCGTAGCGATCGCAGTCCGCGATGGCCTTGGGAGCCGGTCGCGCGTCGATCAGGTGCCGGTGTCGACGCCAGGCGTCCACGACGAGGTTGCCCACGGCGGGGCAGGTCACGGTGTCGTAGCCCTCGAAGGCGTTGAGGAACCAGGTGGCCAGGCCGGTAGGCGCGAGCCGGAGCGCGGACAGCTTGTCCACGCGCACGCGGTTGACCTCTTCGGGCATCGACCGGTCGAAGGAGCGGATGCCCGCCTCGACGTGGATGAGGATGGCGCCGATCTCCTCTGCCGCGAGCGCGGCCGCGAGCGTGGAGTTCGTGTCGCCGTAACAGATGACGACGTCCGCCTGGAGCTCGCGGATGGCGTCCGTGGTGGCCGCGGTGAGCGCAGCGTGGTCGGAGGAGCCCACGTCCAGGAACCGCCCGGGAGGCGCCGCCTGGAGTTCGTCGATGAAGACCTGCACCATGCTGGGCGAGTAGTGCTGGCCCGTGAACAGGTAGGTGTGTTCGAACCGCTCGTCGAGCAACGGAACCAGGGGCGCAAGCTTGATGAGCTCAGGCCGTGTTCCGGCCACCGTGACCACGCGCATGCAGTGCGCTCCTCTCCTGGTCCGCCGCGAGGGCGGGTCAGGTCAGTATTGAGGGAAGACCATGAGCAACCATGACGAATTGTCCCGTCCGTCTCCGGGAACCGGGTCGCGCGCACTGGTGCTCGGCGCCGGGTTCGGGACCCGCTTGCTGCCCCTCACAGAGCACGTCCCGAAGCCGGTGATACCCCTCCTGGGAAGGCCGCTCATCGGCCATCCGCTGATTCACCTCTATGCATCAGGGTGCCACGAAGCGTGGGTCAATGCACATCACCGCCCCGAGCGCCTGGCCGCCACGCTCGACCCCTGGGTGCAGCGTCGCCTCCAGCGCATGACGGTCCACTACAGCGTGGAGACCCCGGAGATCCTGGGGACAGCGGGGGCAATCCGACTCTTGGAACAGCCGCTTTCCGAGACGAATGAGCCGTTTCTGATGCTCAACGGCGACAGCCTGCTCGGCATGGATCTGGAGGCCCTGCTCGCGATCCACCGGGTCAACCGCGCCGAGGGTGCGTTGGCCACCCTGCTCTGCATCGAGCGCCCCGACGCCGCGAAGTACGGCGCGGTCGTCAGCGTCGATTCCGCCGGGCGGATCCTCGACTTCGGTGGATTGGGAGGACGTCCGGAGACAACTCAAGACGAACTGGCGGCGTGCACCCCGACGGTGTTTTGCGGGGTCCACGTGATCGAGCCGTCGATCATCCCGCACCTGCCGCCCCGAGGAACCTTCGGCTGCATCGTCCGGCAGGGGTACGTGCCGCTGCTCGCCGCGGGGGCCGACGTCCGCGCGGTGATCCTCCCGACGGAGACGCCGTTTCACGACGTGGGGACTCCGGCCCGCTACCTGGACGCCCAGGCGGCCCTGCTGCGCCACGAGGCGACGCTCCCCGTGGGCACCGGGGTGGACCCGAAGGAGGCCATCTTCCAGGAGGCCGTCTACGCGGTCGACGCGGACGGGCGGGAGTACGGCAGTCCAGACAGCGTGTCGGGGCTCGCCCAGGCGCGGCTCGAGCCGCCCTTCTTCTTCGGTCCGCGGAACACCGTGGAGGCTGGCGCCCAGATCGGACCGGACGCGTCCATCGGCGCGATGAACGTCATTGGCGCCGGCGCGAAGGTGCGGGATGCGGCGCTGTGGGCGCAGGTGGAGGTCGGCCCTGGAGAGCGGCTGGAGGGGGTGATCGGCGCCCGCCTGGCGGGCGAGCGCGTCATCGTGGACGGGCGCCCGGCGTAGGAACCAGCACGCGGCCTACTTGCGCTCGAGCTCCTCGATCAGGCCCTCGATCTGATCGTCGAGCCCGAGGACGATCTCGTCCAGATCCTCGAGCGGCGGCTTCTCCGTCACCTCGTTCCGGCGCACGCGCTCGATGACGTCCGTGGTGGAGAGCACGCCGGCGACCATGTTCGTCATGGCCCGCAGGAAGAGCAGCTCGCGCCGCGTGAACCCATGGGAGACCCGCCGGGTGGTGAGGCTCATCGTCCCGACGACGACCTCCTTCACGTACAGCGGCAGCACGAGGCAGGACCGCAAGTCGACCGACTTGATGAAGTCGAGCACCTCGCGCATGTCCGGGTCGGTGTGCACGTCCTCGATGAGCACGGTCTCGCCGCCGTCGAGGCAGCGCTTGATCTCGGGATACCGGCTGAGATCCAGGGTCTGGCTGCGGAGGTTGGCGTCGTCGTGGGACGCGAGCACGACCACTTCGTCGTCCTTGCTCCCGCGGACCACCACGTTGCAGCGGCTCACCGGGACCGTCTGGCCGACGCGGCGGACCGCCACGTACAGGGCGTCCTCCACCGGCAGCGAGCTGGCCATGGCCTCGCTCACCTCGATGAGCGTGCTCAGGTCGTTCTCGTAGAACCCGTCCAGCCCGTGGGGCAGGTTGTCCGGGATCCCGCGGGGCGAGCGGATCGGATCCGCCTCCTCCGTCGGGGCGACCTCGTCCGCCACGCTGAGCATGAGGTCCGGGATGTCGATGCTGTCTGGCGCGTGCAGCCGGACCTGGATGGCCACCCTGTTGAGCAGATCCGCCGGGACGACCGGGCCGTGGAGGATGTCGTCCGCGCCGTGCGACAGGCAGACGCCGATCTCCTGGGCGTCGAACTCCGGCAGCAGCACGATGACGGACCGAGCCGACGTGCGCTGATCGCTCTTCAGCTTGTGCAGCGACTCGAGCGCGTCGCTCCCGGGCATGCGGCGGGACATGAGCACGACATCGGCGCCGAAGAGACCGACCTCTTCGGGGATGAGGCTCCAGTCCATGGCCTCCTGGACCCGGTACCCCTCGCCCTCCAGCGCACCGCGCAGGTTGCGAGCGAGGCCGGCGTCCGGCGTGGCCAGGTAGATCTTCCCGCGCGTCTCCATGCTGCCGGCGTCGCCCTCCGCTCGAACTGGCCCCCGCGTACAAGAAGCATCCTACCCGAGCACCGGAGGCGGGTCGCGCCGCCCGCGGAACGACCCGCTCGCGCCCCGTATGCTCCCGGCATGAACGTCGACCGTGAGACCATCAACCACCTGCTGCTCTGGCGGATGGAGCAGTCCGATCACCCCGTCGCGTACTACGCCGAAGCGCCGGACGGCGGCTTCCGGCCCATCACGCCGACGCAGGCGAAGCGCAACAACGCGAGCTGGGCGGCGGCCCTGCTGAAGCGCCCGTTCGCGGTCGGCACCCGCGTCGCGATCCTCGCCCCCGTCCGGGCGGAGTGGGTGGAGTGCGATCTGGGCAACCTGCTCGCCCGCATGGTGACCATCGGCATCTATCCGACGTGCACGGCCGACCAGATCGCCTACATCCTCCAGCACAGCGAGAGCCGCGTCCTCGTCGTGGGCGACCAGGCCGACCTGGACCGCTGCGCGGAAGTGCTCCCGAGCTGCCCGGGCCTCGAGCTCGTGGTGACGATGGACGCCGGGGTCACGCTGCCGGACGGCGTGGACCTGCCGCTCGTCACCCTCGAGGAGATGCGCCAGGCCGGGGACGCCGCGCTGGCCGACGGCGAGGAGTGGCTCGTCGCGCACGCCAGCGCCGCCGAGCCGGACGACATGATCACGCTGGTCTACACCTCGGGGACCACGGGCCCGCCGAAGGGCGCGGTGCTCACACACCGCAACCTCTTCCACGTCACCGACGCCGTGAGCACGATCTTCCCCTTCCGGGACGACCAGGTCGGGCTCGTCTACCTGCCCCTCGCCCACATCCTCCAGCGGTACGCCGTCTACCAGGGCCTGCGCTTCGGGGGCGTCGGCTACTACACGCAGCGCATGACCGAGCTCGGCGAGCTGCTGCCGGTGGTGCGGCCCCACGTGCTGGCCGCGGTGCCCCGGGTGCTCGAGAAGATCCACGCGAAGGCCAACGCCGCGAAGGACGTGCTGTCGCCGTTCAAGCAGAAGGTGTTCACCTGGGCCTTCGCCGTGGGCGAGACGGTGCGGGGCAGGCAGCACCGGGGCGAGGCCGTCTCGTGGTGGGAGCGCCGGAAGCTGCGCATCGCGGACCGCCTGGTGCTGCGGAAGGTCCGCGAGAAGCTGGGCGGAAACATCGAGTTCATCGTGTCCGGCGGCGCGCCGCTGGCCCCGGAGCTCGGTCGCTGGTTCCACGCGGCCGGGCTGACGGTCATCGAGGGCTACGGGCTGACGGAGACGAGCGCTCCGGCCACTGCGAACACGCCCACGTCCTTCAAGTTCGGCAGCGTCGGCCAGCCGATCCCGGGGACGGACGTGAAGATCGCGGACGACGGCGAGATCCTGATCCGCGGCCCGGGGGTGTTCAGCGGCTACTTCAAGAACGAGGACGCCACCGCCGCCGCGTTCGACGAGCAGGGCTTCTTCCGCAGCGGGGACATCGGCGAGCTCGACAGCGACGGGTTCCTGAGGATCACGGACCGCAAGAAGGACCTGATCATCACGGCCGCCGGGAAGAACATCGCTCCGGCGAACATCGAGAACCTGCTCAAGCAGCACCGCCTCATCGGCCAGGCGATGGTGCACGGCGACAAGCGCAAGTACCTGACCTGCCTGCTGACGCTGTGCCCCGAGGAGGCCCCCGCGTGGGCCGCAGAGCAGGGACTCGAGGACCGGTCGCTGGCCGCCCTCGCGGCGCTCCAGAGGGTGCGGGACGACGTGGACGCGCACATGCGGGCGGTGAACGAGCGCCTCGCGACGTACGAGTCGATCAAGAAGTGGGAGCTCCTGCCGCTGGCGTTCGAGATCGACAATGGCTATCTCACGCCGACGCTCAAGCTGAAGCGGCGCGCCATCGCCCAGGACTTCCGTGACCACCTCGACGCCTTCTACGCAGCCGACGGCTGATCCGCCGCTGCTGCGCATGGCCCCGTCGCGGGCCGTGTGGGCGGTGGCCTGGCCGATGATCGCCATCGGCCTCCTCAAGACGACCTACTTCCTGACGGACAGCTGGTTCGTCGGGCGCATCGGGGACGAGGCCCTGGAGGCGCTCGGCGGCGCCGCGTTCGCGTGGTGGATGATCTTCATCTGCAGCGACCTGGCCGGCACCGGCGCCCACGCCCTGATCGCCCGGCACGAGGGCAGCCAGCGACGGGATCTGATCCCCGCGACGCTCGTGCAGGGGCTCTGGGTCGGACTCGGCGTGACCGTGTTCCTCGCCGCGTGCTGGCCCCAAAGGCAGCTGTACTTCGAGCTTCTGGGCTTTCACGCGGGCACCGAGACGATGCGGCTGGGCCTCGACTTCCTTGGGGTGAGCCTGCTCACCGCCGGCACTCTCGTGGTGCACACCGTGACGGGAGCGGCCTTCCGCGCTCTGGGGCACACACGCACGGCCCTGGTGATCACCGCGGCGACGCTCGTGGTCAACGCGGCGCTGGATCCGCTGCTGATCTGGGGCCTGGGCCCCATCCCTGCCCTGGGCATCGCGGGCGCCGCGTGGGCGACCGCCGCCGCCAACCTCGTGGGCGCCGCGCTCGGCCTCGCGGTCCTGACCGACCGGCGGATCCGCCTCGTCCCGGCGCTGCCCGACGCGACGAAGACCTGGCTCATCACGAAGATCGGCACGCCGGTGACCGTGGCGGGCATTGGCTTCTCGATGGTCTATGTGCTGCTGGGGCGCATCATCACGGAGTACGGGGCGCACCACATCGCGGCCCTGGGCGTGGGCCACCGCCTGGAGAGCCTCGCCTACATGGTCACGGTGGGGCTGTCCGTCGGGGCCGCCACCATGGTGGGCCAGCACCTGGGCGCGGGGAACATCGAGCGCGCCCGCGAGGCCGTCGCCGCCGCGAACCGGATCTGCGTGGCCTTCATGCTTCCGATCGGCGTGCTGCTGTTCGCCGGAGCCGAGGTGTTCTTCGACTGGTTCACCGACGACCCGGACATCATCGCGTCCGGCAGCGTGTACCTGCGCTGCCAGACCCTCGTGTTCGTAGCCATGGGGGTCGAGGTCGTCTACGAGGGCGCGTTCAGCGGCGCTGGCGACACGCTCCCGCCGTTGCTCATCGGTGGAAGCCTCACTGCGGCCCGGATCCCGCTGGCGATCTGGTTCGGGAGCACCCTCGGCCTGGGGATCCTCGGAGTCTGGATCGCGATCGCCGTGTCGACAGCGCTCAAGGCCGTGGTGAGCTGGTTCTGGTGGCGACGGGGCCGCTGGGCCACCGCGCTGAGCAACGCAGAGGCGGCCGCCTGATCAGGTCGTGAAGAGCAGGGCCGTGGGCCCCCACGCGGCCCGCACCGCGGCCCCCGCGGCCTCGCCGTCCACCAGCGCGAGCAGCGTGCCGCCTGCGCCGGCGCCCGTGATCTTCGCGGCCTGCGCGCCGGCATCCAGCGGCACCGCCGGGGCGGCTTCAACCCGCGCGGGCTGCGGGTCCGGCAGCGCCTTCCGGTCGATCTTCTTGTTTGGCGTCAGCGGGAAAGCTTACAGCGCGGTGATGTGGGCAGGCACCATCACCTCGGCCAGTTTCCCTGCCAGCGCCTGTTTCAGCGCGTGTTCGGACACAGGGGTGGAGGTGGTGATATAGCCAACCAGTTGCTCTGCGCCGCTGGCGCCGCGCGGCACCGCGACGGCGCCGCCGTGCGGCACGATGCTCAGCACGGCGCTCACGGCGGCCATGCCGCTCGAGAACGACACGCACGTGCCGCCCTCGAGCGCGCCGAGCGCATCCTCGAGCGCCGTCCAGCTGGGGTTGCCGTAGCGCGCGTACTCGATCTCACCGCCGGCGACGAACGCGCTCGCGAACGTGACCGGCGTGCTCGTCGGCGCGTCCGGGGTGCGTGGCGGGCGTCCCGCGCTCACGGCGATGGTCTCGGGGCGCAGCGCGGTGCGATCAGACATGCCCCCATCCTGGCACCGTGCCGATGCCGCGAGCGCACGCGACCGCGGGCTCAGCCGACGTCGCGGCGCATGACGACCCGGCGCTTCGTC
>ENA-OWNT01004214-OWNT01004214.1-seawater-metagenome-genome-assembly--contig:-NODE-4214-length-12817-cov-4.297645_pt1 | contig 12817 bp, 12 predicted proteins | sample MGYA00238136_ERZ651165 | MGnify/ENA primary metagenome ERZ651165 (study PRJEB26861, sample SAMN08777766) | seawater metagenome | isolation source: coastal seawater | place: USA: Florida | collected... | reverse complement strand
CCCGCCCAGCGCCCATAAATCAGTCGATGTTCTGTGCTGAATGCTGTGCTGCTGTGATGCTGTGATGTTTGGCTATCTGTGGCGGCCGGCCGGTCAGTGTCAGTCACTGTTGGTCGAATGAATGCGCAGCTGCTCATCATCATCATTCGTCGTCGTCGTAGTCGTTGTCGTTGTTACGTCATCAAAGACGTTGTATAGGCCGTCTGCTCGGTTGGTTGGTTGGTTCACCACTTACTTCGCCACTTTGCCGCTTCTGCCGCCGCCACCGCTCCTCGTCTCCAGTCACAAGAAGTCGTACTGCATGTATTTACAATAGTCCGGACATGACGTAGCGTTATGTGCATATACTCTCGAAAGTCAGTCGAACGTCGAAAGAAAGGTCGAACGAAGACTGACTCCAAGCTCTCCAATCAATCCACCGCCCCACCCCACCCACCCCACCCACACGAGAAAGTTTGATTTTTTCATTTCATTTTTTGATTTTTTGTGAGGCCGGGATGTTGGGAAGTTGTCAAATGGTTCTACACGCGAGAAAGTGATCTCAAATGGTTCTCTACACGAGAAAGTGAGCTCAAATGGTTCTACACACGAGAAAGTGCGCTCAAATAGTGCATGATCTATCTGCACACGACAGCCAACCTAAAAACGCAGCTCGCTCGGCTCAGGTGGATTTTTCATGAGGCCGGGATGTTCTCCACCAATTCTGGTTTCGGCTAGTGTATGGCATAGTCTAGCTGGGATGTTTGGAGGTTCTCAAATAAATGGTTCTACACGCGAGAAAGTGAGCTCAAATGGTTCTCCACACGACACAGTGAGTGACCTCAAAAGACAAAAAGACTCTCCACACGACGAAGAAGTGAGAGTTGTGGTGGGTGATTGGTCCCGTCCCATGTACGCGGACGTGAGCTCGAATGGTTCTCCACACGAGAAAGTGGACTCCAGTGGTTGGTTCTCCACACAAGAATTAGAAGAGTCAGTGGTTGGTTCAACACACGAGAAAGTGTGTTTCTCCACACTCTCCGACTCGAGTCACCCAAAGCGCCTGCACACCCGCATACGCATGTTGGACAGCGTACAGAACACGCACAAGCCATGCATTTTTGCTGCATCAGACCACTCGTGCAGCGTGCAGCGTGCAGCGTCCATCGTGCAAGTGGTCAGGTGTCAAGTGAGTGGTGTCAATCCATTGTGCGGCATCCATCAACGAGACATTCACGTCATGATTCGGTTGGTTCGCGAGTGGCTATGACGAGTGTGGGAGTGGAAACCACCATCCGGCAATCCCAAATTCTGTTCCGACTTGAGGATACAAGAGTATGTGGTGTGAGGGTGTGATGGTTGATGGTGTGTGATGGTGGTGGAAGTGGAGCGAGTTGAGGCTTGTTGACGGACACCAATCCAGTCACACAAAGTCAACGCAATGTCTCTCTGTGCACCCAGTGGGGCTGAAAAGGAGGCAGGGAGGGGGAGGAGAGAGGAGAGAGCAGAGAGGAGAGAGGGGAGAGAGGAGTTGGATGCCAGCAGAAACCTCGCGGTGTCAGTCAGGCAGTGAAGTAAACGCGGAGCACTATGCGAAGAGTCTCTTCATCCTTAAGAGCTTTGCATGATTCCGGAATGATTTAGGTGGCTGAGGGTGGAGAAGTGAAGGAAAAGCCGCTTATTAAACGGCTCTCAACGGCATTTCTCGCCTCGATTCAGGGTTCTTGTGGGAGTGAAGGGGGACGAGTGAATCACAGAAACGCCGCCAGGAGCTTCGTTGATTTGCTCGCCCTCCCACACCTTGTTGATGTTCACTCCCTCTCATTCGCTCTCGCACTCACTCGCTCTCGCTCGCTCTCACTCGTAGTTCGCCCTGCCAGTCACCTGCATCCACAACCTCCACTGTGACTCCACTCCACAACCCACAACGCCTCCTTCCTCCCCTCTCGTGCTCACTCTCAGGTATCCCAGTAACTTGCAGTCCCACAATCACTCTTAACACCATTCGCAGCGCCGCAGCGTTGAAGCGGCATCAGCCAACAACAGCGACGACGCGACGAAGACGACGACAATGGGTTCAACCATTCCTATCACTGTTCCAATACCTTTGCTTTGATACTGCAGACGACGGTCTGTGGGACTTTATTGATGGACTTCTCACTGCTGCGAGCAGGTTGACCAAATGCATCCAACAGGGCATCAACGGGAAGGTTGCAACCCTACCGTGCGCCCGATTGTTGTCACTATTGTTCCATGCACTGGTAATCGTGTCAATGCTCAGTGACTTGACAAGAGCCCGACGGAATCATGGATTCTGTCATCATTCAACCCACTAGCGAATCGAGGATTGACAATTTTCTTTGCGAAAACTCTGTCAACAGATTGTTTGTTACTTGTTATTGGTGGATAGCTTTGTTTTGGTGTCAATTTGACGCGATGAAGTTTATTCTTATCGCAGCAGGAGCTGCAATTGTTGCAGCGAAGTGTCCCAACGACTGCAGCAGCCACGGAGACTGCAATGCAAAGAACCAATGCGAGTGCCATCGCAATTATTTTGGTGCAGACTGCAGCAGTCGCTTGTGCCCAGCTGGCAAAGCCTTCATTGACTCTGCCCTTGGTGATGTGAACGGCGACAATTCCGTGGGGGTTGATCTCGTGTGGGCCGAAGGACGGGCTGCCACTCCTGTGAGTGAGCTTTTCTCGTACAAGTATGGCAGTGGTCGCGACTCTCACGATGTCACAGCATCCTGGAATGAAGCTCATTTTTACCAAGAATGTTCTAACAAAGGAATCTGTGACACCGCCACCGGCCAGTGTGCTTGCTTTCCCGGCTACGAAGGAAGTGGTTGCGCGAGAAAGTCGTGCGAAAATGACTGCTCTGGTCATGGTGCGTGCAAAAACTACCAAGGCACAGGCTACAACATGTGGGACAAAGATGCAACTCTTTACTGCGATTGCGATGCGGGATACTCAGGACCAGGCTGCGAGCAACGTGTTTGCCCGTCAGGAGTTGACCCCGTTGAGGGATCCAACATTGATTCTTCTCGAATGTACCGCATTGCTTTTCGAACGTTGTCCAGCGCCGACGGTGACTTTGATTCCGATACTTTCTACAGCGTTCCGTATGGTCCGGTCACGTGGAGCATTCGACTCACCGACGAATTTGGCGACGAATGGACTACGTCTCTGTTGACCACAAACTACGATGTCGTCGTCGACACGTCTGGTGCTGACGACGAACCGATCTATTCGATGCCGATCATCGCGGCAGCGACCATGGATGAAGCTGGATCTTGGGTCGATTCTGATTCCGAGTACTCCGTTGCTGCTTATGGAGATCTTCCTTCATCATGGAACGCGTTTGGAGACGGTAATTATCATGTCGCTCAGCAAGTCAAGGATGCTTTGGAAGCGCTTCCCGACAGTGCTGCTGGTAATGTGAACGTTCATGAAGTGTACATCTCCCCTGCAGTTGCCGATTCTGGAGCCTACCTACTGAGTACGCTGTTTCCAGCCCCTTTCACCGGATTAGCCAATGATGACTACCATCTAGAGTGGCCGACACTGTGTGGCGCCGAAGATATCTACCTCTCCGGCGAAGCGCACAACACCCACGGTGGCGTGGTAGGAGCCACTGAGACTACCATTGCCGGATGCGGTGTTGCGATTGTTGATTCTCAAGTCGGCTCCGATGCGTGCCCGCAACGCGAAGGAAACAACGATGTCAACGACGCCATCGCAGGCACTGGGTTTTGGAGTGGGGCAACAATTGCCGACCAACTTTCCGACGTAGACTTGTACGTGATCGCAGATCCTTTGGGCACGTCGTCAATCGATGCTGCATCCACTTTGAATGCTCTTTCCATCGATGGTAATCCTTCCACGAACGGCGGTTTCGCTCTTTTCACAACAGAAGCAGTTTATTACCAGTGGCCTCACTACTCGAATTCAGACGGCGCAAGCACGCGCTTCCCTCTTTTCGAAAACTTGGAGACATCGTGTGACGATGTTGATGGGTACTACGCAAGTGGCAACACGTACTACGAACGGGTGTTTGCTTTCGATACCGACGGTGACACCGCCGTGACAACTGCCGCAGGCCTGAGTTTGTTCCTGTACTTTGAAGAAGCAACAATCGAAACTGCCCCTCAAGTGGACTACACATTTACAAATCAGGCAGCGAATGCGTTCTTGAGTGCGGATCTCTTTTCTCCTGATGATGGTGCTCATGGTGAAGATATTGAAGGAACAAGTGGTGGTTCTGGAGATTACGAAAGTCATTCGTTGGTTCGCGTCAACGACGTCACGGGTGCGCGCTCTTGGGACGTCGCATACCATGGCCGCCGTCAATACTTCTTGGATGACCAGTCGGCCACCACATTGGAAGTCTCTTCCCATATTTGTGCCAAGCGTGGTATTTGCGACTACTCCACTGGCTTGTGTGACTGCTTTTCTGGCTTCACTGGCGCAAACTGTGCTATCCAAAACGCGCTGGCGTACTAGATGCGGAGCGTTTAGTTTGTCAAAAGAAAGACAAACAACCGTGCACCCCACAGCAGGTGCCACAACAAAACCTATTCTTATAATTTTAAAACATCACTACAAAAAAATATTCGGCAGACGTCTTTGCTGCACCAACTTAGGGTCAGATCAATAAACGTGAGCAATGACACTTTGTATTCACCACCCCCCGCGTCGACATTACTCAGTCATTGTGAGACGCATTTGAGCAAGACTTCGAGAACGACATCAAAGTTCCATCCCTGCAAACGCACAAATGCAAATGAAGGAGTGCAAACATACGCGCTCGACAAATCAGGTACCGACCTTCAGAGCGCTGACTGGACAATCATATACCGGTCCCTGATACCCACAAGTACAGCCACACCGTCAAACGAGAGAAGTCAAAATTATGAGAATGCCCGTTGACTTGTGAGCACAACGACTGTCGACAAACCTTGTGTACTTTGCGCAACTCAGCCACATGGATGAATTGCCTCACGGTTTCGATGTCCATGCAAAGGCTTTGGTCAATCTTGTTGAAAAGGAGAATCAGAGGTTTGCTCTTTGCACTTGGATGTTCTAAAATGCGGTACAGTTCCACACTAGCCTGTGCCAGCTGAGCACGGTTCGCGGCGTCGACGACAAACAGCAGCACATCGGCTTTTTTATAGTATTTGTGCCAAAGACGCGCCATGTCGTACCCAACCTCTCTCAGTACCACTCCGTGACCCTGGAACTGGATACTTTCAAACTGCATGCCAGTTGTTGGTGTCGTGGTCGCGTTAATAAAGCTGCCTGAGGCGACCGAGGTATCTGAGCCTGAAGATTTGGCCTCTGCGGGTCCATGGTGAGCTTGCAAACGAATTCGATGCATCAATTGTCTCGACACCAAGGTCTTCCCCGCCGATCCGCAGCCAAGAAAGATCACTTCTGTCATGGCGACCTTGTGTACGGCGAGCTACAAGATGTGACACGAGTACAACCGATTTCACCGAGTCATGACCAGAATTCCAGACACAGCACTCTGACAAAACTCCTGATCGTAGTAACTGACACAAGTTGTCATCGTCTCCGCGTTGGTTTCCGTGACTACACTCTTGCCGGTGGTTGAGTGCGGAATGTTGACGAGAACCACAACAGGCCGCCAAACAAAGCCCACGCCAACCAAGCTTTTGTGTTTTTTCTCAAAACTGCGATCGGAAGCGATGTTGGGGTCAACAATAATACCCCTAATACTTGCTGACAGCTGCCCCCTCTGTCCTTTTCGCTCTCCCTTGCACTATCACTTCAGGTTTCTTCGTCTTGTGTACCCAACTTCGTCGAACACACTCAAGCAACCCACCGGTGAGATCCGAGACGCACGAGGGTGGCGATGTGATGTGTGGCTTGCCTTCACTCCAACATGCCACATCAACCATGCCAACAACCACCGCAACAGCAACAATCACCGCGACCACCACCAGCAGTGAGTCGTCAAAGTTGTTCAACTTTTGACAGTGAACTGCTTCGTTCGACAGTGAACTGCTTTGCTTTGGCAGTGAATTGTGTTCGTTTGCTGCTCTGTGTCTGTCTTCCGCGCTGCCGCGCTGCCGCGCAGTTTTTGGAACACCGAAATCAAACGACGAACGTACGGACGGACGTTCGAACTCCGAAACGGCTGCTTTCGCTCCTCCTGCCCGACCGCCGACAGCCGACGGTCGACAACCACCGACCGACTACCCCCACACAAGAATTGATCTGCATGCATCAATCATCATTTTTGTTGTACTGTGTATTCCACTCGGTACTGACAGTGGTACTGAGTACTACAAGAAATGGAACTTTTGCATGGCATCGTCGATGGGCGATGAACGAACGAACGGATGAACGAATGAAGGAAGGAGTGCAGAGTTGAATGATTTGAGTGGGAGTGTGGGAACGTGTGAGAGCAGTGAGTGAGTGAGTGTCTGGCTCAGTGAGTGATCGCAGTGCAGTGTGTGTGGGAGTCTGTGGGAAGTCTGTGGGAGTGGACGACAGAGAACGACAGTGAGCGACAGTGAACGACAGTGAACGACAGTGAACGACAGTGAGCGACAGTGAACGACAGTGAGTGACTTGAATTGACTGTGAACTGTGAGTGGGAGTGGGAATGAGTGGGAGTGAGTGGGTGGGAGTGGGAGTGGGAGTACACTCAGTGGGACTATGAGTGAGTGAGTGAGGTGGATGGTTGGATGGATGGATGGATGGATGGATGGAGGGAAGGAAGGTTGTGAGTGACTGTGAGTGACTGTGAGTGACTGTGAGTGAGCAGAAGTCATGGTTTGAGATTGATGGAGACTGTGACTGAGTGACTGACTGACGGTGTGGCAGCGAGCGACTTCGTTCACTTCAAATTGAGAAGGTGACAAGGTGACTGTGAGTGACCTGTGAGGCTGTGAGGCTGCGAGGCTGTGAGGCTGTGAGGCGGTGAGTGAGTGAAGTTCGATCGAAGGCACTCAACTCAACTCACTCACTCACTCACTCACTCACTGCGAGGGAGCGTGTGTGTTGTGTCGTGGACAGAGTTCGTTCGAATGACAACAACAACAACAAACAATGAACAGCAAACAACAATCCACAACAACCAGGACGACGACGACGGCGACGACGACGAAGGTACGAACGACGAACGACGAACGACGGCGGCGGCGGTGTTATTCTGCAAAGTCGTGGTCATTATTATTGGAGGTTCAAACAAACGTTGCTGCAACGTTGTGTTTCTGACGAACAAGGACGACCACAAGCCAGAACCTACTTACCACACCTGGGTCACGCGAAGCAACACGAGACTCAGCTGCACACACCAGTCCATATCCACCTTTGCACGCGACCCTTTGTTGTCAATTGAGCAATTTTACTACGTCGAAGCCTTTGCGCAACTTTTCTTTGTGATTCAGTTAGGCCTCTTCAGTACAACCTGTCAACATGAGTCGTGGAGGCGCCGGATATGATCGGCACATTACGATCTTTTCGCCGCAAGGCCGGCTCTACCAAGTAGAGTACGCGTTCAACGCTGTCAAGACTTCAGGACTGACTTCCGTTGCACTCCGCGGCAAGGACTCGTGCGTCGTTGTCGGACAAAAGCGCGTCCCGGATAAGCTGATTGACGCCAGCTCAGTGTCCAACATTTACAAAATCACACCCAAGATTGGTTGCATCATGACTGGCAAATATGCCGATGCCAAGGCTGCCGTGGAACGCATTCGCCAGGAAGCATTCAAATTTCAGTTCGAAAATGGCTTTCAAATTCCGGTGGGTCACTTGGCAAAGCGATGCGCTGATCTTAGCCAGGTATTCACGCAGCACGCGCGGATGCGAGCCTTTGGCGTGGAGACCATCCTCGTCTCCATTGACGATGTCGACGGTCCTCAGGTTTTCAAGATCGATCCCGCCGGACAGTTTTTCGGGTACAAGGCATGTGCATCCGGTGTGAAAATGGAAGCTGCACAGAACTACTTTGAGAAAAAAGTGAAGGGTGGGACTGACACAACAACCGAGGAAACCATCCGTCTTGCCATTTTGACCCTTCAAACAGTTTTGACGGCAGATTTCAAAAGCGACGAGCTGGAGGTCGGAATAGTCGAGGGCGAGCAACCGTTCCGGACGCTGTCAGAAACGGAGATTGAAGCTCACTTAGTGGCCATTGCCGAACGGGATTAATAGTTGTCCGATCGGCTCCAACCGCCGGAAAGAACCGGTTGTGTGAATGGGACCAAGCACGCATTGTTTCGGGAATCGTTAGCGCTTTTAAACAAAAATATTACTTCCAAGTCTGCCATCCGTACACCGCCACACTTACGACTACAGCCAACACCGAGAGCACTGCTGTAGTCACCATAACGCGTGTTCTTGTTCGCCTCCTGCGCAACTTCAAATACCTACAAAGTGCAGCAGGCAAACAAGCGTCATTGTCGTGTTCCATCAGAACCAGATCGTGTCCACTACAAACTACAAACCGTTCATATATTGGGACTGCCTTGAAGAATTGCAACTGTTCCATACTCTTGCGGTGCGATGGGGACCCTGCTAAGAAGTGCTTGAGCAATTTGTTGGGCGGTGTTCGTCGAAGCAGGCGAACCGCAGTCTAGCAGTGACAATGCATGCAACTGTCACAATGTTGTGCACCTCTCACGCGGACCGCGGGACCGTGAGCGTTCACGCACCTTGCATGCTGCTTCGATGGCATCTGCTGAGATCAAATGGTTCTGGAGGAACACGTGGACACTGGGCATATCGCACTCCAGTTTCAATAGCTCACGCTTTTTGTTCAGTATTAAAGCTGCGACGAAATATAGCGGCCTTCACAGCAACACAAATTTGTCGGTGACAAACCAACTTTAGCGACGAGCACATCGTCCAAAGCACTGACTCACATGCATGGCGGGGACACTAGGAACAAGTCGAATACTCGGGCAACGTCAGAAAATTTTTCGAGATTGTGAGCCAGCCAAGTCAACAACCAAGGTGTCGCTACTGCAGGAAATACGCCAGATTTCGTCAAGAATTCAAATACTTTCGGGTCATGAAGTTGAATCAAAGGAAACAACAATTTTAAAATTGTGAGAACGTCGTCCATGGTCCTTTTCATGCCATCTTGCAGGTACAGAAAGGCAGCTCGGCGACAGCACCTGCAACATACATATTGTTCCAAACAACGGAAGTTAGAGTCTAGCCCGTGCTGAGGTCTTGCTTTGTTTGAATCATTTTCGTTGCTTACATTTCACCGAGTCGAGGACCAAGCACGAGCTGGAAAACAGACACCACATCATGGTACCCTTGATAATAATGAAGTTTTGGCAGCGGCTTCACGCCTGTCAGAGGATCCACCGACAAATCCAGAGATTTGTAAATCAACGACTTCAAAACCTTTCGACTGTGTTCTCGTTTGTCGCTATCGAAAGCTTTTGTGATGTCGTAGCTATGCATGCTGCGCGGAATATCCACATCGACGACTTTGGCAGCATCTGTCGGCACAGCTTCGCCGTTCACCAGAAACTGATCGGCATTCTTGAGTCCTAGAATAAATGGCCATGCCTGCTTTCGTATGGTATCGCTGCCGAAACCCCAGCGCTGAGCCTGCTCGACAATAAACAACACATCTGGATTGTCTTGTTTGAGGACATCAACCAAAGATCGGATGTTCATTGCTGCTGCGTCGGTCACACTGACCACTGCCAATTTTTTCACAATTTTCCAAGCTGCGAGCCAAGTTTTTGTGAAAATCTTCAACGACGTGAAGACGACATTCTCCCCGAGTTTGGCAACGCGTTCAAACCACAAAATATGTTTGTCTCGGCAGCTTTCGTTTTTGACTTGTGGTCACATCATATTGTCAGCTCCAATATGATGTGTAGTGGCGACTAGTGGGACTTTTGTACAACACCTGCTGTTGGAACGCGAAGCAGCCGAAACATCACGATATTCGATAGGGCAATGGCAGACAGATGACAACACTTACAACATTCGTGCGTGTAGTTTGTTGGTGCCGGGTGCAAGGACAGTGATGGGTTAAGGTTGAAGGTCGTTCCATGCAATGTTCGTGGCGACAACGACGATCGACGACGTCGTGGCGGTCGACACAACAAGGCGAGCAACGAACGATCAATCGATCCACGACCACAGATTGTCGATTACAGCACCGACATTCACCGAAAGTGTAAGTCCAAATTACAAATACTGGAATTGGAAATTCAAAACAGAGATACATTGACCGTTTCAGGAGTGTGCTTCTCAATTTTCCGCCTATGCACACACATCTCATACAAGAACAAAAGATCCATGAGGTATACAGTACTTATTTTGTCTTTCGAATTATCGGAAAATTGAAAAATTGAAAATTGAAGACTGTAAACTGTAAACTGTAAACTGTTGGTGTTGGCTCGAGGACTCTCCAACTTGGATTTGCCGTCGTTGTCGTCGGTGTCGTCGTTGTTGTGTTGTCGTTGTCGCTGTCGTCGTTTGTTGTTCGTTGTCTGTGAACTTCGGACGAGGCTGGGGCAAGCTTGTTTCGACGCGCACTCTGCGTGGTCTTGAGCGCTCGTTGGCGACACGAGTGTTTGTTTGAGCTGAGGGAGTTTGAATGCGATAATCTGTGCCTGTTTGTGTGAACTGGGACGTGGGGGACGACGGCGTACTGCAAACTGAGCCTATTGCTGGGAGAAAAGAACTGCCTTCACGTCTTCAAGCTTGCTGCCGCCATGTCATTTCTTGAGCGAGGTATATTGTCGCTGTCCCCTTTTTGAGGTATTTTTGTTCGAATACACATGTTAGGATAACGTGGTGCGATGAGCCGGATGTAAATCCGCGTGCAACGTGAACATGGCTGCCATGCTCAAAGCGATGATTCTGGTGCATACTTTTGCAGCAGTACTAGTCAGTGCAAAGTCGTCATCGTCATCCAGCACAACTGAAGTCCACAGGTAGAAATTTGATGGCTTGCACTCTGGTTTCCTTCGACTATTCAACTGTTGTGTCGTGCTTTCGTGTAGTGGCGACTCGTGGGACTTTTGTTACAACTTTGCGTGCTCCCAGTACCTGGGGAGTGATGCCACGTCTTCTGCCTGTCTGTTCGGATGCCGAACGGCAGCTGTGGGAACATTGACGTCAGAAAAGGTCTGTGACACGGTACACTATTTGATTTTGATAATGTTTGACCGTTCTCACAGAATGTTGATTGGTCCGTTGTAGGACTGCACCATGTATTGTGAGGGAATTCAGGACCAGCCTCAAATCCGCCGGTTCACTGGAAATTTGACAGCTCTGGAGAAGAAGTTTTGGCGCTCCGTTTGTGTTGTGGGGTGTAAAAGTGCCATTAATGATTTCCATACATCCAAATAGACCAAGTGGTAACCCTTATTTATTGATCAACCCTTCGTCGGAAATATGATTGTTTTAATGATCTCGGTGTGCGCGTCGAGATCGAGGGCTCAGGCAGATGCTACCGTCGGATCGAGTACAAGAGCGCAATGCAAAAGACGGGAATTAAAAACGCACTTGCGTCATGCTCGAAAGTGGCCCCGAACCACGAAACACTGTGAATATTGGCGATACCGAAGCAAGCAGCTCCTAGCAAAAGGTACACGAGGAAGTCGACAACTGTAAACATAGGTCCAGTCTCCACGACATCTTTTGGGGTCGGTTTGGCCAGCAACGACAGTATTTTGGCATTACTGGGATCCACTAACTCTTGAGCGGAGCGATTACCAACGACCTTCGTAGTTCGTGGATCTTGCAACAATCTTTCGGCCACATCGTGCAAACGAAGACGAAGAGCTGCAAACAAGGGAGTGTCACCATGCCCGATCTCCACCAAATTTGGATTGGCTTTCAAATTCAGCAATTCGTCAACTACCTCCGCATTATTGGTCTCTGTGGCGACATGAAGTGCCGTTTTCCCTTGCTGAGAACACCACACAGCACGGCATCGTTAGAAAAATATATGCATCGCAGCCGACGTGCAGATATCTTACACTGTTTGGAAGATCATAATCCATGTTTGGTGCGTGAATCAAACTTTGAACAATAGATGCTGCGACATGTGGAGTTTGTAGAGCCTGAATCAACGCCGTGTTTCCTCGAGCATTCTGCAAATTAACATCAATTCCTTTGCGAATAACAAGATTAACACGGGAATCATCGTTTTGGTTGACTAGAATGTGGAGCAGCGAAGACTTTTTCGGCACATCGCCATCAGTTTGTGTGCATGAATTTACACTTCGACTGGTGAGCAACTTGTCGAACTCCGGGCTGTTAGAGAGGGCCGCTTTCACCACGGCGGGATTCTTCTTTACCATTGCGCCAATACAACAAACTCAGTGTATGGACAATTATTTTTTTGGTTCCGGATGCATCCCAAACTTAAAATTGGGTCGTCTTTAGCATCAAAACTGAGGTCATGTAACGTTCAACAATGTGTGACGCGTCTCCGACATGCTAATGTCTACTTCCAAAATTTCGTACAACACCCTCCTTTCACGTCCTGTGCACCCCACCTGCTTTTGCCTAGGGTCTTGTTACCTGTCGTGTGGCTACTCTGCTGTCGGAAGCCGCAAACGCTGTTTCAACAGTATGCAGACGGACGCACGGACGCACTCCAACGTCCAACACCACGTTGACTTGTTTGAAGTGCACACGCGACGTTCGTGATGACGTCTGGAGTGAGTTGTGATGGCGCCTGTACGACAACGTCAAGTTTGAACTTGGACGACAACCACACAACAACGACGAACAACAACTCTCAGCCCGAGGACAACGAGCTCTTCAACTCGACAACCGACCGTACTCGAGGGTCCAGACTCTTTCCCGACTACTTCCTCTT
>ENA-OWNT01004213-OWNT01004213.1-seawater-metagenome-genome-assembly--contig:-NODE-4213-length-12817-cov-5.117896_pt1 | contig 12817 bp, 9 predicted proteins | sample MGYA00238136_ERZ651165 | MGnify/ENA primary metagenome ERZ651165 (study PRJEB26861, sample SAMN08777766) | seawater metagenome | isolation source: coastal seawater | place: USA: Florida | collected... | reverse complement strand
CGACCCCACCCAGGAGCAGATCGACGCCCTCGAGGTGATGGTCACCCACGCCGAGGATCCGATCGCCAAGGTCGACCTGCTTCATCGCGTCGCCGACCTCTACGAGACCCGGCTGGAGCGCTACGACGAGGCCTTCAACGCCCACTGTCGCGCGCTTCGCGAGGACAACGCCAACGAGATGACCCTGGCCCACCTCGAGCGCATCGCCGACGGCATTCGCTCCTGGCCCCAGCTCGCCGAGCTCTACGCCGCCGAGGCTGAGAAATCGATGGACGTGCCGCGGCAGGTCGATCTGCTCAGCCGCCTGGCTCGGGTCTACGAGGAAGAGCTGGCCCTGCAAGAGGAGGCCATCGCAACCCACAAGCGCATCATCGATGCCGAGTTCGACAACCGCTTCGCGGTGCTCTCGCTCGGGCCCTGGCTGTACTTCGGGGGGACGGCCGTGCGGGTGGGGGCATCGACCCTGGCGGGCCCTGCCGGCCTGATGATGCTGACGGTGCCCGTGCTCGGACGCCTCACCCGCTGGTACCGGGCTGGCGCCATCGCGAGCCTGCTCCTGGTGCCCGCCGTGGTCGCGCGGGTCCGACGCCCCTGGGCTCGAGTTGCCATCGGAAGCGCCGTGGTGGTCGATGTCTTGCTGCTCGCCCCCCTCGCGTGGCCCCTTCACCACAGCCCGCTGCCCGACGCCTCTGCGCTCCTGCAGCTCCCGGGAGATGGGGCCCTGCTGGAGCTTCCGCCGGTGACGAGCGCCGAGCCGCCGCCCGGCCTCTGGCGCGATGAGACCGCCCTGCTCCAGGTCATGCACGGGCATCCCACCGGCGGCGCGATGATGGGACTGGGGGTGTCGCCCCTGGCCCGGTCGGGGGTCGACGAGCTTCGCCGGCTGATGCGCGGAGAGGGCTTCGATGGACAGCTCGCCGCAGACCTCCGCGAACAGGGCTTTCGATGGGTGGTGATCCACACCGACTTCCATCCAGTCCCTGCGGCCTCGCTGGCGCGGCTTGACGCCTGTCTCGGCCAGCCCGTCGTCTTCACCGAGCGCCACCGCGCCTGGGAGCTCGCGGCAGTCCCAGCAGGCGAAGGATGTCCATCAAGCGCGACAGAGCCCTGACAACGCCTGCTCCTGGGCTTTGACAGGCTCACGGCTCCGCACTAATCCCCCCGTCGCTCGGGCTTGTCCAGGCCCGGCGTTGGCCTTGCATCTCCCGCCTGTCCCGGAAGCGTGCCCATGCGAGTCGTCTGCGACAACTGCGCCGCAACCTACAACATTCCGGAGCAGAAGCTCACCAAGGAGGTCAACAAGGCCACCTGCCGAAAGTGCGGTCACCGCATGCTCATTCGGCGGCCTGCCTCGGGTGGACGGGTGCTCCCCCCCAGCGAGGAGAAGACCCAGATCACCGACATTCCGGTGAACCACGGTCCGCCCGACGCCGATGAGGAGCGCCCCACGGTGGTGCTCGACCAGGCCCCCGGCCATGCCGCAGCGCCCGCCCATGCACCGCGCGCACCCGCTGGTCCGGTCCGGGCCCGCCAGTCGGCACCGGCTGTGCCTGCTCCGGCGGCCCCCATTCATGCACCGGCCCCTGCGCCTGCGCCTGCGCCCGCGCCCGCTCCGGTTGCGGCGCCCGCCCCCGCGCCTGTCGCCGCCTTCGACCCCAGCGGCGACCTGAGCTGGGTGCTCCTCGGCTGCGCCACCGCTGGCATCGGCGCGCTCGTGCTCGCCGTGAACATCGACGGCGACGGTCTGCTTCGCGTCGTCGGCACCGCGCTCGCCCTGTTTGGCGCGGTGCTGGGCTTCCTGGTGCTGCTCACCGGTGGCCGCGGTCGCCAGCCCGCCAACACAGCCGTCAGCGTGCTCCTCTCCGTGGTCTTCGCCGGCATCGGAGCCGGCGGCGCCCACTTCGCAGCGTCGGCGTTCGGTCCGGTCACTCCCGAAATCGCCCGCGCGCCGGTCCCCACGCCGGCCCCGGTCGTCGATGATGGCGCCACGCTCGACCTTCTCGCCGAAGACCAGCCCGAGCCGGAGCCGGTTGTAGAGCCCGAGCAGCCCGTCCGCAGCGCGCCCCCCAAGGAGGCCGTGCCTGTCCGAGGCACCGGCGCCGATGTCGCCCGCACCGCCCAGCCCGCACCGCCGCCGCCGAAGGAGGAGGCTCCCCCTCCGCCGCCGCCCGCGCGCACCGGTCCGCCGATTCCAGCCACCGTCATCGAGACCATCGTCACCAGCAACTCGGGCGTGAAGCGCTGCTACATGGATGAAAAGCAGCGTTCCGGCACCCTCCCCCGGGAGCTGAAGATGGTCTTCACCGTGCAGCCCGCCGGCAACGTGAGCAAGGCACGCGTGACCACCTCCGACTACCGCGGCACCGACCTCGACATCTGCCTCGGTGGTGCCTTCCGCTCGCTTGTGTTCCCGCCCTTCTCCGGCAGCGAGCCCTACGAGACCGGCTACGTCATCCGCATCTGAATCGAGCCGACCCGTTCGGTCCTGCGTCGCGGCCCGGCCCACTGGTCGGGCCGTCGTCGTTCTCGGTCCCTCTGGATTCCATCGTGGCGCTGTCCCTACCCGACGGGCCTGCGCGACACGATTGTCACCCATGCCTGCGCGAGGCCGGCGCTTTTTGCGATACCCGCGCGCCCCTGAACAGAATGCCGCAAAGCCGTCCCCCGGAAGACCATGTCCACGCCTGCAGCCCTCCGCAACATCGCCATCATCGCCCACGTCGACCATGGCAAGACCACGCTCGTCGACCACCTGCTCCGCCAGTCGGGCACCTTCCGTGACAACGAGGCCGTCGTCGACCGGGTCATGGACTCGATGGACCTCGAGCGCGAGCGCGGCATCACCATCCTCGCGAAGAACACCGCGGTGTGGTTCGGCGAGACCAAGATCAACATCGTGGACACCCCCGGACACGCCGACTTCGGCGGCGAGGTGGAGCGGGTTCTCAAGATGGTCGACGGCGCCATGCTCCTCGTCGATGCCTCCGAGGGTCCCCTTCCCCAGACCCGCTTCGTGCTGGGCAAGGCACTCGACGCGGGCCTCGAAATCATGGTCTGCATCAACAAGATCGACCGTCCCGACGCCCGCGCCGATGAAGTGCTCGACGAGGTCTACGACCTGTTCATCGACCTCGGCGCCGACGAAGAGCAGCTCGAGTTCCCCGTGCTCTACGCATGCGCCAAGGAAGGCTACTGCCACACCGAGCTGTCCCTCGAGCCCGGCGACCTGCGGCCCATGTTCGAGGCCATCGTCGACCACATCCCCGGCCCCAAGGGCAACCCCGACGACCTGCCCCAGATGCTGGTCACCCAGCTCGACTACGACCGCTACGTGGGCCGCCTGGCCATCGGCCGCATCTTCCAGGGCACCATTCGCCGAAACGACGACCTCATGCTCGTCACCGCCGATGGCGAAAAGCGCATCAAGGTCGTGCAGCTGTACTCCTACGAAGGCCTCGCCCGCGTGGAGACCGAGTCGGTCACGGCTGGCGAGATCTGCGCCATCGCGGGAATTGCCGACCTCAACATCGGCGACACCCTCACCGACATCGAAGACCCCCAGCCCCTGCCCCGGGTGGTCGTCGAAGAGCCCACCATCGGCGTGCTCTTCCTGGCCAACGACGGTCCGCTGTCCGGCCAGGACGGCAAGTACATGACCGCCCGCCAGATCCGCGAGCGCCTCGAAAAGGAGTGCCAGACCAACGTGGCGCTCCGCATCGACCCCGACAGCCCTGCCGGCTCCCTGCGCCTGTTCGGCCGCGGCGAGCTTCAGATCGCCATCCTCATCGAGCAGCTCCGTCGCGAAGGCTGGGAGCTGTGCGTGAGCAAGCCCGAGGTGGTCATCCGCGAAAAGGACGGTGTGAAGCTGGAGCCCTACGAGACCGCCGTGCTCGACTTCCCCGAAGACTTCATGGGCGTGGTCTCCGAGAAGCTCAACCTGCGCAAGGGCCGCATGACCACCATGAAGATGATGGGCTCCTCGCGGGTGCGGGTGGAGTTCCTGCTTCCGGCCCGGGGGCTCATCGGCTTCCGCAACGAGTACCTGTCCGACACCCGCGGCATGGGCATCATCAACACCCTCTTCGCCGGCTGGAAGCCCTACGCGGGCCACATCCTCTTCCGCAAGAACGGCTCGATGGTGTGTGACCGCAAGGGCCAGACGACCGCCTACGCCCTGTTCCACCTGCAGCCCCGCGGCAAGCTGTTCGTCAAGCCCGGCACCGACGTCTACGAGGGCATGATCGTCGGCGAGAACAGCCGCGAGAACGACCTCAACGTCAACGGCACCAAGTCGAAGCAGCTCACCAACGTGCGCTCGGCTGGCGCCGACGAGAAGCTCATCCTGGCCCCGCCGGTGCAGCTCACCCTCGAAAAGGCGATGGAGTTCATCGCCGATGATGAGCTGATGGAGGTCACTCCCAGCCACATCCGCCTGCGCAAGAAGGTGCTGGCCGCCAACATGCGGTCGGTCATCCGAGGCGAGAAGAAGGACAAGAAGGGCCGCAAGAAGCGCGGCTGAGCATCACTCCCAGGGCCAGCGGCCGAGCTCCGGCACGCTGCCCAACCCCACCCGGGACCGCTGCTGGAGCATGGCGTCGCACAACGACAACGCCGCCATCGCTTCCACGATGGGCACCGCCCGGGGCAGGACACAGGGGTCGTGGCGCCCTTTCGGCTGCACGGTGGTGGCCTGGCCGTGGTCGTCGACCGTGGGCTGCTCGGTGAACAGCGTGGCCACCGGCTTGAAGGCCACGCTGAAGGTCACCGGCATGCCGTTGGAGATGCCGCCTTGGATGCCACCGGAGTGGTTGGTGCGGGTGTGAACGCCTCGGTCGGTTCCATTCGGTTCCCACAGGTCGTTGTGCTCGGAGCCCCGCATGCGGCTGCCCGCGTAGCCGCTCCCGCTCTCGAAGCCTTTGGCCGCCGGGATGGACAGCATCGCCCCCGCCAGCACCGCCTCCAGCTTGCCGAAGACCGGCTCGCCGAGGCCTTGGGGCAGTCCCCGCACCACGCAGCGCACCACCCCGCCGACGGTGTCGCCATCGCGCCTCACCTCTCGGATCAGCGCCGCCATCCGCTCGGCCGCCGCAGCGTCGGGACAGCGCACCGCGTGCGCATCCACCTCCGGCATCGACACCGCCGCCTCGTCGACCCGGCCCTCCACGTCGCCCACCCGGTGGACCCAGGCCACGACCTCCACCGGGGCGACCTCTCGGAGCACCTGAAGGGCCACCGCACCGGCCGCCACGCGGGCCACGGTCTCGCGCGCACTGGCCCGACCCCCGCCCTGCCAGGTGCGAAAGCCGTGCTTGGCGGCGTAGGTGAGGTCGGCGTGAGACGGCCGGTAGCGGTCGCGAAAGGGTGCATAGGCACGGGGATCTGCGTCCCTGTTGCGCACCATCATCGCGAGCGGCGTGCCCAACGTGCGTCCCTCGAACAGCCCCGAGACCACTTCCACCCGGTCGGCTTCACGGCGGTTGCTCACCAGTGCGGACTGCCCGGGCCGCCGGCGATCGAGTGCGGCCTGCACCGCCGACATGCTGAGCTGAATGCCCGCGGGCACGCCGTCCACCACAGCCCCCAGCGCCCCGCCATGGCTCTCGCCGAAGGTCGTCACACGAAGTGCGGTCCCGAAGGTCGACCCGACGCCCGGCATCGAAGCTCCTCGGCGGAGGCGGAATCGGAGACCCCCGCGCTGCGTGCTCGGATACCCCGTCCTCGCACGCGACGAAGACACGCGATGATGAGCTGAAGATGCAGGCCACCCCAAAATCGCCGCCCACCGTGGTCGTGGTCACCTGCTACGGCGGACCCTGGCTGGCACGGGCCATCGAGAGCCTGCAGTCCCAGACCCTCGCCCCCACCCGCATCCTCATCGCGGTCAGCCACTCCGACCCCATCGAGCTTCCCGATGGCCCCGAGGTCGTGCGCTGTCCCCGGCCGTCGGGCTTCGCGGTCGCCGCCAACACGGGCCTGCAGGCGGCGGGCACGGTCCCCACCATCGTGCTCAATGACGACGTCGAAGCCCACCCCGACTTTGTGGCCGCGCTCCACGCCGCGCACCAGGCGCTTGGCCCCGGGATCTACCAGCCCCGAATCGTGCTGGCCGACAGCCCCGACGGCGTGCCCCGCATCGACAACACCGGCCACCGGCTCTTTCTCGACGGCTTCAACATCGCACGGGAGCGCGGCCGGCGCCTCGAGCAGTCCGCCCCGCCCCCCTGCGGAGAAGTCGGCGCATTCTCGGGAGCCGCCGCCCTGCTCTCCCCAGAGGTACTGGCCGCGACGGGGGGCTTCGACGCCGACTTCGAGGCCTTCGGCGAGGACCTCGACCTGTCCCTGCGGGCGCGCCGGGCCGGCTTTCGCATCCGCTTCGTCGACGGGGCCTGCATCCACCACGCCCTCGGCGCGAGCTACGGCCGCATCGGCCACCGCAAGCTGTTTCTCGTCGAACGCAACCGGGTGCGGGCCGCGGTGCGCAGCCTTCCGTCCAGCGCCGTCGCCACCTTGCCCCTCTGGACCGGCTTGCGGCTGGCCGCGATGGGGGTGGCGGCCCTCGGAGGCCGTGGACTCGGCGCCGGGGTGGGAGCCCGGGGTGCAGCCGCCGCCTTCATGGGGGGACTGGCCGGAGCCTTCGCTGTACCCGATGCCTTGCGCAAGCGCCGCGCCGACCGCAGCGGCTGGACCGTGAACGACCGGGAGATGTGGGGGCACATGATTCGCCACCATGCCCGCCCCGAGGACCTTCTGCGCGGAGCCCACCCATGAGCCTCGCCGTCGTCCTGCCTTGCTACCACTACCAGGACAGCCTCGACCGGGTGCTGGGCGAGCTGCAAGCATTTCACGAAAACAGCGTCCCCATCGATATCTACGTGGTCGACGACGGCAGCAGCCCCCCCCTGCGCCTGTGCGTCGAAGCCCCCCACATCCACCTGCTTCGGCACCCCCGCAACAAGGGCTATGGCGCGGCCCAGAAGACCGGCTACGCGCTCGCTCTCGCCAAGGGCGCGGAGCGGGTGGTGATGCTCCACGGCGACGGCCAGTACCCCACCCGCGACACCCTCGCGCTTGCAGAGGCCCTCGACCACGCCGACGCTGCGCTGGGCAGCCGCTTTCTCCACAACCACGGACGCTCGGTGCCTTGGTGGCGTCGCTGGGGCAACCGCGGCCTCACCGGCGCAGCCAACCTCCGGTATGGGCAGCGGCTCAGCGAGCTGCACACCGGCGCCAGAGCGTTTCGAGCCGACGCCCTGTTGGAGCTTCCGCTGGAGTCCTTCTCCGACGACTTCGTCTTCGATCAGCAGGTGCTGGCCGGCTTGCTCGCCCGCGGCCGACGCATCGCAGAGCGTCCCATCACGGCCCGCTACGACGACACGGTGAGCAGCATCGGGCTGCGCAGATCGATCCGCTACGGCCTGGGCTGCTTGTGGACCATTGCAATCACCTCACCACGTTGACTGTGGCGAGTCGCCCAGCCCGGAGGCAGACTGAGACAGAGTCGGCGGCCAGGCGATCCCGCGAGACTCGAAGCGACGCGTAGTCTCGGCACAGCTGTCGGTCTGGTGCCATCATCTGGCCCAGGCTCACCGCCGCCTCGCACGCTCCCGGAGACAGTCGATGGATCCCGATCTCGTCCACCGCTTCGATGCCCTTCGCGCCCAGCGTCGACTCGACGTCACCGGCGCTGCAGTCGAGCTGAAGGTGCCCGAAGCGCGGCTGTTCGCAGCCCACATCGGCCCGGACCGGGTGCGCCTGAACAATGACTGGAACACTCTGCTGAGCGGGCTCACCGAGCTGGGTTCGCTGGTGTTCCACACCGACGGCCGCCTGGGCATCCACCGGGTCGAGGCCACCATCGAGAAGGTGCGGTCCAGCGCCACCTCCGCCATCCTCCAGGGCGACACCGCCGAGCTTCGCCTGCTGCTCACCCGCTGGCACAGCGCGTGGGCCGTGATGCACGACGACGACGGCTTCGCCGAGATCGGCATCCACATCCACGACCGCCACGGCGACCCCGTCCTCCGCATCGTGCAAGGCATGCGCACCGACCGCCGCGCTCTGCAGCGCCTGGTTGCGCAGCTCCGGATGCCGCGCCAGGACACCCCCATTCCGTTGGTCACGCCGCCCTCGCTGCCGGCCCCGCCCGCCGTGCAGCCCGACCTCCGCCGTGAGCTGCAGGCCGCCTGGCCCCACATGTCTGGCAGCCGCGACCTCTCCGCCCTGCTGCGCCGACACGGCCTGCGTCGTCCCGATGCCTATGCGCTGGTCGCCCCCATCTACGCCCAGCCAGTGGGCCTCGACTTCATCGGCAACCTCCTCGAGGAGGTCGTCCGCAACGAGACCCTCGTGGCCGTCAGCCTGGGCAACCGCGCCTGCATCCAGACGCACCGCGGCATCCTCGACCTCGTGTCCCAGCCGGGCCGTTGGCTCACGGTGCGCGACCCCGCCTTGTTCCTGCACTTCGACACCAGCGCCATCGAGAGTGCCTGGGTGGTGCGTCGACCAGGCCGTGTCGGCACCCATGTGCTGGTGGAGCTGCTCGGTGCCGGCGGCGACCTGCTCGGCAGCATCCGCAGCACCCGAAACGAAGACCAGGACGAGTGCTGGCGGTGGCGCCGTGTCGTCGGGAGTGCCCTGAAGAAGAGCGTGTTCGTTTGAATCAGCCGCCTCGCTCCGCACGCCTAGACCGCAGGGTGTCTCGAAGGGACAGCCGGGCCTCGCGGCGGTCCTGGGCCTCGTCGTAGCGACGGCTCTCTCCACCGGGGTCGAGTCGGGGGACCCGGGCGGGTCTGCCCTCTGGGTCGAGGTGGACGAACGTGAGGTAGGCGCTGCAGCAGTGCTCGCGCCGACCCACCTTGGGGTCCTCGGCCTCCACGCGCACACCGACCTCCATCGAGGTCCCCCAGGACCGGTTCACCTGGGCCCGCAGGACGACCACCATGCCCGCCTTCACGGGCTTTCGGAACGCCAGCTGGTCCATCGACGCTGTGACCACCTCCCCCCGACAAAACCGCTGGGCCGCGACAGCCGCACAGATGTCGCACCAGGCCATGATCTGCCCGCCGAAGGCGTTTCCGTGGTTGTTGGTCTGACCGGGGAGCAGCAGCTGGGTCATCTCGGTGCGGGTCTCGTCGATGTGGACCACGCGGGGGGCGTCGGACTTGGCAGCGGACATGGCTCTCACCTCCACTGCACCCCTACTCCAACGATGGGTCGCGAGGAACTGCAGAGACGTGACGACTGCGCGCCCCCACGGCCATGCCCGCCAGCTCGGCCAGACGGTTGAGCACCTCCCGCGGATGCGCGGACAGCAAGGTGCCCGGGGTGTGTCGCAAGGCCGCCCGAAGCCCCGGCACCGGCAGGTCGGCACCCAGCGCCGCGCGCACCGCATGCTCGGCCTTCATTCGTCGAAAGAGGTCTTCCGCACGCCGTTCATGGGAATGGAGGACCGGCGCCTCTGCCACGCACACCACCCGGCGACCGCGGGTCCAGGCGAGGTCTTCAGCGATGGCCACCTCGGGACGCGGCCACGACTTCAGCTCCGCGGTTCGGTACAGCGTGGCGACATGGTCGGCATGGGGCATGGGACCGCCCGAAGTGGGGGTCCACCGCCGAATGCGCTGACGCGTGGTGGCATCGGCGTGGGGCCAAGGCACCTGTCGGGCGACCGCCGCGTCGGCACCGGAGGCCTGAAGCCCCGCGACAAGCGCCTCCACAAAGCCTCGGCCCCGGGGCACGGCGTCGTCGGACAGCATCAACACGAAGGGGGTGTCGACCTGGGACAACGCAGTACTGCGCGTGGCGGCGTGGCCCAACCACGGTGTGCGCCAGACCCGCGCGCCCGGCACCCGCCGGGGACCCTTACCATTGCTGACCACCAGCACCTCGGTCGGCCAGCTCTGGTCGCGCAACACAGACAGTCCCCAAGGCAGCCGGCGGTGGGTCGGCACGAGCACCGTCACGACAGCGCGCCCGTTCCCCTCAGACCCACCAGGAGGGAGCCAGTCCCGCACACCGTCCGCCCCGGCCTCATCTACGAGCGGCCCCACCTCCGCCGGCCGCCAACCCGAGGGAAGTGGCCCGGACCAGGCCAGAGGTCTGCCAGTACGCAAAGCAGCGGACCAACGCGAGACGGGCGTCTGGTGAGTCAATGTCGAGACGGCGGGGCCCCGACCAGACCGACCTTCCACCGTACCCACGACACCTCCTGCGGCGCTGCCCTCGACTCTGCACACCCTACCCCATCCAGCGCACCCACCCGCGTGTCGGCATCGCGCCGCAGGCAAACACGAGAGTGCCCTGCAGACCCGCGTCTTCTGTGGATTCCGTGACGGATTGCCCCCCGGTCCCTACAATGGCGCCGGATCCGGTCCTGTCGACCTGAACCACCTGCCTCCACCTTTGGGCCGCCTCCGCCCCCCGTCGCCGACCCCGCCTCCAGGGTCCTGACACCGAGCGCACCACCTCCCTGAAGGACCGCACGGAACATGAGCGCAACACGCCGGGCCGTCGCCCCCCTCCTCACACTCCAGGCGCTTGTCTTCGCGGTGCTCACCGTGGCCGTCGGCGCGGTGTACTGGGTCGAGCGGGCGACCTTCACGGCCCAGGTGGAAGGTCCGGCCAAGGAGCTCCGAGAGGTTCGCGCCAACGCCGCCCGCGCCGTCTCGCTGCCCTACGCTGTCGCCGCCACCCGCGATGAGGGCCTCGCCCAGGAAGCGAAGACCGCCCGCCTGCTGGCCGAGCAGGGCCTCGATCGCCTTGAGACCGACCTTTCCGGCATTCGAGGCGTCAAGCCCGCGATCGCCGATGCCCGCAAGTCGCTCACCGAGGTGCGCAGCCTGCTCACCAGCATCGAGGCCGCCTCCCCAGACACCCGCCTCACCAACGCCTTCACCGAGCTGGCGGCCGAAAACGACAAGATCCACGACGCCCTCGCTCGGCTCGAAGACCGCACCGACGCCTCGCTCGCCTTCCACTACGACCAGAAGCTGCAGGTGCTGCTCGCTCTGTGGGCCAGCGCGCTTGTGGTCGCCCTCATCACCGGCCTCACCGCGCGCAGCCGCACGCAGGCCAACGAGATCGAGGCGGAGGAGCGCAGCAACCGCGCCATCGACGGCCTCACCCGCGTGGTCAAGCAGGCCCTCGACGAAGAAGAGGTGCAGCTCGGCTCTCTGCCGTCCAAGGAGCCCTACGCAGCCCTCGGCGAGGCGACCGGCCGGCTCGTGTCCAAGGTGGAAGGCCTGCTCAAGTCCAACCGCGAGATGACACGGAGCAACAACTTCCTCCAGGAGCTGCAGGAGGCCCTGTCGCTGGCCGAGAGCGAGCAGTCCGTGCTCCAGACCGCTCTCCGCGCAGCTGCGAGCGCCTACCGCGACCTCGGCTTCCAGCTCATCACGGTCGATCCCGAAAACCGCAGCGTGCGTCTCGCCGACTCCGAAGGCCCCGCCATCTGCTCCTTCTCGGCCCCCGAGCAGTGCCCGGCCATGTCCCACGGCCGCACCTGGCACCACCGCGTCGACGACGCCCTGGCCCGCTGCCCCCGGCTCACCGACAACGATTCCTGCGTCACCTGCGCCCCCATCCAGGTCGACGGCAAGCCCACCGCAATCGCGCAGCTCAGCCGCTACCAGCCCGCCACGGTGCGCTTCGAGGAGCTCGAGGCCCTCGCCCTCGCCACCTCCGTGCGCCTGTCGGTCACCCGCAACATCGCCGCGCGCACCGCGGAGTCCGAGACCGACCCCCTCACAGGCCTGGCCAACCGCCGCCTCTACGAGCGTCGCGTGGCCGACCTCGATGCCGCCGGCATGCCTTATGCCCTGGTGATGGCCGACCTCGACCACTTCAAGCACCTCAACGACCGCTTCGGCCACGATGTGGGCGACCGATGCCTGGAGATCTTCGCCCAGGTGCTGCGTGATGCCTGCCGTGACAGCGACCTGCCCTGCCGCCTCGGCGGGGAGGAGTTCGTGCTCGTGCTCCCCGGGGTGGGCGTGAAGGCTGGCCTGGCCGTCGCTATGCGTGTGCGCACCTACCTCGCGGATGCCGCCAGCCGAGGCCCCGCCCGCTTCACCGTTTCGCTCGGTGTGGCTGCGCGTCCCGAACATGGAATTTCGGCTGAAGCCGTGCTGCGCGCCGCCGATGCCGCTCTGTACGACGCGAAGGAGGCTGGTCGCGATCAGGTGGTCCCCGCCAGGATGCAGAGCAACCTCGAAGCCGCGCGCTGAAGCACCGCTCTACATCCCGGTCCGCACGGGTCCTTTCGACTTCGGCCATCCCTCGGGCGCCCATGATTCCCCGCGCCCGCCCTCGCCGACTGCACCTGCGGCCCTGAACAGCGCACCCGCCTGCCACTTGTCGCCGTCTGCAACGGACCGGACGTCCCGGCGTGTGCAGCGTGTCGCACATGTGGAGGCTGGTGCCCTGTCCATGCAACCATCAAGTCGTCCTTCCCCCAGCCGCCCCCAAGGCGGTCTCCCACCACTTGACCGCAGCGGCGGTCGAGGAGCGCGCCCATGTCCGTGAACAGCCTCAGCGCCAGCAACTCCCTGCTCGGCATGATCAGCCAGATGCAGGACATCCGGGAGTACCAGGAGCTGCATTGGGAAGGCACCTTCGCCGAATACCTCGACATCGTGCGCGAAGACCCCAGCGTGTGTCGAAACGCCTACCAGCGTCTCTACGACATGATCATGCACTTCGGCACCGAGGAATACACCGAGTACAAGAAGCGCATCATCCGCTACAAGTTCTTCGACGACCCCTTCGACAACGGCAAAGACGCCGTCTTCGGCATCGACGTCCACCTCATGAAGCTCGT
>ENA-OWNT01004212-OWNT01004212.1-seawater-metagenome-genome-assembly--contig:-NODE-4212-length-12818-cov-4.052822_pt1 | contig 12818 bp, 10 predicted proteins | sample MGYA00238136_ERZ651165 | MGnify/ENA primary metagenome ERZ651165 (study PRJEB26861, sample SAMN08777766) | seawater metagenome | isolation source: coastal seawater | place: USA: Florida | collected... | reverse complement strand
ATGAAGAGCGCAGGAGGCTTCCGACGAAGTCGCTTCCGGGGGCGCGCCAAGACGCGCGCCTCCGGGCTGCTGGTGGCGGCCACCTTCAACCTTCTGAGGATCAGCAACTCCATAGCGGCGTAGCCGGGAGCCGGTCAGCCGTGCCTGAAGCACTCCTGCGACAGCCATGACTTGGTGATTCGGGGGCTTTTCAGTCCACAACAGGGTCCTTTTTCAACGCCCTGCTAGAAGGCGACGGGAGGGTTTTTCAACGTCCTGCTAGGGCGCGACCGGCCCCTTCCGGGCCCCCAGGTGCTTCGACTGCACCTCGAGGATGCGCAGGTAGTCGAGGTAGATCTCGTTGGCGGAGTAGGTCTCGAGCTCGCAGATCGGGCGGTTGCTGCGGCGCCACTTGGTCCAGTCCTTCGACAGGATGCGCACCCCGAACTTGTGCCCGTGGGAGTAGTACGGCGTGCCCGGGTAGGGCGTGAAGATGGACTGGTCGGTCCATTGCACCAGGTCTTCGGCGAACAGCCCGTCGATGAAGTCGCGGGTGATGGCCTCGGACTCCGGCGAGCTACCGGGGTGGCCGATGATGAAGAAGGCGTTGGCGTAGATGCCGTGCTCCCGCGTCATGGCCAGGGCCTCGGTGGTCTGCTCCACCTTCAGCCCCTTGTTCATGTGGTCGAGGACCTCCTGCGACCCACTCTCGGCCCCCACGGAGAGCGACAGGATGCCCGCCCGCTTCATGGCCTTCAGGCCTTCGTCGGTGATGGTGTCGAGGCGGGTCAGGAACCCGAACTGGTCGGGCAGCCAGGGACTCTTCTCGAGCTGGGCCACCAGGTCGAGGAAGTACTGGGAGCCCATGTCGAGCATGGAGTCGTCGATGCCCTGCATCCGGTTGCCGTGGTCGCGAGACACCGCCTCCATCTCGGCGACGATGCGCTCTGCCGGGTGCTCCCGCACCACCCCGCCCCAGTAGCGGAACTCGTGGCAGTAGCGGCAACGGAAGGTGCACCCGCGGCTGGTGAGGGCCGAGACCTCCATCGTTCGGGCGAAGTTCGCGGGCAGGAGCCGGAAGTCGGTCGGCGGCAGCTCCAGCACATTGCCCAGCTTGCGATGCCGGTTTCGGTGGATGGAGCCGTCGGGCGCACGCCAGGTGGCGCCCATGATGTCGGACAGGTCGGTCTCGCCGGCCTTCAGGGCCCGGAAGACCTCGAGGCCGGTCCACTCCCCCTCACCGCGGACCACGACGTCGATCGCGGCACACTCAGCCAGACACTCTCGGTCGTAGTAGGTGACGTGAGGCCCACCGATGACGATGGGGATGTCGGGCCGGAGCCGACGGATCAGCTCCGCGATCTCCACCCCCCGCGGGTACAGGTAGGTGAAGGTGACCGACAGGCCGATGGCCCAGGGATTCACGGCCTCGAGGGCGTCAGCGACCACCTGCTCCAGGCGCTGACGGGCCGCCTCGGACCCGGCAAAGTCGTCGACGTACTCCGCCAGGGGGAGCACCAGCGCCGGCAGGCCGTTGTGGTTGAGGTACGACGCGATGGCGGTGGCGCCGCGGGGGAAGAGCGGCCCGAACACGCCGTACTGCGGCGGTGCGATCATCAAGATCGGGCGGTCGCGGTCGCCGAGGCTGCCTTGCAGGTGCGACGTGGGCAGGGACTCGGTGTCGGGCGTATAGACGAGCTTGCCGCCCTCCGTGAGCCTGGCCTTTCCCTCTTCGGCCGAGAACAGCGATAGGGAGCGGTCTTCCAAGGCGGAGTACAGCAGACCTCCCGGCTCCTCCACCCGGAAGCCATGGGCCGTCTCCAGCGCCATCACCTGCTCTTGCAGGGCGACGGCCTCGCTCACATCGCCGGTGTAGCGGCACAGGTTGGAGATGGAGGCGAGCTGGTGGGCGTGACGCTCGGGCTGCCCGGCCGCCTCGTAGCCCCGCGCAGCAAAGCCGAGGTCGGCCCGGGCGCCGTCGAAGTCACCGGCCGCCAGCAGCGCGAGCCCACGGTTCCCGCGGAGGACGGTCTCGATGTAGGTGCCCTGCGCCTCCTCCGGCAGCCGCTCCATGGCCTCGTTCAGGGCCTCGGCCGCCAGGATGTGGTCGCGGAGCTGGTAGCACACGCCGCCGAGGTCGATGAGGAGCCAGGTGCAGTCCACCGGGTCGGCGTGCTCCCGCATGACCGGCAGCGCCTCGGACCACGACGCGACCGCCTGCCGCCGGTCGCCGGACCGGTAGGCCACCTGCCCCATCCACACGCGGTTGCGGGTGGCCTCGGCTGCGAAGCCGTGGGCATCGAAGACATCGATGGCTTGCTGGAAGGCCGGCACCGCCTCGACCCAGCGCTGGGCGCCATCGAACAGCTGCGCCCGCAGGGACCGCGCCATCCCCTCGAAGAAGGGGGCTCCTTGGTCCTGGGCAGACAGGGCCGCCTTTGCGGCCCGCTCGAGGGCTTCGTCGACCTTGCCCAGATCGCCCAGGGCTCGGGCGAGATTGCAGGCGGCGGCGACGTCGACCGGGAGGCCTGCGTCGTCGAGCCAGGTCAGCGCCTCGAGGTAGCCGGCGGCCGCCTCGGCGAGCTGCCCGTCGCCGTGGTCCAGGGAGGCCAGGTTGGACCGAGCCGACGCCCGACCGGCTACGTCGCCCTCGGCGGTGAACGCCTCCAGCGCGGCCGCGAAGGCCGGGCGGGCCGCCTCGGCGCTCCCCTGCCCGAGGTGCTCGAGCCCCTCGCCGAGCCAGTCTGCACCGGCCTTGGTACCGGCCCCTTCACTTGGCGGCATCAGCCACTCCTCCGCGGTCGGCGCCGCTCTGGTCGCGGAACACGAGACACATGCCGTGGCACTCCACGTTGAAGTGCTCGCAGCCGTTGCACACGTCGAACTGGGACGGGAAGGCCCGCATCTTCTCGATGAGCCCGAAGGTCCACGTGTGGAGCTCCTCGAGGGAGTCGAACGCCGTGACGTGCCGCGGCTCCTTGCGAGAGAAGTACTCGCCGCCGCAGATCGACATGAAGCCCTGCGAGTCCATCACCGGCACGCTGGTGCACTTGGTCTGCATGACGCGCTGGTCGACGCAGAGCGGGAAGCTGCAGTCGTAGCCGAGGTGGATGCCGTGGGCTTCGCAGAATGCCAGCGCCCGACCGTGCACCTCGCGCATCTCCGCTACGTCGTTCGGCGTGTAGTACTTCGAGCGGGCCCCTCCCGCCGGGGTGGCGAAGGCCAGGAAGACCGCGCGAATTCCAGCGTCGTACACGGTCTGCAGGCGGCGCACGACGTCGTCGCCTCGGCGGTGAGGCAGGTTGACGAAGATGCGCTCGCGGGGGAACGGCAGGGTGGGTGCGCGGGCCGCGAAGAGCCCGTTCATCGTGATGGACCACAGCTTGTCGCGAATGGCCTCGACCTTGTCGGGGGTGGACCCATTGGTGAACAGGATGAGCCCGAGGTCGAGGCTGTGGATGTGGTCGACCACCCGCTCGAAGTCCGGGTGGAGACTGGGCTCCCCGCCCATCAGGTTCACCACGCGCGACGCGTAGTAGGTGGCGCTGAGCTCATCGACCGAGGCGTCGTAGGGGGGGAGCGGCGGGGCCTTGGCCACCAGGCCGGCGTAGTGGGTGAGCGCCTCGAGCAGCACGCCCAGGTCTCGCTCGTTGCTCACCGGCTTCGCCTTGAAGAAGTCGTCGGCGTAGCAGAACGAGCAGCGCTCGTTGCACACATTCGTGAGCATCAGGTTCACGGCGACCCCTTGGCCTTCGCGGGTGGTGGACCCGCGTGGCTACCCGCCGATGATGACGTTGCCCGAGCCAGCGATGATCTTGCCCGACGCCATGTTGCAGTGGAGCGTGTTGTCGCCGAGACGAGCAGCGGGCTTGCCGTTCACCATGACCGTGCCGGAGCCGGACACGATCTTGTAGGTGTTGGGGCCGCAGCAGGCGGAGTGCACCCCGGGATCGTTGAGGCGAGCCTGCTGCATCATGTTGGTGTTGACGTTGGGCGAGCCTTGCACGATGGGCCCGACGTTCGGATGGGGCACCGGGCTCCACGGATGCACGGAGTGGCAGTGGGGCGTGCCCTGGGAGTTGTCGTTGACGCGTGCTGCAGGGGGCATGAGGACGCCTCGCAGAGGATCGGGGTGACGCGGGAAGCTCCGCAAGAGTCAGTCTATCACGCTGCTTGCAGGCTGCTCAATCCGCAGGGCCCCCGCGATGAGCCTCGAGGTAGTGGGTGGTGAAGACGTGGAAGCTCCGGTCGTGGCGCTGGAGCACCCACGGCAGATGGAGCCGCTCTTCTCCCAGCTGGAAGGCGAGCTCTGGGGCGACATGAGGAAGCGCACCGGTCAGGAGCTCCCGCAGCGCAGGGGCCGCATCGGGCTCGGCGGCCGGATCCGACCGAATCGACGCGCCGATTCGCTCGGTGCGGGGGGTGATGCGAGACACCCACTCGTAGGGGCTCGAGCTGACGAGGGTGCCGCCCGGCACGAGCATGCCGTGGGCCTGACGTAGGAAGAGCACGGGGTCGGGCAGGTTGTCGAGCAGGTGGTAGGCCGCCACGATGTCGAGCTGCTGGGCGCGGAGCGGTGGGTTGGCGACGTCGGAGGCGATGGGAGCGATGGCCAGCCCCTCGGTGTCGACGCTGACGACCTCGTCGACGTAGTCGTAGCCCCCATGACGCCAGCGCGGCACGACGGCCCGCCCGCGCCGAAGAAGCTGCGCCAGCACGCGGAGCGGGCCGAATACGTGGTCCATGGCCACCACCCGAGCCCCCGCGCGGGCCCAGGCCAAGCTGGTCGCCCCGACCGAGCAGCCGGCGTCGAGCACCGTCGGGGAGCCGCCGTGCCAGGTGACGAGCGCCTTCCGCCGCGCCTCGAGGTAGTCCCGTGCCGCCTCGGCTTCCTGCTGGAGCAGCCCATGGAGGGGCGAGAGCGGCGCAGGCGGCGGAGCGAGTGCTCGCCCGTAGGTGGCCAGCATGGACCGGTCGCTGTTCGGGGGGGCGTCGTCATCCCAGGCCGTCCGCAGCCAGGACGCCACGGGCTCGGCGAGGTCCGACCGCCCGAACACATCGCGCTCCTGCTGGCGAAGCCAGCTGGCGACGTCCGTGAAGATGATCGCGACGCCGTCGATCACCGGGTACCCGGTGCCGCACCCTGGGCAGGTGAGCAGCCCTTGGACGATGTGCTCCCCCTCGGAGACGGCGACCTCGCCCACGGCGAGCGGATGCTCGTGGAAGCCGTGCTCGTCGACCCGCCGACAGGTGGGACAAGCGAGGCGCTGCGCGTCGACTAGAGTGTTCAGCACGGCGCCATGCTACCACCGCGCCCTCGGAGCCCCTGCATGCCCCTGCCCATGGTCGACGAGATCCGCGCGATGCGTCAGCTGCACGCCGATGCCAGCAAGGCGCACCAGTTCGTGCACCACCTCAACGAGCTCCTGGCCGGCTCCCCCCACTGGGACGGCTCGACCTTCTACGGCGCGGAAGACCTCGTGGACTTCGACCAACGGTGGGGCGCCATGACCACCGACGACCATCCCGGGATGCCTCCGGTCGACGACCCGCCCACCCTGGCCCGCCACATCGAGCGACTCGAAGCAGCGCGCGACCTGCTCCTCCCCCTGGCCAAGCGAGAGCATCACCTCCACCACGAGCTCGAGCACAAGCTCTACGACCAGTACCAGGCCCTCCAGAACGACCCGGACCATGCCGAGGTCCGGGCCATCCTCGACCCCCTCTACGAGGAGCGTGCCGCCCTGTTCGAGGCGCTGAAGCCGGCCTACAACCAGCGAGGCCAGGTGGAGGCTGCCATCGGGGTGCTCGACCAGTGGCTCGAGACCCTCACCACCGCCTTCGCCGACCATGCCGACGACCCCCACGGGCACCGCGTCCGCGCCACCCATGGCTGGATCGTGACCACGGTGGACCTGGTCCGCGGCACCCTCGTTCCCATGGGCCTGTCCGACGACTTCGAGGGGAAGGTGACCCTCGACCTGTCCGCCACCGACGTGCCCGCCGAGGCCGTCCTGGAGGAGGTGGAGCGAGTCCATGGGCAGCTCCTCACCTACCGGGCCGCGCAAGACGCCGCGTACAAGGCCCTCGACGACGAGGTCAATCGCCAGCACCGGCGCTGGGACGAGATCGAGGCTGCGCTGCATCGGCACACGGGCTGACGGAGCCCGCCGTCGGAATGCGCCTGCACCTCCCCGTCGACACCGAGTCCAGCGCGGCCTTCGCCCGGCAACACGCGCTGTTCCTCCCGAACGCTGCCGCTCCCTCCTTCCTCGCCGAGCTCAACCACCTCCTGGCTCGGGCGCCCTGGCAGCCGGACCCGGTCACCTCCGACCGCTTCCGATTCGACAGCAGTCCCGTGGACCTGGCGCCCCTGCTCCCCCACCTCCTCGACCCCGCCCTGCTCGAGGCCCTCGCCGAGCTCACCGGCGTTCGGGGCATCGAAGGCTTTCACGGTCAGCTCAAGCGCATCCAGCCCGGCGACGCCTTCCCCTGGCACCGAGACCATCGAAAGGGGCAGCGCCTCGGCATGAGCCTCTGCCTGTCCCGCGACTTCGACGGCGGAAGCTTCGAGATCCGCTGGCGCTGGGAAGAAGACGTGCTCTTCCACTGTCAGCCCCGGCACCCTGGCGACCTCCACCTCATCGATGTCGCCGACCCGCGGCTGGTCCATCGGGTCACCCCGGTCACCCGAGGGGCACGGGTGATGCTGGCGGGCTGGTGGACCGCCGGCCCCGCCTGAAGGCAGGCAACGCTCTCATGGGCGCTCCGTTCGGGTCAGGGTGCGAGGGACCAGCGTGTCCAGCTCCCCCAGGTCGAGGGTGGACACGCCGTCGTCGCTGGGGATGACCATGTTGCCGAAGCCCTGCCCGAAGCGCACGTGCTCGGCGGTGAACACCTGGCGAGCGAACACGGGCTGCAGCGTGCGCCCGTCGACCCCACGCACCGTGACGAGCAGGAAGAGCAGCCGCTCGTCGTCGGGGGCGAGACCCGCCAGCGGGCTGCTCTCGTCGAGGGCGTGCATCGCGGTGAAGGCCATGCCGAACATGGGGATGCGGCTCCGGGCGAGCTCGAGGTCGACGAAGCGACGAAACCGGTGCCCATCCTCCGACTCGTCGACGAGCACGCCGATGTGCAGGTGGGCATCGAGAATGTGGGTGGGGCGCTCGTTCACCATGCGGACGTGGAGCGTGGGCTGGCCCTTGCGGTCGTGCACCGCGAGCGCCTCGGAGAACCGCACCCGCGGCTGCGGGAGAGAGAACTTGGCGTACAGAATGGCGGTGACGACAGCCACCCCCGCGAGTCCGATGAAGGACTCCACGATGACCAGCGCGTTGGCGAGCGGGCTCTCGGGCGTCATGCCGCCGTAGCCGATGGTGGACAGCGTCTGCACGCTGAACCACATCAAATCACTGGTGTTGGTCGCACCGGACACACCGCTCGGCTCGAGGGCGAACAGCCCCGCGAAGAGCAGCGCCACCCCGACGTAGGCCGCGAAGGCCAGCGCGATGGTCACGGTCCAAGGTGCGGCCATCAGCCGTGGGTAGACATCCTGGAACAGGTGGGTCCGACCGCCCACCACGCGCCACGTGAGGCCGTTGACCTTCGGTTCTGCCGCCATGCTTCTCCCGCCGACGAGCGCAAGTATCCACGTCGACCGCGAGTGACCGTCAATGCCGACATTACCGTCGCGGCAGCCGCACCACCGCCCCTCCGGCCGTCGCCGCCAGCACCGCCGCACCGTCCGGGGTGAACAACAGGTCGAGTACACAAGCGAGCAGCGGCGCCTGCGTGAACTCCACTGGATGGGGCACGGGGAGATAGCTCGGCGGCACCCCGGGCTGCACCTCGGTGAGGTCGTAGGTTGCCTGGACGGCAGCCGAGTCTGGGTGCAACAGGCTCACCACCCCACCCTCGCTGCCCACGGCGACGCACCGTCCGTCCCGCGAGCGCGCCACGGCGTTCAGCCCGTCGGGGTCGTCGAAGCCGTGCCCCGTCCACGTACGGGAGCCAGGCCGCCAACACCGCGCACCCCCACCCTCTCCAGACAGGAGGTGCCCCACGGCCCAGATGGTGTCACCGTGCCACACGGCCGCCATCACCGGCATCAAGTCCGCCGGGTGCGTGGGGTAGTCCAGCGACGCGTAGCGAGCTTCCCCGCTGCCTTCGTCCTCGACCGGCAGGTCCGCGGTGTCGAGAGCATAGAGGTAGCCGTCCCACGTCGGCACCACCGCTCTCGTACCACCAGGCTGGGCCTCCACCGCGTTGCCCCACTTGTAGGTCTGCCCCCGCCACCGCACCGTGCCGTCGGGCTCGGCCAGTCGTACATCGCAATCGTCCCCGACGAAGACCACCCCCATCGGGGTGACCGCCACGCCGCCGACGAACTCGTTCAACCCAGTCGAGACCTCCACGGCCCCCGCGTCGTCGATCCGCCACAGCGAAGCACCCGCAGCGACCCACAGGACGCCGTCCGCCACGGCGAGATGGGAAGGCACCTCCGGTGCCACGTCGAGCAGCACCTCTCCCCCCGAACCATCCATGGACCAGCGGCGCACCTTGCCGTCGCGGGAGGCGGTCACGAGGCCTCCAGCTAGCAGCGCGAGGGCATCGATGGGGTGTCCGACATCGAGCAACAGCTGCACCACAAGCCTCCCGGAGAGCCCCTTTGTACCCCGTCCTCAGCGCTCGGTGCCGCCGTGGTCCATCGGGCCGGCCGCGACCGCGTTGTCGGGCCAGCGGGCGTCGATCAGCGCCTTCAGGGCCGCCTCGTCGGCGGTGTCGGCCGCGGCGGTCATGGCCTCGGCCCACCGCATGCTCCGGGTGCAGGTGTCGCCGTACTCGGCGATCTTGGGCTGCTGCTGGGCCTCGTAGCGCTCGAGGGCGTCGGGGAGACCGTGGCCCGCGAGGGCATCCGCCAACGCCTTGGCATCGTCGAGCGCGAAGATGGTGCCGAAGCCCTGGGAGAAGTGGGTGGTGTGGGCGGCATCACCGATGAGCACGACGTTTCGGTGAAACAGCCGCTCGTTGACGAGGTTCGGGTAGCGCCGCCACCGGAACGCGGCGTCGGAGCGCACCGCGTGGCCCTGGAGCTCGTCGGCGTAGAGGGCCGACAGCCGCGCGCAGGTGGCATCGGCGTCGAGCCGGCCGAGCCCCTCGGCCTCGAACGTACGCTGGGTGACCTCGACGATGAGCGTGCTCTGCCCCTCGGCGTAGGAGTAGGCCCAGGCCAGCGAAGGGAGCCCCGCGTCCCGCACCAGGATGGACAGCTTCGGGAAGGGGCAGGAGGTGCCGAGCCACGCGAACTGGTTCTCCCCCGGGAAAGCCGTGGGGCGGAAGGCGTCGGCGAATCGCTGGCGGAAGGAGCTGGAGGCGCCGTCGGCCGCCACCACCAGGTCGTGCTCGTCGAGCACCGAGTCGGGCAGCGTCGCGATGTCCGTCGTCCAGCGGAAGTGCACCCCGAGGGCCTCGGCCCTGGCCCGAAGCGCGTCCAGGAAGGTCGACCGGGCCATGGTGACCAGGTGCCCGATGGGTGGATTCGGCAGGTCGATGGTCTTCTGCCCCCGCCACCACATGGCGCGGCCCTGCATCACGAAGCCCTCGCGGAAGCCATCGCCGAGCACGAAGCCGAAGGCATTGTCGCGCAGGGTGACGCCCCACCCCGGAGTATCCGCCGGGCCACGCCGGTCGACCACCGTGACGCGGTGGGCAGGGTCGTGCTGGAGAAGGGCGATGGCGAAGGCCAACCCGGCCGGGCCGGCACCGAGGACGAGCACGTTCACGACAGCCTCCTGTTCTTCGGCGGAAGGCTACCACCCGGCGGATGGAGGCCGACCATCCCGCGTGGAACCCCCAGAGGCTCGCGACGGGATGGTCGCCTCGACCAACGCAATCCAAGGCATGGTACCCATGACGTAGGCAGCCACCGCGTCGCGGGGAAGGCCATGACCTGCACACGGTGTTCACAGCTTGTGAACGCCACACGGCCCCCCTCCTGCAACCCGGTTGCAATAGAATGTCGCCCCCGCTGCACAGGTCCCGTCGGGACTGGATACGAATCGGCCCCGGAGAGCCCATGTCCAAACCTACTCGTCGCCGCTTCCTCACCACGGTCACCGGGGGCGCAGCGGTGCTCTCGATGCCCGGCTTCCTCGCCGCCTGCGGGAAGCACACCGGGGTGGAGGCCGCCGCCGCGGCCAACCCCGCCGCCACGCCCAGCAACCCCTTCCTCACCTGGTTCGGCATCGACACGGCCCTGATCAGCGAGGTCATGGCGGAGCTCACCCGCCGCGGGGCAGACCACGCCGACCTGTACTTCGAGCACACCCGCTCGAACTCCATCCGGCTGGAAGACGGCGTGATCAACCAGGCCAACACCGAGATCGACCAGGGCGTCGGCCTGCGCGTGGTGGTCGGCGATCAGGTCGGCTACGCCTTCACCGAGGAGCTCACCCGCGAGGCCATGCTCGGCGCCGCCCGCACCGCCGCGGCCATCGCGTCCTCCGGTGCCGCGGTCCAGCCGGTGGGCTTCGAGATGGGCAGCGTCGGGGGCCTCTACACCCTGGCGGTCCCCTGGTCCGACGTTGGCGTCACCGAGAAGCTCCCCCTCCTCACCAAGGTCGAGAGCATCGCGCGCGGGCTCGACCCGAGCGTGAAGAACGTCGGCGTCTACTACAGCGACTCCGACACCCGGGTCGTCGTCGCCAGCCTCGATGGCCGCATCGAGATCGACCGTCGCCCCATGACCCGCATCTGGTGCGACATCACCTGCGAGCGCGACGGCACCAAGGTCAGCCAGAGCGCCAACCTCGCTGCCCGCGATGGCCTCGACTTCTACACCGACGAGCGCCTGCAGCTGGTGGCCAAGCAGGCGGTCGACCGCACCACCGTGCTCTTCGACGCGGTGCGCCCCCCGGCCGGCGAGATGCCGGTCATCCTCGCGGCCGGCGCCAGCGGCATCCTGCTCCACGAGGCCATCGGCCACGGCATGGAGGCCGACTTCAACCGGAAGGGCGTGTCGATCTACTCCGACATGCTCGGCAAGGAGGTCGCTCCCGACTTCGTCAACGTGGTCGACGACGGCACCCTCGTGGGCACCCGTGGCGCCCTGAACGTCGACGACGAGGGCAACCTCACCGAGAAGACCCTCCTCGTGAAGAACGGCATCCTCAACAGCTACCTGCACGACCGCATCTCCGCGAAGCACTACGGGGTCGCCCCCACGGGCTCCGGACGCCGGGAGAGCTTCCGGCACGTCATCCAGCCGCGCATGCGCGCCACCTACATGGAAGATGGCCCCCACACCCGCGACGAGATCATCGCCTCGGTGGAGAAGGGCATCATCGCCGAGACCTTCACCAACGGGCAGGTGCAGATCGGTGCCGGCGACTACACCTTCTACGTCAAGAACGGCTGGCTGGTGGAGAAGGGCAAGATCACTGCTCCCATCAAGGACGTGAACATCATCGGCAACGGGCCCGAGTCCCTGCGGCGGGTCACCATGGCCGCCAACGACTCCGTGCTCGACACCGGCGGCTGGACCTGCGGCAAGAACGGCCAGGGCGTCCCGGTGAGCCAGGGCATGCCCACCGTCCTCGTCTCCAAGCTCACCGTGGGGGGCACCAATGGCTGAAGACCTCCTGGCCCTCGCTCAGCGCGCCGTCGAGGCCGCCGCCGCCGCCGGCGCCGCAGGCACTTTCGCGTCGACCAGCCGCGGCCGCGACGTCGAGCTCTCGGTGCGCGACGGTGCCGTCGAGACCGTGAAGGATGCAGGCTCCATGGGCCTGTCCATCCGACTCTGGGTCGACGGCCGCTACGGCTCCCACCGCACCAACGACCTCCGCGGCGATGCCCTCGACCGCTTCGTCGCCGAGGCCGTCGCGCTCACCCGGGCCGTCCAGCCCGACCCCCACCGTGTCATCCCCGACCCAGTCCTCTTCGAGGGGCGCTCCACGGCCGACCTCGAGCTGGTCGACGCCTCGGTCGAGTCCCTCACTCGTGAGGAGCGACTCGAGATCTGCATGACCCAGAACACCGAGCTGGTCGGGCAGGACAAGGTGATCTCCGCCACCAGTGGCGTGAGCTCCCACACCCGCCAGTCCGCCATGGCCTCCAGCAACGGCTTCTCCGGCACCCACGCCCGCACGTCGGTGTGGCTCGGCTCCGAGGTCACGCTGAAGGGCGAAGGTGACCGAAAGCCCGAGGGCTGGATGTGGGGCGGGGCGGTCCACCGGGCCGAGCTCCCCGACCCCAAGGCCATCGCCGCCACCGCGCTCGAGCGGGTCCAGCTCCGGCTGGGCTCCGTCAAGGGGCCGTCGAAGCGCACCAAGATGGTGGTCGACCCCGCCGCCGCCGGCCGCATCCTGGGCCATCTCCTGCGCCCCGCCAACGGTCGGTCGCTGTCCCAGGGCCAGTCGTTCTGGGCCGAGCACCTCGGCAAGAAGGCCGTGAGCGACAAGCTCACCCTGATCGACGACCCCCTCCTCCGCCGTGGCTTCAGCTCGCGCCCCTACGACGGCGACGGCATCGCCGCGAAGCCGATGTCCCTCATCGAGGGCGGCGTCCTGCAGAACGTCTACATCGACACGTACTACGGCGACAAGCTGGGCATGGCCCCCACCGCCACCGGCGGCTCCAACCAACTCGTGACCCCCGGGGAGCGCCCGCTGGCCAGCATCCTGGCCGACATCGACGACGCCATCTACGTCACCTCGTGGCTCGGGGGCAACTCCGACCCCACCACCGGCGACTTCTCCCTCGGCCTGCGAGGCCACCTGGTGGAGAAGGGGCAGGTAGGCGGCCCCATCGACGAGATGAACATCACCGGCAACCTCGTCGAC
>ENA-OWNT01004211-OWNT01004211.1-seawater-metagenome-genome-assembly--contig:-NODE-4211-length-12822-cov-4.854767_pt1 | contig 12822 bp, 13 predicted proteins | sample MGYA00238136_ERZ651165 | MGnify/ENA primary metagenome ERZ651165 (study PRJEB26861, sample SAMN08777766) | seawater metagenome | isolation source: coastal seawater | place: USA: Florida | collected... | reverse complement strand
ACGCGGGGTGGAGCAGCCCGGTAGCTCGTCAGGCTCATAACCTGAAGGTCGTAGGTTCAAATCCTACCCCCGCAACCAAAATACCTCCAATATTCCAACGACATGGCGCCCAAAGGGGCGCTGCGCGCGTTTGAGGCATTGGAGGCGTGGAAGCACTGTGTCCGTAAAAGGCACCGGATGAATCCGGTCTCGGTCCACTCAACACTATGCACCAAATGCCTGGAAAGACTGAAAGCGCGCTCAAAGCGTCAATGGTACTGGGCTGAGATGATCCATCCTTCCACAAAGGATGAATCACATCTCAGACCACATGGGAAGCTCCCGCGATTCAGGTTCAACCCGAACCGCTTTAAATGAGCAATTGGAGCGGCACGAAAACGTGACCGATCCAAACCCGTTTAGTACCGGTAGTGTTCCGGCTTGAAGGGGCCGTCCTGGGGGACGCCGATATAGTCGGCCTGCTCCTTGGCCAGCACCGACAGTTTGGCGCCGATCTTGGCCAGGTGCAGGCGGGCGACTTTTTCGTCCAACTGTTTGGGCAGCACGTAGACCTTGTTTTCGTACTCATCGCCCTTGGTCCACAGCTCAATCTGCGCCAGCGTCTGGTTGGTGAAACTTGCCGACATCACGAAGGACGGGTGGCCGGTGGCGTTGCCGAGGTTCAAGAGGCGGCCTTCGGACAGCAGGATCAGGCGGCTGCCCGAGGGCATCTCGATCATGTCCACCTGGTCCTTGATGTTGGTCCATTTGTGGTTCTTCAGCGCCGCGACCTGAATTTCATTGTCGAAATGGCCGATATTGCCGACGATGGCCATGTCCTTCATCGCGCGCATATGCTCGATGCGGATCACGTCCTTGTTGCCGGTGGTGGTGATGAAGATATCGGCGCTGGCAACCTCGTCTTCCAGCGTGGTGACTTCGAACCCGTCCATGGCAGCTTGCAGCGCGCAGATCGGGTCCACTTCCGTCACCTTCACACGGGCGCCTGCGCCGCGCAGAGAGGCGGCAGAGCCCTTGCCCACGTCGCCATAGCCGCAGACCACGGCGACCTTGCCGGCCATCATGGTGTCGGTGGCGCGGCGGATGCCGTCGACGAGCGATTCCTTACAGCCGTATTTGTTGTCGAATTTCGATTTGGTGACGCTGTCGTTCACGTTGATGGCGGGGAAGGGCAGGTGGCCTTTTTCCATCATCTGGTAGAGGCGGTGAACGCCGGTTGTGGTTTCCTCGGTCACACCCTGGATCAGGTGACGCTGTTTGACAAACCAGCCGGGGGTCTCAGCCATGCGTTTGCGGATCTGGGCGAAGAGGGCGACTTCCTCTTCCGAGGTGGGGGTTGCGATCAGGTCGGTTTCGCCTTCCTCCACCCGCGCACCCATCAGGATGTAAAGCGTGGCGTCGCCGCCATCGTCGAGGATCATGTTGCAGCCGCCGTCGTCGAACATGAAGATGCGGTCGGCGTAATCCCAGTATTCCTCCAGTGTTTCGCCCTTGATGGCGAAAACGGGGATGCCTGCGGCGGCAATGGCGGCGGCGGCGTGATCCTGGGTGGAGAAGATGTTGCAGGACGCCCAACGGACATCGGCCCCCAGATGCACCAGCGTTTCGATCAGCACGGCGGTCTGGATCGTCATGTGCAGCGACCCGGCGATGCGCGCGCCCTTCAGCGGTTTGCTTTCGCCATATTCCTCGCGCAGGGCCATCAGGCCGGGCATCTCGGTTTCGGCGATGTCGAGTTCCTTGCGGCCGAACTCGGCCAGCGCGATATCCTTGACGATGTAATCGGTCATTCCGGGGCTCCTGGTGGGGCGTCAAATGGGTTTGGCGCCACATAGCAGGCAGGGCTTGTCGGGACAATGGCCGGGTAATGGAAAACGGGGCCGCGAATGACCGCAGCCCCGTCAGATATATCACTTAATAGGCAGGCGCTTATTTGCTGCCGCCTTTGGGGGCCACGCCGCTTTGGGCCGAGCCCGATGCGCTGCCGCCCTTGTCGGACATGCTGCCCTGCTGGGCTGCGGGGCCTTTTGCGGTCTGGTCTTTGCGAGCGGGTGCGTTGCCCGGGGTGTCTTCTTTGGTCATAATTGATGTCCTCCAAATTGGTTAACATCCGAAGACTAGCCTCCAGGGGGGGCAATCACCAAGGGGAATCTGCGGTATCGGGAAACGGTCGGCAAAAAGCAGGTGCGCAGACGGGCAGGCGTTGAACTTCGGGCAAGGACTTGGTCAAAAGGGTCAAAGGTCACTTTCGGCGCGACGGCAGGGCAGGATGGCGAAACAGAAACCAAGAGCGTGGCAAAGGATGCTGTCGGGCCGCAGGCTGGATCTGCTGGACCCGACGCCGGTGGATATCGAGATCGAAGACATCGCGCATGGGCTGGCCTTTGTCGCCCGCTGGAACGGGCAGACGGCGGGGGACTATGCCTATTCGGTGGCGGAACATTCGTTGCTGGTGGAACAGATATTCGCCCGGATCGACCCCAAGGCCCCGGTGAAATGGCGGCTGGCGGCACTGCTGCATGACGCGCCGGAATATGTGATCGGTGACATGATTAGCCCGGTGAAGGCGGCGGTGGGCCCGGGCTATGGCGCGCTGGATGATCGGCTGGCCGCAGCGATCCATTTGCGCTTTGGGTTGCCTGCGGCGATCCCCAAGACGGTCAAGACGCGGATCAAACGGGCCGACAAGGTCTCGGCCTGGTTGGAGGCGGTGCAGCTCGCCGGGTTTTCCGAAGCCGAAGCGGACCGGTTCTTCGGAAGGCCCGCCCAGGCACTGACCGAGGGGCTGCATTTGCATCTGCGCCCCCCGCCAGAGGTGCGTGCGGATTTCACCAAGAGACATAACACATTGTTGGAGCAGCTATGATTGTCAGACAGGCCACCCCAGATGACGCGCAGGGCATCGTTTCTCTGTTGCAGGCCATTGTGGACAAAGGCGGCACAACGGCCTTTCAGGGTCAGGTGCCAGCGGATTTTCTGGCGCCGGTCCTTGCGGGAACGGAACCGCGCGGCATCTGTCATGTGGCGGAGCTGGACGGTGTGCTGCTGGGGTTTCAGTATATCTTCCCGCTGAAGGATGGGCCGGAAGACCGCGCCACGATTGCCACCTTCGCGCGGCTGGGCAGCACGCAGCGGGGGATTGGCGCAGCCCTGTTCGACGCGACGCGAAAGGCCGCGATCCGCTTTGGGTATCGCGATATCGACGCGACGATCCGGGCGGATAACAGCGGCGGCTTGCGCTACTATGGACGGATGGGGTTCGTCGATCACCACGTGACGAAGGATGTGCCGCTTCAGGATGGCACACCGGTGGATCGGGTGACTAAGCTGCTGAGTTTGAGCGGCGAGGTCTAGGCGGCAGCCATTGGCAGCCGCCCATGATCTTATCTGTTGAATTGTAACCCTGGGTCACCAAACACCGGTGTCTCGATACGCCCGGCGCATCCGCGCCCTTTCGGCATCTGCCCGTTGGCGGTGGGTGCGATAGTTTTCGTGCTGGGTGCGCCAATGATCGGGTGCATCCCATGTATCAAGGCGGGTAGCGGTTTTCATGACGCGGGAGAGAAGAGAGGTCATCGGGAAAGCTCCTGTTTGCTGATGTCTCAGATATAGCGGGCTTGTCTTGCGATCTCGAATCAGCAATATCTTTCATATGTAAGTGGAGCTTACAGATATGGATTGGCGCAATATTCCTTCTCTGGCGGCGCTGAAGGCGTTTGAGGCAGCGGCACGGCTGAAAAGCTTCTCGGCCGCCGCGCGGGAGTTGAACGTGACCCATGCCGCGATTGCGCAGCATGTGCGGGCGTTGGAGGATCATTTCGGGCAGGCGCTGATGGAACGTTCGGGCCGCAGCATGGCGGTGACGGCGGCGGGGCGCAGGTTGGCGCAGGATCTGGGCGAGGGGTTCGGGGTCATCGCGGCAGGGGTGCGGGCGCTGTCGCAAGCGCGGGCGGACCGGCCGATTGCGGTCTCGACCACGCAGAACTTTGCCGAAAACTGGCTGGCGGCGCGTTTGGCGGGGTTCTGGAAGGCGCATCCTGAACTGCCGGTGACCATTGCGCCCGATAATACCCTGGTGGACCTGCGTCGCGACGGGTTCGATTTGGCGATCCGCTTTGGGCAAGGCAATTGGCCGGGGGTCGAGGCCCGGTTGGTGACGCGTGGGCACCGGGTTGTGGTGGCGCATCCCGAACTAGCGGCGCGACTGCCGGAGGACTATTCCGCCACCTCGCCCCAGGCCATACAGGCGCTGACCGGGTTTGCGTGGCTGCCGGACCCGACGGATATGGAGATTTTTACCTGGTTTCGGGCGTTGGGGGCGGACCCGGACAAGATGCAGGTGACGCGAATGCAGACCAACGGGCTGGTTCTGGCCGCCGTGCGGTCGGGCGCGGGCATTACCCGTCAGCCCCTGGCCGTGGTTCAACGCGATCTGGAGGATGGGCGGCTGGTGGCGTTGCTGGAGGAACCGGAATCAGACCTGGGCTATTATAGCATCCACAACCCGGCCACGATCAGCCCGCAGGCACGGGTGTTCCTGAAATGGCTGCATGGCGCGGCTTAGCGGAAGAAACAAGTGATCCCGGACCAGAGCACGGTGATATCGGTGCTGTCTTCCCCGATCAGTGCCCAGACGCCGTTCTGTTCAAACTCTTGCCCCAGGGTGGTTTCGGTCATTGGGACCGGTGGCGGTGACATACCCACCGACAACCCGCCCGCCACAGGCAAGCCGGTTTCGGTCACGGTCCAGCCGACGAAATCCCCGTTGAGGAAATTCGCTGTCAGCCCGTTTCGCCAATAGGCTGCCGTCACCGGGCCCGCGCCGCATTCCTCGATCAGGGTCACGTCGGCGGGTTGCGATCCGACAAGGCGTGACACGGTTTCGATCACGCCCTCCTGCGCGCGGCCGAAATCGATGCGCAGGTCGGTGCCGCCCGGTTGCAGACCGGCGGCATCGGGGGTGACGCCGTTGCCATCGGGGGCGGAGGTCGGCAGGGGCAGCGGGGTGCAGGCCGCCAGGGCGGCCACCAGCAACAGGGCTACGCGCATCTTAGCGCGGGCTGCGTTTGGCGAGGATACGTTGCAGCGTGCGCCGGTGCATGTTCAGCCGCCGCGCGGTTTCGCTGACATTACGGTCGCACAGTTCATAGACGCGCTGGATATGTTCCCACCGGACGCGATCCGCGCTCATCGGGTTTTCCGGCGGTGGCGGCATGTCGTCTTCTTCCGCCAGCAGGGCTGCGGTGATGTCATTGGCGTCGGCGGGTTTTGACAGGTAGTCGGTCGCGCCGATCTTGACGGCGGCGACGGCGGTGGCAATCGCGCCATAGCCGGTCAGAACCACGATGCGGGCATCGGGGCGCTTTTCACGAAGCAGTTCCACGACGTCGAGCCCGTTGCCGTCTTCCAGCCGCAGATCGACCACGGCATAGGCGGGCGGACGGGCGGTGGCGATGGCCTTGCCACCGGCGACGGAATCGGCGGCTTCCACCTCGAACCCGCGCTTTTCCATTGCGCGCTGAAGACGCCTCAGGAACGGTTCGTCATCATCGACGAGCAGCAGGGATTTATCGGGTCCGATATCACGCAGCGTGCGTTCCGTGGCCATTCAAGCAATCCTCCTCGCAATCTTCTTTCATATATGAGGAAAGCCGCGCAATGGTCAAACAGATCGCAGTCAGGACGCCGCGTCCATGAAGCAGGCAACACGTTCGGCCATTTCCTCGGGCGTGTCATCGCGACGGAAAAACTCGACGAAGCCATGTTCGGGGAAAACCAGATAGGTGAAGGTCGAATGATCGACGAGGTAGAAGCCATCATCGCTGGCCTCTTGATAGTTGAAATAGGTCCGGTAGGCCTGCGAGGCGGCATCGGTCTGTTCGCGCGACCCGGTCAGGCCGATCATGCGGGGGTGCATGTTGTCGGTGAAGTTGGCCAGCAGTTCCGGGGTGTCCCGTTCCGGGTCGATGGAAATGAAGACCGGCGTCACCATGCGGCCCTCTTCCTCCAGAATCTCCACCGCGATGGCATTGCGGGCATTGTCCAGCGGACAGACATCGGGGCAGAAGGTGTAGCCGAAATAGACCAGCGTCGGCCCGGTAATGATATCGGTATCGGTGACGGTTTCGCCGGTTTCCGACACCAGCTCGAACGGGCCGCCGATATCGCCGGGGCCGCCCGCGACCCGCGTGGCGCGGCATTGGGCGAAAATATCTTCGTCCTGGGTGGCCCGCCCCCAAAGGATCGACAGACCGATACCGCCCAGCAGGGCAGCGGTCAGGGCAAGGGCGCTCGCGGCATAGATGCGATTCATGGCAGATGTCCTCGATTGCGTTGCAGCGTTGATCGTTGAAAATGACCTGTCTATCAATTCACGTCTGCGCAACTGTGACAGAACGCCCCCGCCGCAAGAGGACGGACCGAATGGCCCAGATACCCGACCCGACCCATACGATGCTGACCCGCGACCTGCGCAGCGGCTGGGTGCGGCTGCGCACGTTGCTGGTGCTGCGCTGGCTGGCCATTTTGGGTCAGACAACGGCGGTGGTGGTGGCCAGCCTGTTCCTGGGCCTGCGGGTGGAACTGGGCCTGTGCTTTCTGGCGATCGGCACGTCGGTCCTGTCGAACATGATCGCGATGACGGTGTTTCCGCCGAACCAGAGGCTGGCGGATTGGGACGCGATGCTGACGCTGTTGTTTGACCTGACGCAGCTGTCATTCCTGCTGTTCCTGACCGGCGGGCTGAACAACCCTTTTGCGTTGCTTATCCTTGCGCCGGTGACAATCTCGGCCACGGCGCTGACCATGCGGTCCACGGTTCTGCTGGGCCTTGCCGCCATTGTGCTGATCACCCTGGTGGCGTTCAATCACGTGCCGCTACGGCTGGCCGACGGGGAATTGATAGAGCTGCCGGTTCTGTTTCTGGTCGGGTTCTGGGCGGCCATCGTCATCGGCATTGTTTTCCTGTCGGGCTATGCCCGCCGGGTGACGCAAGAGGTTCACACCATGAGCCAGGCCCTGCTGGCCACGCAAGAGGCGCTGGCGCGCGAACAGAAACTGACCGACCTGGGCGGCGTGGTGGCCGCCGCTGCGCATGAACTGGGGACGCCGCTGGCCACGATCAAACTGGTCTCGACCGAACTGGCGGAGGAGCTGGAGGACAGCCCCGACCTGGCCGAGGATGCCCGCCTGATCCGCCAGCAGGCCGACCGTTGCCGCGATATCCTGCGCGACATGGGGCGCGCCGGGAAGGACGATCTGCATATGCATTCCGCCCCCTTCGGTGCGGTGGTGCGCGAAGCGGCGGAACCGCATGTTGACCGGGGCATTCAGGTGCATTTCGAGTTTGCCCCGATGCCGGGGATGGATGAGGCTCAACCGGTGATCTTTCGCCGCCCCGAAATCATCCATGGCATCCGCAATCTGGTGCAGAACGCGGTGGATTTCGCCGATCGCGATGTCTGGGTCGATGGGTTGTGGGACGGTCAGGACATCCATCTGCGGCTGACTGACGATGGTCCGGGCTTTCCGCCGGATCTGATCGGGCGGCTGGGCGATCCGTTTTTGAAGCGGCGCAAATCGGTGCGCGAGGTTGAAAAGCGGCCGGGATACGAGGGCATGGGGCTGGGGCTGTTCATTGCCAAGACCCTGTTGGAACGATCCGGCGCACGGGTCAGCTTTCGCAACGCGACGGACCCGTTCCTGCTGGTCGAGGAAAGCGGTGAACGGCACGGTGCCATGGTCGAGGTGATCTGGACCGCCGCCGCCATTCAGCTGGCCGAAGCCGATGCACATGCGCCACTGGGTGAAAACCGGCAGATCCCGGTTTAACCCCGTCTTAACCATTAGTCTGTTGTTATCCCTGTACCATTCGGTGTTGGGGACGAAATGACACTGACCGATCCGACCACCATATTGTTTCTCGTGGGCATCAGCCTGGCTGCGGGTGGGTTTTCCGTTGTCTTTGGCACGATGCTGACCCGCCGCCGTGGTGGGCTGAGCCATGTGATGCTGCGCGGGCTGGACCTGCCGCGCAGCTATGTCTTCCGCGATGGGTATTTGTTGTCGGATATGGATGGCACCGATGCGATGCTGACCGACCCGACCGACCGTGTCGGGGCCTGGGCGGAGCTGAGCGAAAGCCTGTCGGCGCTGAACCCCGATGTCGCCGAAAAGATGGAGGCGCTGCGCAACCGGGGCGACGGGTTTGTTCTGATCGGGCGCATCGGCGGCGATGAGCTGTCGATCAGTGGCCGCCGGTCCGAGGGGCGCTGCCTGATCACTGTTGCCTCGCTGGAACCGGGCCGCGACCGCAAGATGATCGACCAGGCCGGACTGGACGCGCTGGAGGCGGAGCTTGATCTGCTGCGCCACGGGCTCGATGCCAGCGAAGCCTTGCTGTGGCAGGAGGATTCCGAGGGTCAGATCATCTGGGCCAATCGCGCCTACTTCACCCTGTTGCAACGCCAGGACGAGGTCGATGGCCCGCTGGTCTGGCCGATTCACAAGCTGTTCGACCCCGACGATCCCCCGGCGGAAGGGCAGACGCGGCGCGTGTCGGTGCAGGTGGCCGATGCGCCCGGGCCGCTCTGGTATGAGCTGAGCCTGCGCGCCTATCGCAGTGGCCACCTGTTCAGCGCCCAGCCCATCGACCGGCTGGTGGCCGCCGAAACCTCGTTGCGCGATTTTGTGCAGACCCTGTCGCGCACCTTTGCCCATCTGCCCATCGGGCTGGCCATTTTCGACAAGCAGCGCCAGCTGGTTCTGTTCAACCCGGCGCTGGTCTTGCTCTCGACCCTGCCCACCGAGTGGCTGTCCGGGCGACCCGATCTGTTCGCCTTCCTCGATAAGCTGCGCGAAAAGCAGCGGATGCCGGAACCCAAGGATTATCAGGCGTGGCGCGCCGAACTGGGCGATCTGGAACAGGCCGCCCGCGATGGCACCTATCAGGAATTGTGGAGCCTGCCCAACGGCCAGACCTTCCGTGTTATCGGCCGCCCCCATGCGGATGGGGCCGTGGCGTTCCTGTTCGAGGATATCAGCCAGGAGGTGACACTGACCCGCAAGTTCCGCGGCGATCTGGACCTTTATCAATCCATCATCGACGACAGCCCAGAGGCTTTGGCGATCTTCGGCCGCGATGGCCGCTTTGTGCTGGGCAATACCGCCTATCGCGCCATGTGGCCGGATGCCGCCGCGACCGTGTCAGAGGCCACCGGGATCTGGCAGCAGGCCTGCGTGCCGACCCCCCTATGGGGTGAGATCCGTGATTTCGTCGGCGGCTATGCGGACCGCAGCGCCTGGACCGACCGGGTCGTTTTGAACGATGGCGGTTGTCTGGTCTGCCGCCTGGCGCCGCTGAAGGGCGGGGCCAGCCTTGTGGCCTTTCTGCAAGGCGCAGCCCCACTGACCACGCCTGCGCCCGAGATTGAGCCGCCGCAATCAGAGGCAGAGCTGATTTCCTCATCCTGATCGTTCAGGCGCGGTTGCGGCCCGGCGCCGCCTGGGTAAACTCACGCCCATGCCTGATGCGCCCCACCCCGTCTTGTTCCAGACCACCCTGACCTCGCCCGAGGCCACGGCCCGTCTGGCCGAAACCCTTGCCGGGGCGCTGGGGGCCGGCGATATTCTGTGCCTTGATGGCGATCTGGGCGCCGGGAAAACCCATTTTGCCCGGGCGCTGATCCAACATCTACAGGCGCAGTACGGCCAGGTAGAAGACGTCCCCTCGCCCAGCTTCACATTGGTCCAGACCTATCAGGCAGGCGAGCAAGAGATCTGGCACGCCGATCTCTATCGTCTCAGCGACCCGCAAGAGGTGGATGAACTGGGCCTGACCGACGCCTTCGACACGGCGATTTGCCTGGTGGAATGGCCCGACCGGCTGGGCAGTGACATGCCCGCCCGCGCGCTGTGGGTGTCGCTGCGGATGGTGCCGGGGCAGGACGACGCCCGCGCCCTGACGCTGTCCAGCGACAGGCCCGGGCTTTGGGCTGATCGCGTGCGCGCGCTGGTGTCTGCATGAGCGATGTTGCGCAAGAGTTTCTTGAAGCCCATGGGTGGGGTGGGGCAACCCGTGTCGCGCTGGCGGGCGATGCCTCTGCCCGGCGCTATGACCGCCTGACCATGGGCAGCGCGCGCGCCGTTCTGATGCTGGCCCCGCCCGACGACAAGGCAGCTTTTGACGCCTTCCTCAGCATTGCTGCCAAGCTGTGCGGGATGGGGCTGTCGGCACCGCGGATCATCGGGTCCGACAAGGACAAGGGATTGATGTTGCAGGAGGATCTGGGCGACCGGGATTTCACCGCGCTGGGTCTTGATCTGCCTCAGGCCAGCCTTGCTGCCACCGATGTGTTGATCCATCTGGCGCGCAACCCCGAGGGCTGGACCCTGCCTGTGTTGGGGCCAGAGGTTATGGCCGAGATGACCCGCATCGCGCTGCCCGATGGGCCCGATACGGACGCGGCCCTTGCGGCAATGCAGGCGCAGTTTGCCAGCGCCTTTACCGCGCCGCTGGTCCCCGCCCTGCGCGATGTTCATGCGGAAAACCTGTTGTGGCTGCCCGACCGCACCGGCCATGCCCGCATTGGCCTGCTGGATTTTCAGGATGCGGTGTTGGCGCCGCCTGGCTATGATCTGATGTCCTTCATCAAGGACGCCCGCCGCGATATCGCGCCCGACATTGCCACCGCCATGACCACCCGCTATGCGCAGGCGCTGGACCTGCCGGAGGCCCCCTTCGCCGTGCAATGCGCGCTGCTGAGTTTCCAGCGCAATCTGCGGATCATCGGCGTCTTTCGCCGTCTGGCGCGTGACCGCGACAAGCCTGCTTACCTGACCCACCTGCCGCGTGTCTTTGCCCATGTGACCGAGGCACTGGACCACCCGGCGCTGGCGGATCTTGCTGATGCGATGCGGCCCCTGTTGCCGGGGCTACGGTCATGACCCCGACGGCCTGCATGATCCTCGCCGCCGGCTTTGGCACCCGGATGGGCGTGCTGACACAAACCCGACCTAAACCGCTGATCCCGGTCGCGGGGCGGCCCTTGATCGACCACGCTTTGGAACAGGCGCGCGGGGCGGGTGTGGGGCGGATCGTGGTCAATGGCCACTACCACGCAGGCCAAATGCGCACCTACCTGAGCGGTATGGGGGACGTTGCGTTTTCCGAGGAACAGCCGGTGATCCTCGACAGCGCGGGTGGCATCCGCCACGCCTTGCCGCTGCTGAAGGCCGAGACGATCTTTACCCTCAACGCCGATGCGGTCTGGTCCGGCCCCAATGCGTTGGCCACGTTGGCCAAGGCATGGGACCCCGACCAGATGGACGTGCTGACCCTGATGGTCCCGCAATCCCACGCCGTGGGGCGGCAGGCGGGGGGTGATTTTACCCGCGACGCTGACGGCAGGCTAAGCTGGGACAAGGGTGCAGAGGTCTATACCGGCGCGCAAATCCTCAAGACGCAGGTCTTGCAGGGCTATCCCGACGGGCCATTTTCCCTGCATGAGGTCTGGCGCGCGGCGATGGCCAAGGGCAGGATGTTCGGCACGCCCTATCAAGGGCGATGGGCCGATGTGGGCCACCCCGAAGGGATCGGATTGGCCGAGAAAATGGTGACCCATGTTTGACGCCACACCCACCCCCCGCGTCTTTGCCACGCCGCTTGGTGTCGATTTCACCGCCGCGCTGGTGCAAGGCGTGGCCGAACGCCTGAGAGGCCAGCCAGCGCACGCCCTGGCGCGGGTGGAGATCTACGTGAACACCACCCGCACACAACGCCGCTTGCGCGCGATCTACGCCGAACAAGGCGCGGGTTTTTTACCGCAGATCAAGCTGGTGACCGACCTGGCCAGTCGCCCCGACATGTCCCGCCTGCCGCCCGCGATCTCGCCTCTGCGGCTGCGGCTGCAACTGTCGCAAACCGTCTCGGCGCTCTTGGACCGGGAACCCGACCTCGCGCCACGGTCGTCGCTTTATGGCCTGTCTGACAGCCTTGCCGATCTGATGGGTGAGATGCAGGAGGAAGCGGTGACACCAGAGGCTGTGGCGGGGCTGGATGTGGGCAACCATTCCGCCCATTGGCAACGGTCGCAAAAATTCCTTGGCATCGTCGCGCCCTATTTCGCGGGCAGCGAAGACCACATGTCGGTCGAGGCGCGGCAGGCCGCCGTGGTGGACCGGCTGGTGTCGCTGTGGTCCGTCGCGCCGCCCGATCACCCGATCATCGTGGCGGGGTCTACCGGGTCACGCGGCCCCACGGCCCGGTTCATGGAAGCGGTGGCGCGGCTGCCGCAGGGTGCGGTGATCCTGCCCGGTTTCGACTTTGACCAGCCTCGCGCGGTCTGGGACCGGTTGACCGACCAGATGGATGACAGCCTAAGCGGCGGCGAGGATCACCCGCAGTTCCGTTTCGCCAGCTTCGCTGTGCGGGTGGGGATGCACCCTTGCGATTTGCAAGTCTGGGGCAGAGATGCGCCAGCGAACCCCGCCCGCAACCGGTTGATTTCGCTGGCCATGCGCCCCGCCCCTGTGACCGATCAGTGGCTGGAGGAAGGCCCGAAGCTGACCCAAGTCACGCAGGCCGCCGAGAGCCTGACCCTCATCGAGGCTGCCAGCCCGCAGCTGGAGGCCGCCGTCATCGCCCTGCGCCTGCGCCGCGCCATCGACGAAGGCAAGCGCGCGGCATTAATCAGCCCAGACCGGGCGCTAACCCGGCAAGTTACGGCGGCACTGGATCGTTGGCGGATCGAGCCCGACGATTCTGCCGGGGAACCGCTGTCGCAAACCGCACCGGGGCGGCTGTTGTTGCATGTGGCGGGCGGG
>ENA-OWNT01004210-OWNT01004210.1-seawater-metagenome-genome-assembly--contig:-NODE-4210-length-12827-cov-3.410510_pt1 | contig 12827 bp, 11 predicted proteins | sample MGYA00238136_ERZ651165 | MGnify/ENA primary metagenome ERZ651165 (study PRJEB26861, sample SAMN08777766) | seawater metagenome | isolation source: coastal seawater | place: USA: Florida | collected... | reverse complement strand
GAAGGGATCATGCCGGATGGGTACCCCTCGCTGCGGCTGCTGGAGCGGATGCGGTGAGGCCTCGGCGGATTTGAGAGAGGCCCTTGGGTACGAAACCTTAAGGCAATTGTTGGAAGCTTCCCATGTTTGGGTGTCTTAGTTCCTGAGGGACCGTGTGTGCCTTCGGGACGGCTCCGCTGTACGGCGGGTGCAGACACTCTGGTTGTCAATTGACAACCAGCATGGGGAGATCTACCTTTGCCAAGAGCAAGGCATCCGTCGAAAGAGATTGAAGCGGCCCTGTGCGCGCTCGAGGAGCTGGGGTGGCAGGTTTCGGAAGCCAAAGGGCGAAGCGCCCATTCCTGGGGGTTCGTTCGGTGCCCTGAGAATGCGAAGGATCAGTGTCGTGGCGGGATCTTCTGCCAGATGCAGGTCTGGAGCACGCCAAAGGTCCCGCAGAAGCACGCGCGGGAACTGCTGCGAAAGGCGCAGGGGTGCGTTCTGGCGAAGGATCATGACGATGAGCAATGAGACAGAGTTCGAATTTGATCTGATCTTTGCTTTGCCGGGCAAGGAGATCGACATGGATGCCATGCTCGATGCGCTCTTCGAGGCTGGCTGCGATGACGGGGTGATCGGCCTTGGTGCGCCGGGCATGATCGGGATCGCGTTCACCCGTTCCGGGACCGATGCCGAATTGGTGATTACCCAATCCGTGGCGTCGGTTCTGAAGGCGCTGCCAAAGGGCGCCAAGCTGCGTGAGGTTCGCCCCGACCTTGTGAGCCAGGGCGATGTGGCAAGGCGGCTTCAGGTCTCGCGTCAGGCCCTGCAGAAGCGGGACATGCCACCACCTTCCATCGGCGGCCTTTACCGGGCCTCCGAATTGGCCGTCGCACTCGAAGCGCATCCGGGCAAGGTCCGCGATGCGCTTGAGAATGCGCGGGCGTGGTTTGCCGCAGCACCCGGCGCGCAGAAAGTGAACGCGCGCATGAGCCTCGAAGGCTAGACCGCACCGTCTGACACAGAGGCGCTCGCAGCCTCTGTGCCAACGCTCACCGGCTCAGCCGGGGCTCATGCCCCGGAGGCGTTCGGAGCGGCGGCGCAGCATTTCGACGACGGTCAGCAGACCGATGGAGATCACCACGAGTATGGTCGCGACCGCGAGGATGGTCGGGCTGATCTGTTCCCGAAGACCGATGAACATCTGCCAAGGCAGCGTCTTTTGCCCCGCCGAGCCGACGAAGAGCACCACGACCACCTCGTCGAAGGAGGTGATGAAGGCGAAGAGCGCGCCCGAGATCACGCCCGGCATGATCAGCGGCATCTGCACCCGGAAGAAGGTGGTCACCGGGTCCGCGCCCATGTTCGCCGCCGCCCGCGTCAGCGAGCGGTCAAAGCCAACCAGCGTCGCGGTGACGGTGATGATGACAAAGGGAATGCCCAGCACCGCGTGGGCCAGCACGACGCCCATGTAGGTGCCCTGCAGGCCGATCCGGCTGTAGAAGAAATACATGCCCGCGGCCGAGATGATCAGCGGCACGATCATCGGCGAGATCAGGATCGCCATGATGGCGCGCCGGAACGGCACATGCGGCTGGCTGAGACCGATGGCGGCCAGCGTGCCGAAGCCTACCGACAGGATTGTCGCCGCCGGTGCGATCCGCACCGAGTTCCACAGCGCCTGCTGCCAGTCATCATTGGTCAGGAAGTCGCGGTAGTGTTTCAGCGAGTAGCCTTCCGGGTCAAAGCGCAGCATTTCGGGTGTGAAGGTAAAGAAGTCCTCGGCGTTGAAGCTGAGCGGCATCACCACGATGATCGGTGTGATCAGGAAGACGAAGATCGCACCGCAGATCACCCGGAAGGCGTAGTACCACAGAACCTGACCGCTGGTCAGATAGGGCACCAGCTTGGCCCGGTAGCGGTTGAAGCCGATCCAGTAGATGAACCAGCCGAAGAACCAGCCGAACAGCAGGCCCATCACCAGCCCGGGGAGGCCGCCGAAGAGGAAGCCGCCCAGCGCGAACATGGCGAGGATGCCCCAGCGGACGGCCTTTTCGGCGGAGCGCCCCAGCACCTCGATCGCGAGGAACGACAGAGCGCCCATCAGCAGCGCGCCGACCACGATGCCGAGCAGGGAAGAGCCCTGAGCGGCACCGATGAAGATGCCGGCGAAGGCGCCTGCCGCAGCGGCGACGGCGACGTGAAAGCCGAGGGGTTTCTTGAAGGTATCGGTCAGGACGATATCGCTCATGTCGCTTACCCCAATTTCACGTTGTCGATGCCGACGATGCGGTCATAGGCCCAGTAGAGCAGCAGCACGACGCCCAGCAGGATTGTCCCCAGTGCGGCGGCGAGGCCCCAGTTGAGCGAGGACGAGATGTGATAGGCGATCCGGTTCGAGATGAAGGTACCGGTGGTGCCGCCCACGATCTCGGGCGTGATGTAGTAGCCGATCGACAGGATGAAGACGAGGATCGAGCCGGCGCCGATCCCGGGCACGGTCTGCAGGAAGTAGACCCGCCAGAAGGCCGTCCAGTTGGTTGCCCCAAGCGATTTGGCCGCGCGGAGGTAGGTGGGCGGGATCGTCTGCATCACCGAGTACATCGGCAGGATCATGAAGGGCAGCAGGATGTGGGTCATCGCCACGATGGTGCCGAACTGGTTGTTGATCATCACCAGACGGTTGCCATCGGCCACCAGCCCCAGCCAGACCAGCGTGTCGTTGATAACGCCCTGTTGCTGGAGCATGATCTTCCAGGCCGAGGTCCGCACCAGCAGCGAGGTCCAGAACGGCAGCAGCACGAGGATCATCAGCAGGTTCGCCTTGCGCGCGGGCAGGTTCGCGAGGATCCAGGCGACCGGATAGCCGAGCAGGATACAGGAGCCGGTGATCACGAGGCTCATGAACAGCGTCCGCTTGAACAGCTTGAGATAGATGCGCTGGTTCTCGGGGCGCGCATCTATCCCCTCGGGCGTCTTCATCAGGTCGACGGAATTGAGGAAGTAGCCCGAGGTGTACTTGGGAGAGTAGATCTTGATGGTCTGCCAGTTCTCGATCTTGCCCCAGTCCTTGTCGATGTCGAGGAAGGTGGTCTTGAAATCGGGCGCGGGGAGATCGGCGAGGTTTTCGGTGACAGCCAGCAGTTCGGCTTGGCCCGGTCCGCTGTAGGACTGGATCTTGTCGACCGTGCCGGAGGTGTTCAGATCCTGCGCGAAGGCGGCATAGACGGCCTCCCACGGATCCTCCTCGGCAACCACGTCGCCATCGGCCAGCACGGTGAAGACCGCGAAGTCGGAATAGGCGGCGACGGTTGCGGGCAGCATCTGGGCTGCTTCGGCTGAGGGTGTGAAGTTCAGGTCGATATCTTCAAGGGCGGTCGGGCACGCTTTATAGAAAATACCGCGAATGACGCACCAGACCCGGGAAATGATGGATCTTGGCGATTGTCCTATGAGCTGCATGTACTGCAAGCGATGGCTTTCGAGAACCTCTTCCCCGCCTTCGCCGCTCATCAGCGCGTACCAGAAGGCACCGTCGTCCCACGACTTGTCGATCTTCTTGAGGGTCTTCTGGTAGTCCTTGCCGAGGTCATCGAGGTTCCGGCCCGTCGAGCGGAACAGCGAGGAGATGCCGGTCTGTTCGTAGTTCAGGCGGGTGCCGAGCTTGGTGTGCTCCTTGGCCTCGGCGGCGATGAACAGGTCGAAGTAGAGCGCCTGGTAAACCGCTTCGGAGGGGGTCTCGCCGCTGGCGCCATCCCAGCTGGCCAGTTCCTCGACCGTGTCGGGCAGCGTGTTGGCGACGATGTCGTTCTCGACCGAACGGAACAGCATGTCTGCGATCGGCGCGATGAAGGTCACCAGCACGAAGAGCAGGAGCGGTGCGATCAGCAGCAGCGCGCGTATTTTCTGCATCCGCAGGGCGCGGGCGAGGCTGCGTTTCAGCGGCGTGCCGTCCGCCGCGAGCATCGGGCCGGGTTTGCCCCTTGCCGTGGTATCGTGTGTCGCGTCGGTCATGGTTGCCCCTCGATGATCACGATGTCGCTGTCGGAATGCGCCATCCGGATTTTGGCGGCCGCCTGGTAGGCCTCGGAATGATAGCAGGCCCGGGCGGTTGCGAAGTCGGGGAACTCGATGATGACGTGGCGGTCCTTCTGCGGAGTCTCGGGCGTCTCGGTCTGCCCGCCGCGCACAAGGAACCTCCCGCCGAAACTTTCGACGACCGGAGTATCGAGGCGGACGTATTCCGCGTACTCCTCCGGATTTTTGACCGTCACATGTACGATCCAGTAGCCTTTTGGCATTTGTTCTTGTCCCCGTTGGCGGCGGGGCCCGCTATCTCCGGGCCCCGCGCAGTCGTGTCAGGCGGCCTTACTTGGCGAGCCAGGCCTGGAACTTGGCGTCGATGTCGTCACGGTAGTCGGACCAGAAGGCGTACTGGGTGACGAAGACGTTCTTGGCGTTGGCCGGATCGGTCGGCATGTGCTCGGCCATCTCGATGCCCAGTTCGGCATGCTTGCCGACCAGCGGAGCGGAGGATGCACGGGCCGGGCCGTAGGAGATGTAGGCAGCCTGATCGGCCAGACGCTGGGTGTCGGTGGCGAAGAACAGGAAGTCCATCACGCGGGCCAGACGGTCTTCGGGCAGACCATCGGGAATGACCCAGCCGTCAAAGTCCAGCATCTCGGCGTCCCAGAGCATACCGATCGGCTGGTTCTGCTCGGCGATGGCCGAGAACAGGCGACCATTGTAGGTGGAGCCCATGAAGATTTCGCCATCGGCGAGCAGCTGCGGCGTGTCGGCACCGGCGGTCCACCAGATCACCTGATCCTTGATGGTGCCGAGCTTGGCGAGCGCGCGTTCCTGGCCTTCTTCGGTGGCCAGCACGTCATAGATTTCTTCCTTCGGCACGCCGTCGCACAGCAGGGCCCATTCGACGTTTGCCAGCGGACGCTTGTTCAGCGCGCGCTTGCCCGGGTACTTGTCGAGGTCGAAGAGCGCGCAGATGTCGCTCGGGGGCTCGGTGCCATCGGGAACCATGTCGGTGCGGTAGCCGACGGTGGTCGAGAACACGATCTGCGGGATGAAGCAGTCGGAGACGATGGAGTCACCGAAGTCGTCGGAGGCCGAGGTGCCATCGGGCGCGGCCGCGAGGGATTCGTCGAAGTCGACTTCCATCGCCAGACCTTCGTCGCAGAGGCGGATCGAGTCGGCGGCTTCGACATCGACCAGGTCCCAGGTGATGTTGCCGGCTTCGTTCATCGCGCGCAGCTTGGCCACAGCCTCGGCCGAGCTCTCATCCCAGACGACGGTGACTTCGGGGTGCTCTGCCAGGTAGGGCTCCACGTAGGCCTTGAGCTGGGACTTCTGGTAGGCCCCGCCCCAGGACACGATGGTCATCTCGTTGGCCATGTCGGCGAGCGCCGGGCCGGACAAGATGGCCAGTGCCGACGTCACCATCAGTGATTTGGTGAATCTCATAGTTAACTCCCGTTGTGTCCGTACTGTTGTGCAGACCGCCTTTACGGACGGATAGGCGCGGTCCACTGAAGCATCCGGCCAATTGGCGGCCGGGTGCATGACCCTAGTTCGCGTCGAGGGCGCGGCAATCCTCGGGCAGCCAGCCGATCTCGATCTGCTGGCCCGGTTTAAGGCGCTCCACGTCGGGCGCATTCCGCGTCTTGATGATGAATTCGTCGTTTCCGGCGACCCGCAGACGGGTGCGGAAGATGTCGCCCATGTAAATGAATTCAAGCACTTCGGCCTTGAGGGTATGGGCGCCCTCTTGCAGCCGGTTCTTGTTGTATTCCACCCGCTCCGGACGGATCGAGACGCGCGTCCGCTCGCCCGGCTGGGTCACGTTGACCGGCTTGGCGTCGATCACCTCGCCACCGTCGAGCTGCACGATGCAGGTGCCGCCCTTGATCTCCTTCACCACGCCCTCGAGCGTGTTGTTCTCGCCGATGAACTGGGCGACGAAGCTGTTCTGCGGCGCCTCGTAGAGTTCGTCCGGCGGGGCGAGCTGCTGGATCCGGCCATCGTTGAACACGGCGACCCGGTCGGACATCGTCAGCGCCTCGGTCTGGTCGTGGGTCACGTAGACCACGGTGATCCCGAGGTTGTCGGCGATGCGCTTGATCTCGAACTGCATGTGTTCGCGCAGCTGCTTGTCCAGCGCGCCGAGCGGTTCGTCCATCAGCACCAGCTCGGCCTCGAACACGAGGGCGCGGGCCAGAGCGATCCGCTGTTGCTGACCACCCGAAAGCTGGGAGGGGCGGCGACCACCGAAGGCGCCCATCTGCACCATGTCGAGGGCGCGTTGCACCTTCTGCTCGCGCTCGGCCTTGCCCATCTTGCGCACTTCCAGCGGGAACGAGAGGTTCTCGGCCACCGTCATGTGCGGGAACAGGGCGTAGTTCTGGAATACCATGCCGATGCCCCGCTTGTGCGGCGGGATGTTGTTGATGCTGACGCCGTCGAGCCGGATATCTCCGTGGGTCGCGGTCTCGAAGCCTGCCAGCATCATCAGGCAGGTCGTCTTGCCCGACCCGGAGGGCCCGAGCATTGTCAGGAACTCGCCCTTGGGCAGCGAGAGGTTCAGATCCTTAACGACGAGTGTCTCGCCATCATAGCTCTTCTGGACGCGTTCGAACTCAACGAACGCGCCGGATGTCAGCGTATCGGCCAAAACGGCTCCCCTTGGACTTTCGCAGTTATTGGGTCTGCGATTTGTATTTTTGAACGTCGGTCAAAGCGTCTGTTCATGTCCGAATGTAATCACAGTCGCCACGGGGATTGCAACCAACTCGAAGAAAATCGCCGGAACGGCGCCTATCTCAGACTGTTTCTTGAACTTTTGCGCGGGGAATGCTGCGGTCCGGGGAATGATTCACGGGTTCTGGATGCGCGCGATCCGCGTATTGTCACCTTAACGATTGTCTGAACCGAGGAGGTCTTCATGCCAGCGACGGATTTGCCGTTTTCACCCGAGGAGTATCAGAGCCGACTGGCACGCACCCGCGAGGTGATGGCAAGCAACGGCCTTGATGCGCTCTATCTCAGTGATCCTTCCAACATGGCGTGGCTCACCGGCTACGACGGCTGGTCGTTCTACGTGCATCAAGGCGTTGTCGTGCTGCCGGATGGCGATCCGGTCTGGTGGGGGCGCGGAATCGACCGGAACGGCGCGCTGCGGACCGTCTGGATGGGTGAGGACCGGGTCTTTGGCTACGGCGACGACTACGTGCAGTCGACCACCTCGCACCCGATGCAGGATCTTGCCATGACCTTCTCCAAGCTGGGGATCGGGTCGGGCCGGATCGGGGTGGAACTCGACAACTACTACTTCTCGGCCCGCGCCATGCACACGCTGAACGCGTCGCTGCCCAAGGCGAGCTGGACCGATGCGACCGGAACCGTGAACCGCCTGCGGGCGGTGAAGTCGGAGGCGGAGATCGGGTTCATGCGCAAGGCGGCGGCGATCTCGGAGAAGATCGTCGACGGTTTGCTGGAGCGGATCGAGCCGGGCGTTGCCAAGAACGAGGTCGTGGCGGAGCTTTACCGTGACGCGATCAGCGGGGTCGAGGGCGCGTGGGGGGACTACCCCGCCATCGTGCCGATGCTGCCCTCGGGCGCGGATGCCAGCGCGCCGCACCTGACGTGGGACGGCAAACCCTTTGCCAGCGGCGAGGCGACCTTCTTCGAGATCTCGGGCTGCTACCGCCGCTATCACGCGCCGTTCTGCCGGACGCTGTTCCTTGGCACGCCGCCGGATGACATGCTGCGCGCCGAAGAGGCCGTCGTGGCCGGGCTGGAGGCCGGGCTGGACGCTGCCCGCGCCGGGAACCGTGCCTGCGACGTGGCGAACGCGCTCTACGGGGCGCTGGAGAAGGCCGGGATCACCAAGGACGGGCGCTGCGGCTACCCCATCGGTCTGAGCTATCCGCCCGACTGGGGCGAGCGCACCATTTCCCTGCGACCCACTGACGAGACGGTGCTGGAGCCGGGCATGACCTTTCACTTCATGCCGGGACTCTGGATGGAGAACTGGGGCCTCGAGATCACCGAGAGCATCCTGATCACGCCGGAGGGCCCCGCCGAGACCTTCTGCAACCGGCCGCGAAAGCTGTTCGTGAAATCCTGATGGCAGATCGCCTTGAAGACACGCTGGACCTGCTCCAGCGGCTGGTGGCCTATCCGACCGTCTCGGCGGACAGCAACCTTGAAATGATCGCCGACCTCGCCACCCGTCTGGGCGAGGTCGGTGCCCGTGTCGAACTGTTCCGCGACGAGAGCGGGCACAAGGCCAACCTCTTTGCCACGCTGGGCCCCGAGGGGGACGGCGGGCTGATCCTGTCCGGGCATACCGACGTGGTCCCGGCGGAGGAGGAATACTGGTCGTCCGATCCCTTTGCCCTGCACGAGCGCGATGGCCGGGTCTATGGGCGCGGCACCTGCGACATGAAGGGGTTCATCGCCGCCGCCACGGTGATGGCGCGGGAGTATGCGCAGCTGCCGCTGAAGCGGCCTCTGCACTTTGCCTTTACCTACGACGAGGAGGTCGGATGCCTCGGCGCCCGCGCGCTGGTGCCGGAGCTGCAGAAACGCGGCCTGAAACCCGCGATGGCGATCATCGGCGAACCGACGATGATGCGGGTGATCGAGGGGCACAAGGGTTGCTGCGAGTACACTGTTCGCTTTGCCGGGCTTGCCGGGCACGGCTCGGCCCCCGAGCGGGGGGTCAACGCGGCCGAGTATGCCGTGCGCTATGTCAGCCACCTGATGGGGCTGCGCGGCGACCTGATGATGCGCGCACCCAAGAACAGCCGGTTCGACCCGCCTTGGACCACCATCAACATCGGCGGGCTGAACGCAGGTGTGGCGCATAACGTCATCGCGGGCTGGGCCGAGGTCGCATGGGAAATGCGGCCGGTGCAGAAGGCCGACCAGGATTTCGTAAAGAAGGCCATCGAGACCTATGTCGAACGCGACCTGCTGCCGGCCATGCGCTCGATCCACCCTGCCTCGGCCATCGAGACGGAAGTGATCGGCGAAGTCTCGGGCATGGAGATCATGGACGAGAACGAGGCACGCGACCTGGTGACTGGCCTCGTGGGGGCCAATGGCGCCGACGTGGTGCCCTTTGGCACCGAGGCCGGGCTGTTCCAGGAAATGGGCATGTCGGTTGCGGTCTGCGGGCCCGGGTCGATCGATCAGGCGCACAAGCCCGACGAGTACCTGAGTCTCGATCAGTTGTCGGGCTGTCTGACCATGCTCGAAGGGCTGGGGCGGAAACTCACGGCGTGAGGGCCGGATAGAAAAACGGCCCGGCGGGAGTTACCTGCCGGGCCGTCGTGAGTGGCAGCTTAAGCTGCGGCCTGCATCAGGCCCTTGGCCATGACGGCCTCGTAGGTTTCGTCGAGCGACTTGCGGGCACGCTCGATCAGGATGTCGACCTCGGCCGGGGTGATGACCAGCGGCGGCGAGATGATCATCCGGTCGCCCACGTGGCGCATGACCAGAGCGTTGGCAAAGCAGCGCTCGCGGCACATGTAGCCCACGGTGCCCGCCTCGGACGCGAAGGCCGCGCGGGTGGCCTTGTTGGGGGTCAGGGCGATGGAGCCCATCATGCCCACGATCCGGGCCTCGCCCACCAGCGGGTGATCGGTCAGCGCTTCCCATTTCTCCTTGAGGTAGGGCGCCACCACGTCACGGACGTGACCGATGATGTTCTCTTCCTCGATGATGCGCAGGTTCTCCAGCGCCACGGCGGCGGCCACCGGGTGACCGGAGTAGGTGTAGCCGTGGTTGAACTCGCAGGCGTTGATCACCTTGGCGACCTCGTCGCTCACGATCGAACCGCCGATCGGGATGTAGCCCGAGGACAGGCCCTTGGCGACGGTCATGATATCGGGACGGATGTCCATGGTCTGCGACCCGAACCAGTTGCCGGTCCGGCCAAAGCCGCAGATCACCTCGTCGGCGATCAGCAGGACACCGTACTTGTCGCAGATGCGCTGGATCTCGGGCCAGTAGGTCGCGGGCGGAACGATCACGCCGCCGGCGCCCTGCACCGGTTCGGCGATGAAGGCCGCGACACGGTCTTCGCCGAGCTCGAGGATCGCCTTTTCCAGCTCCTGCGCGCGGGCGAGGCCGAAGTCCTCGGGCGACATGTCGCCGCCCTCTGCCCACCAGTGCGGCTGGGGAATGTGGTGGATGTTCGGAATCGGCAGACCGCCCTGCGAGTGGATGCCGACCATGCCGCCGAGCGAGCCGCTGCCCATCGACGAACCGTGGTAGCCGTTCCAGCGCGCGATCACGACGTTCTTGTCCGGCTTGCCCTTCTGCGCCCAGTAGGTGCGCACCATCCGCAGGTTGGTGTCGTTCGCTTCGCTGCCCGACCCTGCGTAGAAGATGTGGTTCAGATCGCCCGGCGCCAGTTCGGCCAGCTTCTGCGAGAGCGCGATGACCGGAACGTGGGTCGTCTGGAAGAAGGTGTTGTAATACGGCAGTTCTTTCATCTGCCGCGCGGCGACATCGGCCAGCTCGTCACGGCCATAGCCGATGTTGACGCACCAGAGACCGGCCATCGCGTCGAGGATCTCGATACCCTCGCTGTCGGTCAGGTAGACGCCCTTGGCACGGGTGATGACGCGTGCGCCCTTGGCCGACAGTTCGTCGCCCGTGGTGAAAGGGTGCATGTGGTGAGCCGCATCGATCCTTTGCAGTTCTTCCGTCGGCATGTGGTTGGTGATCGCGGGCATGGCAAAGAGTCCCCTGGTTCAAAATCCGCCCCAGAATATGATCAAATTCGGGAGTGTCAATCGAATCACGTATCGAGGTCGAGTGCGGCGGCGATCTGCTCCATGCCCTGATCAATGTCCTGCCCCATTGCCCGGGCCGCGGCCGCCTCGTCCTGCCGTTCGAGCGCGTCGAGGATATCCTTGTGACGGTCGGGCAGGTTCTGGGTGCCGAAACGTCCGCAGACCACCCGCAGCGGCGGCCCGGAACGGAGCCAGAGCCTGTCGGCCTGCTCGGCCATGATGGGCGCCTTGGCGTGTTCGTAGATGCGGGTGTGGAAGCGGTAGTTCAGCGCCAGGTAGCCGACCACGTTGCCCTTGGCGATAGCGCCGTCGAGCTCGGTGTCGATCTGGTTCAGCTCGGCGAGCACCTCGGGCGTGATCCGGCGGGTGGCCCGGCGCGTCAGTTCGGTTTCAATTGTTTTCCTGATGAAAACGAGCTGCTCCAGATCGTCCATCGTGAGCGTCGGAACGATCACCCTGCGGTTGCCGAGAAACACCAGCGCACCGTCGGATGTCAGCCGGCGGATCGCCTCGCGAACCGGGGTCATCCCGACCCCCAGCGCCTCGACCAGCCCCTGGATGGTGACCGGCTGACCGGGGGCGAGTTCGCCGAACAGGATCCGGCCGCGCAGCTCCTGGTAGACCTGTTCGTGAATCGGCGATGCCGGTCGCGTCTCGCCGTCCGTATCTGCCGCTTTTTTCACCACGCCCATTCCTCGCCCTCCGTCAAGCCCGCCGCGCCCGACCGTCGATACTTGCGTCGGTCCCGGACCCGTGGAAACATAAAGACTATTGCCGCGAAAGGCAAAACTTGATCAAATAAAAACACAACCGGAAAAAACCCGGAACTCCAAGGGAGACACTCATGAAAGCCCAAACTCTGGCATTTGCCTCTGCGCTGGCCCTTTCTGCTGCCGCCGCTCAGGCAGAAGAAGTCCGCGTCTACAACTGGTCCGACTACATCGATGAATCGTTGCTGACCAAGTTCGAAGAAGAAACCGGAATTGACCTGATCTACGACGTCTTCGACAGCAACGAAGTCCTTGAAACCAAGATGCTGGCCGGCGGATCGGGCTATGACGTCGTGGTACCCTCGGGCACGTTCCTGCAGCGCCAGATCCAGGCCGGTGCCTTCCAGAAGCTCGACAAGTCCAAGCTGCCGAACATCGGCAACATGTGGGACGTGATCATGGACCGCACGGCCCAGTACGACCCCGGCAACGAGTACGCCATCAACTACATGTGGGGCACCACCGGGCTTGGCGTGAACCTGACCAAGGTCAAGGAAGTGCTGGGCGAGGACGCACCGATCGACTCGCTGGCGCTGATCTTCGATCCGGCGAACATGGAAAAGCTGCAGAGCTGCGGCGTTCACCTGCTTGACGCGCCGACCGAGATGATCCCGGCCGCGCTGAAGTATATCGGTGAAGACCCGGACAGCCAGGACCCGGACGTCATCGCCAAGACCGAAGCGGTCTTTGAAGCGATCCGCCCCTACGTGCTGAAGTTCCACAACTCGGAATACATCAACGCGCTGGCCAACGGCGACATCTGCGTGGCCTTCGGCTGGTCCGGCGACGTGCTTCAGGCCCGCGACCGGGCGGCAGAGGCCGACAACGGCGTCGAGGTCACCTATGAGGTGCCCTCCGAAGGTGCCCTGATGTGGTTCGACCAGATGGCCATCCCGGTCGACGCCCCGAACCCCGATGGCGCGCACAAGTTCCTGAATTTCATCATGGATGCGCAGAACATGGCGGCCGCGTCGAATTACGTCTACTACGCCAACGGCAACAAGGCGTCTCAGGAATACCTGGTCGAGGACGTGATCGGCGACACCGCCATCTATCCCGATGAGGCCACGCTGGAAAACACCTACACCGTGACCCCCTTCGGTCCGAAAGAGCAGCGGACGCTGACCCGCCTCTGGACCAAGATCAAGTCCGGCACCTGACAAGAAGACCGGCCCGCGCGACATCCCGCGCGGGCCCCATCCAGACCGAGGCCTCATGCCCCAGACAGTCTTTGCCCCGTGGGACGATCCGACCCAGA
>ENA-OWNT01004208-OWNT01004208.1-seawater-metagenome-genome-assembly--contig:-NODE-4208-length-12834-cov-3.760759_pt1 | contig 12834 bp, 8 predicted proteins | sample MGYA00238136_ERZ651165 | MGnify/ENA primary metagenome ERZ651165 (study PRJEB26861, sample SAMN08777766) | seawater metagenome | isolation source: coastal seawater | place: USA: Florida | collected... | reverse complement strand
GCATCGACCTGTCGGCTTTCGGTATCACCTCCTGAATGCCCACGATACCACACCCTCGGTCCAACCTAACTTCCCCGTGCGGACCATTGCATTTCTCCATCTCCATCTGCGAAATACGACTCGTCTGGCAGCCACGTCTTCGTTGCTGCATTTCACACCTCCACACTTGGCCAAAACCGTTGTCACACGTTGAACGCCTTGTTCTCACTTCACCACCTGGCCCGACGATCCTTCTGTGCGAACAATCCGAACTAGCTATGCGCAGTTCATGGTCGACGCCGGTGTTGCGTCGTCGTGCGTTGTGTCTTTGTTGTGCCGTTGATCGTTGTTTGTACGACGTGTTGACGTGTTGAGTTGTTGACCGACCTGGTTCCCATTCCAAGTCAGTTTGATAACTGCCAAATGGCATTCTCCTTCATCGGTTTTAATGCAAGCGGTCGCATTGTGATCAGTGTCGGATCTCAATCAATGTTGCCGCACCGCAGGCAGATCCTGGCGGAAGCGCGCCGGTGCAACTACACACGTTTACTTACTTACTGCACGTGACTGTCGCCCTTTTACTGTGGCGAAAACAAACATTGCGTCGACGTATTATTGTGTTACTGCCAAAACACGGTGCCAACGTTTGTTGCCTCGTGAGCGATGGCGTAGCAGAATCTAAAACTACAGACCCACCAAGGAACGCAGAAGATAAATAGGTGCGGTGCGCCCCTGTTGCATGATAGCTCAATCACAGAACTCAATTCGGGGGGAAGCGAATGTTCACGGTGTCACCAGTGCCTCCTGTTCCTCCGTTTCATGGTGCACAACTGGGTGGTGAGTTGACTTTTCTTGCATTTTCTTCCGGACCACCGCCCCTCCCAACAAAATAACACCCACGATGGCCACCACAACGAAACCTGATCATCAACGCAGGAAGTCACGAACATGGCCGGGGTGTCGCTGTTAGTGCCAGAGCGAAACTATTCAACATGAAACTTACCAAAACTTCCGACTTCGGGGTCGGGGTCTACGACAGTGAAATTGAGCCGTTGGATATCCACCATTCCGTCTTTGCAAACACCAGGGGTCATTAAGCCCGACGGGACAGGCTGCTCACGGCTGATCTCGTCGTCATGCAACTTCTGCCACACGTTCTTAGTGGCCGCAATTTCTTGCGAAGTGCTACCCTTCTCTTTCAGTGAATAAAGCTCCAAGTGCATTTTCTGCTGCAGTTTCATTTGAGTCCATGACATTCCGTCCACTATATCGCAAGGCTTTCGCGGAAGGTACTGGAAACACGACTCAGATTTGTCGCAATCTGAGTCAACGGCACAAGTATTGCCGCACCGTGACGCCGCGTCGTTGAAGTCCTTCCCACATCGTGGACTCGGTGGTTTCAAACAAGACCCGTGCCGGTGCCTCACAAAATCGTCCCATAACGAAATGGTCTCTTTGTTCGTCTTCGTTAGACGCACATGCACACCGTCACCTGAATGTGTACTCTCGTGTGGTAGCACCTCGAAAAACGGAATTGCCGCAGTCACAGACACAAAGCCGTCCATTCCACTGTACAGCCCAAGGTCAGAAGGGACGCAGCCAACCAAAGACCGTTGAGCTTGTCGAAATTGTGTGGAACACGCCTTCTTCAAGTTGTATCCCACTGCAATCGCCCCCCAATCGCCAGCCCGAGACTCGCCGAAGCATTGACCACGGCGGAAAACCGCTTCCCGTGTACTGAATTCACAAAAGCTTGCCGATGGTCCAAGATTGAACACGGTGACATCAGGCTGGCTAGCCATCACTTCTGCGAGCGGAGATAGTCCAGATTTCGCTGGAATTGCGGGGAGCCACGCGGGCTGCAGTGCCCTGGCAGGCGTGTCTCCTTCGAGCACGAGTCCATACCCGTGTCCTCCACTCTCTGCACAGATTTTGTCCAACGCGTTGAGGTGTGCTGTGTAGATTGCACTGCCAGTTTCGCCCCCAAGATAACCCTTATCCAAAAACACCCCGACGTAGCCGCCGTACTTCTGTGGGAGCGCGCCAGGTAAGGTGCTCAGGATGCCATCGAACTTGTTCAAAATCGCTTGCACTTTGTTTTCATCTGTGTCGTCCGCCACAGTGCACGGCTTGCGTGGAGCGTGAACCGGGTCAACGCAGCCCTCCCATGCCCCTGGCGACGCGAGTCCAGGGGTGCATGTGCTTTCTTCAGCCGTGCCAAGGATAGCAACATGCAACGCGTGTTCAACCGCATATGTCGCTGGCACCGTGAGCAGAAGCACCTGCAACGTAACGCCGACGAACTTGAACATCGGCGTCAGTCAAGTGGCCTGACGCCACAAACAATTTCAAAGAAAGATTTTCAGAATATTCCTACATTGGCCGTATCTTGATCTTGTTTTGAATTGTTTCAAGTATTTGTTGCGTAGTGTGAATTGTTGTGAGATGGTTGCGGCATGCATAGTGCCCTCTCCAATGTTGCGACTGTGTTCTGGCCGTGACATCATGTACACTGTGCCGTGGAGGGATTTCGGTGGCCACTGTTCAGTGAGTTACAAGTGTCGACTCTAGTGTCAAATTCCAACTGCGGTGTGGAGGTACCATTTTGATGTTCAAGCAAAGAGCATCAGCCAGCCACTTACACTTCACAGCGTCGTCGTGCCACTCGAAGAATCCTCCATTGCGCGAGTGCGCGATGTCCATGGTTTCTTGTGGTCAGTCAACAGTCAACAGTTGTCCAACTTCGTCTTTCGGCCTTGCGCAAGCGCAATGATCGTGATGATCGAGGTGGTCACGGTGTGATGGTGGTAGGTGGTGTGGGGAAAAGCGTGGATTGTCGTGGTCGAGCGTGGAGTGCGAAGGTGGCCAACTTGACCTCAACCACCACGAACCACCACAACACCACAACGTCAAGACGCCTCCTGATCACCGCGCCTTTTGATCAACACGCTCAAGCACGTGAACGAGGAGGTGACTGGGAGTGACCGGGAGTGACTGGGAGTGACTGGCAGTGACCGCGGCTGTGTGTGACTTTGAACAACGAACGAATTGAGCGAATTGTGCGTGAGTTGTGAGCTGCGAGTTGTGAGTTTTGTGTGGCTGTGACCGAGCTCATTCCACCTCACGACTCAAGATGACGACCGACGACCGACGACCGACGACCGACGACCAACGACCAACGACGACGACGAAGTTGATGATGTGTCCAGACGTCAACGCAGGAAGGAAAGACGGAAGGGAACGCAAATGTGTGCGACCACAAACAGCAGCTTGGACGACGGTTTGTCTTCTTTTGGCGCGGCAGTTGTGGCGTCAACGTTTCGGAGGGAGATTGGGAACTGTGCGTTCAAGTGCATTGAAGGCAGATGCTCAGGCGAAAAGCGAAAATGCAAATTGAAACTTTAAACCCATTTTTCTTCTGTAGAGGACGAAAATGCAGACCCAGGCTGCTCTTGAGAGCTGAGATTGCTTGTGCTCGTTGCGGTTGGCGACAATTTGGAGCCTGGCTATCGAGGGAAGATGATTGGCAACTTTTTGCAAGTATGGCAAAAGGAGAGTGGCGTCATGACATGCCAAACGTGCAATAAGTCGAACATGACGAAGGGAATGCACGACGCCGTGTTCTTGTCTTTCAAATGTGATCACTTCAACTTTGTGTGCATCGATTGTTCCCAAAATGCATCGTGTGATTTCGTTCTACCAGATAATAGCGTCTGTGGGGCGCCGCAATTGTCCATGAAACATTACAGCACGAAATTTCCGCACCGACCGTGGTTAGACAACGACGCACAAATCTTCAATGAACATCGGCGTGAAGTTCTGGAGTGGCGGACTGCGCCCGAACCAGGCCGCGATTACGAAGATTACGCTTCCGAAAGGGCAAAATTTGCACATGGACTGGCAAACGATCACACGCGTACCTCCACCATTGAGCAGTACCGTTCCACAGACGTGTCTGCGACACAGAGAAAGGCCCAATTCAAGGCTTTCACCAAAGGTCTGGCCGACGCCGCCGCGAAAGCTGCGGCACTGCGAGAGAATCTGGAGGTCACGGTGCAGGACGAAGTTGAGCGCCAAACACTCTGGTTGAAACGGCAGCGCACCAGTTTGGCCGACACTACCTTGGACTACGAAATATTTTCAGACGCAGATCACACCGTGAAGCTCCCGCGGCACCGAGCGGACGCCTCTAGCCCTCGCCGAGTGCTTTCGCGACGACGGGCGCGTGGTGGTGCCATGAGACAGAGAGAAGACATCCCGCCGAAACCGAAGCGTGCATACAAGTTTTCCGTCGCTGATGGCCAACCCACGGAAGAACCTCGTTTGACTGAGGCCGCTTCACGAGCCTGTGGCTTCCGCACGCGGTGGGTGCATGAGAAGCTGATGTCAGACCTCGCAGGGGCTTGGAGTTGATAGACGACCGAGAGTCCCGACTTATGGAACAAAAATGAAGAACAAAGAATACTAACCGAAACCACAAAAACGAATGAACAAATAAATGTTAATCAGGGTACTTTTCAATGCCGTAAATGTGAGCATAATTGCAGCCGCCGCCCTGGTTCAAGACGCCACCCAGCGTTGCAGCCACTCGTGGTCGCAATATTGTGACAAGCTAACGTCCCTTGCGGCCCTCTCCTGCAAGACTGTGGCGGCAACTTCTTTGATCAGTCCGCGCCAACTACTTATCAGGATGCGCAACAGAGGTGGAACGTCGTTGGATGTTTCCGACTCCAATGTCGCCAACAAAACAGAGAAAGTCTTCTCCAGTGCTAGAGACAAATACCACACCAAACGATGATCTGCGCCCTTGCTTTGTTCGTCGCCAATGCAATTGGCAAGCGAAGAAAATGCATGAAAAAACATGTACTCTACAGTTTGATTCACGGCCACAGCAGCAACATCGCCTCCCTCGTCAAAAAGCTGTCGAAGCTCAACGGCGCATCGCAGCACGTTGAGAATATGCCATACACGGCACTGAAAGCGCGATCCAACATACGCAGCCCGAGGAGCAACCTTCGACCACTTTTCCAAAGGAGCTTTAGGAACTTTGGCAGCCAGGCTCCTTGTGTAAGCTGGAATAGATTCTGGGAATACCTTGTTGATCTGTCCCACAACGTCGACAGTGTACTCGCGTACAATACGCGTCAAGAATAAGTCAACGTGGCTACTTGCTCCAGCGCCATTTTGCGGCTTGTCAGCCTCTACAACGCTGTCTTTTCTACCGTAAAAGAGCGACAGGCCAAGTGCATGCTTCCAATCTTTACGAATCAAATCTGTGACCACACGACTCGCGTGTTCGCGTTCATGTCCTCCATTGCCGTCGCGGACGGAGCCAAAAGTGTCCTTAAGCCGCCCCGTGATGAGGTCAAATATTTGGGCAACGCTTTTCTTAGTAGTGAACTTCTTTTCAAGTTGGTGGTAAGTGCCTTCGCTGCAGCCGCTGAGTTCCGCGGAGATTTCAGAAACCCATTTGGCGAACGTATCTTGGGAGTCCAATGGAGTGGGTGTGTCATCTATCATTTGCACGCTCCAAAGCGAAGATGACAGTACGGAGCCTAGAGCCCCGGCTTTGTGTTCGAAAGCATACTCCTGGGCATTTTCCCACTGCCCTTTTGCCAGCAGTCGAAGAACTTCGCTCCCGTGATCAGTGGTGGCATCAAGCACGTCGAAACCATCCTTGTCCAACTCCTCACGAAACCATTCCTTGATGTGGGTTTCAATACGTGACAACCTGTGACTGTTCAGATCAACGCAGTCGTCACGGGTGAACCGCGACTTCTGAATCAATTTTACTTCAGCCTCTGCTTCACTCCAAGCACTCAAAAATGTGCGCAGAAGCTCGAAGCTCGAACTGAATGTCCTCTCGGCGGAGGAGGTTACTTCGGCCAGTTTTTCCAGCGCATCTAGTGGAGCAGGGACAATTGCCGCACCGCCATTGTGTGCGGTGATGCGTAGCAGCCGGTCCCACTGGTCCCCGACCAGCTGCGATCCGGGCTGCGACGGGGCCAGAACTGGCCTCGCCCCAACGTGCGTTGCGGTGACATCGTGTATCGTTGATGATGTCGTTGATGTCGTTGATGTCGTCGAAACTCCAACAAATTCGTCTGATGTCGTCCAACTGACGCGAAACGAATCTTGGACCGAACCGCGTTTGGCAGGAACATGAGTGTAGTTCTGTGTCGTTGCGTCACGATCCAAGTCTTGTGGGAGCCACAATTGTGCGTCCTCATCGTTGAGAAAGCCTTTGAGGTCGTCGTCCTCGATCTCCTGCTCGAAGTCGTCCTCGTCTGCACTGTGGTAAGCCTCCTCTTCCTCATCCAGGTCATCAGAGGTAGAATCCACTGGAGACTTCGCTGCTTCGGAATCCGGCAACGTGGGAGTGTCTGTGTTTGCGAGACGGAGGTTGGGCACACCGGGGTGGGGAAGTTCGTCTGAGTCGGAAGAGTGTGACGACTCTGAATCAAGGTCACTGTCGGAATCGTAGGACACCACCTTTACGGAGGGTTGGGGAACCTCAAGCTCAGATTCGGACGACTCTGATGACTCTGACGAAATTGAGAGTACTTCATCTTCTGACGATGACTCGGAGTCATCATCGCTGAAGTTTGGAACAACAATCTCAACGCGCCCGCGCGACATCGTGCAACAAGTCTATAGCTCTAATAGCGCCATGCAGCAACACACCACTACTGTGTTTGGGGACGGGGCCGAACGCACAGGGAAAGAGAGAATGGAGAGCAGTCCTAAAAACACGAAGAAAACCAAAACAAACCAACCGCAGTTTCGGCAATGTGACTGGATCCCGTTGCGAAGAAGCGGCTTCCTGCAGAAGGCAGTAGCAGCAAATGACGAGTGGGAAGAGAGCGGTGACTCCGAAGGCTGTGGTCGAAACGGAGGTGCCGACAAGCCGTGCAGTCTCTGCAGTTACAATTGGGAATGCAACCTCGACACGTTGCCACCTCACCACACGCACAACAAGCCCCGACTGTGAAGACTCTAACTCGACGACTCGAACAACGACGACGACGACGACGACGACTTGAACAACGATAACGTGAGTGCGTGAGTGCGTATCAGTCGCAGTGACAACATCTCCTGATGACCTCACAAACGCCAACGACGACAACGACAAACCACGACGACAAACGACAACGACAACGACAAACGACAACGACAACGACGGCGGCAGCGGTGGCGAACCACGACGACATCGACGTCAGACGGCAGACGGCAACGATGGCAACGATGGCAACGATGGCAACGACGAAGTTGAATTGGTTGAGTTCGTTCGTTGAGTTGAGTTGAGTTGATTGGTTGGTTGGTTGTTCGAACAGTGGTGTGAGTGAGTCGGCAGAACGCTGAGCTGTGTGTGTGTGTGTGTGGGAGCCGTGGCCTGTGGCCGGTTTGAAATCAATCAATCACTTCACTCACTCACTCACTCACACACACTCACTCACACACACTCACACGCCGCCCTCACAGCACACTGCCACACCCACTGCCACGCACTCACTCACTCACTCACTCACTCACTCACTCACTCACTCACTCACTCACTCACTCACTCACAGCTTCACAGACCAAGCAAGCAAGCACCCTTCCCTTCCACCTTCCACCCATACCCGGGTACATCATAGACGTCTAAAAAATGCGAATTGGAATTGTGAAGAACCGCCATCCATTTTTTCTGATTTTGCATTTTTGGATTTTGGATGTTGATTGAGATTTTGAGATTTTGTCGAGGTTGATTTGAGTGAGAGTGTGAGAGAAAGAAAGGCCGTCGCTCGACTGACAGTGAGTGACCAACGAACGACGAACAACCAACGAACAAACGAACGAACAACGAACGAACAACGACCTTCGATCGCCATTTCGTTGGTGTTGCGAACCAAACACCACACCACGTCATGCGGAACGTGCCGGTCAGTGGCACGTGGGAAGTCACGCCACGTCACGTCACGCCACGCCACGTCCCTCCTTGACGTTGGAGTGGGGCGAGCGCAGCTCCAGTTCAATGTGAGTGAGTGTGGTGTTCGTGTTGTTGTATGCCATATTGAAACATCGAACGCCGACGGGGGTGAGAGGTCTGGGTGGTGCCAGCGCTCGCGGGGTGCTTGGATCAATGGCAACTCCCGGGCCACGGCTGCCGTTGTTCTGGACGTTCATGCCGTGTCTTGAGTGCCCATCGATTGTGGCACTCAGCCGTTCTCAATTTTTATTTGTGTAATTTCCTGCGCTTGATTGTTGTCGTATTCGCATGTGAGCGCGACATCGAGACTGACGGTGCGAGGTTGACAGCCCACCCTGCAGTTAACCATGTCGGAGGCGCGCATTGAGCGGACGCAAAAGCACTTCCAGCAGTATTTAAAGGCCGTGGAGCGTTTGCGCGTGGATGAGGGCTACTCGGTGACGTTAAAGAAGGCGATCCAAGAGAAGTTTGTGAGGGCGGGCGAAAATTCGAACCCCAATGCGTTTCCGGGAATGCAGCCAGCGTCCCTCGATGCATCAAACATGTATGACATTGCGCGTAAGCGCGATGATTATTTTGTTTGTGAGAAAACAGATGGCGAACGATACCTTCTGTTACTGTATGGAGGAGAGTCGTTTCTGGTCAACCGCCGTTTTGTTTTCTTTCGCATTCCGCCCCGACGACCGACTGCTGAAGAGAAAGAGCAAGGAACGCCTACGCTAGGAGCTCCAATCCCTACGCAGTTCATTAACTCATTTCCAAACCTTACAGCTTTGAACCCCAAGTCCACAGAAAACGCAAAGGTCACCCTTTTAGATGGCGAACTCACGGCAGAATGGACGGATCCTCCTAGTCTGACGTATTACGTGTTCGATGCAATCCTGATTGCCGGACGCTCTATTCAAAATCTCACATTGTCAGATCGACTGAAGATGGCACTCAACTGCGTTGTCTTTCCTCAGCAAATTCCGTCGCTGGCGCCTGGCAAAGGGGCTTTCCGAATTATGATGAAGGAAATGTTTCGAGTCAATACACCAGGAGCCACTGAATTCTTGCTCAATGACGTGATCGGGAAGTTGCAGCATGAAAACGACGGGCTCATTTTCACCCCTAACACCATGACATACCGAGCTGGAACGACATATGAAATCTTGAAGTGGAAGCCGAAACACCTGAACAGTGTTGACTTCATGCTTCAAGTCTGCTACAGAGGCAATGATTTGCAGCCCCGATATTCAATAAACGTCATGCAAGAGGGGAGCAAATATATCAAACAGTTCGTTGATTGGATCGTGCCCCCGGCTCACTTGCTGAACAGACTTCGAGCAAATTTGATTGTGGAGTGCACTTTTGACGAAAGCGGCACAATCACTCGATATGAATGCCCGGACCCAAATGATCCCAATAGCATATCACGTACTAGGTTTTCATGGGATGATCCTGCAGAACAACAGTTGCCCATTCAGCAACGCATCAGCGATCTTGCTTTCAAGCTCTATGGCGGTGCTGGATGCTGGAAGATCCACCGTATTCGTGACGACAAGGAAACACCAAACCATGCGCACATTCTGAAACGGATATTTAAGTCCATTAAGGATGCGGTTGACGAACAGGCGTTAATTGACTGTGTAAACGGCAAAGCAAAACAGGAAAAACAAGTCGGGTCACGCCCTTACTGGAAGGAACAGCGAGAGGGCTCGCGCAAGGTTAGCAGGAAGCAATCAAAGAGCAAGAATATGAAGGATTTTCACAACGTACATGTTAAGAAGAGTTTGTACACTCAGTGCATGCACGAGAACGGTGTAGTGCTCGAGCTTGCCGCTGGCCAAGGTGGCGACATATCGAGGATTCTGTCACGCCAACCATCACGGGTCTTGTTTGTTGACTCTGACGGTGTCGCCCTCCAAAATGCCGAGAAACGTTGGGAAGAGAGCGCCCGAATGGAGTGGGCCAAAACTGCGGCTGGCAAGCGCGGTGTGGGCCTACCGTCATTTTCTCGTTTGGTGGCCGACCTGCAACAACCATTGCAAATGACGGACGTTGCGAAAGCCATGAATGGCTCTGCTGCATACTCCGTAATATTTGATACGGTCTCGTGCCAGTTTGCTATGCACTACTTTTTTGAGACGGTGGATGGTGTCACCAACTTTTTTCGAGCCATTGACAAGTTTGTTCGCGTTGGCGGCTTTTACATGGCCTCCTTGTTCAATGGCAGTAGTGTGTCAAAATTCATGAAGGAACACGGACAGCGAGACAAATCGGGTGTCCTAATCAAGGATTGGATAATTGAAGGAGTTTTGAATGCGAGCATCGCAATGAGACCTGGCGCCGAGGTCATAGATTATGATAGCAGTGCGCCAGAAAATGAGGCGGCTGTTGCCGCTTTCGTGGAAGTGCTTCGTAAGAGCGACACAGCGAAACCTGATTCCAAATTGAGGACTTTCCTGCAATCACAATGCGGGAGGACCATTGACGTGTTTGTTGACACCATCGGGATCTTTCACACAGAGTACTTGGTCGACTTGCAATTCGTGCATCATGTCATGAAACACCTCGGATTCACCAACTTATCCGACAACTCTTTCGAACATTATCACGCCAACAGTCCGATTCGTGTCAGAGAAGAGATGCGTTCCTTTAGTTTTTTGTACCAGGCTTGTGCGTGGCGACGAGACAGTAAAGCCCGTGTCTAAAAACAGTGTTTGTTTTGTCCGTGTTTCCAAAGAACAATAAATTTTATAACAAAGAACCTAGAATTGTGTTTCAGCTTGTTCACCGTTTGTCAGGTGGTGCAGCTACCGCTGTTGCTTTCCGCTTTTTCGATGTCGAAGGCGCCGACAGCACTCGCTTGAGAGTTTCGTTGTGAAATAGCATGTCAGAAAGTTGCAGAACAAGCCGCGTGCCAGCGCCGTCAATTCCTCGTCCTGCCTCTAATTCTAGCTCATACACGGGCGATGCAGAAGCCAAGCCTTGCACACCCTCGGATTGCATTGTTACGGACGCATCTACTTGCCAAATGGGAATGTATCGGGGCGGTTTGGCGTAAACAAAGCTTGTCCTCCGTTGCTCTCGCACGCACACCAAACCCTGGTTCATAGCTCCCCCTCGACGCCGCCCGGCCGCAAAGTACTTGGCTGGCGCCGTAATGACGTACCGGCCTTCTGGGAATATGATTGGCTTTGATGACCCAGGAAGCAGAAGCTTGCCCGCGCTTGAGCACGCAACTATAAGCTTGCCGACGGGCTCGTCCAAAACTTGAACAGCGCCTCCCCCTGTAGCATGCAAGCCGAATTGAGAATTCATGACGGTCCATGAAATCTGATTCGCTATTGCTGGTGGAAGCTTCCCTCCACCTTCGGTCTTCATCCAGGTCACCACTTCATCTTCGGCTCCAGGGAGAGAGTATGCCGACTGTGCCACGAAAAGTTTGGCGGCCCCAGAGAGGGTCAGAGGTCCGCGAAGGCTAACGTCTCGGCCGTATCGAAGCTTGTCGTGCAATTTTTCAACTTTTGGTGATAGTATTCCTTGAGCTGCTGCTATCATTGCCCTGTTGATGTTATGCAGCACAATTGAAGTCCAGAAAGTTGATTCACCAACGCAAATCCAAAAAGTGCCAAGAAAGACAGACAGACAGACACACAGACAGACAGACACACAGCAAGCAAGCAAGAAAGTAAGAAAGAAAGAAAGAAAGACTGGCAGGCACACATGCACACACACATGTACACACACACAAACAAAGGCACGGACACATAGACAGCAACAAAGAAAGCAAGAAGACTCACTCGCGCTGAGCTTGAATGGGCTTTTCTCCAGCGACCCCAAGTCGAAAGCCCACACTTTCTCCTGTAAGGTGGAACGTGACGCTGCAAATGGAAGTTTTCTTAATAACCTCTGCATCTTGGTACAACGGTGTCCCATGGACGAATGGCACTCGAACTCTCTTCTTCTCTTCGAACACCAGAGTTCGGAACAGTTTAGATCTTGGAACACCAATTTTTGGGACCGCTGTGTTGGCGTCGAACCCCAAGAACCATCCCTTGTGTTTTTGCAATCTTGATCGAACTTTTGAAAAGCATGCTTCACTGACACCGGGAACAAACCGGTGCGAATCGAATGTCCCAATTCTTAACTCCAACTCGAATGCACCATCTTTCAGCTCCTGGCGATACAACTTGTACATGTGCGATACGATGGCTGGAAGAGCAACCGAGACTTCTTGGGGTTGAAGCTCCGTTCGAATTTTGACGGTATCGTCAGTCCGCTTCAATTGTTCGATCACGGCAGCGGCAGCCTCCATCTTATTGCGGCAATAATAGGCAAAAGTTTACAGCAAAATTCCGCACAAGTGTGAGAGTTAAGGCACGAGTGCGTTGTGCCGCCACAACCAATTCGCCGTCGCACAAGGAATCCGTCAACAAGCCGACAGTTTTTCAAAAGTTTTGAAGTGTTCAACGTAGAAGGGCATTCGTGGGTACCGCGTTAGGCACCAGCAACATGTTCGCCGTCGTTAGCATCACCAACCGGTCACCCAGGAGGCGTGTCTGCCAAGTTTGCTCGCAGTTGCTTCGGATCTCACCGGCCATGGCACTCAAAGTCCATCGTTCGCAGAGCACCGACAACGTACTTGTCCCGCCGTCCCGGCAGCCTCGCCCTTGTCTGTTCGACGCAGCACCACAGTGCGTGTACCATCAATATGACCTGGTCTATCAGTCGCAGGTCGTGATCCTGCCTCTCCGTGTTGTCGTGTCGTCGTCGTTGTCGTCGCCCCGCGTGCCGCGTCTCGATGTCCTTGCGTCCGTTTGTTGTTTTGGTGTGGTGGTGGTCTGTGGTCTGTGGTGTTGCGTGTTTTGTTGTGTTGTTGTCCGTCTTCATCAGCGTCCACG
>ENA-OWNT01004205-OWNT01004205.1-seawater-metagenome-genome-assembly--contig:-NODE-4205-length-12843-cov-3.017625_pt1 | contig 12843 bp, 13 predicted proteins | sample MGYA00238136_ERZ651165 | MGnify/ENA primary metagenome ERZ651165 (study PRJEB26861, sample SAMN08777766) | seawater metagenome | isolation source: coastal seawater | place: USA: Florida | collected... | reverse complement strand
GCTGAAATCGCGCATCGCCGACATGAAGAACGTGGGTGGCCGCCCCGGCGGATCGGTCACCGCCGCCCAGTTCCTCCAGCGCTTCGTCAAGGACGGGATGCCCTGGATCCACCTCGACATCGCTGGCGTGGCCTCGGTGACCTCCGACACCGCCTTCGCGCCCAAGGGCGCGACCGGCTGGGGCGTCGCGGCGCTGAACCGCCTCGTGGCGGACAAGTTCGAGGGCTGAGGCCCGTGGGCGCGGCCTATTTCTACCACCTGACGCGGGGCCCGCTGGAGCGGACCCTGCCGGTGCTGCTGGGCAAGGCGCGCGAGGCGGGCTGGCGGATCGCCGTGCGCGGGCGCGACGCGGACCGGATGGAGTGGCTGGACGAAAAGCTCTGGCAGGGGGCCGACGACGGCTTCCTGCCGCACGGCCTCGCCGGTGGACCGCACGACGCCCTGCAACCCATCCTGCTGACCACCGCGGCCGCCGCGACGAACGATCCCGCCTGCCTGATGGCCATCGACGGGGCCGAGGTCGCACCCGAAGAGGTACAGCGGCTCGAACGGGTCTGCGTCCTGTTCGACGGCAACGACCCCGAGGCCGTCCAGGTCGCGCGCGGCCAGTGGAAGGCGCTGACCGGCGCGGGCTGCTCGGCCCAGTACTGGTCCGAGGAAAGCGGTCGCTGGGAGAAGAAGGCGGAAAGCGGGCAGGGCGCCTAGCGCGACAGCACCAGCTTGCCGCCCGAGATCTCGATCTTGGCGAAGCGCTGGAGATAGGTCATCCCCAGCAGCGAGGTGTCCATCTCGCCATCGTTGACCGTGGCCGAGACATCGCGGTCGGTCACCGGCCCGAGGCTCACCGTGTCAAGCCAGACAGGCGCCACCTTGACCGTGCCGTTCGCCGTCCGCGCGGTGCCGTAGAACCCCTTGCTGGTCAGGTCGAGCCCCGCCTTCTGCGCGTCCGAACGGGTCAGGACCATGTCCGTCGCCCCGGTGTCGACGACAAAGCGCACCGGCTCTCCGTTCACCTCCAGCGTCAGGTAGTAGTGGCCATCCGGCGCGCGCGGCACCGTGATCTCGCCGCCCTCCATGCTGATCCGGGGCTGAAACGTGGTCGAGCTGCGGATATCCTCCCAGAGCCCGATGGCCGCGACCATGCCTACGAAGATCAGCGCCCAGAGCGCGGCGTGCTGCAGCTTCTGGTTCAGCGACTCGCGGTTGCGGACGAACATCCAGAACACCAGCACGCTGCCCAGCAGGACAAGGTAGATCAGTCGGGCGGTCTGGTCGGATGTCACGGGCGCGGTCCTTTGCTGTCTCTGTCCGATATAGGTCCGCCCGCGCGTTCCGCTAGGAGGCGAAGCCAAAGGCGCGCAGGCCATCCAGCACGAACTGGACCGAGAGCGCGGCCAGCAGCATCCCCAGAAGCCGGGTCACCACGTTGATGCCGGTGCGCCCCAGCGCCCGCTCCATCAGGCCACTGGCCATGAACAGCGTCATCACCAGCGCCATCACGGCAATGGTGACGCCAAAGGCCGCCATCACCCCCTCGATCCCCGGTCGCTGACCCGAGATCAGGATGACCGAGGCGATGGCGCCGGGCCCGGCGATCAGCGGAATGGCCAGCGGAAAGACCGAGGGGTCGCGATGCTCCTCCTCGTCGGCCTGTCCCTTGCGCCGCTGCGTGCGCCGCTCGAACAGCATGTCGAGCGCGGTGAGGAACAGCAGGATGCCCCCCGCCACCCGAAAGGCGGGCATCGAGATGCCGACAAAGCCCAGCACCGCCTCGCCGAACAGGGTGAACACCGCCAGCACCACGATCGCCACGCCACAGGCACGCAGCCCGATGGCGCGGCGCTGCTCGGGCTTCATGCCCTGCGTCAGCGCAACGAACAGCGGCGCCAGCCCCAGCGGGTCGATCACCACGAAGAGGGTGACGAAGGCAGTGATGAGAAACGACATCTCCATGAGAGCGCAGGCTAGTCGTCGTCGCGCGAGCTGTCGAGCAGGCTCGCCACCACGGCGCGCAACATGGAACGGTCGATGGGTTTCTGCAGGAAGGGCATGTCGGTGGCCCAGGGCATCTGCCGCCGCTGCCGCTCGGATTCATAGCCCGACATGATCACCACCCGGACCATCGGATAGAGGTCGCGGATCCGGCGCGCCAGTTCGTGGCCCTGGATCGGGCCGGGCATCACCAGGTCGGTGATCACGAGGTCCGGTAGCCGCTTGGCCCGCGCGAGGTGGTTCAGCGCATCCTCGGCGTTGATCGCGATGCTCACCTTGTGGCCGTCCCGCTCCAGCTGACGTGCGACGACGCGCGTCACCCCGGGTTCGTCGTCCACCAGCAGTACGCCCGCGCCGGTCGGGCGTTCGCTGTCGGGCTGGTCCGGACCCGGATGACCGCCGGGCGCCACGATGTCGCGCACCGGAAAGTACATGCTGACCGACGTGCCGGCGCCCGCGGTGCTCTCGATCTGGAGGCCGCCGTTGGACTGCCGGCAGAACCCCATGACCACCGACAGCCCGAGGCCCGAGCCTTCGCCGGCGGGCTTGGAGGTATAGAACGGCTCGCTCGCGTGCCGTCGCACCTCCGCGTCCATGCCATTCCCATCGTCGAGGACGGTCACCTTGACGTATGTCCCCTCGACGGGCGGTTCGTCGCTCTCGAAATCTTCCATCTGGCCGGAGACCAGCGAAACCACCGAGGTCGAGGTCTGGATATGGCCGCCACGGGGCATCGCATCGCGGGCGTTGATCAGCAGGTTCAGCAGCGACTGCTGGAAATTCACCGCGTCGATCTCGGTCACCACGTGGCCTGCCGCCAGCGACCGGTCGATGGCGATGGTGGCCGGGCAGAGCCTGCCGAACATGGCCAGCGTCGGTTCGATCAGCTTGTCGAGGATCAGCGGCTCGGGGTTCAGCCGCGACTTGCGCCCATAGGCCAGCAGCTGGCGGGTCAGGTGGGCCGCATGGTTGGCCGCGTCGATGGCCTCGTTCAGGTACTCCACCCGGCTCTCGGCCTCGGCTTCGTCGGCGATCAGTTCGAGGTTGCCAAGGATCACGGTCAGCGTGTTGTTGAAGTCATGGGCGACACCGCCCACCAGTTGCCCGAGCGCCTCGACCTTCTGCGCTTGAACGATGGCCAGTTCCGAGTTCTGCCGCAGCCGCTCACTGCGCCGCAGCGCCTCGCGGGTGGTCGCGTTCTGCTGCTCGGTCAGGTTCACGCGGTGGGCAAAGTGGAACGCGGCCAGCCCGATCGACAGGATCATGGCAAAGGCCAGCACCGCCAGCCGGAAATCCGCGCTCATCACCGACTGGTTGGTCGCAAAGAGGGCCAGACCGCAGAGCACGAGAGGGCCGAGGATGATCACCGGCAGCAGGCGGCGCAGCATCACGCTGCCGTTCTCGCCCGCCAGAACCAGCGCGATCCAACCATGCTGGGGCGCGGCCATGACAAGGGCGAAGAGAACGCAGAGCAGCCCCAGCGCGGTGTGCAGCGCCATCGAGGTGTAGACCGGGTTCGCAAACAGCGCCTCGGCGTTGAACAGGTAGCCGATCACCGGGATGCAGACGACGCAGGCGCCGACCGAGGCAAGGCCGGACCTGATGGACATCCACCTGTCCGAGGCATTCAGCGGAATCAACAGGGTCAGCGCGCAGGCGAGGGAACCGATCGTGGTCGCCGCCGACATCGCGTCGCCCGGGGCAAAGTTGCTCAGTCGGACCGGTTGGGTCAGTTCGGCAATCAGCACCAGCAGGACGATGACACCCCCCCCCTGCGCCGCGAGTTGCCAGGGACCGGAGCGCGAGGGCCGGAACAGGCAGAGCGTCGCAATGGCAAGCACGAGGATGCAGACTGCCGTTTCGGGCACCATCGCCGGATAGCCGGGGCGGATGCGCACGAAAACCTGGTATCCGCCCGCCCATCCCAGCAGCAGATCGGCAAGCGCGGCGATGGCGGCGCAGATCGCAAGTATCTGCGCAATAACCCAGAAACGCGCGCCAGTCGCCCGCGCCCTCCCTGCAGCGGCTGCTACCTCTTCCGGCATGAATTTCCGTACTTACTGTCCCCTTGAGGAAATCATGCAGCGGAAATACAGGTTTTACCAGTGGAACGTTCACCGCCTTGTGACAGGCCGGATCCGCACTCAGATTCCGGTCTCGGCCCGCTCCAGTTTCTCCAGAGCCTTCATCCAGAGCTCCTCGGCCCGGTCGAGCCCGTTCATGACCTCGGCGTACTTCTTCTGCCAGACTTCCGCTTCCCCGCGCTTTTCCTCTTCGTAGAGGGCGGGGTCGGCCAGCTTCTTGGCCAGCTTGTCACGCATTTCGTTAAGCTTCTCAATGCGTTCCTCTCCCTTCTTCACTTCGGACTTGAGGGCGAGGATGGCATCGCGCGAGGGCCGCTTGGGCTTGGCGGCCTCTTCCTTCTTCTTTTGCGGCTTGTCCGAGGCCAGCAGCATGGCGCGATAGGCATCGAGGTCTTCCTCGTAGGGCCTGACCGCACCGTTCGACACCAGCCACAGCCGGTCCGCGACAAGGCTCAGCAGGTGCATGTCGTGGCTGACGAGGATCACCGCGCCCGAATAGGCCGTCAGCGCCTCCACCAGCGCCTCGCGGCTCTCGATGTCGAGGTGGTTGGTCGGTTCGTCGAGGATCAGCAGGTGCGGCGCGGGCAGCGTGGCCAGCAGCAGCGACAGACGCGCCTTCTGACCGCCAGACAGGCGCCCCACCTCGGTCTCCGCCTGCGCGGCGCCAAGTCCAAAGCCCGCCAGCCGCGCGCGCAGCTTGGCCTGGCCTTCCTCGGGCCGCTCGCGCAGCAGATGCTGCAACGGGGTCTCGTCCACGTGAAGCTCGTCCACCTGGTGCTGGGCGAAAAACCCGATCCGCAGCTTGGAGGAGGAGGTCATCCGCCCCTCCATCGCATCAAGACGTCCCGACAACAGTTTGGAAAGAGTTGATTTTCCCTCGCCGTTCCGGCCCAGAAGGGCGATCCGGTCGTCCTGGTCGATGCGCAGGTTCAGGTTGCGCAGAACCGCCTTGCCGTCATAGCCGACCGAGACGCCCTCGGTCGAGATGATCGGCGGCGAAAGCTCCTCGGGCTCGGGGAAGGTAAAGACCACCCGTGCCGCGTCTTCCGGCATGGTGATGGTTTCCATCTTCTCCAGCATCTTCACCCGGCTCTGGGCCTGCTTGGCCTTCGAGGCCTTGGCCTTGAACCGGTCGACGAAGCTCTGCAGGTGCGCGCGATGCGCCTGCTGCTTCTTGGCCGCCGCCGCCTGCACGGCGCGCTGCTCGGCGCGGGTGCGGGCAAAGGTGTCGTAGTTGCCGGTGTAGAAGGTCAGCTTCTTGTTCTCGAGGTGCAGGATCCCGTTCACCGCCCGGTTCAGCAGCTGCCGGTCGTGGCTGATGATCAGCACGGTATGCGGGTAGCGGCCCAGGTAGTTCTCCAGCCACAGCGCGCCTTCGAGGTCGAGGTAGTTGGTCGGTTCGTCGAGCAGCAGGTAGTCGGGTTCCGAGAACAGCACCGCCGCCAGCGCAACGCGCATCCGCCAGCCGCCCGAAAAGGCCGAGCAGGGCATCTTCTGCTCTTCGTAGGTGAACCCGAGGCCCTTCAGGATCGCCGAGGCACGTCCCTCTGCCGACCATGCGTCGATATCGGCCAGCCGCGTCTGGATCTCGGCGATCCGGTGCGCGTCCGTCGCGGTCTCCGACTCGGCCATCAGCGCCGCGCGCTCGGTGTCGGCGGCCAGCACGGTGTCGATCAGGCTGACCTCGTTGCCGGGCACCTCCTGCGCCACGCCGCCGATGCGGGCGCGGGCGGGCAGGGTGATGGTGCCGCCTTCCAGCGACAGCTCGCCCCGGATCAGGCGGAACAGCGTGGTCTTGCCCGCGCCGTTGCGCCCGACGAGGCCCACCTTGTGACCTTCGGGAATGACGGCGCCTGCCTCTTCAAAGAGGTTCCGGCCTTCGACGGCGTATGTGATGTCTTCGATGCGTAACATGGGCGGCTCATAGCAGAGAGAATCCACCGCCGCCAGACGCCGCGCTATGGTCTCGCCGCAGAGGCTGTGATAGCCGCCGGGCCGGGCGCGAACTGCCCGAATTCCGCCCGAGTCCCATGCGCCCAGCCACCACGCCCCCGCACCTGTTCACCCTCGTTCTGTGCACCGCCATCGCGGTGCTGTCGCTGAACATGTTCCTCCCGTCGCTCGCGCGGATCGGAGAGGAGTTCAAGGCCGACTACGGGCTCGTGAACCTGTCGATCGCGGGTTACCTCTCGGTGACCGGCGTCCTGCAACTGCTGATCGGCCCGCTGTCGGACCGCTACGGCCGCCGCCCGGTGCTGCTGGTGTCGATGGCGATCTTCATGCTCGCCTCCATCGGCTGCGCGCTGGCCCAGTCGATCTGGGTCTTCCTCGGCTTCCGCCTGCTGCAGGGCGGGGTGATCTCGGCGCAGGTGATCTCGCGCTCGGTCCTGCGCGACATGTACCCCCCGAACGAGGCCGCCTCCAAGCTCGGCTATGTCTCGATGGTCATGTCGCTGGCGCCGATGCTCGGGCCGATGCTGGGCGGCGGGCTCGACATGGTGTTCGGCTGGCGCAGCGCCTTCGTGCTCTACATGCTGCTGGGGCTGGTCATCCTCGTGATGATCTGGGTCGACCTGGGCGAAACCAACAATAACCGCGCCGCCACCATGACCCAGCAGATCCGCGAGTATCCGCACCTGTTCCGCTCGCGCCGCTTCTGGGGCTACAGCCTCTGCGCGGCCTTCTCTGTCGGCGGTTTCTTCAGCTTCATCACCGGCACGCCGCTGGTGGCCGCCGCCTGGTTCGACATGTCCCCCGCGCAGGTGGGTCTGGGCATCGGCATCATCACCGGCGGCTTCATGGTCGGCAACTTCGTGACCGGGCGCCTCTCGATGCGCATGCAGCTTGTCACCATGGTGATCGCCGGGCGTGTCTTCGCCACCATCGGCCCGCTCGCCGGTCTGTTGCTGTTCTCCCTCGGTCTCGGCAACCTCTGGGTCTATTTCGGGTCCGCCATCGTGCTCGGATTTGGCAACGGGCTGACGATGGCCAACGCCAACGCCGGGCTGATGTCGGTGCGCCCGCATCTCGCCGGCAGCGCCTCGGGCCTCTCCGGCGCCCTGACCGTCGCGCTCGGCGCGGTGCTGACCACCGTCACCGGCACCATCGTCACGGCGACCAACGCGCCCTTTGCCGTCCTCGGCCTGATGCTCTGCTGCGGTGTCTTCGGGCTCGCCTCGGCGCTCTTCGTCCGCTGGGTCGACCTGCGCGAACCCCTGCCGGACGCCGTCTGAGCGCGGGATGCCGCGAATGCGAAAGGTTTTCGCCCCGGCAGGCAGTTTCGCGCGATCATAGCGCTTTTCTTGGCGCAATTCCCGTGTTAGGCGGCGCGCGAACCATTCCGGCGCCGATCACGCGCCAAGAACAAGGAGACGCAAGATGGCCCTGGAACGCACCTTTTCGATCATCAAGCCCGATGCAACCCGCCGCAACCTGACCGGCGCAATCAACGCCAAATTCGAGGAAGCCGGCCTGCGCATCATCGCGCAGAAGCGCATCCTCATGACCAAGCAGCAGGCTGGCGTGTTCTACGAAGTGCACAAGGAACGCCCGTTCTACGACGAACTCTGCGAGTTCATGTCGTCCGCTCCGGTCGTCGTGCAGGTCCTGGAAGGCGAGAACGCCATCACCAAGAACCGCGAGATCATGGGCGCCACCAACCCGGCCGATGCAGCCCCCGGCACCATCCGCGCCGAATTCGCTGAATCGGTTGGCGAGAACTCGGTCCACGGCTCCGACGCACCGGAAACCGCGGCTGTCGAGATCGCCTACTTCTTCTCCGGTCTCGAGCTGGTCGGCTAAGCCACCGCTCTCCCGAGACGGAACAGGGCCCGCGCGGAGCGATCCGCGCGGGCCTTTTCATGTCTGGCGATCAGTGGCGGGCCGCCGCGTACTCGGCGATCAGCTCCGGCATGACCTCGCGCGGTGGAAAGCCGTCATACTGGTGCGGCGCCCCCAGCCGGGCAAAGGGCATACCCTCCGACAGCATGGTCTCCATGAAGGGCACTTCGGTCGGCGTGACGTCGAGCATCGAGGTCCGCACGTTCACCAGGAAATCGCGGTCGTCGAAGAAGGTGTAGACCCAGCTCTTGCAGCTCTCGCAATGCATGTGGTTGAGGGTGGAGGCCGCGCTGGCCCCGAGCCCGCCGCGCACCGGCGTTCCGGACGTTACCTCGAAGGCGGGTTTCGGAATGCCGACCGTCAGCGAAAAGGCGCCCCCGGTCATCTTCTGGCAGTCCCGGCAATGGCAGGCCGCGCTGAAGAGCGGCGGCGCGCTGATCGAGAAACGCAGGGCGCCGCACTGGCAGCCCCCGGTGGCGGGCAGGGTGGCGATATCGGGCATGGTCGGTCTCCTCGTTTCAGGCGGACCATGCACCTCTCACGGGATCAGGGCAATGCCGCAGACCTGCACCCAAGGCGACGAACGGGCACCCTCGCAGGATGCCCGTTGCCGGTAAGGTCAGGCCGCCGCGGCCGGAGCCGGGGTGGGCTCCACGAAGGGCACCGGCTGCGCCTCGGGAATGCGGTCGCGATGCTCCAGCCAGTCGCGCAGCAGTCGCGCGTTGCGGGTATTGGCCTTGTAGCCCACGTCGAGGATGTCACCGACCAGCGGCAGCAGGCCCACCATCCAGTCGATGGCGATGTTGCCCGCCATCCGTCCAAGCAGGATCGTCGGCGCGCCCATCTCGCGCGCCTCGTTCACGATCCAGGCTGCGGGGGCCAGCGCTAGCGTGTCGCCGATACCGGGGACCAGACCAATGATCGAGTCCCACCCGAGGCGGATCGAGGTGAAGGGCAGGCGGAACGCGCGGTCCATCCGGTGCGCGACCCGCTCGACCCGTTCCAGCCGATCGAAATGATCATTCGGGATCATGGCGATCACGCGTGCTGCGGTTCGCGGGCGATGATCCACACGGCATGGACGATGCCGGGGATGTAGCCGAGAAGCGTCAGCAGGATGTTCAGCCAGAAATGCTTGCCCAGGCCCACCTGCAGGAACACCCCGAGCGGGGGCAGAATGATGGCGGCGATGATGCGGATCAGGTCCATGGTCGGAGCCTCCATTGCGTTTCACGTTCGCTCAGACAACACCGCGACCGCCCCGGCGGTTCCCTCGTAGGCGCAGCAGCCGCGCGCGGCGCGCTTTAGGTTCGTGGTGTCAGGCTGCTGTAAACGCTTGAAAAACGCCGCTACGCACGGCGACGCACGCCAATCTCGTCAAGGATCGCCTCGATCCCGATCAGCGGGTCCGCCGTGATCCGCGCCTTGATCGCATCGAAGCTCTTGCGCAGCGCATCCTTCTCGGCCCCCTTGCAGTCGTTCCAGGGCCGTCCCTGCAGCGACATGTGCAACACGTAGTACCAGATGAAATGCGGCTTCGAGCCCGATTCCAGCAGCCGCGCATAGGCCGCGTCCGCCCCCATTTCGCGCAGGGTCTCCGCATCCGGAATGCCCGCGCGGATGCAGGCCTCCTCGAAGGCAGGGCCGAGATTGCGGATGGAGGAAATGGGTGTCGACATGGGGCCACTCTAGCGGCCGCGCGCAAGGGGGCAAGCGCCGCGAGGGGCGGATCGGCGGTCAGTTTCCGAAAATCCGCCGCAACCTGTTCCCCTTGCCGGGCTTTGCCGCCATTATGCCCTCGTTTGGCCCAGCTTCCAGCGCAGGACCGCTCCCGATGCCATACCGAGATCTGCCACCCCAATCCTTCTGGAAGTCCTGCCGCGATGGCGATGGCTTCCGGCTGGGCGACATCTACGCGCCCCGCTTCGCGCTCTCTGCCGGAGACCGCGTGGCAACGGCGGGCAGCTGCTTTGCCCAGAACATCTCGCAAGAGCTGCGCCGATCGGAGCTGACCTTCGTCGATACCGAGCCCGCGCCGCGGGGCATGTTGCCCGGCGTCGCCCGGGCTTTCGGCTACGGTCTCTTCTCGGCCCGCTACGGCAACATCTACACCGCGCGCCAGATGCGACAGCTGCTGGACGACGCCATCGACGGCCGCGTGCACGACACCGCCATCTGGGAGAGCGAGGGGCGGTTCTACGACGCGCTGCGCCCGGGGGTCGAGCCCGAGGGGATGGACTCGCCCGACGAGGTCGTCGCCCACCGCCTCAGCCACCTCGCGGCAGTCGCCTCGGTGGTGGCCTCGATGGATGTCTTCGTGCTGACCCTCGGCCTCACCGAGAGCTGGATCGACCGTGACAGCGGGCTCGTCTTTCCCTCGGCACCGGGTGTGATCGCCGGAGACTACGACAGCACGGCGCATGGCTTCGTGAACTTCGGATTTGCCGAGGTGATGGACGACCTGCGCGCCGTGATCGCGGTGCTGCGCATGGTGCGCGCAGATCTGCGCGTGATCCTCACAGTCTCGCCCGTGCCGCTCACCGCAACGGCGACCGGCGGGCATGTTCTCTCCGCCACCACCTACTCCAAGTCCGTGCTGCGCGCCGTCGCCGGTGAACTCGCGGCCACGGACCCGCTGGTCGACTACTTCCCGGCCTACGAAATCGTCGCCGGGCTGCCCTTCGGACCCGCCAACTACCGGAAGAACCTGCGCAACGTCTCCGATGCTGCGGTCGCCCGTGTGATGGACCTGTTCTTTGCCGCCCACGACCTTTCGCGCGAGGCGTCGGACGAGACGGCCACGCCCGTCCGCGAGGAGGAGGCCTGCGAAGAGGCCCTGCTGGAGGCGTTCGCGGCGCAATGAAGCTCTGTGTCATCGGCAATTCACACGTCGCCATGCTGGTTCAGGCCACGCGCGAGGCCGCGCCCGAGGGGCTCGACCTCACCTTCTTCGCGCGTCAGGGGCGCGGGCCGGAGGGCGTGCGCCTGAAGGGCACCGAGATGTTTGCGCTGCACAAGTCGCTGCAGCAGTCCCTCGCGCGCATGGGGATGCCCGACCGCGTCGACCTTGCCACCTTCGATGGTTTCGTGCTCGTCGCCATGACCGCCTCGGTCTTCTCGATGTCGGGCATGATCTCGTCCCACGCGGTCCACGGCTGGGGCAACAACGAGGACGAACGCCCGCTGATGTCCCGGGCCGCGTTGGAGGCATCGCTGCGCACCTCGATCGTGGACAACATCGCCCACCGCATGCTGCGCAAGATCCGGCGGGTCAGTGACAAGCCGGTCCTCCTTGTGCCCCAGCCGTTCCCGGCCGAGGCCGCCATCGCCCCCGGCACCCGGTTCCCGGCCCTTCGCGAAATCCATGACCGTGGCATCGGGCCTCATGCTGTCGCGGCGCTGCGCAATGCCCATGTGGATGTCTTCGGCGACATGGCGGGCGTGCACCTGCTGACCCAGCCCGACGAAACGGTGGTGCAGGGCTTCCTCACCGCCGAGCCCTTCACGCGCGGCGCGGGCAGGCTCAACCCTGAGGGGCGCCAGCCCGAGGATGACCTGCTGCATGCCAACGCCGTCTATGGCCGTCATGTGCTCGACCAGATCGCGGGCGCGTTCGAGGCGGCCTGAGCCGATCGCTACAATCCGCAGGATAATCCGGGGCCGCTGAAACGCGCCCTTAACGCCCGCAAGGTAGAACTGGCCTCTCCATTGCCGGAGGCCCGGAACGTGACCAAGCCCCTCTACGTGCTGGCAGGGCAGAGCAACGCGCAGGCGATGCGCGACGCTATCCGCATGGAACTAGAGGCGCGGCATGGTCCGGGCGGCTTCGTGTTGGTCGAGGTCGCGGCTGCTGGGGCACCCCTGACCTTCAAGCGCAGCGCCGAAGACTGGGCCGCCGGGGACGAGTTGCGCCAGGAGCTTGTCACCGCGACGGTCGCGGCGTTGCAGGCTGACCCGGAGGCCCGGGTCGCGGGCCTGATCTGGCTGCAGGGAGAGGGGGACACCCATGCCGTCGCCCGCGCCGACATCTACGCCACCCGCCTTGCCGAACTGGTGGAGGACTGGCGCACCGCTGTCGCCACCCGGTTCGGGGCGGTCGATACCGGCATCGGGACTGCCCCCGTCGCGCTCGCCTCGCTCTCGGCCCGCGCCCCGGCGGCGCAGGAGCGGAGCCAGTGGGGCGACGTCATCGCGCAGCAACAGGCGCTCGCCGAGGCGGAGCCGCTGTTCCGCCGGGTCGACCCCGACCCCCTGATGGCGGGCCTGCAACCCGGCACGGTCTTCCCTGACGGTCTCCACTACGCCGCATCGGTGCGGCCCACCTTTGCCACGGCGCTGATCGAGGCGCTGTCGGAGGGCCCGTCGCTGGCCCGCGGCCCGTGGGATGACCTGCTGACCGGGACCGCTGGTGCCGACGCGCTGGCGGGCGGTCGGGGCGATGACACCTACCTCGTCAATCACCCCGGCGACCGGATCGACGAAAAGGCCGGCGGGGGCATTGATACAGTCATCGCCAGTGTCACCGTCTGCCTGCGGCACTGCGCCCCGCAGGTCGAGACGCTGACGCTGACCGGCCTCGCTGACCTCGACGGCACCGGGAACAACGGCGACAACGTGATCACCGGCAGCGCCGGGAATAACCTGCTGCGCGGTGGACGGGGCGACGACGCCCTCTTCGGCGGGGCCGGTAACGATACCTTCATCGACGCGCGCGGGGCCAACTGGATGGCGGGGGGCCCCGGAGACGATACCTACGTGATCACTGGCCACTCCAACCGCATCATCGAACTGGCGGACGAGGGGCGAGATACCATCCGCGCCTCGGTCGACATCACCCTGCGCTTTCACGGCCAGCACATCGAAGACCTCGTGCTGACCGGCCGGGGCGATGTGAACGGCACCGGCAACGGGCTCGGCAATCTCATGC
>ENA-OWNT01004204-OWNT01004204.1-seawater-metagenome-genome-assembly--contig:-NODE-4204-length-12844-cov-4.650349_pt1 | contig 12844 bp, 16 predicted proteins | sample MGYA00238136_ERZ651165 | MGnify/ENA primary metagenome ERZ651165 (study PRJEB26861, sample SAMN08777766) | seawater metagenome | isolation source: coastal seawater | place: USA: Florida | collected... | reverse complement strand
ACGACGATGGCGACGACGACGGCGGCGACGACGACGACGACGAAGGTGACGACGACGACGACGGCGATGGCGACGACGATGGCGACGACGATGATGGCGACGACGACGACGACGATGGCGGCGACGACGATGGCGGCGACGAAGTGTTGTTGTGGTGGTAGTGATTGTGGTGGCAATGGTAGTGGCAGTGGCGGTGGCGGTGGTGGCGGCGGTGGTGGTAGTTGTTGTGGTGCTGCTGCTGTTTTGACTGCGTAGAGTTGTGGTCGGTTCTTTGAGCATTTACCGGCGTGCATTGTCTAAACTTCGCCCCAGCCATAGATTTGTGGGTCTCTTTTCTGCGTTTGTCTTTTGGTGTGCTGGTCTTCCGGCTTCGCGTGGCCCGCCCTTGCTCGCGCCCACTGCTTGGACGGTGCTCAAGCGCAAGAACAAGGACCCGACGTGGGCGAGCTTGCTGCCCGACAACGTGGCACACGCACAACACCTAAGACCACCAGGCGCCACAAGTATGTCCGCAGATGAACAGTCTCCCATCATCGCGGCATTTGTGCAAGCAGGTGCCGTGGCGCAGGCAGGGATTGACTCTGCTACGAAGCAGTTCCAGAATGACCTGGCTGATTCCAAGCAAGCACTGCAGAAAATAATCGACGACAACTACCAACGTTTCGAGGCCGCAACCAAAGATCTTGCAGGTGCCCACGAAGCACAGAAAGAGGAGACCAAAAAAGAGCTGGTGCGTCGTAACCAACTGTGACTGCCGACAACCCCCTTCCAAAACTTCTTTGATGATAACATTGTTGCTGCGCGTGATGCCATCAGGATAATGTGCGTCAAGCCATCGACGAAGCGAACGAGTCCACCAATCAGTCGTTCCAAAACCACACGTCTCTGTTGGACAAGCTTGCGAGTCAAGTGGACGATCTCAAATCGCAACTGGATGCCGAGAAAAATGAACGCCTTCAAGCCGAGGTTTGTAGTGCACTGTTTCTTTCCTTGTCCACGCAAATCACCCGATGTTGTGAGGTGGTGGTGGTGATGGGGTGGGGCGAGAGGGAGGTGAGGCGAGCGAGGGCGAGTGGGTGGTAGAGCTACATGGAGCCAGCTTCCCAACACCGACACAAAAGTTTGTCGTGGTGCCGCGCAAACCAGCGGTGACACAACTCGTGCAGCAGTGTTTTGTTCTTGTGAAACTGCTGATCTTGATCGTCTCCAATGGCAAAGGATGCCTCAACTGGTTTCGGTTGGCATGTGCTCTGCGTGTTCCATTCCGTAGGCGAGCTTTAAAGCGGCAAGCGAAGAGGCAACAGCAGACGCCGAAGCTGCGCGTGCAGAGCTGGAACGGTCGCTCATTGAGCGCATCGACTCAGTGGAAAACTCAAGCAAGGAAGCTCAAGCGGAGAGTATGTTGTCCATCTCTCGATTGGCCTATTGGCTACAACAGTGCTGACCAACTGCTTATATTTGCAGCAAACAATGCGCTTCAATTGATGGACGACAAGGTCAAGGCAGACCTCCAGGCACAAGCTGACGCTTTCGACGCCAAAGTCGCGTCGCTCGAGGATAACAGCAAGGTGGGTGGGCGTTGCGGTTTGGGGAACTGTCGTGTTCACTGGCACTAGCAGTTGCATTGATCATCTTGTTGTACCTCCAGAAACAATCCCAAAGCCTTCAGGGATCGATCGACGAAGCCCGTGCAGAGTCGCAGCGCGAACTGTTGCAGGAACGGGAAGCGCGGCAAGAGTACGTCCACAGGCGCCTTGATACTGCTGGATCGTGTTATGTCCTCAACTTTGTTGTTCTTGTGCGCAGGTCGGTGCGTGAAATCCAGACAACTCAAACTCAGGCTGCGCAAGACAGTGAGCAAGCAAGAAAGGAATTGCAAGAAATCATGGAACAGCAACTTCGCAGTTATCAAGAGGTGCGTTTGTGTTGTCGCTCGCAGTGTGGTCGCACTGGACTGAGCATGGCAGTACTTTTGTTGCAGGCCACCACTGTCTTGTTGGAAAAGCAACAAAACGAACAGCAAACACAACACAAAAAGTTGTCGAATCTTGTTGATGAGTCCCACGTACGGCGGCCTGTGGTGCTTGATGATTCTCGACGTCGTGATGCCCACCGTAACCACCCACGTTTTTTTGTGCTTTGTTACAGACCGGCATCAAGCAGGAAATCCAGGCGTTGCAGGGTCAAGTCACTGAAAACCAAGGCTCCAATGCTGCAGAGCGGCAAAGTAAGATCCTAGTCCTCATTGTGTGTTTGCTCGCGCGCTTCGCATCATAACACCGCCACCGCTTCGTTCACAGAACTGTCATCTCTTTTGGAGAAACTCAGCAGCGACACTACAGTGCGTTTCGAGGAGGTGTCCAAGCAACAGGTATGTCCCGTTGTTCCGTGGCGAGTTGCAACTGGTTATGCTCTGGTCTTCCACAAACAAATACATACCGCACAGCGTTGTACAGCAGAGGTTGGGGGTGTCAGGTGTGCGGCGTTGGGTGGTGGCGGTGCGAGGTGCGGGTGGTGCGGGGTCCCGGGAATAGCAATTGCGGCGATAACACTCATGCAGTCGACACGCAAGTGCAGTTGATGATTCGTCACACGTCACACGATGTTTTGCTGGCTCCAGGAGGAACTCAAGGTGGCCCAGCGCCAGCAAGCGGAAGTACTGCAGAACAACATCGAAGAAAAGTACGGCGCTCTTTGACTTATTCTCTTGAGCTTCTGCAAATTGTTCTGACCTGCGCGACGTGTGTGTCCAGGTACAACGAGACCCAACGGATGTATCACGAATCCAACCAGAAATTCACGGACCTGATTGTGGAAGTACGTGGTTGCAGCCGTGCATGGTGCGTCACTCAGGTCGTAATGCTACTCTCACACGTCATGTTGCATCACGCAGGCCAACGAGGGCATGGAATCCATCGTGCAGAGACTCGAGACCACTGCGGTGGACACAAAGGCATATGCTGAGAGCATTGAAGCAGCAATGAAAGCGGATTTCCACAAATTAGAAACCCGCGTGAGCAACGATTTCGGCGAGATGAACAAACAAGCAGAGGCAAGCAAGACAACGCACATCACTGCCGTGACCGATAAAACGCATCGACATGACCTTTCGCTGTTGCGATTGCTTGGTTGTTTTTGTTTTTCCAGGAGGCACACTACAAGCTGGAAGAATCCATTCGATCCGAGTGCGAGGCCTTGAGTGCGGACATCGACAACGCGTGAGTATCCATCATCCTTTGCCTGCGTGCTTTTTTATGCGCACAGAGCTTCAACGCCGCGTTATGCACGCCTACAGGTGTGAAGACTACCAAAACTTAATCGCTGAGGTGCGTCGGCAACTCGAGATCAAGTTCACCGAGGCCGAGATCAAGATCGTGGACGTCGACTCGAAGAATTCCAAGACGTGCGTTGCCCCGTTCTTGGATGTACTCGTCGTCACACACGTCCTTGAGTTGAGTGTTGTCTTGCTGTGTAGTGTGTCAGAAACCGCCGCACAGTTGGACACGCACAGCAGCCAGCTCACTCTCATCAAGCAGAATGTTAAGTCTTTGGAGGCCGATGGGGCCAAGCGGCGCGACGAACTCAAGGTACGAGCACGATTGACCAGGGATCCACTGACTGAAATTCCCTTATCGCTGATAACGACACGTTTGCACTGTACAGACTGTGGTACAAGGTCTCATCGTCACACAAAAGAACGAGCAAGAGTCGAAAATGGAGACTGTCGACCGCGAAATTGGTGAGCAGTGCCGCCCTTCGGTGCCAGTTTGTGGCCCCACCTAACTTCTGTTTTCTTATAGCATCACTCAAGTCTCAGCTTGAGAGTATCCAAGAGACGCTGCGCACCGAACTGCAATTGACCAAGGCCTCGACGGAGCAGAAGCTTGACAGCCTCATGTACGTTGTAGTGCCCGGCAGTCCGTTCAGTGTGTGCCTAGCTCACGTTGGCGTAAATCTTCAGGTCGGCAACGCAGCGTAACATCATGGGTCTCAAGGAAGACCAACAAGCGCAAGCACAGGCCATTGAAAGTGCTAAATCGAAAGTGCGTGTGGCAGAAACAAAGCGCGGTATGATCATGGTTGCAGTTCGATATCGTTAACAATTGTATTGTGTTCCTCTCAGCTGGAGTCCCGCTTGGAAACTTTGAAGAATGTGCACGAAAGCACGTCGCAGCACGTGAGCAGCCTGGCGAGCAAGCGCAATTGGGTACGCCAATCTCGTTGCTGGCAGACGCGATTCTTAGTGTTCACCGGTTTGCTTTGCACGACGCGCTGACGACGACAGGTCAACGACAAAGAGGTCGACAATTGCCAATGCTGCGATCGCCGTTTTGGGCTTACCGTCCGAAAACACCATTGCCGAATGTGAGAGTGGCATTGCATGCGTGTGTGTGTGCACCCGGCCTGTGCGATTCCTGACACGCAGCGCCGAAACGATGTAGGTGCGGGAGTGTTGTTTGCTACAGCTGCTCAAAATGGCGGCGCAAGATCCCTGGCCAAACCCGCTTGCAGCGCGTTTGCGACGCGTGCATTCGAAAGCGCCCTGCCAACCCTCAAGACGGCGCCGAGTAAGTGTTTATTTGACTTGGTAGCAGTGACAAGAAGCTTCTCTGTGGCGCCCCGGTCACCGCTGTGTTTATGCAACAGATTTTCGAAGGACACTTCCGGACGTGATCGAGACAGTATGATTGACACATCGGACGTGGGCAACCAGAGTTTGACCCCCACCACCCAAATTGACCTTTCGTAATCTGCCTTGTGTCATTGGAATGGGTGGACTCACAACCCCTGCCAGCCAAGTCCCACAACACTACACCTCCGACGAGGTCAAAAGACTGCATGCGCATACAAAGTACTCCTACTGTACCTATGTGTAATTGAAAATAAACTATGTAGTCGGTAAAGGTGATGCCATCACGGCGCCAATGACTGCTGCTTTTGTCTTGTAACAGCTGGGGGGCGAGTCGTTTCTTGGTCTCGAGATCGAAGCTTCTGTTGAGGTTGTGGTTGCGGCTGTGGCAATGCAGGATTTTCTGCTGGTGCGTTTTGTGAGACGGTGTCTGGGCTGCACGGCACGTTTTCCACGTGGTTCAGTGAGAAGGATGGCAACGCAATGCCTGGCAACGATCGAATATATCTGCACGAAAAGAGCACGCACCCACACAAAAGTCAACACCATGCATGGAGATGAGCAACATCGCAATTGCAGCGCCCACGTACGATGCTCCAGATCCTAGCACGTCAACGGCAAAGCGCTGTGCGGATGCACTGCAATCATCAGCGATACTTTGAGTTAGTGGCGGAGAAAGCATGACGCGGACTTCGAACGGAATTTGGAGTTTGACTGTCGAGCCAGGCGCCACGCATGTGTCGATCGTCCGATCGTTGCGTTGCGGTCCTCCACGTGGAAACATGAGGTCCACAGTTGACGCTGGCGTGACTTTGGTCAGGGTCGGGGCCGCGCCAGGGGTAACACCGGCTTGGTCCACATAGAAGAAACTAGCATCGACGTGGTTGACGCAGACTGTCAAGTACCCGGGGTTGGTGAAGGCATACTCAGCCTGGCCACGGAGCCAAAGGGCCGCACTAACAGCGTTCGGGGGTCTAGTGAATTGCGGGATGTCAGATTCGATCATGACACCCGTTGCCGTGACCCGCAGCCTCGCCATCGCCATGGCCACGACGAAGAGCAACAGCAACAATAGCAACACCCCCAAAACACTTGCTCCGGCAATCCACAGTCGCCGCCGTCTGGCTTTTTTCTGGAGCAGAAAGGTAAACAGTGGTGAATATGCCGGCAGTTGATCAAAGCAGCCCTCTGGCTCGTACCTTATCATCCTTGTCGTCGTCAACATTGATCACAGTCGTGGTGGTGATGTCGCCGGCCTCCAACTGTATACCTTGCGCCGCGGCTGCTTGTCTATCGCGCTCTAGCGCATCCAGCTACACATCATGGACACAGCGGGAGGTCGTGAGTGAATTGCCCAAATACGTGCAACATCGCGGTTCGAGGTTGCAACCCACCTTTCGCTGGTGTTCCTCGTTGTGACGTTGCTGGACTTCCTCCAACGGCGATAATCTCCGTCTTGGCGCGGCGGATTGTTGGTATGAAAACTTAGACCCCGCATACAAATTCGCCGCCGCCTGGACGCCGCTGGCGTTCGATCCGAGCGTGTGGTTAATAGCGGCCTGACAATGAGCAAGCACAGAAGATGGCAGTGGAGATATGAGCACGACAGTATCATCGCACTCCAAGCAACATTCACAGCACACCTGAGTGCCGAGTTGTGACACATGATACGGATTCACGGCCATGCCTCCCTGTGGTTGCTGCTGCTGGGCTTGCATGCGCTGCTGGTTTTCGTATTGCCGTTGCTGCTCAGCAAGCTGTTGCTGTTGTCGCTCTATGTCCTGCTGCCGCAGGCGGAGGAATTCTTGCTGGCCGAACTGCTGTTGGGCCATTTGCTGACGCTGAAAATCGAGCTCTTGTTGGTGGCGTTGCTGCTGTTCGAGCCGGGCACGGTCCTGTTGCAGCCGCTGGTTGTTGTTGTACGTCGCTCGTTCTGTCTCCAAATTTTGCAACTCAACGTCGCGTTGGCTGGCCTGTTGGACTGCTGCGTTCGACGTAGCATTGTCCGTGCTAATCAAGGCCTGCGAAGTGGCTTGTCCCTCCTCAGCACCTGACTGTGAGGGAACAACATCCTGTGTGAGTCCCTGCGCTTGCACTTGTTCCTCTTGTTCTCGCCGCGCATCTGTGGCTGCTGCCGCAAGAAGTTGGTGAATGGCCAGTTGCAGAACGATTTTCCAGTTCTGGAATGCTTCTGCGTCCTCACAGACGAAGGTTAACGGGCGCCGTGCCTTCGCAGCATACGTAGTGAGAATGCCGTAATCAAAAACAAAAAAAAAAGTCGTCAGATTGCAACACACATGCGGCACCGCATTTCAGCACAGCAGCGACGCACCGCTGCACTCGGACTGATGCCAGGACCAGACTTGGACTTGTTTGACACCTGCAGGCCAAACTCCAAGTCCTCGATTTCTTTCACTTCGGTGTGCGCGAATAGCGACATTTGTCCCTTCAAGTCCACCTTCGAAGCGTTCGTGTAGTAGCGGAGAACCCCGTCGTCGAGCGTGAGGAACCGCCTCTTGGCTCGAGGCCCAAGCTTTTTCTTCTTGCCGGCGAACCCTGTGGCGGATCTGGGCAACTTCGAGATCCAGCTCTCAAAATACACGCGCGCATCAGGGTCGAGCAACGGAGCCGCCTGGCCGGTGGCGGTTGGAGCGCTGAGGCGACGCGAGAGTGCGCTGACTGCCGACGAAGCGGCTGACGCAGCGTCCGTGGGCTGCAGGCTTTGGCTTTGCATGCGGTTGTCCAAACTGCTTCTGAAGGCTCGCTCGAAATTTGCTACGCGGGTGAAGTTCACTTGCATCTTCACGCGACCGGCCTCTCCGTGCTGCTTGCGGAGGTCAACAAACAGAGTCGCAGGCTCGTGGGTTGTCACGGCCCGCAGCAGTGCCAGCCCCGGTACCGTGGCCATGCCCGACATTTTGCCACGGCCATCGACGAAAGCGAATTTCAAACGGGTGTCTTCTGAAATTTGACCCAAACGGAACTGGTGCGCCGGGAACACAGCCGACGAAGTCTCTGCGTCGTTCGTCGCGTACACCAAGTCACCATTCGGGCTGAGCTCGACGGAGCCCACTTGGGGATACAAGTTGCAGACGTCGACGCCCACGTCCTCTGCGGTGAGCTGGTAGCCGGATAGTGAAGCCAGGAACTTGTCGGCGGCGTCGGTTTCTTGCGATCCGGACGCGTCGTCGAGCATCACCACTGAAAAGCTCACGTCGGAGCATGTAATGATGTGTTGCGGCTCCAAGAAAGCGCGGAACGACAGTGTCTGCCCGCTGCCGAACTGCACGGTTGTGCGGAGCGGCTTTGCCTACGTCCAGCAGTCAACGGGGGGTAGGTCGCGCGTGAGTGTGACGTGAAACGGGGTGATGAGGGCGAGGTTGATGCGAGGCGGTGCGTGGGTGCACGATATTGTTTGGGCAAAACAGAGGCACACGTTGGTTGGGTGTGGCAGGAAACACGTGGGCCGCAGCAACAGGGCAGTCGCGGGGTGCAGGCAGTCGCAATTGCGTTACCTCGTCTGAGTAATTGTAGTCGAGGTCGCCGAGCGGTACATAGTGCTGGAAAGTCCCGCGGAAGAACGAAAACGGCTCCGTCTGTGCTTGGGTCCCGGAATCAGTCACATACGACTCGTCGACGACGCCGTCTGCCGACACATGCGCAGGGGACGACGGCTTTGGCTCCAACAGCACGACTTCCATGACGAGCGTGCAGCCCTCGGGCGCGGACCAGTGGCTGGCATTCAACGCATACTTGCGCCGTACTGGCCACGTGGCGGCCGCGGTCCCCCACCTCGTGCCAGTGCTTTGTCGAAACTCTGGCTCGGACGCGATGCACCAGTTGACCATGACGTTGCACCGGGTGCCCATGTCGAGTTCGATGTCTTCCAGCACGAGGTAGTGCGTGGTTGCGGCGGCATAGGCGTGTGGGTCCGCAATGCCGCGCTGCGCGAACTTGAGATCCAGCAGTTGCTTGTTCACCTGTTGAGACAATTGCTGGTGCACGTCCGCGGAGGCAGAGTGGCGCTTGTGCGCGTCGTCCTCGCAGCCGTAGAGCACGAGCAGAGATCGAGGGTGAGCCAGCTCCAAGCCCAGTGGCTTGGACTTGCTCAGCGACTCATTGGCCACGACCGTGGAGAACGGGGTCAGCTTGAGCTGGGTCTCGAATATGCCGGCCTTGGACCCGAGCTCGAGAGAACCGTTGTGGAGCCGCGCGTGCTTCAGGTGCCATCGGTACGCTGTTGGGCTGGCGAGGAAAGGGTACACTTTGACGAAGCCGTCGAAGCCAGCGCTTCCGTGGGACTCCGCGCCGAGACCATCGTCTGCTGGAGCCCGCGCTTTCGAAGACACCATTTGGCCGTTCTCATCGTAATAGAAGACCTCGTCGTCGTCCGGGTCGGCGCCCGTGCCCACTTGTGGCTCTTGCGGTTGCACGGCTTCGGCGAGGAGTTGGGCTTCGAGCTCCGCGAGCGCGTCAATCGTTTGCTGGATCTTCAGGACCCAGTTTTCAACGTCGGCCAGGCGCAGCTGGGTGTCCGTCTGCAGCGATTCCGCCACGAGCGTGCGGTTGCCCACTGTGAGGGTGAAGTTGGGGACGCCGTTGTGGTCGCCGCGTGCAATGGTGGCGGACGTGGTCAGGGTGAGCTTGCCCTTTTCCTCGAGCAGTTTGCTGTCCGTGTAGTAGATGATGTTTGCGCCGTCCAGCACGAAGAAGCGCTTCTTCGGGCGAGACATGGCCCTGCGCCCGGACCCTCCCATCGTGGGTCGCTTCTGCAGCGGCCCCATCCATATCGGCTCTGGGATCATCTCCAGGCACGCCTGGAGCTTCTGGAGCCAGTTCTGCAGGTCATCCTCGGACGGAGCGATCAAGGCGACGCGGTCGACGCGCGTGTACTTGCGCCCGTCGCCCCCGGGAGCCCCGCGAAACCGACGGTCGTGCACGGCGGAAAAGAAGTACGTCATGGTGAGCGCGTGCAGCGGCTCGCCCTTCGGTCCGACTCCGAGGCCTCTCCGCAGAGCCTTCGTTTTCCAGTGGAAGGTGAGCATTTCCTTGGGGTTGTCGCCGACGTCGTCCCTGTTCTGCACGCCGGAGAAGACCGCCAGCCGCGTGTCGCCGTTGACGACATCTGCGAACAGCTCGCACCAGACGCCGTCACCGTCGACGTTGGGCACGATCCCCTTTTGCGGAGCAGCGGTGTCTCGGAACGTCTTGCCGACTTTGCCACTGCTGTCCACGGATGCGAACTTCAGCTTGCCTGCGAAGACGACCGGCATCGTTTCGGGTAAGCCGGTGAGGGACTTCGAGTAGAGTGGGGCCAGGATCTCATTGCGCCGCCGCGACGAGTCCGAACTTGCGTCGTCCATGACGGCCGGGTCGGTGGCGGTGTCGGTGGCGGTGGCGGCGCCGCCAGCAGATGCAACACGCGCTTGCCCGTACCAGCGTTCAGCTACATGGTACCCCGCAGCAGTTCAGAGTTGCACACGCGAAGGCGCGCAGGTGAGGGCCGACCAGGTTGCGGTCGAGTCGAAGGGTGTTGCAGGGTGCCGAGTGCCCACCGTGGCCTCGACAAAACCAAAACGTGTTCACCGGGCGCGCGCGAGCACGGGACCCAAGCCAACGCCAGCGCCGCCACGACAAGGGGGAAACAAACAGCGGCAACCAAAAACACAACAGAGTACAAAAAGACGACAGACCCCGGTTGCGCACGCCCGTCGGCGACGCTGTTGGTCGTTGGTGCAGGATGCACTATTGAACGCGCTGCAGGTTGTTCATGCCTGGAGTGAACTCACGACGGCGACGTCCACTCCAACAGCGGCAGCTACGTCACGATCGTCACCAACAATACAACCACCCACCCACCCTACCAACCAACGAACAATGCAACGAACAATGCAACGAACAATGCAACGAACAATGCAACGAACAATGCACCCAACCAACAACAGCAACCACCCAACCAACCAACAATGCAACCCACGAACGAACAATGCACCTAACAATGCAACCAACCACCCAACCAACCAACCAACAATGCAACCAACAGCAGCAACCAACAACACCAACTAACCAACAAACAATGCAACCAACCACGCAACGAACCAGCCAACAATGCAACCAACAGCAACCAACAACAGCAAACGTACCAACCAACCAACCCACTCACGAACGAACAATGCACCCAACAATGCAACCAACCAACCAACAATGCAACCAACAATGCAACCAACAGCAACCAACAACAACAACTAACAAGCCAACCAACAATGCAACCAACCAGCCAGCCAACCAACAACAGCTAACATTCATTGAGTACAATGCTCCCAAACTCCGGAACAAACTCCAAACTCCAAACTCCAAACTCCAAACTCCAAACTCCAAACTCCAAACTCCAAACTCCACACTCCAAACTCCAAACAACGGAGGCAGAACGACCGAACCCACCCAACACCCAACCTCGTCCGCGCACTCACATACTTATCCTTTTCCACTATTCCACGTTATCTTCCCTTTGTTTCCCTACTCAATCCACTAATTCCCGTGTATAGATACCTCCGCCGACCGCCGGATTGTTTCCTTGCCTGAGACTTTACTGCGGAAGTGAGTGCGCCGCAGCGCAGCGAATCCACGGTATTCCTTAATGTGGAGGTGTGTCCGGATATGACACTATTCGTGGTTTTATATGGACTGTTGCGAAGGGAATACGCAAAAATATCGGAAAAGGATAATTCCATCGTCGCCGTCGCCGTCGTCGTCGTCGTCGTCGTCGTCGTCGTCGTCGTTCAAACCTCGCACAAAGTCCCAATGTCCCAAAGTCATTCCTTCCTTCCTTCATTCATTGTTTGTTCACTCACTCACTCACTCACTCACTGCTGGCTTGACTGGCGGCCGGCCGCACAAAAAAACTTTTGGATACCAATTCCAGCGCATCCCCATATGCGGGTACATCCGTGGCCGCGTTCATGCATTGTAATACAGTCATCCGCTTTCAGGTATTATCAGTTTTTGCAGCTGTGTGTTTTGCTTGCTCGAATATAGGTAATTCCCGTTTCCGGGTATAGTATGCCAGCGTGGAGACACTATTGTGCTATATCCTTATGTGGGAATGGCTGTGTTTTTAGGACTCACACAGTGTAAGTGTGCGGTAATGCCGCGCGGCCGTGCGCTGACGGAGGAATGCCAAATGCCGCACTGCAAGCACACATGACTACAGTCGCTGGCGGTCTGTGAGAAAAAGTGAGTGAGTGAGTGAGTGAGTGAGGCAGAGACAGAGTGGAGTGGAGGCGGGAGGAAGCGGTATCCTTTAATGGGAATGTAAGGTATTTCGGTGGGAAAGTCAGAGGGATAATGCGTAATCCTGGAAGAGGGTATGTTGAATGTTGAATGTTGAATCCAAGTCGGAAGAAAGGAAAAAGTGAAGGGGTCTTTTTTCGTGTACAGGAGGAGGTTTCGAGGGTTTGGTACAGTGCGCGAAGGCAGCTGTGTTTTGCAGTTTTCAGTTTTCCGCTGTGAGTTTCGTTCGGACGCTTTTACGATCTTCGTTTGCCGTTTTGGTGAACAAACGAACGAACGAACGAACGAACGAACTCTGTGGCAGCTGCCGTGGACGACGACGACGCCGCGCACCGTACATTTCCTGTACACCTCACTGTACATCACATGTTGTCACTCATACTCACTGTGAACTCTGCGTGTGTACATGCATTGTACATTGTCGTACAGCGTGCAGCAGTGATGATGACGGCCAACCAACCAAGACACGCTGACTTTTCTGACTCACTTGTGACTCAGCACTGAAGTTCGAAAATGAATTAATGGTACTGTATGGTTGCATCGGAATTAGAGGAGACGACAGAAGATTGCGCAGAAAACTGTGAGTATTGTGATACCGTTGGTATTACTGTAATCGGGGTTTTTCACTATGGAATAATAGTAACGAGATGTTTGTGAAGTGGTGTGTACTGGAGGTATTTGTAAAATCGGAATTTATGGATGACATTGTGTGTGAGATTTTAAAGAGTGAATGTAAGTGTACATGGACAGTACAAGGAATGAGTAGTCCCGCGCTAGGGTTGTCGTCGTCAGCGTCGTTGTTGACTTTGTGAGGCTTGTCGACGTTTTTGTCGACGTTTGTCGACGTTTGTCGTTCGTTCCTTCGTTCCTTCGTTCCTTCGTTCCTTCGTTCCTTCGTTCCTTCGTTCCTTCGTTCCTTCGTTC